>CXWL01127759.1_pt1 | contig 13206 bp, 11 predicted proteins | sample 590931 | NCBI WGS metagenome assembly CXWL01 (sample SAMEA3498368, study PRJEB10139) | groundwater metagenome | biome: water well; material: biofilm material | place: Germany | collected 2015-04-27
GTGTTGGACAGCAAGATCATTCCGCAAATTCCCATGGCGCGCCTGGGCAAGCCGGAAGAAGTGGCCGGCCTGGTCGCTTACCTGTCGTCCGATGAAGCAGCGTTCGTGACCGGCGCCAACATCGCCATCAACGGCGGCCAGCACATGTCGTAATCCGCGCTTGCGCGACACTCAGGGTGGCGTCCCGCGGGATGCCACCCTTTATTTTTTTGGAACCCGACTTTGACTCTCCTTTTTCGCCAGGCCCTGGCGCCTGACATTCCCGCCATGGCGGCCATTCGCCTTGCCGTTACTGAAAACCGGCTGTCGGACCCGTCCCGCATCACGCAGGCGATGTACCACGATTACCTCGACCGTCTCGGCAAAAGCTGGGTCTGCGAGCGCGACGGCGTCATTGCCGGCTTCGCCGCCGCCGACAAGACCGATGGCTCGGTCTGGGCCCTGTTTGTCGACCCGCGCCACGAAGGGCTGGGCATCGGCAAGCGCTTGCTGGCGCTGCTGGCCGACTACCTGTTTGCGCTGGGCCACGAAACGGTCGTGCTCTCCACCGGCGCCGACACCCGCGCCGACACCTTTTACGCCTCGCAAGGCTGGGAACGGGGCAAGATGAAAAATGACGTCGAGGTACACTATGCACTTCACAAGCGGCGGGAGCTTTCCCATGTTCACTCTGCCTAAAGGTGGCCTGGCACTGGCCGCGCTCGACGAACAATTGCTGCATCCGGGTGTCAAGGGCTTGCCAATCACCGAGCCGCTGCGCCAGGGCGCCATCGGCGTGCAAGGCTGGAACGTGCTGCGCGCCGACACCAGCTTTCCCGTCGCCGTGCTCAAGACTGCGGCGCTGCGCCACAACCTGGACTGGATGCGCGACTTTTGCGCGCGCCACAACGCCACGCTGGCGCCGCACGGCAAGACCACCATGTGCCCGCAGCTGTTCGGCGCCCAGCTCGACAATGGCGCCTGGGGCATGACGCTGGCCACGGCCACCCAGGTCCAGCTGGCGCACCGTTTCGGCGTGCGCCGCGTGCTGCTGGCCAACCAGCTGGTGGCCCCGGCCGACATTGCCAGCGTGCTGCGCCTGATGCGCGACGATCCCGATTTCGAGTGTTATTCGCTGGCCGACTCGCAAGACGGCGTGGCGCGCCTGGCCGCCGCCGTGGCCCAGCAGCCGCTGGCGCGCCCCTTGCCGCTGCTGGTCGAACTGGGCATCCCCGGCAAGCGCGCCGGCTGCCGCAGCAGCGATGAAGCGATGGCGGTGGCGCGTGCAATTGCCGCCGCCCCTGGCCTGCAACTGGCCGGCATCGAAGGCTACGAAGGCTTGCTGGGCGATGTGGCGGCAATCAGTGCCTTCGTTGCGCAGCTGGCCGGCCTGCTGCGCGCCTGCGACGCCGAAGGCCTGTTCGGCGGCGCGCAGATCCTGCTCTCGGCCGGTGGCTCGGCCTATTTTGATCTGGTGGCGCGCGGTTTCGGCGGCGTGCACGGCGCCTCGCTGCCGGTCCAGGCGGTCCTGCGCAGCGGCTGCTACCTGACCAGCGACCACGGCATGTACCAGCGTCTGCTGGGCGAGCTCGATGAGCGCGAAGCGGCCGGCGACGGCCTGCGCCCCGCGCTTGAAGTGTGGTCCATGGTGCAGTCGCTGCCTGAGCCCACGCTGGCCATCCTCACCATGGGCAAGCGCGACGCCTCCTACGACGTCGAGCTGCCGCTCGCGCTGTTCTCGCACCGGCCCGGCCCCGGCCTGCCGCAGCCGCTGCCCGCCGGCGCCCAGATCGTCAAGATGAACGACCAGCATGCCTACCTGCAGCTGCCCGCCGGCCATGCGCTGACCGTGGGCGACCTGGTTTGCTGCGGCATTTCGCATCCCTGCACCACCTTCGACAAGTGGCCGCTGCTGCTGGCCGTCGACGACGACTACAACGTGCGCTACGGCGTGAACACCTTCTTCTAGTAAGCTACAATCAGCCCTTTCGAGCCCTCCATGAAAGAAGCCATGCCCGCCACCCCGACCGCCCTGTTTGCGCCGATCGCCCCCAACCGGCATGGCATGCTTGCGGTCGACGAGCTGCACACCATTTACTGGGAAGAGGTGGGCAACCCGGACGGCATTCCCGTGGTGTTCCTGCACGGCGGACCGGGCGCCGGCCTGTCGCCGCAGCACCGCCGCTTTTTCGATCCGCAGCACTACCGCGTGATCCTGTTCGACCAGCGCGGCGCCGGCAAGTCGACCCCGCTGGGCGAATGGCGCAACAACACCACCCAGCTGCTGATCGACGATATCGAAACGCTGCGCGTCCAGTTCGGCATCGACAAGTGGCTGGTATTCGGCGGCTCGTGGGGCTCGACGCTGGCGCTGGCCTACGGCCAGGCCCATCCCGAACGCTGCCTGGGCTTCATCCTGCGCGGCATTTTCCTGTGCACGCCCGCCGAAATCGACTGGTTCATCAACGGCGTGCGCTGGTTCTACCCCGAGCTGTACGAAGAATTTGTGGCACCGATTCCCGAAGCCGAGCGGGCCGACCTGCTGGGCGCCTATACGCGCCGCATGCTGTGCGACGACCCGGCCGTCTACTGGCAGGCCGCACGCGCCTGGAGCCGCTTCGAGGGCCGCCGCGTATTTCTGCTGCCGCAGCCAGAGGAAACCCCGTCCGACACGCTCGACCTGGGCGTGGGCCGGCTCGAATCGCACTACATGGCCAACCTGGCCTTCCTGGAAGAGGACCAGCTGGTGCGCGACGTGGGCCGCATCGCCCACCTGCCGGCCGTGATCGTGCAGGGCCGCTACGACGTGATCTGCCCGCCGCTGTCGGCCTACCGTCTGCACCAGGCCTGGCCCGGCGCCCAGCTGCACATGATTGCCGACGCCGGCCACGGGGCGCTCGAAAAAGGCATCGCCAGCGCGCTGGTGGGCGCCACCGAGCAGTTCCGGCGCCAGCGCAGCTTCGGCTAAAGCGCCGGTTTGCGCGCGGGCTGCTACACTAGCGGCAGACCCGCCAACAACCGCAAGCACTTTCATGAATATCCAGATCAGCGATATCGGCCACGTCATCCAGCTGGCGATAGCGCCGGTGTTCCTGCTCACCGGCGTGTGCACCATGCTGATGGTGCTGACTAACCGCCTGGCGCGCATCATCGACCGCACCCGCACGCTCGAAGACCGGCTCGACATCGGCTACCACGAAGCCTACATGGACGAACTGGACGTGCTGTACCGGCGCTGGCATNNGCCTCCGTGACCCTGCGGTCGCGCCGCCATGTGCGCCCCGCCAATTAAAAGAAGACCGAGTACCTTATGCACGATTACAAACGCCCCCCCACGCTGCACCGCTACGCGCCGCGCGCCGAACTCGAACTGGCGCTGTCGGCCGGCCAGTTCCGCCTGGTCCCGTCAAACAACTGCCTGACGCTCTCGTTCTCGCAAGCCTGGGACAAATCCCTGTTCGATCTGCTGGCCCCGGCCGACTGCTGCCTGGTGATTCACAACACGGAAGAATTCGGCGAGCGCCTGCACCGCGCGGTTGCCCGCACTCTGCCCAGCTGGGCGGGGATCGACGGCGCGGTGGAATATGGCGTGCGCGCCGCACTGGGCGCGGCCTTCACCAAGACCAGCGCCGAAGCGCACGAGCAGGAGTGGCAGTTCGCCTGGCGCGCCATGGCGCCGCAAATGAGTCTCAATCCGGTCACCATCAAGATCGGCAGCATTGAAAGCTTTGCCGAGCTGCGCGACCGCGAGTTCTACGCAGCCTGATTTACTGCTGCTGGTCGAGCCGCTCGAGCACCGCGCGCATCATGCGTTCAATGTCGCGCCGGATGATGTTCGAGCCCAGCATGCCCGGCACGTAAAACTTGGGCACCATCTTGCCGGTGTAGGAGATGCGGGTGCCGCCGTCGGGCAGCGCCGTCATCTCCCAGCGGCAGGCATACACCTTCATGTCGCCTTTGATCAGGCTGATGTCGATTGACGTGATGGGTTCTTCTGCCGCCTGCACCTGCAGATTGATGGTCCGGCTCAGGAACAGAAAGCGCGCCACCCCCGCCTGTTCGATGGTGACGCGGTTGCCACTGCGCGCCATCACCTTGTTGGTTTTCAGGTCAGGCACGAATTCGGGCATCGATTCGTAATCGGTGAGCACCTTCCACACGTGCTGCGGCGACGCCTTGACGGTGCCGCTGGCGGCCACGTCGAACACCTGCTCGCCGGCGGCGTCGACGCGCTTGACCGTCACTTCGGGCAGCGCCGGCTGCGCCATGGCGGGCAAGGCGAAGACGAGCAGGAGGCAGAGGAGGGCGCGTGCGATCATTGCCCCAGCCTACGGTAAAGCCCGCCCACTGACAAGCGCACCGCGCTTCAAGCGTGCGCGCGCGCATGGGTGTATTGACATGCTTGTCACGAATGCCACGCGGGCGCACAAAATTAGAACCCGGTGTCTACAGAAGTAGGTTTTAATGCTGGATCGTCGTTCAAACCTATAACTACAATGACCAATCAAGCCTATCCCCACCTGCTCGCTCCCCTCGACCTCGGCTTCACCACGCTGAAGAACCGCGTGATCATGGGTTCCATGCACACCGGCCTCGAAGACCGCTTTTTCAATTATGGCAAGCTGGCCGAGTTTTACCGCGAGCGCGCCAAGGGCGGCGTCGGGCTGATCGTCACCGGCGGCATTTCGCCGAACCGCCAGGGCTGGCTGCTGCCGTTTGGCGGCACCATGAACTTCATTGGCGACGTCGTCAACCATCGCCGCGTCACGAAAGCGGTGCACGAAGAGGGCGGCAAGATCCTGATGCAGATCCTGCATTCGGGCCGCTACGGCTACCAGCCTTTCGTGGTGTCGGCCTCGAGCGTCAAGTCGCCGATTTCCAAGTTCAAGCCAAAGGCGCTGACCGAAGCGGGCATCGAAGCGACCATCAAGGATTACGCGCGCTGTGCCAGGCTGGCCAAGCTGGCCGGCTACGACGGCATCGAAGTGATGGGCAGCGAAGGCTATTTGCTCAACCAGTTCCTGTGCGGCCGCACCAATGTGCGCCAGGACCGCTGGGGCGGCTCGATCGAAAACCGCATGCGCCTGCCGGTGGAAATTATCAAGCGCATTCGCAAGACGGTGGGCAACGACTTCATCATCATGTACCGCCATTCGCTGCTCGACCTGGTCGAAGGGGGCAACACCTGGGAAGAAGTGGTCACCGTGGCGCACGCGCTGGAAGCGGCGGGCGTGACCATTCTTAACACCGGCATCGGCTGGCATGAAGCGCGCGTTCCCACCATCGTCACCTCGGTGCCGCGCGCAGCCTTTGCCAGCGTGGCCGGCCGCCTGCGCCGCGAAGTGAAGATTCCGGTGGTCGCGTCGAACCGCATCAACATGCCGTTCGAAGCGAACGACATCATCGAGCGCGGCGACGCCGACATGGTGTCGATGGCGCGCCCCTTCCTGGCCGATTCGCATTTCGTCATCAAGGCTGCCGAAAACCGCGCCGATGAAATCAACACCTGCATCGGCTGCAACCAGGCCTGCCTGGACCACACCTTCTCGAACAAGCGCGCCAGCTGCCTGGTCAACCCGCGCGCCTGCCACGAAACGGAACTGGTCTACGCCAAGAGCAGCAAGGCGCGCAAGGTGGCAGTGGTGGGCGCCGGTCCTGCCGGTCTGTCGGCAGCTACCGTGGCCGCCGAATGCGGGCACCAGGTCACGCTGTTCGACTCGAGCGACAGCGTGGGCGGCCAGTTCAAGATCGCCATGCAAATCCCGGGCAAGGAAGAGTTCAACGAAACCATCCGCTATTTTTCGCGCAAGCTGGAACTGACCGGGGTCGATGTGCGCCTGGGCCAGCGCGTCACGCGTGAAGAGCTGCTGGCCGGCGGCTATGACGATGTGATCGTCGCCACCGGCATCAAGGTGCGCATGCCGCCGATTGACGGCATCGGGCACCCGAAGGTGCTCTCGTATATCGACGTGCTGCAAAAGAAGGTCCCGGTCGGCAAGCGGGTTGCCATCATTGGCGCCGGCGGCATCGGTTTCGACGTCGGCGAATACCTGCTGCACAATCCGGCCCATCCGCTGCCGATGCCGGTGGCGGAGTGGTGCGGCGAGTGGGGCGTGGATTTGAATGCGACCTCCAGCGGCGGCCTGGTCAAGCCGGACGATGCGCAGCCAGTGCGCCAGATCTTCCTGATGCAGCGCAAAACCAGCAAACTTGGCGCCGGCCTTGGCAAGACCTCGGGCTGGGTGCATCGCGCCACGCTCAACCGCAATGGCGTGGTGATGATGGCCGGGGTCCAGTATGACAAGATCGACGACCAGGGCATCCACGTGACGGTGGGCGGGGAAGCGCGCCTGATCCCGGTTGATAACGTGGTCATTTGCGCCGGCCAGGACAGCTTGACCGAACTGATGCCACCAGAAGGCACCACGGGCGGTCCGCGCTTCCATAAAATCGGCGGCGCGGCGCTGGCGGCCGAGCTGGACGCCAAGCGCGCCATCAAGGAAGGCGCGCAGCTGGCAGTGAGCCTGTAACCCTTACTTTTTGCGCAGCACCACGCAGCCGATCGAATAGCCGGCGCCGAACGAGCAGATCACGCCGTGCGCGCCGGCAGCCATGTCGTCCTGGTACTTGTGGAAGGCGATGATGGAACCGGCCGACGAGGTGTTGGCGTAGGTGTCGAGAATGACCGGCGCCTCGCTCGGCTCCGCGTCGCGCCCCAGCAGCATGCGCGTGATCAGCAAATTCATGTTCAGGTTGGCCTGGTGCAGCCAGTAGCGCGACACCTGCTCGACCTGCAGTCCGGCCGCGGTGACGGTATCGCGGATCATTTCGGCGGCCATCGGGCACACTTCCTTGAACACCTTGCGGCCCTGCTGGCGGAACAGCTTGTCGGCCTTGCCCACGCCCGACTCGTCGAAGCGGTTCATGAAGCCGAAGTTGTTGCGGATGTTGTTGGAAAATTTGGTCTTGAGCTTCGATTCGAGAATCTCGAACTGGTGCGCGCTGGTGGCCGTGTCGGCAGCTTCGAGCACGATCGCGGTGCAGGCGTCGCCGAAGATGAAGTGGCTGTCGCGGTCGCGGAAATTCAGGTGGCCGCTGGTGATCTCGGGGTTGAGCACCAGTACCGCGCGCGCCTGGCCGCTTTGGATGGCCGCCATCCCGGTCTGGATGCCGAAGGTGGCCGACGAGCAGGCCACGTTCATGTCGAAGCCGTAGCCGTCGATGCCCAGCGCGTCCTGCACTTCAACTGCCATGGCCGGATAGGCGCGCTGCATATTGCTGCAGGCGACCAGCACCATGTCGATGTCGGCGGCCGTGCGGCCGGCCCGCTCGAGCGCCTGGCGCGCTGCAGCCACGCACATTTCAGCCTGCATCGACAATTCCTCGTCGCCGCGCTCGGGGATGCGCGCCGTCATGCGCGCCGGATCCAGGATGCCGCTCTTTTCCATGACATAGCGCGACTTGATGCCGGACGCTTTTTCGATGAAGCCGGCGCTCGAGCCCTCGATCGCGGTCAGTTCGCCGGCGGCGATGGCGGCGGCATTGTCGGCGTTAAATTGCTCGGCATAGGCGTTAAAGGCAACAACCAATTCTTCATTGGAGATCGAATTGGACGGCGTGAAGAGGCCAGTGCCACTAATGACGACTTGTTTCATAGCAAACTTTCAAATGGGATAAAGCCAGACTGCCCCGGCACACCGCTGATTCTACACAATGGCGGGGGCGGGGGGCAAAAGCGGGGGCTTCAGGGCTTCTTGGCTTGCGCCAGGCTGGCGCGCGGGGCGCTCTTGGACAGCTGCACGGGCAGCCCTTTCAGGTGGTTGAGCGCCTGTTTCAGCTGGAAGTCGTCGGCGCTGCCGTATTCGAGCGGCTTGCGCTTGCGCTCTTCGGCGACGATGCGCATCTGTTCTTCGATTTCGTCGTTGGCAGCCTTGGCTTCTTCCTTGTCGCGGTCATTTGACAGGTGCTTTTCCAGGTCGGCTTCGCGCATGCGCAAGCCGTTCAAGCCGTCGCCGTCGGCGTTTTCATCGACCAGGAAGTCGGGCATGATGCCCTTGGCCTGGATCGAGCGTCCCAGCGGCGTGTAGTAGCGCGCCGTGGTCAGCTTGACCGCAGTGTCGTTTGAAATCGGGCGGATGGTCTGCACCGAACCCTTGCCAAAGGTCTGGCTGCCGATGATGGCGGCGCGCTTGTAGTCCTGCAGCGCGCCGGCCACGATCTCGGAAGCCGAGGCCGAGCCGGTATTGACCAGCACTGCCATCTTGATGTTCTTCAGCGCCGCCGGCAGCCTGGCCAGCGCGTCGCTGTCGCCGCGCAGCGCGTAGTGNNAAGCGCTGCTTGGAGTCGGGCAGCTGGCCGTTGGTCGAGACGATCTCCGAGTCCTTCGGCAAAAACGCGGCCGAGACGCCGATGGCGCCTTGCAGCAGGCCGCCCGGGTCGTTGCGCAGGTCCAGCACCAGCCCTTTCAGATTCGGGTCCTGCTTGTACAGCGCGGTGATCTTGGCGGCCATGTCCTCCAGCGTGGGCTCCTGGAACTGCGAAATGCGCAGCCACGCGTAGCCCGGTTCGACCAGCGCGCCCTTGACGCTTTTTTGCATGATCTGCTGGCGCACGATCGTCACCGCCAGCGGCGCCGGGGCGCCCTCGCGTGCGATGGTCAGCGTCACCTTGGTATCGGGTTCGCCGCGCATTTTCTTGACCGCTTCGTCGATCGGCAAGCCCTGTACCGGCACGTTGTCGATGCGGGTGATCAGGTCACCCGGCTTGATGCCGGCGCGGTAGGCGGGCGAATCCTCGATCGGGGTGACGATCTTGATATAGCCTTCCTCGCTGGGCCCGATCTCGATGCCCAGGCCGACGAATTTGCCCTCGGTGCCTTCGCGCAGTTCGCGGTAGGCTTTCTTGTCGAGGTAGGCCGAGTGCGGGTCGAGCGAGGCCACCATGCCGGAAATGGCGTCGGTCAGCAGCTTCTTGTCTTCCACCGATTCGACGTAGTCGCTCTTGATCAGGCCATACACGTCGGCCAGCTGGCGCAGCTCTTCGATGGGCATGTCGGCTCCGACCGGCTTTTGCGCGATCGCCGAAAACTGCATGGAAACGGCCATGCCGGCGATCAGGCCGAGACCGACCAGACCGGAGTTTTTCAATGTTGGACCCATCAGATGCACCTGTTCCTGCCGAAAAGTTAAGTTTGCCGCGCCAGATCAGGCACTGATTCAGTATAAACCTGATTGCCGTATAGACGTGTCCGCTGCGCAATATCGCGCGTACATATACATATGGACTGGGGCCCGGAGTGTCGTTAATGCCCATCATTGCGCGCAGTTTTCGTGTTTTTGGCCGCGGACGGTGAAGGGCAGGCGCTAGAATGTCGCGAATACAATTTTTCAAAACCGCCAAGCCGTGCGCCTCGAAGCAATGAACAAACTGATCCTCCCCGCCTGCCTGGCTTTGCTCGGCGCATCCGCCCACGCCCAGCAGGCACCCAAGGAGGCCAGCGTGACGGCCGCGCCGCTGCCGCAGGTGACCGTCAACGCCGCGCGCGCCAACGAGACCGAGACCCGGCGCAACGCCACCGCCTCCAAGATGATTTTCGGACGCGAAGAACTCGACCGCAACGGCGACAGCAATGTCGGCGAAATCCTCAAGCGCTTGCCGGGCGTGACCATGGGCGGCCCGCCGGGACGGGGCGGCGGCGGCGGGGTGCGCATGCGCGGCCTGGGCAACGGCTACACCCAGATGCTGGTCAACGGCGAGCGCGCGCCGGCCGGCTTCTCGCTCGAGTCGCTCGCGCCCGACCAGGTCGAACGGATCGAAGTGATGCGCGGCCCGGTGGCCGAACACAGCACCCAGGCCATTGCCGGCACCATCAACATCGTGCTGCGCGAGGGCTACCAGCAAAAAGACCTCCAGCTAAAGCTGGCCGACAGTGTCGAGGGCGGCATGCACAGCCCGAATGTCTCGCTGGCGCTGCCGGGCAAGCGCGGCAACATGACCTGGCTGCTCAATGCGCAGCTGATGGTCACGCGCCAGGGCGACCAGGGCGAAGCGCTGTACCAGAACCTCAATGACGACGGCGTCCTGGTCAAGGACCAGAGCGTGGCCAGCGAGGGCACGCGCCGCACCAATGGCCTGCACCTGATGCCGCGCCTGTCGTGGAAGTTCGACAATGGCGACACGCTCAATTTCCAGCCCATGCTGATCGCCAACCGCACCGATGGCACGTCGCGCAGCGCGCTGACCCAGCGCGTGGTGCCGCCCGCTCCCGAATATGCACGCGCGCTGGGCAGTCAGGAATCGTCGGCCACGTTCATGCGCGCCTTTGGCAACTGGCTGCACCGGATGGACGCGGGCGCCAAGCTGGACGTCAAGTTCGGCTTTGGCGGCGGGCGCACCAGGAATACGATGCTGCGCGACCAGTACGACGCTGGCGGCGCGCTGATCGACACCTTTGTCGACGCCGACCGCTCCAGCAACACGGGCGTGAACACGGGCGGCAAATACACCAAGTCGCTGGCCAAGGGCCATTTGCTGGCCGCCGGCTGGGACCTGGAAGCGGGCCACCGCAGCCAGAGCACCAGCGCGCTGAAAAACGGCAGCGCCCAATTTGCGCTCTCTGGCGACAACCTGAGCGCGGACACGCGCCGCGTCGCCGCCTTCGTGCAGGACGAGTGGGACATCACGCCGCAGTGGGGCGTCTATCTTGGCTTGCGCTGGGAAGGCATTCGCACCAGCGCCAGCACGCCGGTCGCTGGCGGCGCGCTGCACGAAACGCGCAGCCGCAGTGCGGTGTGGAGCCCGGTGCTGCACACGGTGTGGCGCATTCCCGGCCACGACAAGGACCAGCTACGCGCCAGCCTGACCCAGAGCTACCGCGCGCCGCAGTTGAATGACCTGATCGCCGCGCCGGTGCTGGTCCAGCTGAACGACCCGACCCGTCCCGACCGCAGCGGCAACCCGGACCTCAAGCCGGAACTGGCCAAGGGCATCGACCTGGCCTATGAACACTACATCGGCAAGAGCGGCATCGTCTCGGCCAGCGGCTTCGTGCGCAATATCGACAATCTGATGCGGCGCGCGCTGACCGAATACGTGGGCCCGGAAGGCGACCTGCGCTACCTGTCGCGGCCATCGAACGTGGGCCGCGCGCGCACCAGCGGCATTGAACTGGAAGCGAAGTTCCAGCTGGCCGACGTGATGGCCGATGCGCCCAACCTGGACCTGCGCGCCAACTACAGCCGTTTCTGGTCGCGCGTGGACGGCATTCCCGGCCCCGACAACCGGCTCGACGGCCAGGCAAAGCAGACCGCCAACTTTGGTCTGGACTACCGCCTGAAAAAGATCCCGCTGGCGTTGGGCGGCAGTTACAACTGGACACCCGCCACGCTGGTGCAGACCAGCGCCACCGAGCGCGCCAGCACCGGCGTCAAGCGCCAGTTCGACGCCTACGGCTTGTGGAAATTCAGTTCCGCCACCCAGCTGCGCATCGGCGTGAACAACCTGCTGGGCGACGACTACCTGAGCGGGCGCACGGTGCGCGCCGCCGACCTGCTGGCCAGTTCGCGCGCGGTAACGCGCACCTACACCGCCTGGAGTGCGCGGCTTGAAATGAAACTGTAGTAAACGTAACCGGCTANNGCCGAACCGGTTGCCGCACCGGCTGCAGCCTTGTCGGGCATCGACGCCCAGCACATCGACGCCGGCGTGCGCATCCAGGACGATTTTTTTGCCCACCTGAACGGCAAGTGGTTGAAGACCACCGAGATCCCGGCCGACAAGTCGAGCTGGGGTTCGTTCGGCAAGCTCGATGACGACCTGCAGCCGCAGGTGCGCGCCATCATCGAGGCGGCGCAGGCCGACAAGAGTCAGAAAGCCGGTTCCGAAGCGCGCAAGATCGGCGATCTGTACGCCAGTTTCATGAACGAGAAAAAGCGCGACGCAGCCGGCTACAAGCCGCTGGCCAAAGAGCTGGCCGCGATCCGCGGCATGCGCGACAAGAAGGCGATTCCCGCCATGATCGCGCACCTGACCCAGATCGGCGTATCCACCCCTTACCAGGTCTACATCGAGCAGGACGGCCGCGAGTCGACCCGCTACACGGCCAGCATCCGCCAGAGCGGCCTGGGTCTGCCGGACCGCGACTACTACCTGAAGGCGGACGACGCCAAGCTGGCCGACGCCCGCGCCAAGTACGAAACGCTGGTCGCCACCATGCTCGGCATGACCGGCCGCAAGGACGGCGCGGCTGCCGCGAAGGACATCCTGGCGCTGGAAACGGAACTGGCCAAGGTCCAGTGGACCAAGGTCGAGAACCGCGATTCGGTCAAGCTGTACAACAAGGTCGCCTCAAGCAAGCTGGCCGAACTGACCCCCGGCTACGACTGGAAGGCGGCGCTGGCCGGCAGCGGCATCGGCGCCAAGGTCGACTACGTGATCGTCAACCAGCCGAGCTACCTGAAAGGCTTCAACGAGGTGCTGGCCAAGACCGATCTGGCGACCTGGAAGGCGTATTTCGAATGGCAGCTGGTGCGCGCCTACGCGCCGTACCTGTCCAAGCCTTTTGTCGACACCCGCTTCGCCTTTTACGGCACCGCGCTGTCGGGCGTGACGGCCAACCGTCCGCTGTGGAAGCGCGGCGTGGGCGTTGTGGAAGGCGCGATGGGCGAGGCGGTCGGCAAGCAGTACGTGCAGCGCCACTTCCCGGCCGAGCGCAAGGCGCGCATGGAAGTGCTGGTCAAGAATCTGCTGGAAGCGTACCGCCAGAGCATCGACACGCTTGACTGGATGAGCCCTGCGACAAAGAAGGAAGCGCAGGACAAGCTGGCCAAATTCACCCCGAAAGTGGGCTACCCGAACCGCTGGCGCGACTACAGCGCTCTGAAGATCACGAGCGACGACATTGTCGGCAACAAGATGCGCGCCGAGAAGTTCGAGTACCAGCGCGAAGTGGCCAAGCTGGGCAAACCGATCGACCGCGAAGAGTGGGGCATGACGCCGCAGACGGTGAACGCGTATTACAACCCGGCGATGAATGAAATCGTGTTCCCGGCCTCGATCCTGCAGCCGCCATTCTTTGACATGGCCGCTGACGATGCGGTCAACTACGGCGCCATCGGCGCGGTGATCGGCCACGAAATCAGCCACGGCTTCGACGACGAAGGCAGCCAGTACGACGGCAACGGCAATCTGCGCGACTGGTGGACCGCGGAAGACCGCGCCAAGTTCAAG
>CXWL01001725.1_pt1 | contig 13205 bp, 12 predicted proteins | sample 590931 | NCBI WGS metagenome assembly CXWL01 (sample SAMEA3498368, study PRJEB10139) | groundwater metagenome | biome: water well; material: biofilm material | place: Germany | collected 2015-04-27
TGGGAAGGTACGGGGAGTAGGATGAACCATAAGCCAGAAGACCTCCCAGGATAGTTGACCGACGTTCCCTCGTGGGCTGGGGAATTGGCGAGGATGAGTTGCGGGAGCAATCCTCAGGGTCTGTCAGGCCTTGGGGATTTTTTTATTTGAATACTCGACGTCGTCACTCTATCCGTTGGGCTCTGGCGGCCCTGCTCCTGGTGGTCACTGTTGGCGGGGCCTGGAGTGACGGCTCCTGTGCGCAAGCGGACGAGGCAGACATGGCACGACGGCAACAAGGCATCCTCACGGGGATGCCCTTCATGGCGAATATTACCCCGCGAACCTTCGTCGACGATCTCGGGCGCAAACTGTATGTAGCCAAGGCGCCGACACGGATCATCTCGCTTGCGCCCAGCATCACGGAAATTCTCTACGCCATCGGAGCAGAGCCCCAGATCGTCGGCGTGACCGAGTTTTGCGATTATCCGATTGAGGCGAAGCAGAAGCCGAAAGTCGGCTACGCCCATCCGAACATTGAAGTCATCGTTTCGTTGCAGCCGGATTTAGTGCTGGCTCCGCGTGCCTTTCTGCGGGCCGACCTGTTGGTCAAGCTGGAACAATTGAAAATCCCCACCTTCATCGTCGACCCGGAGTCGTTCGATGAAATTCCCAGCCGCATTCAGATGATCGGTCGCATGATGGATCGCTCCGCCTCTGCCGACGCCGTGGCGAAGGCGATGAAGGAACGGATCGCGGCGGTCCGAAGCAAGACAGAGGGCTTGCCACGCGTCCGTGTGCTCTACGTGCTGCACAGTCAGCCGTTGATTACCGTCGGGCCGGGAAGCTTTATTCATCAAGTGATCGGGCTCGCGGGGGGCGTCAACATTGCGAGCAATGTCTCCGTACCCTACCCGCGCCTCAACATGGAAGCGGTCTTGAAGGAAGATCCCGAGATTCTTGTGTTCCCCATCGGTAAGACTGATGCGGTTCCACCGGGCGATCAACAAATGTGGCGTCAATGGACTTCGCTCTCGGCCGTCAAGCAGGGCCAGCTCCATCAGATTCCCTCTGATCTCCTCAACCGTCCCGGGCCACGGGTCGTCGAGGGACTGGAGCTGCTGGCGCGCATTCTTCATCCCGAGGCCTTTGCCGCGAGCGTCGCGCCGTGAGGGACATGCCTCTCACCACCGATCAGTCACGCGCTTCCGTCCAATCCGATCACCCGGGTCTCGATAAAGACCCGGGCGCAGTTCCGGTTTCGAACGGAGCAGGGAAGCGCGGGGCTGTGCTGACAGCCAGGCGATGGACTACCGTGATGGTGCCCCTCCTGATCCTGTCCGTCGCATTGGTGTTGATCTGTTTGCAGTTCGGGACGCAATGGATCGGGCTCGGTCGGGTCCTCGATATTGTAAGTGCTGTTGTGCGCGAATGGTCGGTCGAGAGCGAGCAGATCGGAACGACCGGCGTGATTCTCATCCAGGTGAGATTGCCGCGCCTCTTGCTGGGGCTCCTCGTGGGCGCCTGTTTGGCCTCCGTCGGCGTCGTGCTGCAAGCCCTGTTGCGGAATCCCTTGGCTGATCCCTACGTGCTCGGGGTTTCCAGCGGGGCGGCCCTTGGCGTGGCTCTGGCGATTCTGCTGGGAATCGGATCGACCTTTCTGGCTCTGTCGGTCTTGCCGCTCTGCGGATTTGCCGGAGGGCTCCTGTCTCTCGTGGTCGTCTATCGTATGGCGGTCTCCTATGGACGGTTGCCGATTCACAGCCTCCTGCTCGCAGGGGTCATCCTGAATTCGATTTTTTCGGCCTTGATCATGTTCATCACCTCGATCATGGAGCCGAATCGCTCTGCCGGCACGATGACTTGGCTGATGGGGACATTGACCGCGCCGTCCTATCCGGCCTTAGCCATTCTGACCTGTTATCTGCTAGGCGGGCTTTTTCTCCTGCTCAATCAGGCACGGAAGTTAAACGTGTTGACCTTGGGTGAGGAGTCCGCGCGATCCTTGGGGATCGAGACGGAGCGGGTCAAGCGGCAGGTCTATCTTCTCTCTGCCCTGATCACCGGGGCGGTCGTGTCGGTGAGCGGGATGATCGGGTTTGTCGGCATGGTGATTCCCCATGCGGTTCGACTGATGCTCGGCGCGGATCACCGGTTGCTCCTGCCTGCGTCGGCGCTTGTCGGGGGGATGTATTTGATGGTTGCCGACACCTTGGCGCGCACATTGTTGACTCCGGCGGAGATTCCGGTCGGCATCATCACGGCGCTGGCAGGCGGCCCCTTCTTTATCTACCTCCTGGTGTGGAGGAAGGATCGGTTCGCATGAGCCAGCTTCCACCGAACGCCCAGACGATGATCAACCAGACGGGGCCAGGTGCCGCTGCCTCACGCAAGGCCTACGAGGTGCAGTCTCTGCGATTCCGGTACCATCTTCTTAGTCGAGACGTTGCCAGCTGGGTGGTCGACGGATTGACCTTTGATATCCAGGCCGGAGAGATTCTTGGCATCGTGGGGCCGAACGGGTCGGGAAAGACGTCGCTGCTCAAACTGTTGGCGAAAGTGTTGCGGCCGCATGAGGGTGACATGGCCTTGTTCGGGCGCGACCTTGGCACGATGCCACAAGTGGAAGTGGCAAGGACTGTGGCTTTTGTGCCGCAAGAGAGCCCTCAGGTCTTTTCCTTTACCGTGATGGAAACAGTGTTGATGGGTCGGTATCCGCATCATCATGGCGCGACCTGGAGCGCGGGTTTCGGCTGGGAAAGCGCTGAGGATCTCACGATTGCCGAACAGGCCCTGCAATATACGGATCTCACCCACCTGGCTGGCCGCTCGGTGATGGATCTCTCGGGCGGTGAACGTCAGCGCTGCATGATTGCCAGGGCCCTGGCGCAAGCGCCCCAAGTCCTCTTGCTGGATGAGCCCACCGCGTTTCTCGATCTCCAGCACCAGATGGAAATCTGCGCGATTGTGCGCCGGCTGAAAGAAGAAAGGGGCTTGACCGTGGTGCTTGTCTCTCACGACCTGAATCTGGCGAGTCAATACTGTGATCGCATTCTGATGCTGAAGGCCGGAGCACTTTTCCGCCTCGGCACGCCGCATGACGTGATCGGTGCCGACGTGTTGAAAGCCGTCTATGGATGTGATGTCTTGATCGATCGTCATCCCGAGTCGGGCGTGCCCAGGGTCACTATGCCACAGTATCGTTCAACCAAGAATCTCGGAGATCGTTTGTAACGGGAAGGATTCGTGCCCAATCCTCTCGTTTTTTGTCAGGGCACAGTCTGTTCAATCAGGAGGAGTGCTAAGAGAGAAGTCATCAGCGACGGGGAAGATGGTGCAAAACCATCACGGTGCCGCCACTGTAAGCGGGGAGCGATCCTGCACAAGAGCCACTGTCATGATGCGTGAAAGGTCAAACGTAAAACGTAAGGGATGTAGTCAGTCCTTTTACGTCTCACGTTTTACGACTCACGCGTCAGATGGGAAGGCGCAGGGGAACGACGATCCGCGAGTCAGGACACCCAGCTGAGAGATGTTTCTACACAACCCTTCGAGTCAAAGGGAGGTTTCGCATGCGGTCTAGTCATTGGTCTCAATTTGTCTTGTCCTGTGCGGTGTCAGTCCTTCTCAGTCCAATTCTGTGGTCGGCGTCCGTATTGGCTGAAGAGCCAGCCGAAGCAGAACCAGTTATCGAAACCAGAGAGGTGGTTGTCAGTGCCACAAAGACGCCAGTGCCGATCAGTCAGGTGACGAGCGCGGTAGAGGTGATCTATGGTGAGGAACTGGAACAAAAGAAAATGAAGACGGTGGTGGACGCACTGCGGCTTGCTCAAGGCGTAGCGGTGTTGTCCAACGGCGGCCCCGGGAGAGAGGCCAGCGTTCGAATTCGTGGTGCAAGCAATACGCACACGCTGGTTCTCATTGATGGCGCCATCGTGAACAGTGCGACACAGGGGTTCTTCGACTTCTCGAACCTGACGACGGAGAATATCGATCGCATTGAAATCCTCCGGGGCGCGCAAAGTATGCTGTATGGATCGGATGCGATGGGTGGCGTGATCAACGTCATCACGAAGAAAGGTGCGGGTGCGCCCAGTGGAAGCGCCTTCATGGAATATGGCTCGTTCTCGACGATTCGAGAAGGTGCGCAGGCCTCAGGTGCGAAAGGGCCTTTTGACCTGTCCGGCTCCCTCTCGCGCTGGGACTCTAGCGGTTTCTCTACGACGAACTATCAACGGGGAGCTGCAGAGCGAGATGCGTTCCATAATTGGCAGGGATCGGCTCGATTGGGTGTGGCGCTGCCGAAAGATGGCCGCCTGGACTTCAGTCTCCGTTGGTCCAATTCCGATGTTGGCCTCGATAATATCACCAGCACGGCAAAGTCCGATGCTTTTGGGTCCAAGCAGACGACGCGCTCGCTTGTCCTGAGCGGTTCCTATGAGCAGCCGTTGACGTCTTGGTGGTCGCAGAAGGTGACGGTTGGACAGAATAACGAGCGGACGCTCTTTGACGGAGGGACAACCAGGAGGAATGTCGAAACCGGGGTGGTGACGACCCCCGCCACCAGAACGTTGTCGGATATCGATATCCTCAATCGGCGAGCCGAGTGGCAGCATAATTTTCAGATAGGGAAACCCCTGCTGCTCACGGCAGGGTACCAGTACCGCGATGAGCAGGGTGACAATTCGAGCTTTCAGCCGAGGACGTCGCCGGTGAAAATCCTCTCGTCGCATGCCGGATACGCTCAGGGGCAGGTGAATCTGCAGGACCGTGTTTTTTTTACGGGAGGTGTCCGCCAGGACAGCTTCAATACGTTTGGAGATGCGACGACCTATCGAGTGACGGGCGGATATCTGCATCAAGAAACGGGCACCAAAGTTCGCGGTTCGTATGCCACAGGTTTCCGCTCTCCCAATATCAATCAACTGTTCTTTCCGGGGTTTGGCAACCCCGATCTTAAGCCGGAGAAAAGTAAGAGTGCTGATCTGGGCGTTGATCAAAATCTTCTTGATGGGAAATTGAAGTTGGGTGCCGGGTATTTCTGGAATCACTTCGACAATCTGATTCAGAACGTTCTGGCAGGGGCTTTGTTGAGGCCCGAAAATGTCGGGCAAGCGAGGACTCAAGGCTGGGAACTCAGTTTCCGTATGGATGTATTGAAGGAGCTGAGTGTGCGAGGTCAATACACCTATACCCTGACCAGGGATTTGTCGAACAACCGCCGGCTTGCCCGTTGGCCCATCGACCAGGCGAGCCTTGGCGTCAGTTATCAGCCCATGGCGCCCCTACATATCAATGTGGATTATCGCTTTGTCGGAGCCCGCAATAATGATGCGAACAATACACCCAGCCAACGAATGGGATCGTTCGGCGTGGTGAATGTGTCCACAACGTATGATGTCAATAAGACGATGCAGGTGTTCGGGCGTGTGGAAAACCTGACGAATCAGGATTATGAAGAGATTGCCGGATACGGGACCGCAATTCGGTCGGTATATGGCGGAGTGAAACTGACGTTCTAAGGACTGCAATGCAATTTCCGAGATTGGTGGTAGCCGGCACCCAGAGTAGTGTCGGGAAAACGACGGTGACTCTGGCGATCCTGGCGGCATTGAAAGCCAGAGGCCGCCTGGTGCAGCCCTTCAAGGCTGGGCCGGACTTTATCGATCCTGGCCATCACGGTGCGGCGACCGGTCGTCCGTCTCGTAATCTGGATGGCTGGTTGCTGGGGGAGGCGGTCAATCGCGATATCTTTACGCGAGCCGCTGCCGACGCGGATATCTCCATCATCGAAGGGATGATGGGCTTGTTCGACGGCAGTTCACCGGTGAACGAGATCGGCAGTACGGCTGAACTGGCGAAGCAACTGGATGCGCCGGTGCTGCTCGTCATCGATGGGAGTGCGATGGCTCGTTCCGCTGCAGCCATGGTGTCGGGCTATGCGAAGTTCGATCCGGCCTTGCGGGTCGCGGGCGTCCTGTTCAATCGGGTCAGCAACGACAGCCATTACAAGCTTCTGAAGGAAGCCGTGGAGCACAAGACCGATGTGGCGGTGGTGGGGTATTTACGACCGGATAAGGGGGTGACGATCTCCGATCGCCATCTCGGGCTCGTGACGGCGCTGGAGCAGGGGACCGGCGAACTGTATGGCCGGTTGGCGAAGTTAGCGGAAGAGACGGTCGACCTGGATCGAATCGAGGCATTGGCCCGCTTGTGCGGAGAGTTGCCGGCGGCGGTACCTCAGCCCGTGACGAGGCGCCACGGGCGTACGGTTCGAATCGGCGTGGCGCAGGATCTGGCATTTTGTTTTTACTATCCCGACAATCTTGAGTTGCTTGAAGCAGAGGGAGCGGAGTTAGTGAAATTTTCGCCCATGCACGATCAGGTGTTGCCCGACGTGGATATGTTGTACCTTGGCGGGGGCTATCCGGAACTACATGGCCCAGTGCTGGCTGGGAATGTCACCATGCGAAAGGCCATCAGGCAATTTGCTGAGCGGGGTGGGACGATCTATGCGGAATGCGGTGGGATGATGTATCTCACGCAAGCCATCCGTGACTTCGCCGGGACATTGCATGAGATGGTCGGGCTGTTTTCCGCTGAAGCTGTCATGAAGAAGCCTGGTTTAACTTTGGGGTACAGGACGATGGAACTCACGCAGGACTGCATACTCGGTGCCGCTGGCACCACTGCGCGCGGGCATGAGTTTCATTACTCCTCCCTGGTTTCGGTGGAATCGCTCGGCTATGCCTGTGCACTCCGTGATGCGCGAGGATTGTCGAAGGGGCAGGACGGGCTCGCGGTAGGCAATGTGGTGGCGCTCTATACGCATTTGCATTTTGCCAGCCAGCCGCAGATTGCAAAGTCGCTGGTGTCGTCGGTGAGGCGGACCTCTCCGCGATTGGCGGTGAATGGAGGAGGCGCAAGATGACGGAGCAGGACGAACACAAAGCCAAGATGGAACGGCTCAAGGCGTCAGTGGATCGGCGAATTGAAGCGGCGCAGGAAGAGAAGGGCCTGTTGATGGTCTATACAGGCGCCGGCAAGGGGAAGACTACCGCTGCCATGGGGATGGCGCTTCGATGTATCGGACATGGGATGAAGGTGGCGGTGGTGCAGTTTATCAAGGGGGCGATCGATACGGCGGAGGAACGGGCTCTCAAGTCCTTTGGTGATCGCGTGACCTTTCTCCGGATGGGGGAAGGGTACACGTGGGAAACGCAAGACCGAGAGCGGGACACAAAGTTCGCCCGAGAGGCCTGGACCGTAGTCTGCGGATTTTTGCGCGATCCCTCCTACGCGATGGTCATTTTGGATGAATTCAACATCGCATTGCAGCATGAGTACGTTCCCTTGGATGAGGTGTTATCGGGATTGCGATCACGGCCGCTGATGCAGCATGTGGTGATCACCGGGCGTGGCGCCAAGGAGGCCTTGATCGAGGAGGCGGATCTGGTCACGGAAATGAAGCAGCTCAAACATCCCTTTCGCAAAGGCATCAAGGCGCAGGCGGGGGTGGAGTTTTGAGAGGTCCGGTCACCAAGACGTGTGAAGCCTGCGGCGTGGCGTTTTCGTGCTGTGGCTACCAGTGTTGGTGCGGGAAGGTCGGGGTTACCGAGTTGCAGATGGATTGGATTGCCGCCCATTACAAAGATTGTCTCTGTCCCGTCTGTTTGGGGAAAGTTGCAGCTGGCGAACTGGGCCCTCAGATATTGCAGCGTACTCAGCGTGCTACGTGAGCCGTGTGCGTGATGAAAAGATTTAGAGTCGGATATCCAAGAACTCGCTAGGAGGGACCATTATGATGTGTATGAATTCTCCCCGGACGCAGATCGTCATCGGTATTGCTCTGGCCACGCTGATGGCCGTTACGCGCGGCCACCATTTCGGCACGCTCGAACATCTGCCGAGCGCCTCATGGGCAGTTTTTTTTCTTGCCGGACTCTATCTCTCCTCTCGCTGGGTTTTTCCGGCGTTGCTGGCTGAAGCGGCATTGCTCGATTTTGTGGCGGTGACATGGGGCGGCGTGGATAACTTCTGTGTCAGTCCCGCCTATGGCTTCTTGTTGCCGGCCTATGGTGTGTTGTGGGGAGCCGGCCACTGGTACGCAGCGCGTCACCAGGAGAATGTCATGACGCTGCTCCCGATGGCGGTGAGTCTCGTGCTCGGCGCGGCTCTGTGTGAAGTGATTTCAAGCGGCGGCTTTTACTTTTTCTCCGGCCGTTTTGAGCAGACGAATCTAACCCAGTTTGCCACGCGTCTTGTGAAGTATTTCCCAGGAGCCTTCTCGGCAGTGTTGTTCTATGTCGGCATTGCCGGTGCGGTAATGGCACGGACCGAGCGATTCAGGACTTCGAGTTAGCTGAGACGGGACCACTGGGTGATTGAGCGGATACTTCCATTCGATCATTCAGTGGGAGGCCGGTGTCGGTCGGTTGATGCTATGTGAAGGAGACGTATGGCTCGGGAAACGGGTGTTCACAGGGTCATACGATCCGGCCGCGATGGAGTAGCTCCACGGGCGAGCGTGACGCAAGAAGGCCATGGGCCGCGCCATGAGTTTAGCTTGCCAGAGCGGGAGGCGGTCTATCGGGCGATCTTTGAGCGGCGTGATGTCCGCCGGAACTTTCTGCCGACGCCGATTCCAGGCCAGATCTTGACGCGCGTGCTGACCGCGGCCCACCATGCCGGGTCGGTGGGATTCATGCAGCCATGGGATTTTGTCGTGGTCCGCGATCCTGCCGTGAAGGGCCTGGTCAAAGATTTGTTTCGCACGGCGAATGCCGAGGCTGCGACGAAGTATCGGGGGAAGCGAGCCGCGCTGTATCGAAGTCTCAAGCTGGAAGGCATCGAGGAAGCGCCGGTCAATATCGGTGTCACGTGCAGCCGTCAGCGTGGCGGCCCCAATGTGCTGGGCCGTTCGACGGTGCGAGACACAGATCTCTATAGCACCTGTTGCGCCATCCAGAACCTCTGGCTGGCTGCACGTGCGGAAGGCATCGGGGTTGGCTGGGTCAGCATTCTGGACCATGGTGCCTTGAAGCGGGTGCTCGGTATCCCCAGGCCGGTCAAAGTGCTTGCCTATCTCTGTCTCGGCTACGTCTCCGACTTCGCGACAGAGCCAGACTTGGAAACCGCAGGGTGGCGAGCGAGGATTCCGGTCGACCAACTCATTCACTATGAATCGTGGGGAGCCACACAACAGAGTGACAGGAGCAACGGCGATGCGCATCACGAAGGTGTACACGAGAACGGGAGACGCAGGAAAAACTAGGTTGGCCGGCGGGCAGCAGGTCTGGAAGGATAGTCTTCGCGTTGAGGCCTATGGCACGCTCGATGAGTTGAACGCGGTCATCGGGGTGGTGCGGGTGATGAACGCCGAGATGGTGGGGATGTATGGGCAGGCGGAGCCACTCGAAGAGGATCTCCGCTGGATCCAGAACAAACTGTTTGATCTCGGCGGCATTCTGGCGACAGCCCCAGGGCAAGAGTTCAAGAATATGCCGCAGGTGACGGGGAAAGATGTGACGAAGCTGGAGAAGATGATCGACCGCTGCCAGAAAGATCTGGCTCCGCTCAAGGAATTCATTTTGCCAGGCGGGGGGAAGGTGTCGGGGTTTTTGCATCAGGCGAGAACGGTGTGCCGACGGGCGGAGCGGCTCTGTGTGCATCTTTCGCGGGAAGAGCCGATCGTTGCCGTGCATATCAAGTTCGTGAATCGCCTGAGTGATGCCTTGTTTGTCCTGGCACGTTGGGCTGCCAAGACCCAGGGGGAGCCGGAATTCCTCTGGCAACGCGATACGGGGAAGTGATGAGTGATGGGTGATCGGTGATGGGAAAAAGACTTCGGAAATCACGGCTGATTCTGGTGCTGGGCGGGGCTGCGTCCGGCAAGAGTCAGATGGCGCTCGATTTGGCCAGGGGGCAGGCTCCGCCGCAGGCGGTGCCTGTCCCCGTCCGAAGGGGACAGACACCACGCGCAGACGCGGGGAAGGGTGTCAGTCCCCGGTTTGCCTTTGTGGCGACAGGTCAGGCGTTGGATCGGGAGATGAAAGGCAGGATCGAGCGGCACCAGGCCACGCGCTCGTCCGATTGGGAGACGGCGGAAGTGCCGACTGATCTCGCACAATGGTTTTCTAGTAAAGGTGCAACTTATCATGTGATTGTGCTTGACTGCCTCACGTTATGGTTGAGCAATATGAAGGGGCTGCGGCTGCGGGATGGAGACGTATTTGACGCGACGGCCAGCCTATTAGCTGCCATTCGAGCGGCGAAGGCCCGCGTGGTGATCGTGAGTAATGAATTAGGGCTTGGGCTGGTGCCTGCAACAAAACCTGTTAGAGCGTTTCGTGATTTGGCAGGGAAGGTGAATCAGCAGGTCGCGGCAGAAGCCGATGAAGTCTATCTAACAGTCAGTGGTCTTCCGCTGCGATTGAAGTAAGAGGAGTGTCGAGGATGTTATCCCGCGAAACCATCGACCGGATTCAGCCAACCGACCCTCGACTCTTGGCACAGGCGCAGGCGCGCCTCGATCGATTGACGAAGCCGATCGGCAGTCTGGGCCGGCTGGAAGAATTGGCTGCGCGTTACGTCATGATCACGGGAGCGTTGAAGCCGAAGGTCCCAGCCGGAGCAGTGTTTACCTTCGCAGCCGATCATGGCGTGACGGTTGAAGGAGTGAGCGCCTATCCCTCCGCCGTGACGCCTCAGATGGTGTTGAACTTTCTACGTGGTGGGGCTGGCGTGAATGTACTGGCGCGCCATGCCGGCCTTGAGGTGCGGGTGGTCGATATTGGCGTCGATTTCGACTTTGGCGCCGCGCCAGGCCTGATTCATAAGAAGGTCATGCCCGGCACGAAAAATCTCATGAAGGAATCGGCGATGAGTCTCGCGCAGGCCGAGCAAGCGATGCAAGTCGGGATCGAGCTGGCGACCGAGGCTGTGCAACAGGGCATCGGCTTGATCGGGACCGGTGAGATGGGAATCGGCAATACGACAGCGAGTTCGGCGATTGCTGCCGTCATGACGGGCCGACCGGTTTCCGAGGTGACAGGACGGGGAACGGGGATTGACGATGCCAGCCATGCCCGCAAGATTGCCGTGATTCAGCAAGCGCTCGCATTCCACCGGCTCGACTCGACGGATGCGATGAAGGTCCTTGCGAAAGTGGGCGGATTAGAAATCGCGGGGCTGGCCGGTCTGATGCTCGGCGCGGCAGCGGCTCGTGTGCCTGTCGTGTTGGACGGCTTTATTGCAGGCGCAGCCGCGTTAATTGCGGTTGGTTTACAACCGCACTGCAAAGACTATCTCATTGCATCCCACCGGTCCGTAGAGCGCGGCCATCAGGCGATATTGGATCATCTTGGATTGAAGCCGCTGTTCGATCTCGACCTTCGTCTAGGGGAAGGGACCGGCGCCTGCCTCGGTATGAGTCTGGTTGTTGCCGCGATTAAGATCCTCACGGAGATGGCTACGTTCGACGAAGCAGGTGTGTCGGAGCGTACGGAAGGGGGTACGGGGATAAAGGGGTAAAGGGGGTAGGGGGAAGACCAGTGGTGGTCTTATTACCCCGGTAGCCCGTATCCCGTTACCCCCATCTTTCAAATGGTACGTCTATTCATCATCGCCTGGCAGTTCCTTACAGCCGTTCCGCTCAGCCGCTCAACGCACGATGCCAAGCCGGAGGAGTTGGCGGCCTCCATGAGTTGGTATCCCTTCGTGGGCTTGCTCCTTGGCGCGATGCTCGCCACGGCAGATCTCTTCCTGACTCAAATCTTTTCGGCCCAGGTCACGAGTCTGGTTCTGATGCTTCTCCTGATCGGCATCACGCGTGGGCTCCATCAAGATGGTCTCGCCGATATGGTGGATGGCCTGGCTGGCGGCCGGACCGCTCAGGCTCGATTGGCGATTATGCGAGATGGGCGCGTCGGCGCAATCGGAGCCACGGGACTCTTTCTTGCCCTCGGTCTGCGATGTGCCGGGCTCAATGCCATGCCGGCTGGCGAGCATCTCGCATTGCTGCTAGGTATGCCGGTGGTCGGACGCTGGGCCATGGTCATGGGGGCCTTCCATGTGACCTATGCACGGTCGGAAGGAGGATTGGCCCAACCGTTTCTCACATATTTATCATGGCGTCATCTCTGTCTGGCAACGGCTACGGCTGGGGTCGTGTTGACAGTGTTGCTGGGACCCTGGGCGGCCTTGGGCTGTCTCCTGATCGGTACGGCGCTCGTGCGCCTGTCTACGGCCTGGTTCCATCGCATGTTTGGCGGCGTCACGGGGGACTTGCTCGGTGCGACGAACGAAGTCGCAGAGATTCTCTTTCTCGTGATCGTCCCTGTGGTGCTGTCCCGATGACCGGAGGCGAATTGGCGGCGGCCTGCATCGTAGACGCGGTGGTCGGAGACCCCCGCTGGTTTCCACACCCGGTGCGATGGCTGGGATCTGTCGTCGAGTGGTGCGACCGGCATGTTGATCGACTCGTCTTCTCTCCTCCCAAACAACGGATGGCAGGTGTGTTGCTGGCCGCTGCATTGCCAACCGGAGCCTATGCCGCTGGAGCGGTACTCATCTGGTTAGGGGGATCGATCGATCCTTTGGTGGGTACTGTTGTCACCGTCCTGTTGGCTTGGACCACGCTTGCGGCTCGCGATCTCATGGACCATGTTCTCTCCGTACAACGGGCACTCCAATCCCATTCTTTGCCGGAAGCTCGATCAGCCGTTGCCCAGATCGTCGGCCGCGATACGGAGGAGATGGCGGAAGCGGATATCGTTCGTGCGACGGTGGAAACGATTGCGGAAAGCACGGCTGATGGCATCGTCGCGCCGTTGTTCTATCTGGTGATCGGGGGGGCGCCTTTGGCGTTGGCCTATAAGGCGATCAATACCTTGGACTCGATGATTGGCCATATGGACGACCGATACCGATGGTTCGGTTGGGCATCGGCTCGATTGGACGACGTCGCAAACTTTCTTCCGGCTCGCATTACCGCGCTCTTGCTGGTGTTGTCTGCGGGAATTTTGTCTCGATCATGGCCAGTCATGCAGAGGGCCTGGCAGATTCTGTTGCGTGATGGAGGACAGCATCCAAGCCCGAACAGTGGACGTCCGGAAGCTGCGATGGCCGGGGCGCTTGGGGTGCAACTGGGCGGGGTCAACCGCTATGACGGTCTTTCTCTTGAACGGCCTTGCCTCGGCGACCCGGTTCAGCCTTTGACGCAAGCT
>CXWL01039541.1_pt1 | contig 13205 bp, 15 predicted proteins | sample 590931 | NCBI WGS metagenome assembly CXWL01 (sample SAMEA3498368, study PRJEB10139) | groundwater metagenome | biome: water well; material: biofilm material | place: Germany | collected 2015-04-27
GGACAGCATCACGTTGGGCGGCTACGTCTTGGTCGAGGAGCTCTAACCGACGATGAGCACGGGCGTCTTCAGGCATCGATTTGAGCACCAGCTGTATCGGCGTCCGGTCTGGCTGCCGTCGGCGCCGGCAGCCGCGATCACCGGCACCGGTGCGCTCGTGGCGGATGCGGCAACGCTCGCGGGATCGGGGTTATCTATCTCGATCGGCAGCGGCCCGCTCGTCGGCCAGGATGCCACGGCAGTTGGGGATGGTCTCAGCCTCTCGACCGGCACCGGTGCGCTGGCGGCGCAAACAGCGGCGGTGACAGGCGCTGGACTGAGCGACTCGACGGGAGATGGGACGCTCGCGGCACAGGCCGCCACGCTCGCGGGCACGGGCCTCTCGTCCTCGACCGGAGCTGGCATGCTCGCCGCGCAAGATGCGACGGTCTCCGGCGTCGGCGAAGTGGTGGGCGCGGGCATTTCCGGATCCGGTACCCTCGTCGCGCAAGCGGCGAGCTGCTCAGGGGCAGGTCTCTCCGTCTCTTCCGGATCGGGGTCGCTCGCTGGGCAGGAGGCCGTGATGGAGGCGCAGGCCATCGCGGCCTCGGTCGGCACGGGCGTGCTCGCGGCGCAAGCCGTGGCCATGAACGGCGGTGATGCCGCGTTGATCAACCTGATTCGCGTCACGGCGGTGCGCGGGGCGATCGCGCGTCTGTCTGCCGTGACAGGCCGGTCGCCGGGTCTGTCAAGTCTACGAGGAGACACCTAATGGCCGAGAATCGTGAGCTGGCCCTCGTCCTGAAACTCGTCGCGGATCAGTTTCAGTCGGAACTGAAGAAGTCCGGAGGCGCGCTGGGCGAGTTCAATAAATTCATCTCCGATTGGAAGGTCCAGCTCACGGCCGCCGGGACGGCCCTGTTCGCCATCGCGAAGAGCACGGCGAACTATGGCGAGGAGTTGCTGAAGACCAGCCAGAAGATCGGCATCAAAGTCGAGGCGCTCGCCGGATTGCAGCATGCGGCGAACCTGGCCGACCTCTCGAACGAATCGCTCTCAACGGGACTCAAGAAACTCTCCGTCAATATGGTCGACGCCGCGCGCCAAACCGGCGACGGCGAAGCGCTCTTCCGCCGGCTGGGCGTCTCGGCGACGGATGCGGCAGGACAATTGCGCCCGACGGAACAAGTGCTACTCGATCTCGCCGACGTATTTGCCCACTCGAAAGACGGCGCCGGCAAGGCCGAAGTGGCCGTGAAGCTCTTCGGCAAGGCGGGGCTCGATCTCATTCCCTTCCTCAATCAAGGCAAGGTCGGCATCAACGAGTTGAGGGCCGAAGCCGAACGGCTCGGCCTCGTGATGTCGCAGCAGGACGCGGAGGCGGCGAACCGGTTCAACGATGAACTGAAGAAGCTGGCGGCGAGCCTGCGCGGGGTAACCATGGCGGTCGGGAAAGAATTGGTCCCGACGATGACCGAGCTGATCACGCTCTTTCGAACGCTCGGTGTCGGCACAGGACTCAGCGCCGGGCTCGGCTTTCTACACACGCAATTTACCGCGCTGAATACATTGTTTAAGGAGCTGAAGGCGAACGGGCAATTCCTCTTTGGGACCGGCGACAACGCGATGAACCTCGACCAGCTCCGCGCCAGAATTGCGGAGATCGAGGCGGATGCCCAGAAGAAGCTCTACGACTTCAAGCATCCTGGCGTGCTCACGCCTGGACCGGCGGGGACGGCAGCTGGATCTTCGACGCCCAAGGGCGAAATCGCCGTGTTGGCCGATCAGGAAAAGCTCGGCAAAGCGCTGCTGGAGATCTACCTCGCCAACAACCGCGCGATCGACATTCGGAACAAGCTCATGTCGGAAGGGGCGGACGGGTATAGGCACCTCCTAGACTTCCAGATTCAGGAAGAGAAAAACGAAGAAGATCGCCAGGAGCGCCTCGGCAGAAACATCGTCCAGCAGACCAGTCTCGAAGTGAAGATCCGCGACGAGGCGCTGGCCAAAGAACGCGACGGCCTGGCCCAAAACGCCCAGGCCTGGATCGACTACCACGCGCAGGTCGGCGGCTCGACCCAGCTCCGGTATGACAAAGATCTCGAACTCCTGACGGCCAATCTCACCAAGCAACTCGACCTGACGACCGAGGAGACCGCGAAGCTCCTCACGGCCTGGCAGGAGCATGACAGCCAGGTGGCGGAGGACATCCTCGCCAAGACCTCGCTCACGGCCACCCAGCGGGAAACCATCGAACTGCAATCGCTCGCGAAGATTGCCCAGGCGAACGAGCGGGCCAGCGATGATGTGGTCGCCGGATGGGCGAGAGGCATGCAGAATTACGTGCGCCAGACGGGGAACGGGTTCAACCTCGCGACGGACATGGCGCGGCAAACGGCGCAGACGATGGAACAGGGCTTCAAGACGTTCTTCTTCGATCTCTTTGAGGGGCGCGTGAATAGTCTCAAGGATGTCTTGCGCAGCCTCTTGGATTTCGCGAAGCAGATTTTCGCGCAGATTGCCGCGCAGCTGGTGACCAAGCAAATTCTTGGATTGGCGACCTCGTTTTCCGGTGCGGGAGGTGGGGCTGGTGCGCAGACGGTCCTATCTGGCCCGACGCAGGCCGCGACTGGCGGCGAGCTGGTCCGGCGCTTTGCGTTCGGCGGGCTCGTTCCTGGCTTCGGGACCGGCGACACGGTGCCGGCGCTGCTCACCCCTGGCGAGTTTGTGCTGTCGCGTCGAGACGTGAGTGATATTAAGCGCGGGATCATCGGCGGCGGGAACAGTCCCATCAACATCGCGATCACGGTGAATGCGGGCGGCGGGTCGCAGCAATCCGGCTCCGGCGCCGCGCCCAACTTCGCGCAACTGGCGCGCGATCTCAGCCGGCTCGTCGAGAGCAAATTGATTGAGGAGCAGCGCCCTGGCGGCTTGCTGGCAGGAGGGTTCGCCTGATGGCGGTGTTTACGCTCTCGCCCTCCTGGAGTCCGACGAGCACCCGTCGTCCGCGCGTCTTGGCGACCAAGTTCGGGGACGGGTATGAGCAGCGCGCCACCGACGGCCTGCATGCCGACCTCCAATCCTGGTCGCTCACCTTTGCACCGATCCCCGTCGCCGATGCCGATACGATCGAAGCCTTTTTCGTGGCCAATGCCACGGCGGTCACGCCCTTCACTTGGACCGCGCCACGCGCCGCGGCGGCGTCACAGTTTCTCTGTCGATCTTGGACGCGCACGATCGTGAGCCCGACGACGGATAGCCTCACCGCGACGTTTGAGGAGGTCGCAGATCCCGCATGACGATTCAGGCCGACATCCAGGCCCTCGCGGGCGATGCCATCATTGAGCTGTTCGTCGTGGACGCCACGGCCCTCGGTGGCACGCTCTCGCGGTTTCATGCAGGCACGAACGCGCTCAAGGCGTCCGTGGTCTGGCAGGGCAACAGCTATCCGGCCATGCCGATTGAGGTCGCTGGATTTGAGTTTTCCGGCAAGGGGAAGTTGCCGCGCCCGACGATGCGCGTGCAAAACGTCGACGGGCTCATGGGCGCGCTGGTGGACACCTACGACGATCTGATCGGGACCATCGTGACGAGGCAGCGGACGTTGGCGAAATATCTCGATGCCGTGAATTTCCCTGGCGGCGTGAATCCGACGGCGGACCCGACGGCGGTGTTCCCGGACGACGTCTATGCCGTGAATCGCAAAGTGTCGCACACCAAGCTCGCCATTGAATTCGAGCTGGCGGCGAACATCGATGTGCAGGGCGTGCTGCTGCCGCGTCGTCAGATCGTCCAGCATGTCTGCACCTGGGCCTATCGCAGCGCGGAATGCGGCTACGCGGGCGGACCGGTGGCGACGGCGCGGGATGTGCCGACGACGGACAGTCTGCTCGATGTCTGCGGCAAACGGGTGTCGAGTTGTACGCTCCGGTTCGGGGCGAACGCCCCGTTGCCCTATGGCGGGTTTGTGGGGGCGGGAGTGATCATCGGATGACCGAGGAGACGATCGCACAGATTCGGGCGCATGCTGAGCAGGAGTTCCCGCGTGAGTGCTGCGGCCTGATCATTGTCCAGCGAGGCCGTGAGGTCTATTGGCCCTGTCGGAATCTGGCGACTGAGGCCGATCGATTTCACCTGCACCATGAAGATTATGCCTCCGCTGAGGAGGCCGGTGACGTGCTGGCCATCGTCCATAGCCACCCCAACATCGCGCCCACGCCATCGCAAGCCGATCTCGTGGCCTGCGAACAGTCCGGCCTGCCCTGGGTGATCGTGAGCTGGCCGACCGGGGAGATCTATGAGTTCGCCCCGACCGGCTACGTGGCCCCGCTGGTGGGGCGCGTGTTTGCCTATGGGGTGCTCGATTGTTACTCGCTCTGTAAAGACTACTATCTCCGGGAATGCGGGATCACCTTACCGCCCGTGGAGCACCGGAACAACTGGTGGCTGATGGGGCAGGATCTCTACCTCGAGCATTTCACCGCGCAGGGTTTCATCCAGATCGAGGAGCGCGAACTCAGGAAGCACGACGCCATCCTGATGCAGGTCAGCAAGACCACGACGAACCATGCTGCCATCTATCTCGGGGACGGACTCATCCTGCACCACCCGATGAACCGGCTGAGTGGACGCGAAGTTTACGGGGGCTTCTGGCAGAAGATCTCGACCAGATTTCTTCGTCACAAGGAACTCGCATGACGACCGTCTATCTCTACGGACATCTCGGCCGCAAGTTTGGGAACCGTTGGTCCTTGAATGTCTCTAGTCCAGCCGAAGCCGTCAGGGCCATCATGGCGAACCGTCCGGACTTCCAGGCCTATATGGTGCAGCACAGCGCGCCGGGCTATCGGGTCTTCGTGGGGCCGGACCCTATTCGTGGGGCGGAGCGGCTGGGTGATCCCATTGGCCGACAGGCCATCAAGATCGTGCCGGTACTGGCCGGGGCGGCGAAAGATCCGACGATCGGAATTATCGTGGGCACGCTCATCATCATTGCATCGGTGGTGTCGTTTCAGTACTACGGGATCTCAGCAGGGGTCGCCCTGATGGCAGGATCTATGGGGGCTGGGCTCGTGGTGGGCGGGATCTCGCAGTTGCTCGCGGGCACTCCGAAGGCTCCTGACATATCAGAAAAAGAAGCGAACCGTCCGTCCTTTCTATTTAACAGCGTCGTCAATACGACGGCCCAGGGTCATCCGGTCCCCGTCGGCTATGGCCGCATGCGGGTGGGCTCGGCCGTGATCAGCGCGGGCATCACGACGGAGGACATCGCCCCATGATGCACCGGCATGTCATCGGATCAGGCGGCGGGAAGGCAGGTGGCGACTCGCCGCATGTGGCAACCGAAGCGCGCGATACCTTGCGCTCCACCTCCTACGCGCGGGTGCTGGATCTGGTCTGTGAAGGCGAGATCGAGGGACTCGTGAACGGGCTGCAATCTGTCTACCTCGATGGCACGCCGGTGCAGAATCCTGATGGCAGCACGAACTTTACCGGCGTCTCGGTCGCGATGGTGACGGGCACGCAAGCGCAAGATCCGCTGCCGGGCATTCCAGCCACCGAATCGGCGCAGGCTGTCGGGGTGGCGGTGGTGGCGGCCACGCCTGTGGTCCGCACGATCACCGATGCCACCGTGGATGCCGTGCGGGTGACGCTCTCGTTTCCGGGGCTCTCGCAGCAGGACACGACCAACGGCGATCTCAACGGCGCCTCGGTCCAGATTGCGATCCATGTGCAGTCGAACGGCGGGGGGTATGTCGCGCAGAGCCTCAGCCGAGAATGGCGCAGCTCGCCGAATCCGGCGGTCGTCGCGGCCACGGGTATCGCGCTCGATGTGTCCTGGGCTCCCACTGGCGCGGCCGACGTGGACGGGAATGTCGCCTACGCCTCGATCACCTTCTCCGTGCAGTATCGTGTGGTGGGCGCGGGGAGCTGGACCACGTACAAGACAGACTCGTTCACGACAATCGATTTCAACTACGTCACCGACGGGGATGGCTATACCACGATCAGCTATCCGACCAGAACCTATGACATCCTGGGTTTAGTGGATGCGCTCTATGAGGCGCGGGTCTTCAAAACGAGCGGAGACGGGTCGCTGTCGCTCGATGGGTTCCGTAATTACACGACGAACCCCTACGACACCATCACCGGCAAGACGACCAGCACGTACCAGCGGAGCTACCGTATTCCGTTGACCGGTTCGGCGCCCTGGGACGTGCGGGTCAGCCGCATCACGCCGGACTCCGTCTCGTCGGCGCTCCGCAATGCCACGGTGTTTTCGTCCTATACGGAGATCACCGACGAATCGTTCAGTTATCCCAACAGCGCCGTCGTCGCGATCAGCGTCGATGCCTCGCAGTTCCAGTCGATCCCATCCCGCGGATACGACCTCAAGTTGCTCCGTGTGCGGATTCCGTCGAACTACAACCCGGTCACGCGCGTCTATACCGGCATCTGGGACGGCACATTTACCGTGGCCTGGACGGATAATCCGGCCTGGTGCTTCTACGATCTGCTCACCAACACCCGATACGGACTCGGTAGTTTCCTCTCGGCTGCACAGGTCGACAAATGGGCGCTCTATACGATCGGGGTCTATTGTGATGGTCTGGTGCCGAACGGCATGGGCGGCCAGGAGCCGCGTTTTACGTGTAACCTCTACCTGCAGGCACAAGCCGAAGCGTTCCAGGTGATCGTGTCGATGGCCTCGATCTTTCGCGGCATGGCCTATTGGGCGGCAGGGGCGATCACGGCCGTGCAGGATGCCCCGGCGGATCCGGTGTTTCTGTTTACCGAGGCGAACGTCGAGGGCGGGCTCTTCACCTATAGCGGCACGGCCAAGCAGGCGCGCCATACCGTCGCGCTGGTGACGTGGAACGATCCCACCGACGAATACAAGCCCAAGCCGGAATATGTTGAGGATTTGGACGGGATTGCGCGCTACGGGATCGTCTCCACAACGGTCGCGGCCGTCGGCTGTACCTCGCGCGGGCAGGCGCACCGGGTGGGGCAATGGATATTGTACTCAGAGCGTCTAGAAACGGAAGGCATCGCCTTTTCCTGCGGGACCGACGCGACCTATCTCAGGCCGGGCAACATTTTTGCCGTGCAGGGCCAGCATCGGGCCGGCATCCGCTACGGCGGGCGGATCGTGTCGGCCACGGCCGCCAGCGTCACGATCGACGCGCCGATCACGATCAGCAGCGGACAGACCTATACGATCCAGGTGGTGCTGCCGGATGGGACGCTGGCCACGAAGACCCTCACGAACGCGCCAGGCTCAGCCACGATCTTGACCGTCTCGGTGGATTTCGCCGTGACGCCCGTCTCGCCCGCCGTCTGGGTCGTGACCTCCTCAGTCCTCTCGCCGCGCCTCTATCGGGCGCTCTCCATCACGGAGGTGGAGCGGCACAAGTACCAAGTCGCCGGCATCGAGCATAATCCGAGCAAGTTCGATGCGATCGAACAGGGCCTCACCCTCACGACGCCGCGGGTCTCGACCATCACGGCCGTCCCGGCCACACCCGCGAACCTCACGATCAGCGAGTCGCTCTCGATCAGGCAGGGCACCGTCAAGGCCATCATGACGATGGAGTGGGAGCTGGTCGACCGGGCCAATCGGTACCGAGTGGAATACCGACGGGACAACGGCAACTATGTGGCGCTCACAGACGTGCGGCAGGCCTCAGCGGAGATTGTGGATGCCATTCCTGGCCTCTATGATATCCGCGTGGTGGCCGTCAATGTGCTCGGCAATGCCTCGCTCGCGGCCACGGCCTCGCGGCAGATCTATGGGAAGACGGCCCGGCCTGAGAACGTGCAGGGGTTTGTTGTGGCGCGCACGACCGATCGGTTGAATTTCTCGTGGCTGGCCGTCGCCGATCTGGATCTGGATCATTACGAACTGCGGCACGGGCTCACCTGGGAGGCCGGGGTCCCGCTCGGCACGACGATCAATACGCAGTATGCCGCGGTGACCAACCTCGGCGGGACCTATCTGATCAAGGCGGTGGACACCAGCGGCAATGAATCGCTCACGGCCTCGGCGATCATCATCGATGCCAACACCGACATCAACGTGGTCGTCACGGCGAACGATGCGCCGGCCTGGGCCGGCACCAAAGTGCAGACGCAGGCCGATGTCACCGGCGTGACGTTGGCCGGGCAACTGACCTGGGCCGACCTCACGCTCCCCTGGACCGCCTATACGCAATCCTGGATCAAGACGTGCGATCCGTATAGCACGGGCACCTACGAGACCGTCCCGATCGATCTGGCCGTCGTCATGACGTCGCGCGTCGAGCTGGCGCCCATAGTTGTTCAGGTGCCGATTGGCGGCACCTGGGCCGACCTCACGTTGCCCTGGACCTCCTACACCGATCCCTGGACCGGGACGCCTGGGCTGGTGTCGGCCACCTATGAGATGGCGCTGAGTCAGGACGGCTCCACCTGGTCGGCCTGGCAGACCTATCAATCGGGGCATTACCTGGCCCGCGCGTTCAAGTTCCGCGTGACGCTCTCGACGAGTGACGCGAACTACCTGCCGAAACTCACCTCGCTGCTCGTGACGATCGACGTGCCGGATCGGGTGGTGCATTACGAGGATCAAGCCACGGTCGCTGGCGGCACGACGCTCACATTCAGCCCGGCCTTCGTCAACGTGCAGACGGTCACGGGCACCATTCAAGCCGGGGCCGTCGGGGATACGTTCCGCGTGACCGGCAAGTCGAATACGCAGGCCACGGTGACGGTCTACGACAGTGCCGGCACGCCGAAGGACGGCGTCGTCGACATCGATGTGTTTGGGTATGGATCGATTTAATACGAGAGGAAATTACCGATGAGTCAAACATGGGATATCGACACCATCGTCCCGGCGAGCACTCCGCCATCGTCCGACATTCAGAAGATGATCGACGGGTTTAATGCGCTGCGGTCCTGCTTCAGCGGGGCCACGGAACCCGCCTCCGCCGATCAGGTGGCCTATATGCTGTGGGCCGATACTACGGCTGGCCTGCTCAAAATTCGCAATGCCGCCAATAGCGCCTGGGTCACGGTCGGCACGCTCGCGGCCACGAATCTCGGGCTGTTGTCCCTCGCTGGCGGCAATCTGACGGGGGGCGTCAACGCCGCGAAAACGACCGTCGCCTCGGCGACGACCCCGGACATTTTCGCGACGACGGTGGGCAACCTGATCGATTATACCGGGACGGCCACCTGCACGGGGTTTGTGGCGGCGCCGCAGGCGGGCTGTCAGCGGACCCTAGTCTGCGCGGGGGCGCCCGCGTTTACGGCCGGCGCGAATATGCTCATCGATGGCATCGCGAGCGGCAGTAATTTTACCGCCGCGGTCGGCGATAAAATTCACGTGCTGGCCGTTACGACGACCCAGTTTCGATTGACGCCCGCAAAGTACAACGGGCAGTCTGTCGCGCCCTCGACCGCGCCGCTTGCAGGGCATCTCTGGGGATGCACCCTGAGTAATAATGGCACCGACGCGACGAACGATATCGATGCCACGGCGGGAGAGGCGGCGAGCGATGACGCGCTCCTCGCTGACCGTGTCCTGATGGCGCTATCGGCGCTCACGAAACAGCTCGATGCGGCGTGGGCCGTGGGGAATAATGCCGGAGGTCGCATGTCCGCGGCGGCGATTGCTGACGGCACTTACCACGTTTGGATCATTCAGCGTCCCGATACGGGCGTGGTGGATTGGGGATTCGACGTGTCGGCCACCGCGCCGACGATGCCCGCGAACTACACGAAGAAGCGCCGCATCGGTTCGATCCTGCGGGAGGCCGGGGCCATTGTGGCCTTCGTCCAGACTGGAGATTTGTTCCAGCGAAAAAGTCCGGTGTTGGATGTCAATGCGACTAATCCGGGGGTGAGCGCAGTCTCCCGTACTCTGAGTGTCCCCATCGGTATCGAGGTGGAGGCCCTGCTGAATGTCATCTTGGTCAATTCTTCAGCTGGCGCGTCAACTACGGCCCATCTCTATCTCTCGCCATTGAGCGCGAACGACGAGGCACCCTCGCTTACGGCAGCCCCGCTGGCCACCATTCGTGCCTCTGGCCTTGCCGATAACTCCGACGATGCTCCTGTACGCATCATGACGAATGCCAGCGGTCAGATTCGGTCGAGGCTCACAGCTTCAGACGCCTCCACGATCATGCGCATTGCACTCTCAGGTCACATTGATCGACGAGGGAGGGAGAGCTAATGGGCATGATCTGCATCGAGCAGGCGACGGGTGTCGTGCGTGAGTGGACCAGGAACGGCATTCCGCCATCCTATGATCCGGCAGTGCATGAGCTGATCGAGCAAGACGTCCCACCTCCGGAGGCGACATTGTGGACGGGTGTCGAATGGGCCCCGCTGCCTGTCGAGAAACCGCAACGAGAGATTGATGCCGAGGCGGCGCTCGCCGCCATCGATGCTGTGCTGAACGACAGGACCCCAATGCCAGACAGTATCAAAGCGGCGTTCGTCGCGATCCGGCAGGTCCTCGCATGAATCAACATCTCGAACGATTGAACGGCCTCGCGCCCTTTCTCCAGCCGTCCGTGCTGGAGCTGATCCACCGCTGTGAGCGGGACCTGAAACGGCCCCTGCTGGTGGTGCGCGGCTGGTCGTCCTACGCGGAGCAGCTGCTGAAATATCAGCAGGGCCGCACGCTCGATCGGGCGACGGGCCAATGGGACGTCACGGCGCCGACGCTGGTGGTGACGGATGCGCCGCCCGGCCTGAGCGCCCACAACGTGGTGGTGCAGGGCACGATGGCGAAGGCGGCTGTGGGGGTCGATCTGATTCCGTTGCTGCCTGATGGGACGCCGGACTGGAACGTCGGGATGGCGTTCTGGGACCTGCTCTATCCGATCGCCTGGAAGTGCGGGGTCGATCCGCTCGGGGATCGCGTCGGGAGCTATCTCAAGGGGGACCTCGGCCATTTCGAAGAGCCCAATTGGGAGATGAAGTTGTCGGGCCTTGGGCTCATGCGGCCGACGATCGGCGATCCGGTCGGCGTGTGACGGCCCAGGGATCGGCCACGATCGAACGGCGGCCGGGAGAGCCGTTTCGGTGCGAACAGTGCGGCGCCGAATATCCGCACGATGGCGGCTATCGGCATGAGTGTTTCGAATGTCCGGAGCGAACAGGAGTGGCGCATGGTCGAGGGCACGGCGGAAGAATCAGTTGAGGTCAAGCTGGCCGGGGTGCCGATCAAGATTCGTGGCCGCGAGGTGATTCTGATTCTGATCATCCTCATCTTGTTGGCCTCCATCGCCTGGTTGGTCAATAACGGCCTGACGAGTTGGGGTAAGCCGTTCAACGTCAAGGAACATTTCGACCAACATCAGACCGAGATGAATACCCAGCATACGAACTACGTCAACGGGGTCAATGAACTCACCTACGTGATGTCGGTCTGTCTCAATAAGGCCCGGCTGGAGGAGTGCGAGCGGTTGCGGTTTGCCATGCCGGATTCGCTGTACAGAAAGCTGAAAGATTAACCAAGGAGGGGCCATGCAGACACTCATTGTGATGTTCAGCAATTGGAAAACGGCGGTACCTGGGGCGCTCTCCATCGTCTGTGGCAGCGCCGATCTGATGGGACTGGTTCCCGCGCCCTACCAGAATGCCGCGATTCACGTCTGCCTATTCCTGTTGGCGATTGGGGTGATCGCCGCGAAGGACGCGGACAAATCGAACGCGGTCAATCCTACGGCTGTCGCGCAGACCATCTCAGTATTCCTGCTGCCAGCACTGCTGATCAGTCTGGTCGGCTGTAGCGCCGCACAGATCCAGCAGACGCAGGACGTCATCGTTACACTCAAGGCGGATGCGCAGAAGGTGGCCGTGGTCGGCTGTGCGAATGTGCCGCTGGCCGAGCTGCTCCTCTCGACCGCGTTGGAACTGTTGCCGCCGGGCACGACGATTGACCAGATCCATGCGGGGATGACGCTGGCCCAGCCGCAGATCGCGGCGTTCTGTGCCAGGCTGCAACAGTTGCAGGTCCCGGCGCCGACAGGGCCGCCAGGCCTCTCATGATTCCGCTGCTGATCTCGTTCGGCCTCTCGTTGCTGTCGAAGCTCGTGCTTCGAGAGCTGGAGAAGCATCAGAAGGGGACCGATGCCGAAACAATCTTTCGTCTCACGGCGACGAATCAGCAACTCCAGGGGGCTGTCCATGCGTGGAAATACAAAGCGGGGGCTGCTCGCGATCCTGCTACTGCTGCTCGTCTCCGGGTGCGCGACCAGTCACGCACCATCGAGCTATCAGATTCAGATCCCGAGTCTGACACTCTTCCCTAAGTCGCATACCTGTTGGATGCACGATCGGCAGACCGGGCATCGTGAAGCGGCTCACTGCGTCACGCTGCTGGAGGACGACTATTTCGCGATCGTCCATGAGCTGAAAGCCGCCTGTCTGGCGAACGGCCAAGAGCCGGAGCAATGCCAGGCCATCCTGCCGCCGGGAGATCCGCTGTGATCGGGCGACGATTGCCGGATGTATTGATAGACCAATGGCAGGGATGGGACGAGTTGCACCTCCAGCCTGGCGACTATGTGAAACTGTTCGATGGAAAGCTCTGGGGCTGCCGCGCGCCGAACGGTGATGAGGGCACCCTCCGGACCCATCGGGTCGTCGAGCATGAGGACAGGACCATCACCGTGTCCCCATCGATCCAAATGGAAACCGGTCAACGTTGGCACGGCTTCCTGGAGCGCGGTGTCTGGAGATCGTGCTGAGTGCAGATGTCTGCGCAAATGTCGGAAGATCCGCGATGACCTGTGACCGCTGCCAAGGGCATCTCGTGCGCGAGCATATCTACCGGCAAGGGGCCTGGTGGTGGCGTTGCTACAACTGTGGCGAGCGGACCGATGGCGCCATCCTGCTCAACCGGGCCGAGCAGGAGCTGGCCGAATCGCAGCAACGCGCGGCCATGGAACGAGATTGCCAGGAGTGGGCGGCCTGGACGCGCAAGATCCCGCTTGCGCCGTTGGTCTCAATTCCGTAGAGTAACGTGGCGTCACGCCACGGCCTGGCGACTTTGCAGTTTCTTCGCAGTGCCGCAGCCTATGTGAGGCATTTCCTGGCCGTCTGTGTCCGTGTGAATCCTGTCTTTTCAACATGTTCCACGTAGCATGCCTGTCCTGATCGGACTTCTAAGCTGAGGGTCGTTGGTTCGATCCCAACCGGGCGCACCATAGGGTCTCATCTTCATG
>CXWL01017239.1_pt1 | contig 13202 bp, 12 predicted proteins | sample 590931 | NCBI WGS metagenome assembly CXWL01 (sample SAMEA3498368, study PRJEB10139) | groundwater metagenome | biome: water well; material: biofilm material | place: Germany | collected 2015-04-27
GTCATCGTGGTGTCGCTTGTTGCCGTGCGCTGGGCCACCAAGCCGTTGCAGCAGATGGCCTCGGCCGCGACGGCCTTTGCCCATGACCTGGATGCGGCGCCACTGGAGGTCAGCGGCCCCACCGAAGTGCGCCGCGCGGCGCAGGCGTTCAACTTCATGCAGCGTCGCCTGCGCCAACTGGTGGTGGAGCGCGGGCGGGCGCTGGCCGCCGTCTCACACGACCTGCGCACGCCGCTCACCCGCATGCGCTTGCGCGCGGAGTTGATCGACGACCCGGTCCTGCAAAACAAGCTCAACGCCGACATCGACGCCATGCAAGGCATGGTCAACAGCGTTCTAGACTACCTGCGCGGACTGGAGGACGCCGAGCCGATCCAGCCGATCAACATGGAAGCGCTGTTGTCGAGCATCGTCGAGGATGAGCAGGCGCTGGGGCGCCGGGTCACCTTGGAGGATCACGCGCCGGGCAGCGCATCGCCGGCGCCCTATTCGGGCAAGCTGTCTGTACTCAAACGGGCTGTCACTAACTTGATCGACAACGCCGTTGTGCATGGCACGAACGTTGCTGTACGAATTGAAGACTCGGCGGCCTTGCTGCGCGTGGTCATCGAGGATGACGGTCCGGGAATTCCGGAATCTGACTTGGCCCGCGTCACCGAACCCTTTGTTCGCTTGGACGCGTCGCGCAGTCTTGACACTGGAGGTGTTGGGCTGGGTCTGGCGATCGTGCGCGACGCGGCGGCGTACCACGGCGGAACCGTAGTTCTACGGAATAGGGACGGGGGAGGATTGCGCGCGATTCTGGAACTGCCACGAGCAAATTAGTGGCGCGTGTGACCGAATGCGAGACATTCTTCGGTTGTTGGTGATGTCCTGATCTGAGAACCCTGTATCCATGCGGGTTTGCAGGGGTTAGGCTCTTGGAGCCCGCATGGATGCTAGCTTTTGAAACGTCCTACTCAGTCGAAGTTCTCCCGCCCGCTTGCCTGACGGCTAGCGACCCAGGCGATGCCCGCCCACAGTGTCGTGCGAAGCGTCATGGCTGCGACGGTGCGTAGCTCGTACGGTATGCCAGACATTGCGAGCAGGCCAAAGTAAAAGAACATCATGCCGGTGGTGGCTGCGATGCCCAACGCGAGGTGCGCTGCCCAGGCGTGTTGGCGCACCAGTCCGACGGCCGCGGCGAGGTAGGCAAATCCGGCCAGAAAATTGAACCAGACGACACTGGGCATGTAGTTGCCGGCGGCATCGCGTGCCGCCTGGTCTCCGAACAGAATGGTGCCGCCTTCCTTGATGGTCAGCAGACCGAATCCGGCCGCGACCAGAGACATGGCCCAGATGCCAATGCCGCGTTGTGGTGTGAGTGTGGTCATGGTGTATGCGGGTGTTGCATGGCGATGGATCACTGAACGGCGTCTTGTCGGCCGTAGAAATGCGCCACAAAAGGTTTGCGGAATTCGTTGTGGCAGTTGTAGCAACTGGTCTGGAGTTTTTGGAAGGCCAAGATGACGCCGGCGCCGTCCCTGGCCTTTGCCGCCTTACCTACTGCTTGCGCTTGCTCGTGGGTTTCGCCGTCGTGGGCCTTGAACTTGGTCATGTTGGTGCCAACAAAGCCCATGATGCGCATTTTTTCACCTAGTGGCGGCTGGGGGTGATCCGCAACCAGCGGCGCAATTTTCTCTATCAGCGCCCAGTCTCCACGGGAGATCCCGTCGGTGATGGTTTGCATGTGCAAGCCCAGGTCCTGCATGATTTTTCGCAGAGCCAGTGGCTGGGTGGCAGCGGTGTCATCGGCCCAAGAAATGGAACCGACGGTTGCCAGTAGCGTGCCAATCACGCCTGCGGCGATGGTTGTTTTCAGAGTGTGTTGGTAGGTCATAAGAAGTGCTTCAGTTGAACCGGGCGAGATGGGTGTGTTCATGTTGCGGTCAGAAACGGTATTGGATGGCGAGGCTGGTCGATACCTGATCTCTGTCACCCAGACTCGACACGATCGGACTGTCGGCCGCCCCGCCCAGCAGCCGTTTGTAGCGCACCGTGGCAACGCCCGTCCACTCGCGGTTGATCGGGTAGTCGGCCGTTAGGCTGGCGCCGACATGTTTGAAGCCGGCGCCCACGTCATACTGCGCCGCGCCCGATTGCGCCGACTGCACGGCGTCTATGCCGTAGAAGGTTTTCATGTACCCCGACGATGCCCAAGCAGTGTCGAAAGTCGTGCGCAGGCGCAGCTTGGGACCGACCGGCATGCCATGACCAACCGACAAATTTACGGTCGCGCCCTGATCGGTGTTGGTAACGTTCTGTCGTACCTCCGCGGACGCCTGCCAGCCCTGCTTGCGCAGGCGCACAAAGGCCCCCGCATCGAGTGCTGGATCGATGTCGCCTAGCCCTCGCAGCACTTCGTGGTCGTCCTGGTCACGGCCGCGGCGCAATCCCAGCAGTGGTCCGGCGGTGATGGTCAGGCCCTGCTCGGTCTTGTAGCGCAGCAGGTTTGCGCCGGCAGTCATTCGGGTGAAGAACAGGCTGTCACCATAGAACAGGTTGATGCTGGGCATGAGCACGGTTCTGCTGTCCTTTGCGCCGTCATACTCGGGCCTCACGCCGGCACTCAGACCCACGCTGCCATGCAGGCCCGTGCTTGCGGTGGCCTGCATGTCCTCCTGTGCCACGGCCGGGCCGGTGGCCAGGAGCAGCAGGGCGATTCGGATCAAAACGGTAGATCTCGTCATAGTGAGTTTCATTGGTTAGGCACCTTTTTCAGTGGGTGAATTGGCGATCGCGTCGAACTCGGCCTGGCTGATGTACTTGGGTACGTAGGCTCCGCCCTGCTGGATCAGGAATTTCATGTAAGCACGCAGATGGTTGCGAGAGCCGCGCAAGAGCTTGTCGTAGACCAGCAGGATGTCGGCGTTGTCAATGCCCGCCTGTTGCACCACGATGTCACGAATGTCGAGCTCCTCGATTTCCACCGCGACCTTGAGCGCGTCAACCAAGCTGAGTCGACTGGTGGCGACCAAGCTGTCATACAGCGCCTGGAAGGCAGGGGACTTGAACACGCCGTTGGGCAAGCCGGCCAGCGGGTCCGGTTGCTGGTAGCGGTCCAGCAGGTCCTTCACCGCCGCCGAGTGCGTGGTCTCGCTGGCGGCGATGTTGTTGAAGGCGTTCTGCTGCCAGAGCGTTGCGCTCACCGCGTACACGTCGTGTGCGAGTTGCTCTTCTTCGCGCATGAAAGCCAGGCTGGCGACTTCGGCGGTGGACAGCACGGACAACGGGTAGGTCGCTAGCGTGGTGCCCAGCGCGCTGGCGTCTATTGTTGAGGCGCCGTTCGCGTCCACGGTCAAGACGGGTGGCGGATCGTCGCCACCGCCACAGGCCAACAGGCCTGACACCAAGACCGCCGCCAGGGCGGTCTTCAGGTAGCGCTTGTTCAGGCGATCAGCCACGCCCGCCGCCCATGCCATGTTTGCCGCCCTGACCAGAGCCGGAGCCGGAACCGGCTCCCGAGCAACGGCGGGACTCGTATCCCTGCCCGTAGCCGCCACCTTTGCCGCTGCCGTCCCGGCTGCGCTGCTGGGTCGCATCGCCTTGGCCCTGCTTCATGTTGGCGCGCCCGTCGGAACTGGTTTGACGCATGAGTTGTTGTTCCTCGGGCGTCATGTTGCGATAGCGCTCCTGCATTTGCTCGCGCTGGGCGTTGCGTTCTTCGGGCGTCATGCCGCGCATCTTCTCGCGCTGTTGCGCTGGGTCCGTGGGCAATGGCAAATCGTCTGCCATGGCCTGGCCGACTCCCAGCAGGGCGATACCGAGTACGGTGAGCTTGAGATACTGTGCTGCGTTCATCTTGGGTTCCTGAGTGGTTGAGTGTTGCTGTCGCCGCCGCCGGTTTTGTGTTCGCTGCGTCGGTGTAGTGATGATCGGCATCAGCGGTATCAGCGTCACTTCGCCTCGGCATCCACGTGTTTCAGACTGTTTCGGCCTGTTTCAGTCGTGTCCTCATCCACCAAATCGGCGAATTTCCCTATGGCGACGATAGATTTGACATAACCCTGGGCATCGCGTGCCAAGATAGAGGCATGAATCCAATGCCACCTATCAAACAACTTCTCTTTGAATCGATGCGGTCCGGGACCATCGCTGCCATCGCGATGATGCCGTTCGGTTTCGCGTTTCGCGCACTCGGGCTACGCGTCGGCCACTACGGGCCAAAGTTCGCAGCGCTATTTGTCAACGATCCAGGCCCGGCATTTCAGTTCGCTCAACACATCGTTCTCGGCTGGCTCTCAGCCGCGCCCCTCGTGCTACTGCTGTGCTTCAGGAGAATCGCTCTGTCACCTGTGGTCGCTGGATCGGTGTATGGGGTTGTCTACTATGTCGCTGTGAACTCGCTGGCTTTGCCGCTCTACTTTGGTGACGAGCTGCCATGGCAAAAGGGCATGGCAACCGTCATTCCAAGCCTGGTCATCCATGTCGTCTTTGGTGCCTGTGTCGGCTACTTTTCCGGACACCTCCACCGCCCTCAAATGACGAAAATTCATGGCTTGTGACTTTCTGGTTGGCACGCCGCTTTAGTGTTGACACTTTTCAGGTAGGCAATCAGGTCAGCGCGGTCGGCAGCGACCGGCACGCCGTCATAGGTCATGGTGGTGCCAGGTACCGCACTCATGGGCTTGGCCAGGAATCGGCTGAGCGTTTTCTCGTCCCAGACGAGCCCTGAATGATTCATCGCGCTTGAGTAGTCGAAACCAGCAACGCTTGCGGCCCGGCGCCCGATCAGCCCACAGTGACGGGGGCCCACCCGGTCACTGGCCAAGGCATGACAGCCCAGGCACCGCGCATAGACCTGCTCACCCCGCACCGCGTCTGGCGCTGCGTGGGCCGACTGTGCCAACATAACCAGCGTGGCAAGGCAAGCGCAGAGCGCAGCACGGCTGATGGCTTGTCGGCCGGCGCTCATGACATGAACGCCGATGGCACGGGTACTTCACCAATAGCCTGGCGCAGCACGGCCCAGTGCATGGCCTCGTCGCCCAAAATACTGGCTGCGGCCTTGGCTAAATCTCGGTTGCCAAACAAGGGTACGGCGCCCAGGTAGGCACTGACGGCACCTTGTTCCAATTGCGCGGCGAACTTGAGAACATCCAACTGCGATTTCAGTTGATCTACCGGGAAGTTGTACTTGGCCTTGGCAAGGACTGCTTTGCCGCCCAGCTTTTCAACAGTGCTTGACAACAGGGCAACGTGTTCTTTGTGATGTCCTTGAAAGGTGACTGCCAGGTCCAGCACGGGCTTGCTCAGCAAACCACTTTCGGCACCCAGTTGGTAGGCTGCAATGGCTTCGAGTTCGGCACCGATGGCGGTGTTGAGAATCTGCACATCACCGGCTTTGGAGCCGCCCGCTTTGGCGGCCAGTGCATCGTTGCCGGCCAACAGTGCAACCGCTGCGCCTGACAGAACCACGCCGCCGGAGCGGCCCAAGAACAAACGGCGTGCGGCGACGGGATCAGACGTTTTGAAAAAAGACATGTTATCTCCAGTAAAGAAGGAATGAAAAACCACGGGGAAGCAACACACCGCCACTCGACGGTGTGGGGATGTCAGGGGTGCGGCGAGGCACGCTCCTGGACAATCGTGGCCAGCACGCCAGCTACGATCTTGTCGCAGCGTGGGCCAGCAAATGAGAAAGCGTTCGCCATCGTCATGTCGATGTCACGCGACAGCCCTTCCCGCAAGATGCTGCGTGCCCGAAAGAAGCGCGAGCGCACGGTGGCCTCTGGAATTTCCAAGGCGACGGACACCTCTTCCACACTGAGTTCTTCTACCCCGCGCAGCATGAACACGGTGCGAAACTGGTCAGGCAAGGTGTCAATACGCGCCTCGATTTGTTGGCGGACTTGGGTACGCATGGCGTTGGATTCTGGTTCTTCGTCGGAATTAGCTGGCATGGTTGGCTCCAGGATCTCGCTGTCGGCATCGACCGCGGCATGGAGCGGCACCACGTGAGCGCCCGTGCCGCGCAGGCGACCCAGCGCCTCGTTGACAGCAATGCGCACCAGCCAGGTGGACAGTTTGGCGTCGGAACGAAAGTTGGCCAGGGCCCGCCAGGCGCGCAAATAGGCCTCTTGCACCGCGTCTTGCGTGTCATCGTCGTTCTTCAAAATGCTGCGCACCGAGCGAAACAGCAAGCGGTTGTGTCGGCGCATGATCAAAGCAAATGCGGCGTGGTTGCCCGCCATCGCCAAGGTAACCAAGTCACCATCAGAACTGGCTTCGGACGGGGTAGAGATAGTGTTTTTTTGCGTGTTCATATGGGTCCTTGCTCATTAGATGGACCATGGGCCATGGGCGTTCCCGATATTTTGTTCAACCGGCTCGATGGCCGTTCTGCAAAGTGATCATCTCGCCGGCACAGGCTGGTGATGGTGTGCAATTCGAGCCGTTCTGGGACTCACGTGGTTGATATGCCTTATCCGGAAAGGCGATTGTCCGCGTCACGTCACCCCTGCATCCCCGTGTTTCAGACTGTTTCGGCCTGTTTCAGGCGTGCCTGTTCACCGGTTTGTTGCAGTACAGTGGGCGCATGACTTCACCCGCCCCCGAGCGCGTTCTGGTTGTTGATGACGATCCGGCACTGCGCGAGTTGCTGGGCGAGTACCTGTCCGCCAACGGCATGGTGGTTGAAGCGGTGCATGATGGCGCGGCCATGCGCCGGGCGTTGCGGGCTGGCATGCCGGGCGTGATCGTGCTTGATCTGATGTTGCCCGGCGAGGATGGGCTGAGCCTGGCACGCGAGCTGCGCACCTATTCGGATGTGCCCATCCTGATGTTGTCGGCACGGGGGGAGGAGATCGACCGCGTGATCGGCCTTGAGGTCGGCGCTGACGACTACCTGGCCAAACCCTTCGGTCCGCGTGAGTTGCTGGCGCGCTTGCGGGCGCTGCTGCGGCGCCACCGTGCGCTGGCACGCGCGCCGCAGGCAGCGCTACGGCTTGCTGGCTTCGGGCCATTCCAGCTTGACCTGGCAGGCCACCGGCTGCTGCGCGATGGTGCCGAGGTGCGCCTGACCAGCGCTGAATTCGACCTGCTGCGCGTGTTTGTCGAGCGCCCCAACCGCGTGCTCTCGCGGGATGAACTGATCAGTCAGNNCAGCCATGAAGCGTCCCTGGTTCGCAAGGCCCACCAGCCTGGCCCAGCAAAATGCGTTGCTGCTTGGCCTGATCTTCATTGTGTTTGAGTTGCTGGCGGCAGCGGCCGTGGCCGCCTTCGTGATGGTGCCGATGGCGCGCCGCGCAACCGACGATCTGGCCAACCTGATGGTGCTCTCGGCCCAAACCTGGAGCGAACTGCCCCCGGCCACCCGGCCCGATTTTGAACGGGAACTGGGTCGCACCTATATGCTCACGCTGCGTAACCGACCTCGCGAACGCGGTCGCGACGAGTGGCATGGCGCCTACCTGTACTTTCTGGAGTCCGCCCTGACCGAAAAAACCGGCCGCTCGCAAACGCTGCTGAGTGAAGTCATTGACGGGGAGGTCTGGTATTGGGCGAGTTTGCCCTCGGCCGATACGACCCTGGTGGTGGGCTTCCCGTTGCGCCGGGTGGGGGCACAACCGTTTGCCGCCATTCTCGCGTCGTCGGTCATTGGCTTGATCCTGGCACTGTTCACCGCCGCCTGGCTGGCGCGACGAACGGTGGTGCCGCTGGCGCGCCTGGAGCAGGCCGCAGCGCAGGTTGGGCGCGGCGAAGTGATGGCACTGTTGCCGACAACCGGTCCGAAGGAACTGGTCGCCCTGGCGCTGCGTTTCAACCACATGGCGCAGCAAGTGCGCGAACTAATGGCGAGTCGAACCACATTGTTGGCTGGGGTTTCGCACGACCTGCGCACGCCGCTTGCGCGGATGCGATTGGCCTTGGCGTTGCTGGCCGAGAAACCCACACCGAAGTTGATTGCCCGGCTGGAGGGTGACATCGCGGAAATGGACCGCCTGATTGGGCAGGTGCTCAACCTGGCACGCGGCGTGGACCCTGAACCCCCAGTCGACATTGATTTGCCAACGCTGCTCCACGAATTGGCTGCGGGTGCACCACCCCAGCGGGTGCAAGTGCGGGCAACGTCGCCGCAGGTCAAGCTGCAGGCCCCCTCGTCCGCGCTGCGCCGGGTGCTTGGCAACCTGCTGGACAACGCCTTGCGCTACGGCGGTGATCACCCGGTCGAATTGGTCAGCGAGTTGACCGATGGAGCGGTTCGCATCGGTGTGCTTGACCGAGGGCCGGGCATCCCGCCCGAACAGATGAGCACCGTGTTTCAGCCGTTTCATCGGGTCGAACCCTCGCGCAATCCAAGTACCGGCGGCATTGGGTTGGGACTGGCCATCGTGCGCCAACTGGCCGACATGCATGACTGGCAAGTCGAAGTCAGACCCCGCCTGCATGGAGGGCTGGAGGCATGGTTGACTGTGCCAATCTAGGAGGCCTTGCGCTTTTGTGTGTCGTAGAAGCGAAAGGCCTCTTTCAGGTGTTCTTTCAGTTCGTCGTCTTCCCATGGTTTGGTGAGGAACTTGTAGACGGCACCCTCGTTGATGGCGTCGGTCACGGACTTCAGCTCGGTGTAGCCGGATAGCACCATCCGCACCGGGTCGGGGTAGAGTTCCTTGACACGACTGAGGAAGACCGTGCCATCCATGGCCGGCATACGCTGATCCGAGATGATTACCTGCACCGTGTTGGTCGCCAGCAGTTCAAAGCCTTCGGCTGCGCTGGTCGCGGTGAGAATGGTGTAGCCACTGCGGCGCAACAGGCGTTTAAGCGCGTTCAGCACATTCTCTTCGTCGTCCACCAACAGCACGGTGCGCTGTGCCACGTCCTCGCCCAGTGGCATCGTCAAACTGCTGCCTTCGGCCAACAAGACGTAGTAGTCGTCGGCCGGTAACGGACGGCTGAACAGATAGCCCTGCATTTCGTCACAGTGGTTATCGCGCAGGTAGCGCATCTGCCCTTCGGTCTCCACCCCTTCGGCAATCACGCTCATTTTGAGGTTGTGGGCCAGGCCGATAACGGCCTTGCAGATCATGGCGTCGTCTGGATCGGTGGTGATGTCGCGCACAAAAGCGCGGTCGATCTTCAGGTGATCGATCGGGAAGCGCTTGAGGTAGCTCAGCGACGAATAGCCGGTGCCGAAATCGTCGAGTGAAATCCGGATTCCCAAGGCCTTCAAGGTGCTCAGGATCTGTGCCGCCTTGTCGATGTTGAGCATCGCCGTGCTTTCCGTTATTTCCACTTCAAGCCGGTGCGCCTCCAGCCGGTTCGTTTCAAGGGCGCGGCGAATTACCTCGATCAGGTCGGGCTGCATGAACTGGCGTGCCGACAAGTTGACCGCTACCGGCGGCACCGCCAGGCCCCGGTCCAGCCAGAGCCGCATATGGGCGCAAGCCGCATTGAGCACCCACGTGCCCAGCGGCACGATCAGGCCGGTTTCTTCCGCCAAGGGGATGAAATCGACCGGTGAAACCATGCCACGCACCGGGTGCGGCCAGCGCACCAGCGCCTCGGCGCCGACCACGTTGCCACTTTGCAGGTTGACTTTGGGTTGGTAGTACACCTGTAGCTCGCTCAGTTCGAGCGCGCGGCGCAGCGCCCCTTCCAGCACGATACGGGTCGACAGCCGGTGATTCATGTCGCTGGCGTAGAACTGCACGGTGTTGCCGCCCAGCGACTTGGCACTGTGCATAGCCGTATCGGCATGGGCAAGAAGTTGTTCGGCGGTGTCGCCATCGCGCGGGTAAACGCTGATGCCCACGCTGCAGGTGACGAACATTTCGGACACGTCATCGCCCGTAAAGGGTACCGGCAAGGCTACGGCGCGCAACAACTTTTGCGCCAATGGCAGCATGTCTTCGCTGTTGGTCACTTCGTCGATCAGCACTCCAAACTCATCCACCGTCAGACGGGCGACGGTATCGCCATCGCGCAGCGCGGCGGTCAATCGCTGCGAGACTTCACGCAGCAAATAGTCCCCCGCGTCTCGGCCAAAGCTGTCGTTGATGGTCTTGAACCGATCCAGGTCCAGCAGCAGCACAGCAACCTGCTGCTGGGCGCGTTGGGCGTGCACCAGGGCCTGGTGGGCGCGGTCCAGGAACAAGGAGCGATTGGGCAGCGCAGTCAGCGCATCGTGGGTAACCTGGTAGTCCAACTGGTGCTCGGCCCGGGTCCGTCGGCCGGTCTCGCGCAAGCTGGCAATCCCGTAAGCCAGATCGGCGGCCAGTTCCTCCAGCAACTTGACTTCCGGCGCATCAAACAGGTCCTTCTCGGCCGAGTAGATGGCCAGCACACCCAGCACAGCGTCGTGCCCCATTAGCGGCAAGGCAAGGACTGAGGCAAATTCGAAGGATCGCGCCGTCTCCAGCCATGGCCGCATGCTGGGGTCGGCGGCAATGTCGCGCACGATGACCGAGCGGGCTTCGCGTACCGCCGTTCCCACCGGGCCGCGTCCCCACTCGGTGTCGTTCCAGGTGATCTTGATCTGCTCAACATACCCCGGCACGCCAAACTGTGCGCCCGCCACCACGCTCTGGCCTTCATCCTGCAGGGCAAAACCGACCCAGGCCAAGCGATAGCCTCCCATTTCGACAATGTGGCGGCAAATGGCGTCGAGCAGCATGGCCTCACTATGCGAGCGCACCAAGGCTTCATTGCAGATCGACAGCATACGCAGCATGCGGTTGGACCGTTTTAGTGAGGTTTCGCTGTCAAGCAGGCTCTGGGTACGCTGGAGCACACGTTGTTCAAGATTGACGTTGGCGGTTTCAAGGCTTTGTGCGTGCGCCTCGGCGGTGGCGGCCATGGCGTCGAATGCGCGCGCCAGTTCGCCAATTTCGTTCTTTGAGTAGGGCCTGCCAATACGCACCGAAGTCTGGCCCATGGCCATCTTGCGGGCCGCCTTGGTGATGGCGTCAATCTGCCGCCAGATCAGCCGACTGCCCAGCAGCCAGGCTGCGGTCAGCCCGCCTAACATGAGCCCCAGCATGGACCAATAGGCCCGAACCATAATGGCGTCGGGCGCGGCATAGATCAACTTGGCGGGTGCTGTAACGCCGACGTAAATGCCGGCGTCGGCATACAAGCCATTTGGTGCGCTGTAGCCGATGACCCGCTCAACCCCGTCAAAGCCAACCGCATCGACCACGCCACGCCCGCCTTGTTCAGCGGTGAGGCGAACCAGCGGAAGATCCGGAAATGACTTGCCAGTGAGTCGCTCTGCGTCGGGGTAGCGAAACAAAATCTTGCCACCGCCATCCCACAGGTGAAATCGCAAGTCCTCGGTCAAGTGGTTCTTGACAAGGCGCTCCCCAAACAACGTCAGGTCGATCGGCATGACCAGCGCGCCAACGACCTCGCCCTCGCCATTGAGCAGTGGACCAGCGATAGGCAACGCGGGTTTGCCGGTACTGCGGCTGGTTAACGGAGCGTCGACGACCAGCCTCTTCGTCGTCAGCATCTTGTCGAAATAGGCGCGATCACCCGCACCAGTCACGGGCACCTCGCCCGACACGGCGCTACAGCGCCTGACGCCGGCATGGTCAGTGGCGACAATGTCCGTGTAGTTTTGCGTCTGCGCGTGCACCAGCTTCAGAATTCGCGAACATTGAGCCGCGTCAGCGGTGTAGAGCGCGGGCAGCAAACCAACCATGAAGTGCAAGGTTCTCGCATCGTGAACGGCTTCCTGCAAGTCGGCATTGGCCTGTTGGGCGACGTCCAGCAGGCGTGCACGGGCCTGTTCCAGTTCCAGCGTGCGGTTTTGGTGTGCAGTGGACAGAATCAGCAAGGCGGCCGGCGTTAACAGTGCCAGCACCAGCAAGATCAAGCGTGAACGAATAGTTGAGAGTATGGCCATGGTTGACTAGGGGCCGCAGCACTAGACTGGTCGCAAGCGCTGAGTCAGATCCTCGGCCACCATGGCTTTGGCAAACAGCCAGCCTTGGTAGACCTCGCAACCGGATTGGCGCAAGAACGCCAACTGGTCGTCGGTTTCCACACCCTCGGCCACCAGCGTCAGCCCCAAACTGTGGGCCAGGGCAATGATGGCGCGGGAGATGGTGACGCCGTTGGTGTCGTGAGGGATGCCTTCCATGAAGCTCTTGTCGATCTTCAGGGTGCTTACCGGCAGGGCCTTGAGGTAGGCCAGTGATGAATACCCCGTGCCGAAGTCGTCCAACGAGACTCGGCAGCCCAGGCCGGCCAGCGCATTGAGTTGTTCACGCGCCTGTTGCGGCTGCGTCATGGCCACCGACTCGGTGATTTCAATGCCCAGCCACTGGGCGCGCGCACCGGTTCGCTCCAGGATGGTGCGCACCCTTTCGGGCAAATCGCGCTGACGAAATTGCTGCGCCGACACATTGACCGCCACGTGCAAAGGCGTGCCAGCGCGCTCCCAGGCGGCAATCTGCGTGCACGCGGTCTCCAGCACCCAGTCGGACAAGGGCAGAATCAGGCCCGTTGCCTCCGCGACCGCGATAAACCGCGTGGGGGGTACGTGGCCCAGCACCGGATCGTGCCAGCGCAGCAAGGCTTCCGCCCCCACGATGGCGCCACTTTGCACGCTCACTTGCGGCTGGTAGTGCAGGGTCAATCCCCCTTGGGCCAGGGCTTCTTTCAAGTGTGTGTGCAGTTGCATGTCGTCGTGCACCCGCCGGTCCATCTCCGCCGAGTAGCACGCATGGGTACCGCGCCCGGCCTGTTTGGCCTGGTACATGGCCATGTCGGCGAAACGCAGCAGGGTCTCACCTTCTTTCGCGTCGCCGGGGTAAAACGCCATGCCCAGACTGCCCCCTGAATACACGTCTTCGTTGTGCAGCCGGTAGGGCGCTTGCAAGGACATCAGCAGTTTGGCGGCCACGGTGATGGCTTCATCCGTGGCAGTCAAATCAGTCAGCAAGACCGCGAACTCGTCACCGCCCAGGCGCGCCAGCGTGTCGTTTTCGCGCAGGGTGCCGCGTATGCGGGAGCTGACTTGCAGCAGCAAGGCATCGCCCGTGGCGTGGCCAAAGCTGTCGTTCACGCTTTTGAAATGGTCCAAATCAAGCAGCAGCACCGCGGCTTGCAGGCCGGAGCGTCGGGCGCGCCCCAAGGCCTGATTCAGTTGCAGGCGAAACAACCAGCGGTTGGGTAGCCCGGTGAGTTCGTCGTGGGTGGCCTGGTGGCGCAGCGAC
>CXWL01089955.1_pt1 | contig 13201 bp, 14 predicted proteins | sample 590931 | NCBI WGS metagenome assembly CXWL01 (sample SAMEA3498368, study PRJEB10139) | groundwater metagenome | biome: water well; material: biofilm material | place: Germany | collected 2015-04-27
ACTGGTTGCCCGATGCGCTGCGTGTACTGCGATACGGCTTATGCTTTTACCGGCGGCAGTAATGTAGAGATTTCTGATATTTTGGCTAAGGTTGCAGAATACGGCACAAAATACGTCACCGTTACAGGTGGCGAACCGCTCGCGCAAAAGGACTGCCATGGTTTGCTTAAAGACTTGTGTGATGCAGGCTATAGCGTATCGTTAGAAACAGGCGGCGCCATTGATACCAGCCTTGTAGATGCACGTGTTTCGGTGATATTAGATGTAAAGACACCGGGTTCTGGCGAGGTGAAAAACAACGTATGGGGCAATCTAGCCCATCTCAAAAAGTCAGATGAAGTGAAGTTTGTGTTGTGTAGCCGCGAAGATTACGAATGGGCAAAAGAGATATTAGCCAGCTATAAAATTGCCGATAAATGCCCCGTATTATTTTCGCCAGTATATAGTCAAGTGAACCCAACCGAGCTTGCAGAATGGGTGTTAGCCGATAAATTACCAGTACGTATGCAAGTGCAATTGCACAAAATACTGTGGGGAGTAAGGCCGGGAGTTTGAACCGAGGTTGTCCATTAGCCAAATTTCCGTTCGCCCTGAGCCCTTCGACCTTGCTCAGGAGAGCCTTGTCNNTGTCGAAGGGCAATTCATGGTTCGATGCTTCGACAAAGCTCAGCATCACCACGAACGGGTTTTACATATATTCTCGTCTAATGAACAATCTCGGTTGTATATGACTGAGTGCAAGAGGCTAGAGGTAAGCTATGAATGGTAAAGTTAAAAAGGCTGTCGTTTTATTGTCTGGTGGATTGGATTCAGCCACTGTGCTCGCCTATGCACGTAAACAAGGCTTCGACTGTTATTGCTTAAGTTTAGATTATCACCAACGCCATATTGCAGAACTACATGCTGCGAAAGACGTAGCGACTATTATGGGTGCAGCCGCGCACAAAACGGCGCAGCTGGATTTATCTTTATTTGGCGGCTCTGCGCTTACCGATGACGCGATCGCAGTGCCAGAAAGTGAGACTACTGGTATTCCTGTTACTTACGTGCCGGCACGCAATACCATCATGTTGTCTTTAGCTTTGGCTTGGGCAGAGGTGCTGCAAAGCCAAGATATTTTTATCGGTGTCAATGCACTCGACTATTCTGGCTACCCAGATTGTCGTGGCGAATATGTTAAGGCGTTTCAAGATATGGCGAATCTAGCCACTAAAAGTGCGGTAGAAGGCCACGCAATTACCGTACATGCGCCGCTGATTGACATGACGAAGGCACAAATTATCTCGCTTGGCACAAAGCTAGGTGTAGATTACGCGATGACGGTTTCGTGCTATCAGGCGGACAACCATGGGGAAGCATGCGGATTATGTGATTCCTGCCGCTTAAGGCGCGAAGGCTTTGCAGCGGCAGGCTTAGCGGACCAGACGCGTTATAAAAGTAATGTATATAAATAAATTCAGCAATAAAATATTAGTAAATCAATCGCTAAATATATAAATTACTTGCCAAAACAACTATAAATAACGTAAAATCCGCGCCTTTCTGCGATAAATTTTCAATAAAGAGAACACNNACAAAGATTATGGTTATTATTCGTTTAGCTCGTGGTGGCGCGAAAAAAACTCCTTTCTACAACCTGGTAGTAGCTGACTCACGCAACCGTCGTGATGGCCGTTTTATTGAGCGTGTTGGTTTTTACAACCCATCAGCTAAAGCGGGTGCTGAAGCGCTTCGTGTAGATCAAGTACGTGTTACTTTCTGGCAAAGCCAAGGCGCGCAATTGTCAGACACAGTTGCACGTTTGGTTAAGTTTCACGCCAAAGGCCCTGAGCATGCAGTTGCTTCTAAAGCAAAAGATGCCGCTAAAGCTGATGCCGCTAAAGCTAAAATTGTTGCCTTAGAAGCTGCAAAAGCTAAAGCTGCGTCAGAAGCAGCTAAAGCTGAGGCAGACGCTAAAGCCGCTGCAGATGCAGCTCAAGCCGCAGAGGCTGCAGCCGCAGCCAAAGCTGCTGAGGCAGAAGCAGCCGCAGCTGCTGTTGAAGCTCCAGTAGTAGAAGTTGCTGAAACGCCAGCAGCAGACGCTTAAATTTTACTACTTAGGCGATGAAAAATGCCTAAGTGTAAGCTTAAGTCTGTGAGTTATCTTGGCTGTAAATGATATGGTAGTCATGGGGCGCATTGTTGCGCCTTATGGCGTTTTTGGCTGGCTAAAAGTTGTACCAGATACAGAAGCGTTTGATGGCTTGTTTGACTACGATACCTGGTGGCTGGGCAAAGGTGACGATTGGCGTGAGCTAGTAGTTGAAACTGCCAAAGTACACAATGACGTATTAGTGGTGAAGCTTAAAGGCATTGATGACCGTGATGCTGCACTTGCCTGTAAAGGTAAGCAGATTGCAGTGCCAAGGGATCAGTTACCTGAAGCGGAAGAGAATGAGTATTACTGGTCAGATTTAATAGGCTTGCGCGTTAAAAACAAGCAAGATGTTGATTTTGGTTTGATTGTAGACGTGTTTGAAACTGGTGCAAATGATGTGCTGGTAGTCAAGGCAGACGCAGTTAAGCAAGAAGTTGCAAAAGAAGCTTCAGACAAAGAGGCTGTTAAAGAAAAGCCGCAAGAAAGATTATTGCCGTTTATTGCAACTGTAGTGCTTGAAGTAGATTTGAATGCAAAAACAATGTTGGTAGATTGGGATGAAGACTTTTAGTCATGTCGTTTCGATTTGATCATGACATTTAGATTCGACATAGTTACGCTGTTTCCTGAAATGTTTGATGCCATTACTAAATATGGTATTACCAGCAGAGCGTTACAGCAAAAAATTTATGATATGCAGTGTTGGAATCCTCGAGATTTCACTACAGACAATCATAAAACGGTAGATGATAGACCTTATGGCGGTGGCCCAGGCATGGTGATGCTGGCTGAGCCACTAGAAAAAGCCATTAAAGCTGCGAAGACAAAGCAGGCGGAAGAAGAAGTTGTAAGTTGGGTAATCCATCTTTCACCAGCAGGTAAGCCGCTAACGCATGAAAAAGTGATGCAGTTAAGTAAAAAACAAGGCTTAGTGCTACTGGCCAGTCGCTATGAAGGTGTAGATCAACGGCTGATAGACGTGCAAGTGGATGAAGAAATATCCATTGGTGATTATGTGTTAAGTGGCGGTGAGTTACCCGCCATGGCATTGATAGATGCTATTGTGCGGCAGTTGCCGGGCAGTTTGGGTGATAGTGATTCTGCGATTGAAGATTCATTTGTAGATGGCTTATTAGATTGCCCGCACTATACAAGGCCAGAAGAATATAACAGTGTGAAAGTGCCGGAGGTGTTGCTTTCAGGCAATCATGCAAAGATTAAGCAGTGGCGTTTGAAAATGTCATTGCAAAGAACTCGGGATCAACGTCCCGATTTATTGGCCGCAAGGCCGTTGACGAAAGAAGAAGCACGGCTGCTTACTGAACTTGATTTTAAGTAAAGACATGAGCAGGAACAAGCATCTTCATAATTAAAAGGAACCCGTAAGGGATAACGAAATGGCAGATATTATTAAAATGTTAGAAGAGGAAGAAATTGCCCGTTTAGGCAAAACGATTCCATCTTTTGCACCAGGCGACACCGTAGTGGTTGGCGTAAACGTAGTTGAAGGTACACGTAAACGTGTGCAGTCATACGAAGGCGTTGTAATCGCCAAACGTAACCGTGGCTTAAATTCATCATTTATCGTGCGTAAAATCTCATCTGGTGAAGGTGTTGAGCGTACATTCCAAACTTACTCACCACTCATTGCTAGTGTTGAAGTTAAACGCCGTGGCGATGTACGTCGTGCAAAACTTTATTATTTACGTGAGCGTTCAGGTAAATCTGCACGTATTAAAGAAAAATTATTCACACGTGAAAAAGAAGTAATGGCGCCAGCAGCAAAAGACTGATTTTTTTAAATAGTCTTCTAAGGCAATAAAAAAAAGCCCCATAAACTAAATAAGTTTCGGGGCTTTTTTATTTGCATTCACTTTACCAATTGAGTTAAATTAACGTATGAAAAATAAAAACAAGCACCCTCTTCAATATGATGCTGTTATTGATGCTCCGTTTGGCGCGGTGGCTATTTCTGTTCAAGGGATGCAAGTTGCAATTGATTTATTACCTGAAAAGCACACCCCAAAGCCTGCGGAACATAAAATCGCACTTCAAGTTGCAGCTCAAATTGAAGCTTATTTCACTAATCCGAATAATGATTTTAACTTACCATTAATTTACAAAGGCACGCCGTTTCAGCGTCGTGTGTGGCAAGAGATTAGCGCGATACCATGTGGGCAAGTGCTTACTTACGGCGATATTGCCAAGCAGCTTGGCTCAAGCGCACGCGCGGTTGCCAATGCATGCGGGGCAAATCATTTGCCACTAGTTGTCCCTTGTCATCGTGTAGTTGCTAAAGATGGTTTGGGTGGTTTTATGCGCGGCTTGGAAAATGGCCTTGAAATTAAAAAATGGCTGCTAAAACACGAGGGTGCAACATTCCAACAAGACAAGTAAGCTTGACCGATGCCAACGCTAGCCAGCTCGATATTTTTATCGATCACCTTTGGCTGGAAGATGGCCTATCGAAAAATACACTTGAAAGTTATCGGCTAGATTTAACGTCATTTTCCCTTTGGCTAAGCACACAAAACAAACAATTATTAACAGTAGATCAAGCTGATATTCAGCAATATCTAGCCGTTAAATTTCCGCTAAGCAAGCCGCGCAGCATTAGCCGATTGATTGCTAGCTTACGGCGGTTTTATCGTTTTTTATTACGTGAAAATAAAATCAGCCTAGACCCCACCATACAAATACAATCACCAAAACTGCCGCGTAGCTTGCCTAAAAGTCTGAATGAAGATGAAGTAGTCGCGCTACTCAATGCACCTAATATAGATGAACCCATAGGCCTGCGTGACCGTGCCATGCTAGAACTGCTATATGCCTGCGGTTTGCGCGTATCTGAACTAGTAGGTGTAAAAGCCACAGAAGTAAGCCTGAGCGATGGCGTAGTGCGTGTTACGGGCAAAGGCAGTAAGACTAGGTTAGTACCAATGGGCGAAGAAGCGGTTGATTGGATTTCACGTTATTTGAGTAAGGCAAGGCCAGTCATATTACAAAAACGGCTATGTGATGCGCTATTTGTGACAAATCGCGGTGAAGCGATGACACGCCAAGCTTTTTGGCATTTAATTAAACGTTATTCGCTATTGGCTGGCATTACTAAACGCATGTCACCGCATGTGTTGCGCCACGCATTTGCGACGCATTTGTTGAATCACGGTGCGGATTTAAGGGTAGTGCAGATGTTGTTAGGGCATGCGGATATTTCTACTACGCAGATTTATACACATGTGGCGCGGGAGCGTTTGAAACAGTTGCATAGTATGCATCATCCGAGGGGGTAACACTACGCTCCAGTGGGACGCGCAGTGTTAGGGTTCGTACTAATTATGAACACTCAAATCTGAAAGCAACTTAAAATGAAAACAAATCAATTTTTAGTGCTTATTACGCTTGCTTTTTTCATAATCACAATTTCTGGTTGCACTACTCAAACATAGTCCGAAAGTGTAAAAGAAGACGCAGAAAACCACTGTCGCAGCCAACCTCCAAGCGAAGTTGAGCGGTGTATAGAAAATCTGAATTAAGGAAATGGCGCATTATAGCTAAGTTATCAAACCGTGAAATTTTGTGGAATACAATCTCAAGAACCTGTTTCCAGGACAGGGCGATGCCCTACGCCTAGCTAATTGTAGTTTATGAGGTAACTCACACAGTAGAATAGTTGCGCGTGCGCCAAACGGTCGCTTCGTTACAACTAAATAATTTTCTCCATTTAAAAAATTGTACCAGTTACCATTTAAACAACTTCTAACTCCAGCTCTTTTACATGGTAGTAGTGATTCTCATCCCAAAGTGTGAAATCTTGCGCGCCGTACATGGCTTTTTGCAAGTCCATGTATTCACAATAAAGATGGTTTTCTTCATCGAGTACTTGATAGATTGTCATGGCACGTCCCAATAATTAACTTTGTGGTGTTAAGTATTACATCGGCGTGTTTGAAACAAACTTTAAATAAAATGCACGTTTAGCATGCCTTTCTTGCATTTATCTTTTGCTAACAAGTTCTGCAAGTTGCCTTAACTTAATTTCTAGGGCCTAAAAAATCTGCTTTACCTAGCTCAACGCCGTTATGGCGTAATATGTTGTAAGCTGTGGTCACGTGAAAATACACATTCGGGGTAACCCAATTCAGCAGGTAAGCTTGCCCTGTAAACTTCAGATCAATTTTGCGCACTGTAATGGTTACTTCGCGGGTTTCGCTTCCTTCTAGTTGCTCTGGTTTGATGGTATCTAGAAAAGCAATGGTTTTGGCGATACGTGCTTGCAGCTCCACAAAAGTAGTTTCATTGTCTTCATACTTGGGAATCTCTACCCCCGCCAGGCGAGCCGCGGCGCCTTTGCTCATGTCTGTGGCAATTTGCACTTGCCGAGTGAGCGGATACATATCTACAAAAAGACGCGCATTTAGCAACACGCCGTGTTCTATTTTTTTAGCATCTACATAGCACTCGCCTTTTTTCAGTATGGTCGAAAGATTGGTTAATGTGCGTTTGAGGGGTGGAATAGTTGCATCGTACATGGGTAACATGGTGTGATCCTAAAAATAAAACGGGCTTTAATAATGGTAAATCATACCCTTAAAATTTGTAAATGGTGGATTGGAGCTATCTATTAGCCCATCCTATTAACGTTTGACCTGTACACTAAAGTTTTAGAAAATAGTGAATAACTTTTGATTTGAATCAAAATACTTGGATAGCTTTAAGTAATATCATTTAGTTTCTTACATGTCGCGTATTGGTCGAACAGGTTAGTTTTAAAAGTTGGCAAATTCTGGTTGGTTCGGTGTTGTTGATAATGATGGGGGGATTGATATGTATTTTCTAGGCTATCAGGGAATTTACACGTTTGTAGGCGTAGTCATTGCTATTGTTTTGATTTTAGTGGCATTTGCTAAGTTAGCTAAGTAGTTAGCGTTTTTGATGGGGTTCATTGGGACAGAAGCCTGCGTAAGTAAGGCTAGGTGAGTCGCGCCCAACGTTTTGGTGTCATAGCTGAGCCTCGCAAGGGTAGTACCTACCAACAGAGATATAGCAACTAACGTAGCTTCAACTTCCCATTGGCGACCTAAACACTGTTTGGAGCAATGCTGAATAAAGACCGCTACGAAAAGGAACCCGTCAGTACGCCTGGACTTGCACGTTATAATTCGTCTTGGAAACCACCGTTTTCAGGTGCAACGAGGGGATGGTGGAATACGCGTTATGATTTTGAGTATGCAAGTACGCTCAAAATAATCCACCTATATTCTCGCATCAGCCTATGATGAAATTTGCTGGTAACTTAAGGAGAAACGACATGGCTAAAGGACAGATACGAGGTAACAAAGAAACCAAAAAACCCAAAAAGAGCAAAGATGTGGTTGTACCATCAGGGTCGATCATACCAACAAAATCAAGTGTACCACCAAAAAAATAAGTATTAAGCACTTGTATTGCCTGGGTAATTTAACCAATCAACAAAACCGCACTGCAACATAAAATAGGCAACAAGCGCTGTGCGGTTTTTATTTCATGTTTGTACCCCATTTGTTCGCCTAATTATTTTGCGAGGCCAATTATTAGTGAGCCTATCCATATTTCCAGCACTTCAACCACTCAGGCCTACTTTCCAGGCGTGAGTTCATGCCTCAGTGCAAATATAGAGACATATTTGCAAGCAACCGGTTATTCACAATAGCCCTTATGGGCTATTGTGAATTTGACTTGTGCCTCATAGAATGAAAGGGTTGGGATAATTTTAATTCAACGCATTTAAGAAGTGAAGATAACGTGTATGGCATCATCTCTGGTTTTTAATCGGTAGTGATGCAAGCTTTCAGTTTTAAGCGTACCAAAGAAACATAATCTTAGTGCGTCCCAATCAAAGGAGAAAACTCTCAAGTGATTGATGCTCTGGTCATGGCGGTAGGTGGCTGGATATATCACCTAATATTGAGGATAGTCTGTACAACCTTTAAATTTGAAAAGGACAACGTAAAAATGAATAACACCCTCAAATTATTACCACTAGCAATACCGTTAATGCTTGGCCTACCTGGCGGTGCTGCGAATGCAAATACGGTTAATGCCCCTATTCTTGGCTCAAGCGTTTATTCATTCACAAACACCTTCTTCGTGAGTGACAGTGATTATGTCAGTGAAGAAAGTATTTTTTCTGATACGATTAACTTTAGCTTGGATAGTGCGCAAACGGTGACATTCTTTGCAGACATTTTTTCCGGCGCATTCAAATTCCACCAAATTGATCTTTTATATGCCGATCTCGTAGGTCCAGGTAATTATCTGTATGGTATAAGTGAAGATGTGGGCCCTTTCAATTTTTCGCATTACCTTCTGCCGGGCAATTATCAAGTGAATTATAAGGGGATTCCGGATGTCTGGAATGGCACTCCAGATTCTAACCTCGAAGGCAATTACCTAGCAGGTGTGAGCTTGAATACACTTGCTGTACCAGAACCTGAAACCTATTTCATGTTGCTGGCTGGCTTGGTTTTGATTGGATTTAGCGCGCGTCGTCGTGATGGCAGTGAGCGTTTGGTCTAACGCTTTGCACTAACAAGGAAACGAAAACTCCCAAGGTAGAGTGAAGATGTGGTGGATCTATTGGGTTCCAGCGCACCAAAAAATAGGCATTATTCACACCCCTTTTCTTCTCTCAACCACCGCTCCAGCACTGCAATCACATAGGCTTGTGCTCTAGGCGTGAGCTCACGCCCAGATGGAATACGGTGCCATTTTTGTAAACAGCCGCGGCAGCAGCAGGCAGTGGCGTGTTGCGCAACAAATACGGGGTGGCCGCGCATTGGTGTTTGTTTGCCGTCATTGGGAATTACAGCAGGGGCGAGGCGTTTGCTGATGAAATCCGCTCCATGCGTTAGCACCAGGGATAAGCCTTTTTCGTGCAAGTAGGCGAGGTCTTTGCCGCGCAGTTGAAAGCCACTTCTAAAAGCTGATTTAGCAAGTACGGCAAAGAATTCGTCAAGGTCTCTCATGCAACAGGACAGCTAACTATGGTTGATATTAAATCCCCGCATACCATCGTAGCCTGCCGAGCCTTTCCAAAAACCGCTTTTGCCGCCTGCGATTTAATCAAAATTGCCACCAGGGTCAGTTGAGGCGCCAAGCACACCAGCGGTATTGAATTCGCAGCCAAAAATATTGGTGATGCTTATTAATGCCCCATTACTCTTTTGTGTATTCTTCATTTCAAGTATAGGTGCATATCCATTGTAAGAAGATTTGCCTAAATTTAATGCTGCATGAGAATTGAAGATGTTGAGGCCGCTCATAAAAAGCACAGTAAAGCATAAAATATTGATCCAATGCATGATGCGGATAGGTAATTTGTGACGATAGACAAGCATTTCTTTTCCTATAATTTTAAGATAGCTAAAAATGCTGGTTCTTGAAAATCATACACTTGTTTTGAATGTGCATGTTTGGAAGAGGATTAAAGTTTAGGGAATGACTGGTCGGACAATAAAAATGCCCATCATACGCTAGCGTATGATGGGCATGGGTTTCGCGAATACAGCAGCGTTTTGGTTTGTTTATTCTTTAATTGATGGCGGGCCTTTAAAGCGCTTGCTTTCACCAAATACGAACCAGAATACAACCATCACTATTAGCATTCCGATAGTCACGTAGAGCACTTTTTCATTGGGAGGCTGTACACCAACAATGACCAAGAAGCCGCCGCCAAGCACAGCTAACGCTGCTATAGGTTTAGATAAGCCGCCAAGATTAAACGGGCCTTTGTGCTTCCAGGTTTTGCCTTCAGCCAAAATGCCAGCCGCAGTTGGCATGATGTAAGAAATATAAAGAAACACTGCGCAGCCCACCGCCAGTACACTAAAAGCTGCTGCGTACAAAGTAGCAACAACAGCTAAAATTGCTGAAACCCAAACCGCTGCTACAGGTGTTTTTAAGGTTGGGTGAACTCTACGTAATGTGTTTGATGCAGGCAAACCGCCATCACGTGCAAAAGCAAACATCATGCGTGAACATGAGGTTAAGCAAGCTAGCCCGCATAAAAAGTTGACCAAGAAAATACCGACACCTAAGAATGTCTTTAAGGCGACGGGTAATGTGCCAAGCAAAGCATCAAAGAAGCCAAAGCCTTGTTTGACGCCCGTTGCTACATCTGGCATAACTAATACAAAAGTACAAATCATAATATAGCCAAAAATTGCTGAGTAAATCACAGAACTCACAATGCCTTTTGGAACCGCTCTTGCAGCATCGCGGGTTTCTTCTGCAGTATGTGCAGAGGCATCAAAACCGGTAATCGTGTAAACGGCAAGTAATAACCCTAGTAAAAATGGAAATACCATGCCTTCACTCGTAGGCCATACGCTGCCTTCGGTGCCTGTGAAATTAGTAAATGTAAAAAGACGTGAAAAATCCAAGCCATTTTGATTGTAAGCTAATAAAGACAGGGTTAGCAGACCACCTAAAGCCATAATCAGATAGCCGGCAATGTCTGTTATTTTGGTCGTGAATTTTGGAAAGCGATAAATCAGAATGGCTTGTAATGTGGTGATGGCGGCAATCGATAGGGTTTGCTCTGCGTAACCTAACTTTGAGATATCAATCCCCAGCAACGGCGCAATGAGTGTTTTAAAGAAGAAATCATAAACAGCAAAATTAACCGACGCCACCACAAAAATAAGCCCCAGCAAATTAAACCAGGCGGTACACCAACCGTAGCCCTTGCCGCCTAAAATAGAACCCCAATGGTAAAGACCGCCAGCTGTAGGATAAGACGAGGAAATTTGCGCCATCGCCAATGCTACAATCGTTGCAAATGCACAGCCTACTAACCACCCAATACCGACAGAAGCACCGCCAGCAGCACCTAATGCCAGTGGAAACGCTGATATGCCGCCCGCTAAAATACAGATAATTGAAAAAGAAATCGCAAAGTTAGAAAACCCACCCATGTGTCGGTTTAATTCTTGCTCATATCCCATTTTTTTTAGCTCTGCGGCATCTTGCTCCACTGCCGAGCTTGCATGTTTCGTTCCACTCATTTTCTTACCCCTTATTTAAAGATGAAAGTCTAATAAATGCTGCTAGATCATAATTCTAAAAATTAAAAAAACAGAAGTGCTGTTATTGCTTTTTATTTCTGGAGAGATATTGCAGTTCTAGTATAGATTTATAATCAAGTAATGCAAGTACCAGTTTTTAATAAGTATTAAGTACCATTGCTTATTTACATAGAGATTAATGAAATTAGTCTGACGCCATAAAAACTGGCTTGCGGCGTCGTTAAAAAATGTCGCATAATGCAAGCATCAAGTGGTACGTTACATAAGGTAAAACGTGCATCATGATTTACAGTTATATTGCAGGAACGCATACCTATCAGTTTGCTGATTTAAAGGAAGTATTGGCTAAGGCGACACCTGCTCGCTCGGGCGATTTTCTTGCCGGGGTGGCCGCTGAAACTTACGCCGAGCGCATGGCGGCTAGGATGTGTTTGGCGGAAATCCCGCTCAAGCGGTTCCTGGAAGAGCTGATAATTCCTTATGAAACTGATGAAGTAACACGGCTCATTGTTGATACGCACGAAAGCCGCGCTTTTGCTGAAATCAGCCATTTAACCGTCGGCGATTCTCGTGACTGGTTGCTTTCAGACATTGCTGACTCTGCCACCTTAAAGCGCGTAGCACCCGGTATTACGCCAGAAATGGCTGCTGCGGTGAGCAAGCTTATGCGCAACCAGGATTTAATTCTAGTCGCTAAAAAATGCCATGTGATTACGGCTTTTAGAAACACCATCGGCTTGCCTGGTCACCTTTCTGTTCGCTTGCAACCCAATCACCCTACCGACGATGCACGTGGTATTGCCGCCTCAATGTTGGATGGCTTGCTCTATGGCTCAGGTGATGCGGTGATTGGCATTAACCCTGCTACAGATAGTCTGCCGGCGCTGATGGATTTGTACTATTTGGTGGATGACGTCATCAACCAGTACGCGATTCCTACGCAATCTTGCATCCTTACGCATGTGACCAACCAAATTCAGTTGATTGAAAAAGGTGCGCCTGTAGATTTAGTGTTTCAATCCATCGCAGGTACCGAGAAAGCCAACAAAAGTTTCGGCATCGATATTGCCTTGCTCAAAGAGGCGCAATCGGCGGCATTGTCATTGAATCGTGGTACGGTTGGCAATAATGTGATGTACTTTGAAACAGGTCAGGGCTCGGTATTATCTGCCAATGCCAACTTTGGGGTAGACCAGCAAACCTGCGAAGCTCGTGCTTACGCTATCGCACGACACTTATCACCTTTGCTGACTAACACGGTAGTTGGTTTTATCGGGCCCGAGTATTTGTACGATGGCAAGCAGATTATTCGCGCTGGCCTGGAGGATCACTTTTGTGGGAAATTGCTTGGCGTGCCTTTGGGCTGCGATGTTTGCTATACCAACCATGCTGAAGCAGACCAAGACGATATGGATACTTTGATGACCTTGCTCGCCACCGCTGGGCTGACCTTTATCATGGGTATTCCAGGGGCGGATGACATTATGCTCAATTATCAAACCACATCATTTCACGATGCGCTTTATCTGCGTAAAGTATTGGGTTTACGCGCCGCGCCAGAGTTTGAACAATGGCTAAAAGCTATGAATATTATGGATGCACAAAATCAAGTTCAGCCAATCACTAATGCGCACCATATGTTGCAAAACATGCCTAAGCACTTGCTAGGCGCGGTATGATTAAAATACTGGATACCGTCTTATCCATTGAGCCCTTAGCACAAGACCCTTGGGTTCAGCTTAAAAGCTTCACCNNCTTAGCACACGCCATGGCGCGCGATGCAGTGCATCTGGCGCTGGATGTGGATATGCTGGAAACCGGCATACAGGTACAGGGTTTTGCAACAATTCGAGTACACAGCAAAGCGCCAGACCGCGCGAGTTATCTGCTGCGACCCGATTGGGGACGCAGGCTGGATGATAAAAGTCTTGTAGCGTTAAAAAATGCGGCTAAGTTAAAAAATGGCGCATCTGAGCCGATTGATTTTTTGATAGTG
>CXWL01007636.1_pt1 | contig 13200 bp, 10 predicted proteins | sample 590931 | NCBI WGS metagenome assembly CXWL01 (sample SAMEA3498368, study PRJEB10139) | groundwater metagenome | biome: water well; material: biofilm material | place: Germany | collected 2015-04-27
GATGTGCCGCAAAGCCGTTTGTTTGATGAGATGCTCAAACTGCTGCAAACCGGCCACGCCGTGGCCTCCATTGCGCAGCTCAAAGCGCTTGGCATGGCGCGCGGTATTTACCCCTTGCTCGATGTCGTGGTGGAACGCGCCGAGCAGGTGTTTGTCGACGCCGCGCTCAAGGACACTGATCGCCGCGTTGGCGAAGGCAAACCGGTGGCGCCGAGTTTCTTGCTGGCCTGCGTGTTGTGGGCCGATGTGCGCGATGGCTGGGCGGCCCGGATCGCGCAACGCCAGCACGCGCATCCGGCCTTGCAGGATGCCATCGATGACGTGTTCAATGCCCGCATCGGCGACGTCTCGGGGCGCGGCAAGTTGGCCGGTGACATGCGCGAGATCTGGATGATGCAACCCCGGTTCGAGAAACGTGTCGGTAGTGCACCCTTTGGCCTGGTGGAACAAGCGCGGTTCAGGGCCGCCTTTGACTTCATGCGCCTGCGGGCCGACGCCGCGGAGGTCGAAGACGTGCTGGCCGACTGGTGGCAGGAATTCAGCCTGGCCGACGACACCCTGCGCCAGGACATGGTTGACCAGGTGCGCGAAGAACAACATGCTCGCCCCCGTCCGGCGCGCGCGCACCGTGGCGTCAAGCCCGAAGGCGCCCACGATTCAACGCTGCAGGCCAGCGGCGCCGCAGGCGAGCGTGGGGAACTGTCTGAAGCGGCTCCGGGAGAAGTCCCGTCCGATGCCCCCAAAAAGCGGCGCCGGCGCCGCCGTGGTGGCGCCAATACCCGAGACGGTGCCCCAGGGTCCGACGCCGGGACTTGAGCGAGGCCGCCTTGGCTGGCGTTACCGCCTACATCGGCCTGGGCGCCAATCTGGGCGATGCCAGTGCCAGCATCCTGCTGGCCATGGACGCTATTGCAGCACTGCCGGGGACCGCGCTACGTCGCCGCTCCAGCCTGTACCGTTCGGCGCCGGTCGATGCCACCGGCCCGGATTTCGTCAATGCGGTGGTGGAAGTTGTCACCGAGCTGACCGCCCCGGCGCTGCTGACAGAACTGCACACCCTGGAGCACTCTGCCGGGCGAGCGCGACCTTTTCGCAATGCGCCCCGCACCCTGGACCTGGATATCTTGCTCTACGGCGACGGCTCCATCAGCAGTTCCACCCTGGTGGTCCCGCATCCGCGNNCTGCAGGCCACGGCCGGTCAGGCCATCGAGCGCCTGCCCGATCAGTGAGGCTTAGCTCAGTTCGGCGATCAGTTCAATCTCGACACAAGCGCCCAAGGGGATTTGCGCCACGCCAAAGGCGCTACGCGCGTGAGCGCCCTTGTCGCCAAATACCTGGCCGATCAGTTCGCTGGCGCCGTTGGTGACCAGGTGCTGCTCGGTGAAGTCGCCGCTGGAGTTGACCAGCGACATCAACTTGACGATGCGTTTGACGCGATTGAGGTCGCCCACTGCCGCGTGCAAGGTGCCGATCAAATCGATGGCTATCGCGCGAGCGGCGGCCTGGCCCTCCTCGGTCCCCATGGTCTTGCCAAGCTGACCGACCCAGGGTTTGCCATCCTTCTTGGCAATGTGGCCACTCAAGAAGACCAGGTTTCCGGTTTGCACAAATGGCACATAGGCGGCGGCCGGAATCGCCACCGGCGGCAAAGTGATGCCAAGCTCGGTCAGGGTGTTGTAGATGCTCATGGTGTCTCGTGCCTTGAATGAAAGAGCGCTATTTTGGCACCACCACAGTGTCGGTTGATGTTGTGCTGACATCAATGCGATGGCTGAACGTGACCTCCGCCACATCGGCAGAGCCCTCGATCGGCGCGGCCCATGCTGGTTGCAGTGCGCAAGCCAGCGGGATGTGGCCTTCACCACTGAGCAGACCGGACGTTGGGTCCAATCCAATCCAGCCCGCGCCGGGCAAATAGACTTCACACCAGGCGTGAAGCTCGGAGCGGCTCTGCGCGTTGACCTCGGTCCTCCCTGCGCCAGCCGGTTGCGCCACGACATCGATCAGGTAGCCAGAGACAAATCTCGCCGCCACACCGCAATGGCGAAACAGCGTGACCAACAACCAGCTCGAATCACGGCATGAGCCACTGGTCAACTGCAGGGTCTGGTTGGGCGTTTGAACACCGGATTCATGGCGAACTTGGTACTGAACGCCCTGGTGCACGCGCTGGTTAAGCGCGATCAGAAAATTCATGGTGTCCTGCGGGCGCCGATCCAGGGCCTGCAACATCGCGTTCAAGTGGGCAGTGGACGGGTCCTGTGCATCGATTTGTCGATACGGGGCCAGGGCCAGTTGGTCGGCCGCGCTGTAGGCAAACGGGTAGCTGTTGGCGCTGGGGTCGAGAAAGAAGTCAAACGGATTGAAGTCAGTCAATTCGACAGACATGTCCACGCTCACCTCGAACTCCGTGCAAGGCTGGGTGAACACAAGCCTGGCCAGCCGATTGGCCAGGGGATCTTGTTGCCAATGAATATAGTGCGTGGCCGGACTGACCCTGAGCGCGTAGGCGGTCACCGGTGTTCGGCAGTGGGGCGCCGGGTGCAGCCGCACAATGTGCGGCCCCAGGTTGACGGCACGATCGTATGCGTAACGGGTGCGGTGGCTCAGGTGGGCGAAGGTGGGCATGGGTGAAGGGTCTACGGTTTGGGCATCTTGCTGCGTTGACGCCGCGCGGCGGGTGCGGCCGTCTTGGCGGCCGGCTTGCGGGTGGTGGCCCGGCGTTTGGCTGTTTTGGGTGTCAGCAGCGCCGCTTCCAGTTCCTGAATCGAGGCGTCGGTGTAGTCCAGCAGGCGCTGCAACGATGGTACCGAACGCCGGCACGCGATGAAGCCGAACCCGAGGTGGTCGCCGTAGCCGCTGATGGTGATGTTGAGGGCCAGGTAGTGCGTGGGGATCGACACTGGATACACCTCGTCAAGCCGGGCGCCGTTCAGGTACAGCGCTTCCTTGGGGCCAGGCACATTGGAGATCACCACGTTGAAGACCGGATATTTGCGGGCCGATCCGGTCAGCATACTGGGTCCGAGCGGTGCAATGGTGGTCATGCCGTGCGCCAGCTTCTGCAGGCGTGGCATGCTGGCCAGGCGCTCCTTTGCTGCCTTGGTCGATTCGACGATGCCCCGCAGACGCATGGCGGGATCGGCGATATGGGTGCACAGGCTGGCCAGCAACAGGCTCACCTGGTTGCCCCCATCGGTGGTCTCGTCGTGCAGGGAGACCGGCACCATCGCGACCAAGGGCGCTTTCGGCAGCTTGTCGTGCGTGATCAGGTACTGCCGCAGGGCGCCCGCGCAAATGGCCAGGGTCACGTCGTTGATGGTCGCGCCGGCCGCCGCACCAATGGCCTTGACGCGAGCCAGCGAATAAGACTGCGCGGCAAAGCGGCGCGAGCCAGAGATCTCGACGTTAAACGGAGTCGGCGGCGCCTGAAAGGCCCGTGCCATCTTGGTGTCGGCCTGTAGGCCTTGCAGCATGTCCCACAAGCCGGCGCCGATGCCGGGCAGGACCTGGCTGCCAACCCGTGTGGCGGCGCTCAGCGCGCCCAGCAGCTTCTCGGTGGTCGAGCCGGCCACATTCTGGTCAACCTTGCGGCGCCGCGCGGCCGGTTGCGCCCAGACCGGTGGCATGCTCTCGTGCGGGTCGGTCGACATGGAACGAGCCATCAGCCGCGCCCCGCTGATCCCGTCGATCAGCGCGTGATGCATCTTGATGTAGGTGGCAAAGCGTCCCGCGGGCAGGCCCTCGATCACATAGGCTTCCCACAGGGGGCGGTTGCGGTCGAGCAAGTTGCCGTGCAGGTTGGAGACCATCGCCAGCAACTCGCGAATGCGCCCCGGCTGCGGCAGCGCCACGTGGCGCAGGTGGTAGTCCAGCTCAAAGTCCTGGTCCTCCTCCCAATACCATAGGCCCAGTTTGAGCACTGGACGCAGGTTGAACGGGGCGTGCGCCGACACGTGCTTGCGCCACGCCGTCAGGAAGCGGTGCACGTGCTGTTCCTCGCCTTCGGGCGGGGTGTAGATGTTCAGGCCTGCCACATGCATCGGCTGGCTGCGCGTCTCTAGCCACAGGAAGGCGGAATCGGTCGGGCTGAGTGCTTCCATCGGGATGTCCTTTCTGTGACTTGACGCTGCGCCAAGCTGGAGTCTAACGAGCGCTGGCCCAGAATCGCGCAAGCAACCGCAGGAGTGCAACGGACTGATCGATGATCGAACTACCGTGACGCCGGCACGGGCGCCCGCTCAGGGGCTATCGTGTCGGTCGGCCCGTTTTTCGCGCATCCGTTCGGCGATCAGGCTGACTTTGCCATTCGTGTCCTGGCTTTCGAGGCGGACAGTGAAGCCCCACAGGTAGGCAACATGCTCCAGAACCCGTGTGCTGGATTCATCCAGGGGCCTGCGTTGGTGCGCGAAGTGCCGCAGCGTGAGGGAGCGGTCGCCCCGCAGGTCGACGTTCCAGACCTGGATGTTGGGCTCGCGGCTACCCAGGTTGTACTGGTCCGAGAGCTGACGACGCAGCGCGCGGTAGCCACTGTCGTTGTGAATTGCCTGAATCTGCAGCTTGTCGCGGGCATCGTCGTCGAGCACCGAGAACAGGCGGAACTCCCGCATCAACTGCGGTGACAGGTACTGCGCGATGAAGCTCTCGTCCTTGAAGTTCTGCATCGCAAATTCAAAGGTGTCGCGCCAATTGGAGCCGGCGATGTCGGGAAACCACTCACGGTCTTCGTCGGTTGGTTGTTCGCAAATGCGGCGGATGTCGCGCCACATGGCAAAGCCCAGGGCGTACACATTGATGCCAGAGAAGTGTGGGCTGTTGTAGGCCGGCTGGTACACCACGTTGGTGTGCGACTGCAAGAACTCCAGCATGAAACTGTCCGAAAGCGCACCCTGGTCGTACAAGGTGTTGAGTATCGTGTAGTGCCAGAAGGTGGCCCAGCCTTCGTTCATCACCTGCGTTTGGCGCTGCGGGTGAAAGTACTGTCCGATCTTTCGCACGATGCGAACCACCTCGCGTTGCCAGGGCTCCAGCAAGGGGGCGTTCTTCTCGATGAAATACAACAGGTTCTCTTCGGGTTCAGCCGGAAAGCGTCGTTCGGGCTCGTTTTCACTGACTGCCAGTTGCGGTGGCAGGGTGCGCCACAAGTCGTTGACCTGGGCCTGCAGGTAATCGGAGCGCTCCTGTTGACGCACGGTCTCCTTTTGCAGCGACAAGGGGGGCGAACGTTTGTAGCGGTCCACCCCCAGGTTGAGCAGGGCATGGCAGGCGTCGATCAAGCGTTCAACGGTGCTGACGCCGTGGCGCTCCTCGCATTGGGTGATGTATTGCTTGGCAAACACCAGGTAGTCCACGATGGCATCGGCGCTGGTCCACTGCTTGAACAGATGGTTGCCCTTGAAAAAAGAGTTATGACCATAGGCGGCGTGGGCGATCACCAGCGCCTGCATGGGCAGGGTGTTTTCCTCCATCAGGTAGGCGATACAGGGGTCGGAGTTGATCACGATCTCGTAGGCCAGTCCCATTTGGCCGCGCTTGTAGCGGTTTTCGGTGGCCAGAAAGTGTTTGCCGAAGGACCAGTGGTGGTAATACACCGGCATGCCAATGGCGGCGTAGGCGTCCATCATCTGTTCGGCGCTGATCAACTCCAATACGTGGGGGTAGCAATCGAGGCGGTAGTGGGCGGCAACCTTGCCGATTGCCAAGTCATATTCCTCGATGGCGGCAAAGGTCCATTCGGACCCGAGTGGCAGGGGGGGGATTTGCTCCAGTGTCATGACTGAACGCGTCGCTTGAACAGCTCGCGAAATACTGGGTAGATCTCCGCCGCCGTGGCGATGCGCTGCATGGCGAAACTGTCGCCGTGGGTCGCTTGTAGCTGCGTGTATTCCTCCCACAGGTTTTGCGGTGGCCCGTCCGTGATCTCGATGTAAGCGAAGTACTGCGTCAGCGGCAGTAGCGACTGCGCTAGCAGTTCACGGCACCGCGGGGAGTCGTCATTCCAGTTGTCGCCGTCTGACGCCTGTGCGCCGTAGATGTTCCACTGGCTGCTCGGATAGCGGTCCTTGATGATGGTGTACATGAGCTCCAAGGCGCTCGACACCACCGTGCCACCCGATTCACGCGAGGTGAAGAACTCGTCTTCATCGACCTCGCTGGCGACCGTGTGATGGCGAATGAACACGACCTCGATGCGCTGGTAGTTGCGGGTGAGAAACAGGTATAGCAGCATGAAGAAGCGCTTGGCAATGTTCTTGCGTTCCTCGTCCATGGAACCCGACACATCCAGCAGGCAGAACATCACCGCCTGGGTGCTGGGTTGTGGCACCCGAATGCGGTTGTTGTAGCGCAGGTCGAAGGTGTCCACAAAAGGCACCCGGTCGATCTTGGCGCGCAGGTGCGCAATCTCGCGACGCAGGCGCTCCAACTCGGGGTCGTCGTCGGCCAGTTTGTGTTGCTTGGCCTCCAACTCAGCCAGCAGCGCGTGCAATTGGGCCGAGTAGGGCCCCCCCACGGCAATGCGCCGGCCCGCCGCGCCACGCATGGTGCGCGCCAGGTTGATGTTGGTCGGCACGCCACTTTGCGTGAAGCCGGCCCGTACCCGCCGGTACTGCTCGATGTGGGCCAGATGCTGCTTGACCAGATTGGGCAGCGCCAGTTCGTCAAAGAAGATGTCCAGGAACTCGTCCTTGGTCAGGGTGAACATGAACTCGTCGAGTCCTTCTCCATCTTGACTCGCCTGGCCACGCCCCTGTCCACCGGCACCACCCTGCGGACGGTCAACCTGGTCACCGCTGCTGAAGCGATCATTGCCGGGCCGCACGGTCTCCCAAACGCCGCCATGTCCGTGCTCGAACTGGGGCTCGTCGATGTCCTTGCCGGAGATGCCGATCTTTTCGCCGTTGTCAATGTCGCGGATGCCGCGTTTGTTGATGGCGTCGGCAACGGCCTTGCGAATCTGGCCCTTGAAGCGCTCGATGAAGCGGCCCCGATTGACGGAGCTTTTGTGCTTGCTGTCAAACCGGCGGTCAATGATGCGCACCGTCATGGGATGCCTTCAGTCAAAGCATGGGCACTTCACCATTACGATGACTTGCGCACCCGCAGGTACCATTCGCACAACAGGCGCACCTGCTTCTCGGTATAGCCCTTGCTGATCATGCGATTGACGAAGTCCTGGTGCTTCTTCTGTTCGTCCCCGCTGGCCTTGGTGTTGAAGGAAATAACCGGCAGCAGTTCCTCGGTGTTGGAGAACATCTTCTTCTCGATCACCGCGCGCAGTTTTTCGTAGGAGGTCCAGGTTGGATTCTGGCCGTCGTTCTTGGCGCGCGCGCGCAGTACGAAGTTGACCACTTCGTTGCGGAAGTCTTTCGGGTTGGAGATACCGGCGGGCTTTTCGATCTTCTCCAGTTCGCTGTTGAGGGCGCCGCGGTCCAGGATTTCACCGGTGTTGGTGTCGCGGTACTCCTGGTCCTGAATCCAGAAGTCGGCGTAGGTCACGTAGCGGTCGAAGATGTTCTGGCCGTACTCCGAGTAGCTCTCCAGGTAGGCGGTCTGGATTTCCTTGCCGATGAACTCAGCGTAGCGTGGCGACAGGTACTCCTTGAGGTAACGCATGTACTTGTCGGCCACCTCCGGCGCAAACTGCTCCTGTTCAATCTGCTGCTCCAGCACGTACATCAGATGCACCGGGTTGGCGGCCACCTCGCGGTGGTCGAAATTGAACACGCGTGAGAGTATCTTGAAGGAGAAACGCGTTGACAGCCCGGTCATGCCCTCGTCCACCCCGGCAAAGTCGCGGTATTCCTGATGGCTCTTGGCCTTGGGATCGGTGTCTTTGAGGTTCTCGCCGTCGTACACCCGCATCTTGGAAAAGATGCTGGAGTTCTCGGGCTCCTTCAGGCGCGACAAGACCGTGAACTGCGCCAACATCTTGAGCGTGTCGGGCGCGCACGGCGCCTTGGACAACGACGAGTTGGTCAGCAGCTTTTCGTAGATATGAATCTCATCCGACACCCGCAGCGAGTAGGGCACCTTGACGATGTAGATGCGGTCCAGAAAGGCCTCGTTGTTGCGGTTGTTCTTGAAGGTCAACCACTCGGCTTCGTTGGAGTGAGCCAGTACCAGGCCGTCAAAGGGAATCGCGCCAAACCCCTCGGTGCCTTTGTAGTTGCCTTCCTGGGTTGCGGTCAGCAGCGGATGCAGCACCTTGATGGGTGCCTTGAACATCTCGACAAACTCCAGCACGCCGCGGTTGGCCAGGCACAGACCCCCGGAGTAGGAGTACGCATCGGGGTCGCTTTGCGAGTAGGTCTCCAGCTTGCGGATGTCGATCTTGCCGACCAGCGAGGAGATGTCTTGGTTGTTCTCGTCGCCCGGCTCGGTCTTGGATACCGCAATTTGCGACAACACCGAGGGCCGCAGCTTGACCACCCGAAAGCGCGTGATGTCGCCACCGTACTCGTGCAGGCGCTTGACCGCCCACGGGCTCATGATGGTGCCGAGGTAGCGCCTTGGAATGCCGAAGTCGTCTTCGAGCAACTGGGCGTCTTCCATCGGATTGAAGAGGCCCAACGGTGACTCGTGCACGGGCGAACCCTTGATGGCGTAGATGGGGACCAGTTCAATCAGGGACTTGAGCTTCTCGGCCAATGACGACTTGCCGCCGCCAACGGGCCCCAACAAGTAAAGGATCTGTTTTTTTTCTTCCAGGCCCTGGGCTGCGTGGCGGAAGTAGGAGACGATTTGTTCGATCACCTCTTCCATGCCATACAGGTCCGTGAACGCTGGATAGCGACGCAGCATCTTGTTGGCGAAGATGCGCGACAAACGCGCATCGCTTCGGGTGTCGATCAGTTCCGGCTCACCAATCGCCATCAGCATGCGCTCGGCCACGCTGGCAAACGCTGAAGCGTCACGCTTGCATAACTCCAGAAAGTCCTGGATGGACATCTCCTCTTCCCGGGCCGCCTCGAAGCGACCTTGGTATCGTGCGAAGACATTCATGGCAACTCTCCTTTGATCGGTGCATCCCCGGCAACGGGATACGGTTCTCAAATGGCTAGATTCATCATAGCCTTGTTAAGTTCGTTGTGCTGTAAAGAATAGGCCAATAAAAGCGACCCGATCATGGTGCATTTGGCGGTGTTGAGGCCAACGCCGATGATCCTCGCGGCACGCACGGGTGAGCGCTTGTTCCGAGGACAAAGACATGTGTTGGACGCCGCGAACCGCTGGCATTACGACCAGCGATCACTATAGTTCAAGCAGCGGCACGCCAATGGTGCCAAGACTGAAGGAGGTGACTATGACGACTCCCGACAAACCGGTTGAGCAGGAACTGATCGCCTGCGAGATCTGCCTGAAGGAAGTGCCCATTTCCGAAGCTACCGTGCCGGAGGCGACGGACTATGTGGTGCACTTCTGCGGCATCGATTGTTATCAGAAGTGGAAGCAGCAGGCCGACGCGGACGAAGACGCCGGCGAGGCGCCTGCGCCTTGAATCCCACGCGCTGACAAATAGTCGTCGCCACGGCGTTGACTTTGATCTTGCGCAAACTCGCGCCTGAAAGCGGTGCGGGTAAACCTGCACCCGCCGCTCTTCTATTCACGTCCAAATCCGTGCATACTGTATACGGCCTATTCGGCATTCCAGTGCGTATTTCAAACATCCCTTAATCAGTTGGGGGCGGTGCTGAACACCTGTCCCGCGACACAACAGGAGGCATTTATGAGCATGCAAACGAAGTTTTTGTTGGAAGAAAAGCAGATGCCGCGGTTCTGGTACAACATCCAGGCCGACCTGCCCAAGCCGGTGCCCGCCGTGCTGCACCCGGGCACGCTGCAGCCGGTCGGTCCGGACGATCTGGCGCCACTGTTCCCGATGGCGCTGATCATGCAAGAGGTCAGTACCGAGCGGGAAATCGAAATCCCCGAGCCCGTGCGGGATGTGTTTCGCCTCTGGCGGCCAGCGCCTCTGTACCGCGCGCACCGGCTGGAGAAGGCCTTGGGTACGCCGGCCAAGATCTACTACAAGTACGAAGGCGTCAGCCCGGCCGGCAGCCACAAGCCAAATACCGCGGTGCCGCAAGCCTTTTATAACAAGGAAGCGGGCGTCAAACGGCTGGTTACCGAGACTGGTGCCGGGCAGTGGGGTACGTCACTGGCGTTTGCCGGTTCCTTGTTCGACTTGCAGGTGGAAGTGTTCCAAGTGCGTGTCTCGTATGACCAGAAGCCCTATCGACGCGCGGTGATGGAAACCTATGGGGCGCGCTGCGTGGCCTCGCCCTCGAACGAGACGGTGTACGGCCGCTCGGTGCTGGCCAAGCGGCCCGACCATCCCGGCAGCCTGGGTATCGCTATTTCGGAAGCCGTCGAACTGGCCGTGCAGCGGGAAGACACCAAGTACGCGCTGGGTTCGGTGCTCAATCACGTGCTGTTGCACCAGACCATCATCGGCCAGGAGGCGATGGAGCAGATGCAGATGGCCGACGCATGGCCCGACGTGGTGGTGGGCTGCACGGGGGGTGGCTCCAACTTTGCCGGCATTGCCTTCCCGTTTATCGGGCATGGGCTGCGCGGCGGCCAGAAGTCGCGCATCGTGGCGGTCGAGCCAGCGGCCTGCCCGTCATTGACCCGCGGCCGGTATGCCTATGACTTTGGCGACACCGGACGCATGACACCGCTGACCAAGATGCACACCCTGGGCAGCCAGTTCACGCCACCGGGCTTCCATGCCGGCGGCCTGCGCTACCACGGCATGGCGCCGCTGGTGTCGCATTGCAAGGAACTGGGCTTGCTTGAAGCGGTCTCTTACAACCAGGTTGAGTGTTTTGAAGCCGGCGTGCTGTTTGCCCGCAGCGAAGGCATCGTGCCGGCTCCGGAAGCCAACCACGCGGTCAAGGGCGCCATTGCCGAGGCGATGCGCTGCAAGCGCGAAGGCAAGGCCGAAACGATCCTGTTCAATTTGTGTGGACACGGTCACTTTGACATGTCGGCCTACCAGAAGTACTTTGCCGGCGAACTGACCGACGAGCACTACGACGAGAGCGAACTGGCGATGGCGCTGGCTGGTTTGCCCAGCGTGCCGGAGCCCGCTTGACGATTCCCCCGATCAGTTGAGGACAGAGCAAAGTGCACTGCGTGTCACTTTGGTCTGTCCCGCAAAATCTCAGGTTTGGCGGTACGCCACCGAGGGCACGGTGACCGTCAGCAGGCGGTCGAGGCCGCCGGTGTCGATGCTGACGTTGGCAAACTCGCGCACCTTGGGCTTGGCGCGGTAGGCCACGCTTAAGCCCGCGAGTTTCATCATTTCGAGGTCGTTGGCGCCGTCCCCCACGGCAATCACCTGTTCGTGCTCACAGCCGATCAGGCGGCACACCTCGGCCACCGTGTCGCGTTTGGCATGCTGGTCGATCACCGGGCCGATCACCCGGCCGGTGAGCCGGTCTTCCTCGATCTCCAACTGATTGGAGCGGGCGAAATCGAGCCCCAGGCGCGGCTTGAGCCGGTCGGTGAAGTAGGTGAAGCCGCCCGAGATCAGTAAAATTTTCAGCCCGTCCCAGCGCGCATAGGCCAGCAGTTGCAGCGCGCCCGGGTTCAGGCGCAATCGGTGCTCATAGACGCGTTGCAGGGCCGACACCGGCGTGCCCGCCAGAATCGCCAGCCGACGACGCAGGCTGTCTTCAAAACTCGCGATTTCCCCACGCATCGCCGCTTCGGTGATGGCTTGAACCTGGGCGCCTTTACCCACCACGTCGGCGATCTCGTCAATGCACTCGATGTCGATCAGCGTCGAGTCCATGTCGAATGCGATCAGCTTGTAGTCGCTGAGCTTCAAATGGGGCTTGATACCTTGAACGAAAAGACCGTGCGAAAGCTCTTTGAGGTGCGACATGGTGAGGCGACAGAAAACAGTCCGGAAAACGTGGGTCAACAGCGCGTATCTTGCCAGAGCGGCGCGGGCGCTTTGCCACACGGCTGGTCCCTTGCCCGCATCATGATGGCAAGAAGCCCCGAGCCGCAAGGACTCTCCGATTTCGCCCGGCCTTGCTCAGGAAGTCTCATTGATGGGCGATGGCTGCGGCAGTCTTGGGCTGTCCCAGGCTGCGCAACACATCGCGCACCATTTGGGCACGCGCCTGCGGCTCGGGCAGGGCACGTTCGATGCGCAGCTTCTCATTGCCAGCCAACTTGATGTGGCGGTTTTTCTGGATCAACTCGATGATGCGCATTGAGTCGATCGGTGGGTCTTTCTTGAAGGTGATGCTGATCACGCCGGGCGCCGCATCCACTTTCAGCACGCCATACGGCTGGCTGGTGATGCGCAGACGGTGCACGTCTACCAGGGTCTGCGCCTGCACGGGTGGTTTGCCGAAGCGGTCGACCATTTCTTCCTGCAAGGCGTCCACCTGTTCGGCCGTCTTGGCGGTGGCAAACTTCTTGTAGAAACTCAAACGCAGGTGCACATCGCCGCAGTAGTCGTTGGGCAGCAGCGCCGGCGCGTGCAGGTTGATGTCGGTGGTCACGTTGAGCGGGCTCAGCAGGTCGGGCTCGATGCCGGCCTTGAGGCAACGCACCGCCTCGGCCAACATCTCGTTGTAGAGCTGAAAGCCCACTTCCAGCATGTTGCCACTTTGGTTCTCGCCCAGCACCTCGCCGGCGCCGCGAATCTCCAGGTCGTGCATGGCCAGGTAGAAACCACTGCCCAGTTCTTCCATCGCCTGAATCGCGTCCAGGCGCTGGCTGGCCTGTTTGGTCAGTCCTTCCAGATCCGGCACCATCAGATAGGCATAGGCCTGGTGGTGGCTGCGACCGACCCGGCCGCGCAACTGGTGCAACTGCGCCAGGCCGAACTTGTCGGCGCGGCTCATCACGATGGTGTTGGCGGTGGGCACGTCGATGCCGGTCTCGATAATGGTCGAGCACAGCAGCAGGTTGTAGCGCTGGGCAATGAAGTCGCGCATGACGCTTTCCAACTGACGCTCGGGCATCTGGCCGTGCGCCACGGCGATGCGCGCCTCGGGCAGCAACTCTTCAAGCTTGGCGCGCCGGTTCTCGATGGTCTCCACCTCGTTGTGCAGAAAGTACACCTGGCCGCCGCGCTTGAGTTCGCGCAGCACCGCCTCGCGAATGACCCCATTGCCTTCGGTGCGCACAAAAGTCTTGATTGCCAGGCGGCGCTGCGGCGCGGTGGCGATCAC
>CXWL01124109.1_pt1 | contig 13199 bp, 10 predicted proteins | sample 590931 | NCBI WGS metagenome assembly CXWL01 (sample SAMEA3498368, study PRJEB10139) | groundwater metagenome | biome: water well; material: biofilm material | place: Germany | collected 2015-04-27
TCGACCACCTGCTGCAACCGGCGGCTGCCCGGCAGGAATTCGCGGAACTGCTGCTGTGAGAGCGGGCCGAGTTCGAGGCGAAATTTGCTCTGCGCATCGCGCACCGCCAGGCCGATGGTGGCGCCGCCGCCGAGCTGGTGGTTGCGCCCGAAGAGGCCGAGCCGGCTCACCTGGCGCTCGTCGATCATCACCCAGTCGCTCACGAATTCCTCGACGCGCACGGGCACGTCGAAGTACAGGCGCAGGATCTGGATCAGCCCCTCGGGGTTGCGCGTCTGGCGCACGAGATGGCCCGCCATGAAGGTGCGCGCATGGTCGGCAATGCGGTCGCGCTCCTTCAGGCCCGGCTGCCCCATGTTCATGAGGCTCGCCACGTAGTCGACGAAGCGGTGGCCGTCGGGGCGGTCCAGGCTGTTGACCGATTGCGCATCGGCCCAGGCCCGGTAGAACAGCAGGATGAGCCGGTGGTGGAACAGATCGGCGAATGCGCTGAGCGTGTGGTCGTTGTGGTGGCGCTTGCGTTCGCGCGCGTACTCGGTCAGGTGCAGCGGCAGCGGACCGTTGGGGCCGAACAAGCCGAAGCCGTAGATCGAGATGCGCGGCGGCCCGTCGCCATCGACATCGACACCCGAGACGTTCGACGGCGCGAAGGCCATCGAGGGCTCCTGCCCGAGGCGCAGCGGCTCGTCCGATGGGCGGGGTGCGCGGCCCAGCAGGGGATGGTCGCCGTGCGCATCGAGCCTTCGCAGCAGCATGAACAGGTCGTGCTCGAAGGGCTGCTCGACCAGGCCGGCCCATAGCGCGGGGTCGGCCAGCAGCGCATCGCGGCGGCCCGTCGCTGCAATTTCCCGCGTCTCCTGGCCGGCGGGTTCATCGAACGAATGCGCCTCGAACAGCTCTTCGCCCTCCACCTGCGCGGCCTGCGGCATGTCGTCGGAGAAGCCGGCTGTACTCATACGGCGGGGCGGCGTCCGACCCGCGGGGTCCAGCGCGCGATTTCGCCGCGCTGCAGGCTGGAGAGCGCGAACTCGGTGAAGGCGTTGAGGGACACGTGACGGCTGAAGAACTGCTCCAGCACCGCGCCGAAAAGATACGGGCTCGCGCCGGAAAACGCGACCTCGTCGATCTTGAGCGCCACCTCCACGCCGCGCCCGAAGACGATGGGCCCCGGCTCGGGCAGGCGGCGGAATACCGGCGCGAGCGCCATCGAGCGCACGCCCTGGATCTGGCGGCGCACCGCGGGGTCGGCGAGGTTGCCGTAGAGGTCGAGCATCTCGCGCAGTGCGGCGGCCCCCTGCGCGGCATCGACGTCGGTCAGGCTCAGGTAGTTCAGGCCCAGGTGGCTGATGAGCCGCCAGGTGAGCGCGCCTTCGGCCAGCGCCGGGTAGGGCCGCGACGGGCCGCGCAGGATGCGGATCGAGCGCACGGGCGCCGAGATGCGCAGCGTGAAGTCCGATTCGAGCCCCGTCGGAAGCAGCAGCGGCAGGTCGCGGTTGGTGCACAGCGCATCGAGCGTGATGTGCCGAAGGCTGTGCGGAAACGGCGCGTCGTGCTGGTCGACCAGCGACACGTAGACCTCGCTGCCGGTGTAGCTGGTGCGCGTGCCCTGCGCGCGTGCGCGGTCGGACACCAGGCGCGGTTCGCGGCGCAGCGAGAAATACGCGCCGAAGTCGCCGTCGTCGGTCGCGAACGAGCCAAGGAAGGGCCGGAACTCGCGCTCCTCCGAGCCGTTGGTCATGTGGCCGGTGACGCGCTCGACGGTGAAGATCTCGAAATCGCGCGGGCGCGTGCGGTCGATCACCGCGTGGTGCTCGTGCTGGCCCGGCCCGACCGGTATCCGGTCGCTGCGGCGCGGCACGAGGTTGATGATGGGCGTACAGAAGAGCGAGAAGTGCTTGGCATCCACCACCCTCTCCAGGTCGCCGTCGCTGCGGTCCAGAAGGATCACGATCTCCATCGTGCTCCCGCCGATGGCCGAGACCGCGGCGCGCAGGTTCTTCACGCTGAAGAACAGGTAGCGCTCGGGAAACGCGAAGTACTCGTGCAGCAGCCGGTAGCCCTGGAACGAGCGTGCGTCGTAGGGCAGCAGCGCCTGGTCGGGATCGAAGCCTTCGTGGCGGATGGCCTCGTCGCCCAGCGGCACGATGCGCGAGGACCCGCCTTGGGCGCCCGGGCCGCTGCGGCACACGGTGCCCACGCTGTGGTGCGCCACGAGTTCGAGCACGCGCAGCGCATGCAACTCGGCGCCCGAGAGAAAGAATTCGAGCCGGTCGAGCGGCATCTCGGAGAACCTGGCGCCGCCCACCGCTTCGAGCTTGATGGTGATCGCGCTCTTCGCCTGGCGCGCCACCATCGGNNGGCCACAGCGTGACCGGGTGGCCGGTGCGGAACTCGCACGCCGTCTGCTCGCCCTTGATCATGCGGCCGCGCAGGACGGTGTGGCGCGGCAGTTCGTAGCCCGCCTTCAGCGAGCCTTCGTTGAGGTTGCCGTCGATCTGCACCACCGCCATCGCGGGCAGCGGCGCGAGGAAGTTGGGGTACACCACCTCCAGGAGGCGCTGAGAGAAGCGCGGAAACTCCGCATCCATCTTGAGCTGGATGCGCGCCGTGAGAAAGCTGAAGCCTTCGAGCAGACGCTCCACATACGGATCGCTGACCTCGATGCCGCGCATGCCAAGGCGGCCTGCGATCTTGGGGTAGCGCTGCGCGAACTCGGCCCCGAGCTCGTGCATGTAGGTGAGCTCGCGGTTGTAGTAGTCGAGCAGCCTTGCGTCCATTCAGAGCCCTCCCGTCGGCCGCAGGATCATGTGGCCGCTTTCGAGGTCGAGTTCCGAGCGCAGGATGAATTCGATCGGGTAAGGCACCGACCACAGCGTGCCGCGGATCTCCAGCGCGAGCAGGTTGTGGTGTTCGAGGTCGGCCGCATCGGTCACGCAGCGCACGTCGATGCTGTCCTTCATGATGCGCGGCTCGAAGTCGATGATCGAGGCNNCGCACGCCGTAGTTGACGACCGAGCGCCGCGCGCGCGGCATGGCGTTGATGCCGTGCTCGGCGCCGAAGTTGGTGGTATTGAGCAGCCACTGCAGGTCGCGCAGCACCGAGTCGCGCAGGAGTTTTCCGCTCATGAGGAAGCTGCCCGCGCGCTCCTGGCGGTTCTGCGGCTGCTTGTCGGTCAGGCGGTCGAGCAGCACGGGCTGCAGGCGGTCGCGTGCGACGCTTTCCTGCGGATCGCCGTCGGCATCCATGGCCGCGCGGCTGGGGGGCGGCATGGTGCTCACGGTGCGGCCGCTTCCACGTCGAATTCGACGAGCCGCACATCGAGCAGCGAATGGTCGCCAGCTTCGCTGATGAGCGTGCGCTGGCCGACGCCCGCGTACTGCTCTTCGCCCGCGAGCGGCAGCCAGTCGGTGCGGCGGCCCAGCGTGGTTTCGTCGTCGAGCGCATCGAGCTTGCCCGGATAGCGCACCGGCACCAGGCCGTTGAGCCCGCGGCCATCGTGCAGCACGATNNGCACGGCATGCAGCGGCAGCCATGCGTAGCCCGAAGGCGTGAGGAGTTCCAGCACGGCACCGATGCGTACGTCGCCATCGCAGAGCCAGGCGAATTCGGCGGTCTCGACCGGCTCGCCGTCGATGGCCTGCACCGCGCGCGAATCGGACCGGTCGACAACGCTCAGCGTGCCTTGCGATGCGGGCGCATCCTGCCGCGCCGCTTCGCGCAATGCAGCCGCTTCGCCGGCCTGCTCGGGCGGCAACGCCGCAGCGGCGATCAACCCGTCGACCCATGCGGCCTGGCCGGCAACAACGGCCGGCGCGCGGCCGCCATTCCAGAACTCGGTGCGGTGGCGCTCGCCGGCCAGCGCCATCGCGCAGGTGGCGCTCGCCGGCGCGAAAGAGGGATCGATCTTCGCCGCGAGCTTGAGCTGGTCTTCAGCCCGCTGCCACTCGCCGCGCAGCGCGAGGAAGTGGCACAGGGCAAGGCGCAGGCTGGCGTTCTGGGGGCTCGCGCGGATCTGCCGCTGTACCCATTCGGTGTGCTCGGCCACGGAGCGCTCGCCCAGCACTGCAAACCCATCGCCCATGAAGCTTCCTCATTGACTGACTCGCGCACAGGGCGGAGTCGTCCGGTGGTGATCGATCCTCGGCCGGAGGGCGGGCCTTCCTTGCATCGGCGCACGAGTTGCTCGCGCAGCCTGCCCCCGGCATGACGGCAACAGGAAAACTCAGGCTTCCTTGTTTTCCTTGAGGTTCCAGCCGAGCACCGTCTCGGCGCCCTTGCCGCCCTTGTCGGTCTGCTCCCAGTACTGCTGCTTGACCTTGGCGGCCTGGAACGCGAACTGCACGAGCACTGCGTCGCCGCCCTGCTCTGCCGTGTACTGCACCGAGGTGACCAGCACTTCCTCGAGCGTGACGCGCGTGTATTCGATCTGCGTGCCGCCGGCCTTGCACAGCGACACCTCGACCTTGCTCAGGTGCTTGCCACTCGCGCAGTTCTTCAGGATGGACGGGGCCGCCTTGTCGATGCGCGCGACCACCTGCAGGTCGTTGAAGCTGGCCTTGCCCACACCGCCGCCGCCGCCGCTGACCATGTTGCCAGGCTGCGTTGCACCCCATGCGAACGACTTGATATCGCTCCAGTCCTTGTGGTTCGAGTCCTTGGATTCGCCGTTCGCGCCCTCAACGCGCATGAACATGTCTACTGCCATGATTAACCCCCAAAGTTATTTGCGCCCTCGTGGAGCACCGTTGATTTAGCTGCTGTCCTTCTTGTTGGACGGCAGCTTCGAAACCAGCCGCAGGGAAACCGTCAGCCCTTCGAGCTGATAGTGCGGCCGGAGAAAAAACTTGGCGGCGTAGTAGCCGGGGTTGTCCTCGATGGCTTCCACCTGGACCTCCGCCGCCGCCAGCGGCTTCAACGCCTTCGTGTCCTGCGACGAGTTGCCCGGGCTGCCATCCACGTAGTTCATGATCCAGTCGTTGAGCCAGCGCTCCATGTCCTCGCGCTCGCGAAACGATCCGATCTTGTCCCGCACGATGCACTTGAGGTAGTGCGCAAAGCGGCAGCACGCGAACAGGTACGGCAGGCGCGCCGCCAGGTTCGCGTTGGCCGTGGCGTCGGCGTCGTAGTACTGGGCCGGCTGCTGCAGCGACTGCGCGCCGATGAAGGCCGCGAAGTCCGAGTTCTTGCGGTGCACCAGCGGCATGAAGCCGTTCTTGGCAAGCTCGGCCTCGCGCCGGTCGCTGATGGCGATCTCGGTGGGGCACTTCATGTCCACGCCGCCGTCGTCGGTGGGGAAGGTGTGGGTGGGCAGATTTTCCACCGCGCCGCCTGATTCCACGCCCCGGATCGAGGTGCACCAGCCGTACTGCTTGAACGAGCGGTTGATGTTCACGCCCATCGCATAGGCCGAGTTGGCCCAGGTGTAGCGGGTGTGCGCGGCCGAATCGGTTTCTTCCTCGAACTCGAACTCATCGACCGGGTTGGTGCGCGCGCCGTACGGCAGCCGCGCCAGGAAGCGCGGCATGGCCAGGCCGATGTAGCGTGCGTCTTCCGATTCGCGCAACGAGCGCCATGCGGTGTGCTCGGTGTTCTGGAAGATCTTGGTGAGGTCGCGCGGGTTCGACAGTTCCTGCCACGAGTCCATCTGCATCACCGTGGGCGACGCGCCCGCGATGAAGGGGCAGTGCGCGGCCGCGGCGATCTTGGCCATCTCGCCGAGCATCTCGACGTCGGGCGGGCTGTGGTCGAAGTGGAAGTCGCCGATCAGCGCGCCGAAGGGCTCGCCGCCGAACTGGCCATATTCGGCTTCGTAGATTTTCTTGAACAGCGGGCTCTGGTCCCAGCCGATGCCCTTGTGGCGCTTGAGCGAACGCGCCACTTCGCGCTTGGAGGCGCACATCACGCGGATCTTNNCCTTCGAGCTGCTGGAAGTCCTCGTGGTGCAGGATCTGGTTGATCTGCTCGGTGAGCTTGCGGTCGATCTCGGTGATGATGCCCTGAACCGTGCGATAGGCATCGTTGGAGATGGTGACCGTGCTCTCCAGCGCCTGCACGGCGAGCGTCTTGACGGCGTTCTGCACCGCCTCGCGCGCTTGCTCGGTCTTGGGCTTGAACTCGCGCTGCAGGAGGTCGGAGAACTCGTTCGGCGCCAGTGCCTCGACCGTGGTGGCCTGTGCGCGCGCTGTCTGTTTCGGTGCGGTGCTCATGATGGGAATCCTGTCGGCTTGCTGTGCGTTGCTCGGGCTTTGCGCTTACTCGGGAGAACCGCCGGGCGCCTGGCCCGCCTTCTCGTTCGCCGCATCGACCGCCTTGGCGACTGCCGGGTTGGGCGCGGAGGCGAGCGACTTGAGCAGCGCCGGGTTCTGCAGGGCCTGCGCGATCAATTGCTCGGCACCGTTCTTGCCGTCCATGTACGAGAGCAGGTTCGACAGTTCGGTGCGTGCGGCGAGCAACTGCTGCAACGCGCCCACCTGGCCCGCAATGCGCGCGGGAGAGAAGTCGTCCATGGTGTCGAAGGTGATGTCGACATTCATCTGGCCTTCGCCCGTGAGCGTGTTGGGCACCTGGAACGCCACACGCGGCTTGATCGCCTTCATGCGGTCGTCGAAGTTGTCGATGTCGACTTCCATGAAATCGCGCTCGGCCAGGTCAGGCATCGGGTCCATCTGCTTGCCCGCGAGGTCGGCGATCACGCCCATCACGAAGGGCAGCTGGATCTTGCGTTCGCTGCCGTAGATCTCGACGTCGTACTCGATCTGCACACGCGGCGCCCGGTTCCTCGCGATGAACTTCTGACCACTGTTTCTGACACGGTTGTCTGCCATAAGCTTCCTCTTGAAACTGAATCCATGGGTCGGACCCGACTGTCTGTCCTGGCGGTGCGAGCCTTCGGCATCGACAGCGCTGGCCGCCTACTCAGGGGCGGCACCGCCATTCAACGGCCGTCCGGCCAGACTCTCGATCTTCTGCAATCCCTCGGGCACAAGCTCTTCGATGATCTGGAAGAAGTTGAGGTCCATGAGTCTTTGCGCTCGCCGTATCAGCATGGGCGCAGGATGACTCGGCTCCGTGCGCTCCAGGTACTCGCAAGCCTTCTCCAACAGCACTTGCACATCATCACGGCTCGATATTTCAATCTCTTTAATACCGGGTGCGCGTAGGCCTGCGCCGCCACTTGCAGCAGCCGCGATCGTGGCCTGCGCGCTCGAAGCAGACTGCGCAGTACCTTGTGGATTCACGTCGTTCTCCCCCGGAACGCCTGGCGCCGGATCGGGCTGCGCCTGCTCGGGCAGCAGCTGGATCACGGTGCGAAGCGAGCGTTCGAGCCGGGAGAAATCCGGCGCCCAGCTTTGTCCCAGTGCGCGTTCGGAAGTCTCGCGAATGCGCTGCAGCAGCTCCAGCGCGGCGCGCAAGGCCGCCACCGCGGGCGTTGCCTTCTCATGCGCGCGGCGCGCCGCTTCACGCAACCGGCCGATGCCGCCGGGGTAGTCGATCTGATCGGCCTTGCTCGAATCGAGCAGCGCCTCGACCTGCCGCAGGCTCACCGACGAACCACCATCGTCGAGCAGGCGCGCGTCGCGCACGCTGCGCCCGAGCCCTTCGGTTTCCGCCAGTGCAGCCAACGCATTCATGCGCGGCAGCGGGTCTTCGAAGCCATCGGTGATGACGCGCGGATGCACTTCATCCCAGAACTTCTGCAGCGCAAAGTCGACCAGCCGAAGGCCGTCGACGTAGCCAGGGAGGCCACGCGTCTCGGTCCATGCCAGGGTCAGCGGAACCAGCACCCGCAGGTCGCGCGTGCGTTCGCACAGCTGCCTGGCAATGCGTTCCACGCGGGCCCAGTCGGGAGGCTCTGCGGGAATGATCGTGGCGCCGAACTGTTGCTCCCGCTTGCCCGTTGCCGCTTGTTGCAACGCCATGAAATCGGGGTCGTACTCCAGATCCTCGCCGCATGGAAGCGGGCCTTCGACAGGCGACTGCAACAAATCGATCTCACTCGGCAACAACCGGTCCCCCCTTGTGATTAACCATCGTCAACACTTGTTATCTTGAGGGGAACCGAAGGCATGGTCAACCGCAACCGAATGCAACTCGGCGTGATGAATTCCAAAGAATTACAACCTCTTTTTGACTTCACACAGAAGACCTACAACAACCGCACGCGAATGCGCACGGCCGAGTTCCAGGAAGCCGCGCGCGACCTCGATGCAGGCGTTGCCGCAAGGTGTTCGCGCGTTGGGTTTCCAGAGGGCGCAGCACGCCCACGTCATGCATATGACATAACGAATTTCTAGACTGCCTCCGAAGGCTTGCAACCGCAACAAGCTCCAAGGGCCAGGGAAATTCCGAATGACGCGTACCGTCCAGGTTCACACCGCACTCGGTGCAGAGCACCTCAAATTCCGCGCCATGCGTGGGCACGAAGGCCTCTCGCAACTTTTCGAGTTCGAGGTGGACATGGTCAGCACGAGCTTCAGCCTCGATCTGAAGACGCTGCTGGGCACATCGCTCACCATCGAGCTGCAGGACGGCGGCGCACCGCGTTTTCTCAACGGCACCGTGGTGCGCTTCGAGCTCGTGGGCCGCGCCAACGAAACCGGCCGCCACTACATCTACCGCGCGCTGGTGCAGCCCTGGCTCTGGTACCTCACGCGCACCACGGACTGCCGCATCTTCCAGAACAAGAGCGTGCCCGAGGTACTCGACGATGTGCTGGGCAAATACGGCTTTCAGTTCGAGAAGCGGCTTACCGGCAACTACCGTCCCTGGGAGTATTGCGTGCAGTACCAGGAGAGCGACTTCGCCTTCGTGAGTCGTCTCATGGAGCACGAAGGCATCGCCTATCACTTCGAGCACAGCAACGGCGCGCACCTTCTGGTGCTGGCCGATGACACCGGCGGCTACGCCAGGCTGCCGGGCTACGCGACCATTCCCTACCGTCCGCGCGACCGCGTGGTCAACGCGATGGAGCCGTGCATCGACCGGTGGCGCATCTCCGAGCAGATCACCTCGGGACGCGTGATGCTCGACGACTTCGATTTCAAGAAGTCGCGCGCCTCGCTGCAAAGCGTGCAGCAGGACCCTAAGGGCCACGAGCATTCGACCTACGAAGTCTACGAATGGCTCGGCGGCTACAGCGAGCACGGGCAAGGCGATGCCTACGCCAAGGTCCGCCTGCAGGAGCTGCAGTGCGCGCACGAACTGGCTTCGGGACACACCAACGTCCTGGGCATGGCACCGGGCTACCTGTTCGAGATGACGCACTGCCCGCGCGAAGCCGACAANNTCGAGCGGGGGCAGCGCGGAATCGGTGTGCGAGTTCGACTTCACCGTGCTGCCCTCCACCGTTGCCTACCGCCCCGCGCGCAAGACGCCCAAGCCGCGCACCAACGGCCCGCAGACCGCCACCGTCGTCGGGCCCGAGGAGATCTGGACCGACCGCTTCGGTCGCGTGAAGCTGCAGTTCCGCTGGGACCGCTATGGACAGTCCGACGAGAACAGCTCCTGCTGGGTGCGCGTGTCGAGCAACTGGGCCGGCGCCAACTACGGCACCATGCACATGCCGCGCGTGGGCCAGGAAGTGATCGTCGATTTCATCGGTGGCGAACCCGATCGCCCCATCATCACCGGCCGCGTCTACAACAGCGACCAGATGCCGCCCTGGGAACTTCCCGCCAACGCCACCGCCAGCGGCATCCTTACGCGCTCGAGCACCGGCGGCGCGGCCAACCAGGCCAACATGCTGCGCTTCGAAGACCGCACGGGCGCCGAACAGATCCTGCTGCACGCCGAGCGCAACCTCGACGTGGAAGTCGAAGCCGACGAGACCCACACCACCGGCGGCACCCGCACCACCCTGATCAAGGGCCATGAGTCGGCCACCTACCAGAGCGGCGAGACGCGCGACATCACCGCGGGTGCGAAGGAAACCATCACCGGCGGCGACACCCGCGACGTGAAGGGAGGCTTCGGCGAGACCATCAGTGGCGGCGTGAACCAGACGATCTCCGGCGGCAAGACGCGCATGCTCAGCGGCGGGCTGAACGACACCATCACCGGCGGCGTCAAGCTAGCCATCACCGGCGGCTTCAACGGCACCATCGACGGGCAGGAAATCCGCTTCGTGAGCGCGGGCCGCAACGACACGATCGACGCCTCGAACACGGTGCTGGTCAACGGCCCCTCGACCACCACGGTCACCGGCCCGACGGTGCACACCTCGCCGGACGTGACCTTCAACACCACCAACCACATCCACAACACGACGCAGCACGTCATCAACACGACGACCTACAACACGACGTCGACCACCTACAACAACCTGACCGTCAACTACACCAACAACTCCGCCACCTACATCAACAACTACGCCAAGAGCAGCGACTGGCGGCTGTTCCGCGCGGGCGGGGTGGGCCTTCGCATCAGCCTGGTGGGCATGTCGTTCGACGTGTGGGGCGCGCGCCTGCAGTANNCCGCTCGAAGTCAGCGCCAAGGGCCTGGCCATTGCGAACAAGGGCATGCTCATCGCCACCGGCGGCCTGGCCGCGAAGTTCAAGGTGCTGACCCTTGTGGTTTGAAACGCTGCTCTGGATCGTCTTCGCCGTCGTGATGAGCGCGGTGATCGTGACGGCCGTGTCGGTGGCGATCGTCGCCTCGCGCGAGAACCGCATCTATTCGGCCGAAGAGAAAACCTGGAAGCGCCTGGCGCAGCACGGCGTTCCGGCGGAGGCCATCGTCGAATCGGTCAAGCGCTCGGAGCACGAACTCACGCGCGGCGGCTCGCAGGGGCAGACGGTGCTGGCGGTCGAGATGTCGCTGAAGGTACTCGACGGTGCGGGCGGCTCGAACCCGGTCGTCGTGCGCACGCTGGTCGACGAAGCCCTGCTGCCGCAGTTCTGCATTGCGGGCACACGGGTGCACCTGCTGCGCGACCCTCACGATGCATCCAGCCTGGCCATCGACCGCACGCGCACGCCGCTCGAAATTGCGCGCGCCGCGGGTTGATGCAAGCCCTGCCGTGAAGACCGTCAAACCCCTGCGCCTGAGCATCATCACGCGCCCGTTCCTGCGCGCCGCCCACCAGCGGCTGGGCGTGACTTGCATGGGCATGGTCGCCATGGACGAAACGCCCGTGCTGCTGCCCGAGCCCGAGTTCTGGAAGGCGGTCTCCAACGAACTGGGTCCCGCGGGGGTGCTAGATCTCGGCATGCCCAAGGCCTCTGCCGAATTCCTTGCGACCGGCCATGCGTACACGCATCACCAGAAGGAAAAGACCGCTTGCGCCGTCGCGCTGAACGTCGGCGCGCTGAGCCGGCAGCTCGTGGTGTTCGGCGACCGCTTCTGGCTCGATGGCCGGGCGACCGCGCCGCAGCCCTTCGAATCGATGCGCCTGGACTGGACACGTGCCTTCGGTGGCCCCGCCTTCGCCGACAACCCGCTGGGCATCGGCCATGCGCCCGAACTGGTGAACGGCCTGCTGGTGCAGCGCCTGCCCAATGTCGAGCATCCGCAGCGCCGCATCGACCGGCCCTCGCGGCAGCCGGAGCCCGCGTGCTTCGGCGCGATGGACGTGAGCTGGCCCAGCCGCATGCGCCTGATCGGCAAGCACTACGACGCGCACTGGCGCGAGAACCTCTTCCCCGGCTTTTCGGAGGACATGGACTGGCGCCTCTTCAACGCCGCATCGCCCGAGCAGCGCTGGCCGGACCACGACCGCATTCCGGGCGGCACGCCCTACGAGGTGTGGAACATGCACCCCACCCTGCCGGTACAGCGCGGCCGCTTGCCTGACTGGCGCGCACGCGCCTTCATCGCACGCAAGGGCGCCTCGGGCCAGGCCGAGCCCGAGCGCTTCGAAGAGGTGGCGCTGCGGCTCACCACGGCGTGGTTCTTTCCGCACCTGGCGCAGGTCGCGCTGATCTGGCATGGCGAAACCGCCATCGCCGAGGACGACGCGGCCGACATCACGCACGTGATGCCGGCAATCGAGTCCGCCGCCGAAATCGTGCGGCCACTCGAACACTACTTCGCGATCCTGCAGCGCCGCTGCGATCCCGAGACCGGCGGCCTCTACATGTTCCGCGACGACGAACTGCTGCCCGCCGAAGCCATCGGCCCGTGGGTCGACCAGATGGAAGAGGAAGAGTCCGTGCTCGTGCGCAACATGCGCGAGCGAGGCAACGCACTGCGGCAAGACCTCACGCAGCAGGCGCTGGACCTCGGCCACAAGCCGCGCCATTTCAAGGAGCGCGCGTCGCCCGAGCCCTTCACGAAGATGCCGACGCTGAACGAGCTGCCCGAGTTCATCCAGCGCACCAAGGTCTACGAGCGCGAACAGCAACAGAAGCTCGACGCCGCGCGCCGCGAACTCGCGCGGATGGCCGAGGCCAATGCGGTGGAGTCGCGCAAGGTGGGTTTCGACAGCCGCGCGCTCGTGGCCGATGCGAACGGCGGCCAGGTCAAAGGTCCGCCCACGTTCGATGCCAGGACGCTGATGCAGGGCATGCGGGGCATCGCCCCGGCCACGCGCACCGCGCCCATGTCAGCGGCCCAGGAGGCCGATCTTGCGAAGACCGCCGATAGCGGCCGTCGCGGCCTGATCGACATGTACCGGCTCGGCGCGCAGCACCAGTCTGCGGCCGATGCCATGACCGTCGAACGCGCCGGTGAAGCACGCGNNACAGGCGCCGACCTTTCGCACATGGACCTGCGCAGCGCCCGCCTGCACCGCACGCTGCTCGAAAGTGCGGACCTGTGCGGCGCACGGCTCGACGATGCCGACGCCACCGAAGCCGTGCTGGTCCGCGCGCGGCTGGCAGGTGCGTCGCTCGCCGGCTGCGTGCTGCGCGGCGCCAACCTGAGCCTTGCGCATTGCGCGCACACCTCGTTCGCGCGCGCGCAGTTCGATGAAACGACGATCGAGAAAACCCGCTTCGACGGCTGCGACTTCTCGGATGCGCGCCTGTCGCACCTGAACCTCTTCGGCATGCACTTCCAGAACTGCCGCTTCGACCGCGCGCACTTCGACTACGTGACNNTCCGTGGTCGAGCGCCTGGATTTTTCGCAGGCGCATCTCGAGGCCTGCGCCTGGGTTCACACTGCCGGCGACCACGGCATCACCTTCGCCGCGGCCACGCTGAAGACCACCTGCTTCGTCGGCACCAGCAGCCTGCGCACCATCGACTTCCAGGACGCAAC
>CXWL01013542.1_pt1 | contig 13189 bp, 9 predicted proteins | sample 590931 | NCBI WGS metagenome assembly CXWL01 (sample SAMEA3498368, study PRJEB10139) | groundwater metagenome | biome: water well; material: biofilm material | place: Germany | collected 2015-04-27
TTACAAGACAGCGTTTGGGGAAGAGTGTGGTAATTCCGTTAGAAGCTGGGCCTAAGCGGAACGGCGCTGACTGGTCATCCCCTGTGCTCGCGGAACGCGCGATCGCAGACTCCCCTCGCCCGGGCTAATGGCACGTCTCGGCGTGACAGTGGGTGGGCGGGTGGGAAAGCTGCGCGCACTACGGGGATCAACCAGGCTACCAGCGCAGGGAAGCTGAAAATGAAAAGGCCCGCATCGAAAATTCGGTGCGGGCCTTTGATTCACAAGACAGCGTTGGGGGGAGAATAGTGGGCGTTACAGGGGAACCAGCGCTTGAACGGAACTGTGCGGGTGGTTCTCTTTCGTAGTTGATCGAACGTGCGACACGAACGAGCATCTCTCTTTGACGCGCCCCTGCACCGTCGAGTAGCATCGACATCGTATCTGCGATGCGGAAATGGAGGAAGCCCACGATGAAAACCATCGCCCCAAAATGGGGCAACAGTTTGGCCATTCGTGTGCCCAAGCGCGTGGCCGAAGAGGCAGGACTCCGTGAGAAAGATCCTGTCGATATTGAAGTGCGAGAGGGTACGCTCGTCGTACGGCCGCCTCTCCGCCATGTCTATCGTCTGGAGGATCTGCTGAAGCGCATTACCCCCCGCAATGTACACCACGAACTCGACTTTGGCGGGCCAGTCGGTCGAGAGGCGCTGTAATGAGCCGGCGGGCGTATGTGCCGGACCGTGGCGACATTGTATTGGGCCTGACCGGACTTGTGATGGTGATTATTTGGATTTCGGCAAGGCCAAGATACTAGACTTCCTAAACTCATCACTTGGGAACACACGGCCCGTGAGTAACGTTTCGAAGATGTGGTCGAACACCACGCCAGGCGCCCCCTTTGTCTTGCCAGATCGAAAATAGGAATGCCCTTTTGGCGGGTCATAGAGTGTATTGACCTCATCGCAATCAATGGCGTACACATTTTTTGGTGTCAGGTCCATGTCTTCAGGGCCAGAATGCCCAAGACGGCGAGAAGCCTCAGCGTTCTTCAAGTTCGATACTTTGCTCGCACGCAACGCCAAGTCGTCAGACGCATAATAGACCACCACATTACGCGAAGCATGGCTGATGAGCTCTCCCGGTTCCCCCTTGTGCAGTGATTCATTCAAGATGTCGGCTGCAACTAAAAATGTATTCCGGAATAACAGAGGCAATCCGTTTGGTTGATCATATTTCTGCCAATTGCTCAACGTTTGACGAAGCACGCGATTGCCCATGGAATGAGCGAGGACATTGATTCTTTTCAGGCAAGGGTCGTCCTCAGGGTTGTACTCCGCCGAATTTCTCCACTCCATGAACTTCTGGAACATTCTGGCAAACGCAAAGGCGCTTTGATCCGCTGACTTTTGATCGTCCCAATAGTCTTTCACCACGCCAAGATCGTTATCACATGGCCAGATGATCGGAATCACTAATACCTCGCCGTCCTTCTTCTTGTTGCAGAGCGCCTGGAACTCCTGGACATTGAGAAAGACATCTTCCGGAAGATTTGAGAAGCCATGAATATAGATCAGGATCTGATTATATTTTGACTCCTTAATGGCGGACAGGAGGTTTTTGCTGCCGATTTCTTCGTGCACATCTTTCTTAATTCTGCGGCAGCAGAAAAATCCACGGCTTGAGGAATTATTCTCAAGGTCAAAAACAAACTTTTCGTTTAAGTCTGGCTCTGTATTGATGGTGGGTTGTCTGCTCGTAATAAATAGCATTAGATTCCTCCTCAAGCTGTACAGAGTTGAAAGATTTAGAGTCCAATCTCATGGGTAGGCCGAAAACGTCGCTTGCGCCATGCAGCTCTGAAGCGTAATGCTAGACTGACCTCTTTTTGCTTCACACATCATTGAAAATTCTTGCTTCACGCGCATGGTATGAGTACCCAGGACTGTCATCCAGCGATTTCATCGGCGATCTGGTGCGAGAAATTGATGCCGATCCACTGGCCTGTCTTCTTCGGCTGAGCGCAAATGCGCACCAGTCAGACTGTTCCAGCCATATGTGACGCAAGGCCCGACCCTCGTTTTCCTTCCATGCATTATCCACTTCCGACTCCATTAATCCAGTTCAGCGCGCTAATGCCCGGTAATACAGGATGACGAGCTCGGATTCTTGGGCTGCCAGCATTCCTGCTTCCAAAAGGTGAAGGGGGATGAAAACTGGCCGTGCCCCTGAGGATCAGTGTCCTGCATGTTTGCGCCAGCGTTGAACTCCTTGACATGAATACGATGCCGTAACTCCTCGGGCGTATTGTGGAGCGCGACTGTCAGGTTGGTGACACGCCCAGCGGTGCGGTCGTGCAGAGTCCCTGGGTTGGCGAGAAACTCATCAACCCACACCAATAAGGAGCCGCGCGGAGGAAGATCCACGTAAGGGATGGGCTCCCAGCGGTCACGAACCTCCGCACGTGTATGCAGGGTCAGGTGGTAAAATTGTGCGTCACGGTTCTTTGCCAGGTACGGGAAGATGCTGTCCTCGTAATCTTTGACCGTCGCGGCTGCGGCCATGTATGCGATCCGGTTGAAAGGCATTGTTCCTGACGGCGACGTTCCGAAGTCGTGGATCAAACGATTGAGGACGATTGTTCCCATACTGTGGCCCACCAATGTTATGTCCCAGGCATTGGCGCCGCCGTTGCGCGCGATTTCATCTTGAAGCCTGCGCATGAAAACCGAGAGCCCGCCATCCGCCTGGACGTGCTGATAGCCCTTCTCTACGTGCGCTTGTTTGGCGACATCGGACTCCGTCGAAAATTCTCCGTCGGTGTGATACAGCAGGTCGGTACGTCGTAACATAATATCCCAGGCGCTCTTGCCAAAGGCGTCGATGAACGGCGCCGTCAGCAGCTTAGTCGGGGCGGTGACGAGCCAGGAAAACCCTGACAGAATCATCTCGGTGGTATCCCGTTTGTCATCACCTTCTACCAGGTCGATGATCCCTTCCCTCTTGATGTCGGCGGCAATTCTCGTAGCGTCGGTTTCGGACTGCGTTGTGATGAACGGAATGCTCCGAATGTTGTTCCAGAATTGGAACGACCAGACGACAGGCGCACGAGCCACGCTTCGCGCTACATCGGCAAGTAGGTAAAAGGGTGCGAGTGGCACGCCTAACACTCCCATGTCCTGGCCTTTTCTGATGTAGAGCAAGTGATCGAGGTAGCTGGAGACGAGAGAGGATTGCCAGTTAACAAAGATCGGAAAATAGCCTGCCGCTTCGATGGACTTGTGGAGATCAGTAGCTCGTTCGATCGTTCCTACCTGGGTATTCAATCCACCATGGATGAAGATCAATAGTCGCTTCTTGCCGTTGACTACAGGCGCGTCATGCTTCATCGCCTCGAATAGATTAGATAGGTAGTCGTCGTACCGGTCTCGTTTCATCTCGGGGTAGGTCGTCAGCCAGAAGTGCGAGCCATTGCACGGAGCCGGTTCGTCGGCACAGCCAATGTTCCCCGTCGGGTCCACAGGATTTCCGCGACCACTAAACATAACGATGTGTTCGGTCGGCACCTGCGGGATCGACGAGCAGCCGGTGAACACGGCCAACCATAGGAGGATGATGCCGCAAGCAGCTGGTATGGAGTATGACGCGCTCGCGTTATGCTTTTCCTCAAACTGTCGTGGCTTCTTGGTAACAGAATCACCTTCTCTGCCAATCATCATAATTGCATCTCCTCAACTTCCACGCCGATGTCCGCCTCGTCCCACTCTTTCTTGCATTTTAAGGTGAATATGGAAAAACTGGCACATTTTTCCTGCCGCGAGAAATCGATGCCGATTCACGGAGGCGCTGTTGGAAGCAAGTGCCAACATGTACGAGTCAGGCTGTCACGCCAATCTCATGGGGCTGGTAGCATCTTTAAGAAAAGATTCCCGACCCCTTTGTTTGACCCTCAGAGAGTTCGAGGGAGTCCCTATTGTGCGTCTTGCCGATTTTCTGAGGATGATCCCTTTGGAATGATCCAGGGCCAGGAGATAGGCTGGGGTTTCTCTGCTCTCAAAAATAAGTCAATACTCATGCCTGACCCTAATTCTGCTGGCTGACGTTTAAACTCGGGGGTAAACCGTCGTCGCTGCCCCATGTTGCACCTCCTCGGGAGCGCATCGTGCCCCCTTTTGAGGTGTCCGTCAAACCCGGGCTAGCTCATCCCGACCCCTATTCCGTTCTCCGCAAATAAATTCAGTCTGATGTCTCTGCGGGAAATCCGAGTAACAGGTTAGAATACTCTGCACACTCACTTACTGAAGCTGTACCCGCACTGTACTTCTGAACAAATGTGTCATAAATCTCACCAATTTTTTCTTGGCTCTGTTTGAACGAAAACCTGAAGGGCGGTGACTGGCCACACCCACAGAGAACTTCGATAGAAAGATCGGCTGTGAAGGGTGGAGCAAAGTAAAGTTTAAAGGAATACGGCTGTGCTTGAGATTCTGGCGCCAATCGAACACCGGGTCTTGATATGGCGGATGTGTGGATACCACCCCAAGCATGATATCCCTGCCAATTACTTGTGTCTGGAGGGTCAACAAAGATATCGCAGTTGGAACCAGGCTTGGAATGTATCATCACATTCATAAAAAGATCACTAGCTATGCCAGGGCCTTGGTTCCTTATTACAAAACCCAATTGCATCTTTGCTTTATGATCCATGCCAAGATCAATCGGAGTTATATTGAATATGGCATAAACATTTGGTTGAGGTCTTCTCCCAAACATTCCTGCGAGCACGCCATGGGGTACTGGCTGAAAGCTTGACCCCGCACGCATGTAGTATTGAGGTGGCCGGATACACTGGTGCGGCGTCAACTCGCTCTTAGGGATGGACGTGATTACGAATCCCTCATCGGAGCCCTCTATTGCCAATACATGGTGTTGGACGCCGGGATGCGGTGGAACTGTGCACCCGGATACTGCCCCTTCTAGCCAGCTACGAAAACGCAAAGGATTTGTGATTGGGAATTTTGCTCGCGCAACATCAGCTGAATCAAAGTCTGAGGAACAATCAACTCCCCAAACAATTAAGCCTCCTTCTGAGTTCCCGAACCCCGAGATTGCCTTGGCTAGATTGTTCCTATCGTTCTGATGCAGGACGCGGCCCGATCCGCTATCGGTTGATCTCTTGAAATCCAAGAAGAGTTCTTCGGATTGGCGAGTCAGGATGAATTCGTCCAGGGCAGAAATACCTGACGTTACGATGCGCGTATACAGATCCTCTGCACGTCCCATTAGTCGGCTGGCTTAAGCAGAGCACAATTTCGAGCACAATCAGGAGACATTGCGGGCAAGATGCTTCCTAAATAATGATAATTGGTGCCCCCGATACGAATTGAACGCACGACAAACGGTTTAGGAAACCGTGGCTCTATCCAACGCCGCTACGGGCACCTGATCTCTACGATACTGAAAGAGATACCCAAAGTCTAGATGAGGGTGAAGAGACAGGGACATTCTACGTTTTCATCGTCGGCTGGTCCATGCCTATGTGAGGCTGCCCACCAACTACTTCTTTCATCCATTTTCTCAAGTATTGGAAGGGGGTGGTCAAGGCTGCCCTCGACTGCGCGCATCGGACGACTGTCATCTATATGTAAATGCTCCCTCCAAGCTCGCTTGCTATCTCCTCAGGGATGGAGGCTGATGATCTTCCACTGCGCGCGTCCAACGAGGGCCTTCATAGGCCGCGCGTTGCGCGAGCACAGAAGATCATCAGGCTCCATCCCCTCCTCTTGCTTCACGACCCAGCACCAGCCGCCGGGAGTAGGGTAACTGCCTCGATGGCCTCCCTCAGAATTTCAACCATGCGTTTGAGTTCAGGGAGCGACGTGCTGAGCGGGGGCATGAGGACAATGACATTGCCGATTGGGCGCAGCAAGAGCCCTCGGTTGCGTGCGTCCATCGCCACCTTGTGGCCGATTCTCGCTTCGAGTAGATAGGGCTTCTTCGTCTGCTTGTTCGCCACCAACTCGATCGCCACGATGAATCCCTGCTGCCGGATCTCGCCGACATGGGGTAGTTGCCTGAGTGGCTGGAGGAGCCGCGCCATTGTCTTGATCTTGGGCTGCAGTTTGGCAAGCGTCTTCTCTTTCTGGAAGATTTCGATGTTGGCTAGCGCCACGGCGCAGCCGAGCGGATTGCCGGTGTAGCTGTGGCCGTGGAAGAAGGTTTTGAAGTCTGCGTATCTGCCGAGAAAGGCCTGGTAGATTTCGTCGGTAGTGAGCGTCGCGGCCAACGGCATGTAGCCGCCGGTTAAGCCCTTGCTGATCGCCATCAAATCCGGCGTGACCCCCTCATGCTGGCAGGCGAACATCTTGCCGGTGCGACCGAATCCGGTGGCCACTTCATCGGCGATCAAGAGGACATTATATTTGGTACAGAGCTCACGAATTCTCTTCAGATAACCGGGTGGGGAGGTCAACATTCCTGCTGCCGCCTGCACGAGTGGCTCGATGATGAAGCCGGCCAGTTCACGGTGCCGATCCTTGAGGATCTGTTCAATCGGGTCGAGGCAGGCCATTTGGCATGAAGGAAAGGCCAGATTGAGCGGGCAACGATAGCAATAGGGCGGGTCTGCTTCGGCGGTGGGGAACAGCAGCGACTTGAATCGCCCATGGAAGAGGTCGATGTTGCCGACACTGACGGCGCCGACAGTGTCGCCGTGGTAGGCCAGCTTCAGGTGAAGAAATGTGTTCTTGGGTCCGGCTTCTGGCCGTTGGAGCTGCCAATACTGGACCGCCATTTTGAGTGCGATCTCGACTGCCGTCGATCCATCGTCGGAATAAAATACCCGCGTCAGGCCTTTAGGTACGATCCTGATCAAGGCGCGCGCGAGTTCAATTGCAGGTGGATTGGAAATTCCGAACAGCGAGGAATGGGCAATCTTCTCCAGCTGTTTCTTGATTGCACGGTCGAGCGCCGGATGGCGATGGCCATGGAGATTGACCCAGATGGATGAAGTCCCGTCGAGATACTTCTTCCCTTCCGTATCGATCAGGTAAGACCCTTTCCCCCGCTCGATGATGAGCGGCTTCTCCTGCTCCCATTCCTGCATTTGGGTGAAGGGATGCCAGAGGTACCGGTGGTCCCAATCGATCAACTGTCGAATAGAAGGTTTTCGTGCCATAGCAGTTGGGTAGAGGGTTAATGGTCAATGGTCATCAGTCAATTGTCAGGGCCGGAAGGATTGTTTTAACCGATTGACCAATGACCACTGACCCTTGACTCTTTTCATGGGAACGCGGTGCGATGCGGAGTATACGAGGAGGGCGTTTGCTTTGACAACATCGGGGTCGCTCACTATAATGAATCGATTTTATTGGGAAATGAGTTAGGATTTGCAAAGCCTGATACGCAATTTCTCGATTATTGCCCATATCGATCACGGCAAATCTACCCTCGCTGACCGGTTTCTGGAAGCTACTGGCGCTGTCACGGCCCGAGAATCGAAAGAACAGATTCTCGACGCAATGGACCTGGAGCGTGAACGTGGGATCACGATCAAGGCCCACTCGGTCGCGGTCCGGTATCAGGCCAAGGACGGGAAGACGTATGCCTTGCATTTGATCGATACGCCGGGTCACGTCGACTTTACCTATGAAGTGTCGCGCAGTTTGGCGGCTTGCGAGGGTGCGCTGTTGCTCGTCGATGCGACGCAGGGGGTCCAGGCTCAGACGATCGCCAATGTGAACCTGGCGATGGCCAATAACCTCACGATCATTCCGGTTATCAATAAGATCGATCTTGCGAGCTCCGATCTGGAAGGGACCAAGCAATCGATTTCCGATGTGCTGATGCTGGATGCGACCGATGCGCTGCCGATCAGCGCGAAAGAGGGACGTGGCGTGTCGGAGGTGTTGGAGGCGGTCATTGCCAGGATTCCTCCACCGTCCGGCAATCCCGATGCGCCGCTCAAGTCGCTCATTTTTGATTCCTGGTTCGACAACTATCAAGGGGTGATCGTGTTGACGAGAGTGGTGGACGGTTCTTTACGCCCTGGGATGAAGATCAAAGTCATGTCGAACGATCGGATATTCGAAGTGATGGAAGTCGGCCAATTCACCCCGAAAAGGACAAAAAAGACCGAGCTGTTGACCGGCGAGGTCGGGTACCTCTGCGCGAATATGAGAGAAGTCGCGGACGTCAAGATCGGCGATACGCTCACAGATGCAGTGAACCCGACAAGCGCCCCCTTCCCCGGCTATAAAGAAGTGAAGCCGCTGGTGTTCTGCGGGCTGTATCCTACCGACACGGGCCGGTATGAAGATTTGCGCGATGCGCTGGTCAAACTGCGATTGAACGATTCCTCGTTCGTCTACGAGCCTGAGACGTCGCTGGCGCTCGGGTTCGGTTTCCGATGCGGCTTCCTGGGCCTGCTGCACATGGAAATCATTCAGGAGCGGCTCGAACGCGAATATAACCTGACGCTTCTCACCACCGCACCGACCGTCGTCTATCGCGTGCTGACGACCAAGGGCGAGGTCCTGGAGGTCAATAACCCGACGCAGCTTCCGTCTCCCAGCAGTATCGACTCGTTTGAGGAACCGTTTATCCTGGCGTCGATCATTACACCAGAACGGTACATGGGGGCCATCCTCCAGCTCTGTCAAGAACGCCGCGGTATCCAGCAGGGCATGCAATTTCTCGATCCGACCAGGGTGATGATCAGTTATGAATTGCCGCTCAACGAGGTCATTCTCGATTTTTACGATAAACTCAAGTCGCGCACGCAGGGCTATGCTTCGCTCGACTATGAAGTGCTCGGCTATCGAGAGTCCGATCTCGTGCGGCTCGATATTTTACTGAACGGCGAAGCGGTCGATGCCCTGTCGTTTATCACCCATAAAGATCGTTCCATTCAGCGTGGGCGTCTGCTTGCCGAGAAAATGAAGGAGCTTATTCCACGACAGATGTATGAGATTGCCATTCAGGCGGCGATCGGGAGCAAGATCATTGCGCGTGAGACGATCGGAGCCATGAAGAAGAACGTGCTCGCAAAATGTTACGGCGGCGATATTACGCGAAAACGCAAACTCCTCGAGAAGCAGAAGGAAGGGAAGAAGCGCATGAAGTCAGTGGGGAACGTGGAAGTGCCGCAAGAGGCCTTCCTCGCCATCTTGAAAGTCGGTGAGGAATGAGCGGAGACGCAAAGCTTCCCCCATCGGACGACCTCAGGTCCGCAGCCCCACAGGGGCGCACAGATGCTGCTGACGCGCCGGTGTTCAGCGAGCCGTTGGCGGTGGAACAGCCGGGCAGAAAGTCGCTCTTTCGCGAGTATGCGGAAGCCATTATTGTGGCGATGCTCCTGGCCTTTGCGATCAGGGTGTTTGTTGTCCAGGCCTTCAAGATTCCTTCCGGCTCGATGATCCCCACCCTGTTGATCGGGGATCATATCCTGGTCAGCAAACTCTCTTACGGTATCCAATGGCCCAGTGAGTGCAAGTTTTCAGCAGGATTTCCTCCCATTAATTGCTATGCTTCGCAGGCGCTCATCGAATTTGGCAAGCCGGAGCGGGGAGACATTATCGTGTTCCGGTTTCCCGAAGATGAGGAAAAGGATTTCATCAAACGGATTGTGGGGACTCCGGGCGATACGGTCCAACTTCGTAATAAAGCGGTTCTGGTGAACGGGGTTGAGCTCAACGATAAATCCTTCACCCAACGGATCGATCCGGGGGTCATCGACGGCTCGATCAATTCGCGCGATAATTTCGGGCCGGTGACCGTGCCCGAGGGCGCCTATTTCGTGATGGGCGACAATCGAGACCAAAGTCTGGACAGCCGGTTTTGGGGATTTGTGCGCGAGGAGAAAATCCGCGGGAAGGCGTTCCGTATTTATTGGTCTTGGAACGGGCAAGGTCAAATGATGGAGTGGGTCAGATGGGATCGAATCGGCAAAGCCATTCAATAGGTAAAGCCACGCGGCAGGCTGCTGCGGCAGGCGAGGCTCAGGGCGGTGGGGGGGCGTCCCCTCAAGCGCTTCGGCAGTACATTTCGCGGTTCCCGCAAGCTTCCGTGCTGGTCATCGGGGATCTCATCCTCGACCATTATATCTGGGGCCGTGTGAGCCGCATCTCGCCGGAAGCCCCGGTGCCGGTGGTCCATGTCGACTCTGAATCCTTGAGGCTCGGCGGCGCCGCAAATGTCTTCAATAACATCCTGGCCTTGGGAGGGAAAGCGGACCTCTGTGGCGTGATCGGTTCAGACGAAAGCGGCCGGATGCTCCTGAAGGAGCTGGGGGGAACCCGCTCAGGGCGCGGCGGGGTTGTCATCGATCAGGACCGCCCAACCACCAGAAAGTCTCGCGTCATTGCGCATAATCAGCAAATCGTACGGTACGATGTGGAGCGCCGGGCGGAACTCAAGCCGGCGATGCAACGGCGGATTCTTCGCTACGTGGAATCACGGTTACGGGAACTATCCTGTCTTGTGGTGTCGGACTATGCCAAGGGAGTGGTGAGTGCCACGCTGATGTCGGAACTCACGCGGCTCGCGTCACTTCGTGGTATACCTCTGGTCGTCGATCCGAAAGTCGAACACTTCAGCTACTACAAGGGAGCGACGGTCATCACGCCGAACCATCTTGAAGCGACACAAGCTGCTGGGGTGCATGGTGATGACGATCAGGCTAGCAACGAAGCCGGCGCGATCATACGGCAGCGGCTAGGATGCCAGGCGGTGCTCATTACGCGCGGTGAAAAAGGGATGAGCTTGTACGAAGGAGAAGATGCCTCTTGGCATATTCCCGCACGGGCCCGTCAAGTCTATGATGTCACCGGTGCGGGCGATACGGTGATCGGAACCTTGGCCCTCGCACTGTCGACCGGCGCTTCGACGAGAGATGCGGCGACGCTGGCTAACCATGCCGCTGGTATCGTCGTCGGTATGGTCGGTACCGCGACCCTCTCGGCCCAGCAGCTCTCTGAGGCGCTCGGCCATGAATAAGGCTACACCGTCCGTCATGGTGGTGATTCCGGCCCGATACGGATCGTCGCGCTTTCCAGGAAAACCCTTGGTCATGCTCGGTCGAAAGCCCATGATCCAGCATGTGTACGAACAAGCGGCGGCTTGTCGAGCGGTGACGGAGGTTTTGGTCGCCACCGACGATGAGCGGATCAAACAGGCTGTGGAAGGGTTTGGCGGGCGTGTCGTGATGGTAGCCGGAGATTATCGGACAGGCACCGATCGAGTCGCCGGAGTGGCTCGTATGTTCGATGGAGACTATTTTCTCAATTTGCAAGGAGATGAGATCCCTCTGCAGCCGGATTTGTTGGCGGATCTCATCAAGCCGTTCATCGAGAGCGGCACAGAAATGGGCACACTGAAGCGTGCAATCGAGTCGACAGAGGATGTCCACAATCCTTCGGTGGTGAAGGTGGTCACGGACCATCTCGGCAACGCCCTCTATTTCTCACGCGCGCCCATTCCATTGGTCCGGGACGACACAAGCCGCAAGGCGGTCGGAGGGTTGCATTATATTCACCTTGGCCTGTACATGTACCGGCGCGACATCCTGTTGAAACTGGCAGCCCTGCCCACCGGACGGTTGGAGGATGCGGAAAAGCTCGAGCAGTTGCGTGCGTTGGAACATGGCATTCCGATCAGAGTCTGGGAAACTAAACATGATTCCTTTCGGGTGGATAGGCCGGAAGATGTCGAGTCTGTGACAGAGAGGCTCCAACAGTCTGAAGTCGACAAGCGGGAGTTGGGCGCGCGAAAGGCCGTCCCTTCCAGATGAGAGTGGCAGGCCAGTCAGAACAATACGATCCGGCAAGATGGGGGCTACGATGAGCAAATTCATTTTTGTCACAGGCGGAGTCGTCTCCTCCCTGGGGAAAGGGCTTGCTTCTGCTTCGATCGGGAACCTGCTCGAGAGCCGGGGGTTGAAGATTACGTTTCTCAAGCTCGATCCCTACATCAACGTCGATCCCGGCACGATGAATCCCTATCAACATGGGGAAGTCTATGTGACTGACGATGGTGCGGAGACAGACTTGGATCTCGGCCACTATGAACGGTACACGTCCCTGACCCTCACCAAAGAAAATAATTACACGACCGGCCGGATCTACCATTCGGTCATCACAAAAGAGCGGCGCGGTGATTACCTTGGCGGGACGGTGCAGGTGGTGCCTCACGTTACCGACGAGATTAAACAGTGCATCATGCGCATCTCCCAGGGGATGGACGTGACGATCGTGGAGATCGGCGGGACGGTCGGCGACATCGAAAGCTTGCCCTTCCTTGAAGCGATTCGCCAGATGCCGTATGACGTCGGACGCGAGAACGTGCTCTACGTTCATCTGACGCTGGTGCCTTACATCGGCACAGCCGGTGAACTCAAGACCAAACCGACGCAGCATTCGGTCAACAAGCTCCGGGAGATCGGCATTCAGCCTCATATCCTCCTCTGCCGAACCGATCGGTATCTGCCGCCGGAACTCAAGGGCAAGATCGCGATGTTCTGCAATGTCGAAAAAGACGCAGTGATTACGGCTAAGGACGTCGAGACGATTTATGAAGTGCCGATCGTGTTTCGGAAGGAAGGACTGGACGAGCTGATCGTGCGCCAGCTCCAACTCAAGACCGGTCCGCCGAATCTGCGCGAATGGGATGCGATGGTCCAGAAGATCAAGTATCCCAAGCATGAAGTCTCGGTCGCTCTGGTCGGCAAGTATGCGGGGCTGAAGGAATGCTACAAGAGTCTTTCAGAGTCGCTGGTCCATGGCGGCATTGATCATGAAACACGGGTGAATATTCAGTGGATCGAATCCGAGGAAATTGAACGGCAGGGGACTGAGCGTATCCTCCGCGAGGTCGATGGCATCCTGGTGCCAGGGGGGTTCGGCGCGCGCGGGATCGAAGGAAAGGTCGCTGCGATTCGCTATGCCAGGGAACACCAGATCCCATTCCTTGGTTTGTGTCTGGGCATGCAGTGTGCCACGATCGAGTTTGCACGAAACGTGGCAGGATTGACCGGCGCCAACAGCGCGGAGTTCGACGAAGCCTCTCCCCATCCCGTCATTCATTTGATGTCGGATCAGCAGTCTGTCAGCGACAAGGGCGGGACGATGCGGCTGGGGTCGTATGTCTGTGTGCTGGGGGAGGGCACCTTGGCCCAAAAGATGTATGGGGTGAGCGAGGTGCGTGAGCGTCATCG
>CXWL01007298.1_pt1 | contig 13187 bp, 13 predicted proteins | sample 590931 | NCBI WGS metagenome assembly CXWL01 (sample SAMEA3498368, study PRJEB10139) | groundwater metagenome | biome: water well; material: biofilm material | place: Germany | collected 2015-04-27
GCCAGTACCGCTTGTTTCTTGTGGCATTTCAGTTGCTTGGCACGATAGATGACGGAGCCCTGCCGCTCGCCCTGGGGTTGTGGAAATGCGCCTGACGTTGCCGTAGACTTCCCACTCGGGAATTGTAGGCGAGTTCCGTGCCATGCTGCTACAGGCAGGATGCAGTTCACCTCTTGATAGGTATTCGGTACGCACCATGACACTGCGTCGCCCATTGGATCAGATCGCCGGATGCTGCTGGTTGCCTCGTTTTGCCGATAAGGGACGCGCCTATCTGGCTGGGGAATTGCCGTTTGTGTATCGTCTCGCCTTTGGCCACCGGCTTGGTGTGGATGGGTGCTTTCTCCGCCGTTTCGGTGTGTCACGTCGCCAGTTTCTTCAAGCCGTTGCGGATTCATCAGGCGACGAGGCGCTGGCAGAGTGGTTTCTTGCCTTGCCTTCGGTGAACCCTGCCTCGATCGAGACCTGGAATCGTTTCGCGCCTACGTTAGGCGCGAAGGGGTGTCCCGGATATCTCACGCGCCACCTGCTCAAATGGGCGCTCTACCCACGGTCGGTGATGCGACCTGTCCAGAGCCTGTTCGAGGCCATCGAGCAGGATGAGCATAGATGAACGTGAGGAGTGAGAATACAAGGTTGGTCTTCTTTTCTGCTGCCTCAGCTCCGTCCACCTCCAACTCCTGGCGTTCTGGTCGTTTGAACACAAACGAAGGTCAGTGCTTGTCATCACACAGTGACAGTTCAGCCTTTTCACACGCCCACCGCGCAGAAAAGCGAAGAACCTATGGCCTATAGTCGATAGGGTATGGCTGAGGGAGGAAAGGGGATAGGCAGTTTGCGATATGATCTTAGGCTGGCACGTTGACGTATTCGACTTGGCTGTTGGGTGGTGGAATTGGGAGGCCATCTTCCTTAAGACCTTCCAGATGAAACTCGATGGCCTCACGGATGAGGGATTCGGTTTCTTCCACGGTAGCGCCAGTCGCAATGCAACCCGGCAAATCGGGAACATACGCTGCATAGTTTGAAGGGGCTTTCTCGATCACAATGGCGTAACGCATGTTAGTTCGCTCCCTTTTTCCAACCAGCTTGTTTCACGATACTATTCAGGGTTCCAGGAGGCAAGTCATCGCTGGGTTTGCCTGCTACGGTCACACGACCCGGCTTGATCTGGTGCTTAAACTGCCTGTGGCTGCCTTTGGTGGCGACGAGAACCCAGCCATCTTCTCGCAATTTATCCAGGACATCGTCGACTTCCACGGTGCAAGCAGAGCGGAGTCATCCCGAGAAGCCAAACTCTCTTTATGCCGCGTGTGAAGCCAGTTCGATGCGATTGTTTCTGATGCCTCATCCCCGTCAGCCGTCCCTCCTTGGAATCTTGGGCGTGTGTGATAGGCTCGTGACGTGATGACGACACGCTCGCACCAGACCGGACTGGCCGTGATTGCGGTATTGAAGGTGGGGAAAGGTCTGCTGTTACTCCTCTTCGGGTTGGGCCTTCTTCAATTGGTCCATGCTGAGATTGCCACCCTGTTCTCTCTTTTGATCGAAGCGCTTCATGTGAACGCCGACTCTCGCCTCATTCACGCACTGGTGCTGAAGGTGGATGCGCTGCAACCGCATAGTGTGCTGGTGGCGGGGCTCATCAGCCTGGGCTATGCGGGGATGCTGTTGGTGGAAGGCATTGGGCTGTGGCTGGAGTGCACCTGGGCCGCGTATCTGACGGTGGTGTCAACGAGCCTGCTGCTTCCGTTCGAACTCTATGAGGTCATTGAACAGGTGTCGATGCTTCGGGTCGGCCTGCTGCTGGTGAACCTGGTCATTGTGCTCTACCTCGTCAGCCAATTGAAGCGGCACACCTTGCGCGCACGTACGCATCTCCCAAGACCTGACACGATCGGCTAATCGAACGGTGATTTGCTATAGCTGTACGCATAGTCCCGCCCGCCGCCCACCGCGTCCGGTCCTCATTGTTCGTGAAGCATCGTTCGTATCGAGAACGGCTCGGATCACCGGCTGTGGCCTCGGTGTTCTCTCGCCCATGCGATGGCACGATCTAAGTCTTTCGGCTCAATCCCAAGGTTTTTGATTTTCTGTCGTACGGCTGCGAGCCGAGAGCCTGGGTCTGTCATGGTGACGGGTCTGAGGCTCAGGACTCCGCCTTGTGCCGTGACATCGAAGTCGTCGGTTTCGGGAATGTCCTGCAGTGCTTTGTTGGGTAGCGTCACCTGGTTCTGAGATGTCTTTTTTACGAGCATGATCACCTTATCAAGGGAGTGGAGTAAGGATCTCTTACTTCACGGTAGCGTGGCGAGGCGAGGTGGAAAAGCGGTGTCAGGAGCCGTGGGATCAGGAAAGCCACCCACCGCGTCCGAGAATCGAAGAGCTGATGGCTTATAGCATTTGGTGTAGGGAAACCAGTTCTGCATTGTTCGCACGAGAAGCGATCAGCAATTGGCCATCAGTGCCTTCAATCGCATTTCGTCTGCCGCCGGATGCCGAACTGTCGTGCGATCCCGTCTTGGTGGGATGTTATACTCGGTTCCTGTGACAGCCACTGAAGAGCTTGCATAGCAGGTTGCACAAAACCTATTGTGGCATGCGCCACTTCCGCAAGCAGAGGAGGCGACAGTCATGACCGTGACCTTCACCTCGCGCCTGTCGGCGACGGCGTCCCCGCTGAAGCACGCCTGGGAGCACACCGTTGGCAGTGGCCGCGCGCTCCTCGCGCTACGCGCGGATTGGCAGGAGCAGCTCCAACGCTGCCACGACGAGCTCGGCTTCCGACACCTCCGCTTCCACGCCCTCCTCACGGACGATATGGGCACGCTGATCTCTCACCAGGGGGCGCCCCTCTACTCGTTCTTCAACGTGGACCGCATCTGGGACTTCCTGCTGTCAATCGGCATGCGGCCTTTCGTCGAGTTGGGCTTCATGCCGGAGATGCTGGCCTCGGGTCGCGAGACCGTCTTCCACTATCGCGGGAACGTCACCCCTCCTGCGGACTACGACGCCTGGGCCCTGCTCATCCGCAAGCTGGTCGGCCACTGGGTCGAGCGCTACGGCATTGCCGAGGTGCGCCAGTGGTTCTTCGAAGTCTGGAACGAACCCAACCTCCCCGCGTTCTGGACGGGGACGCAGGACGACTACTTCACGCTCTATGGCCACACGGCTCAGGCGATCAAGACCGTCGATACGTCTCTCCGCGTCGGTGGTCCGTCGACGGCCATGACCGCGTGGATCGACGAGCTGCTCGACTACTGCGAGCAGCACCGCCTTCCGGTGGATTTTATCAGCACGCACATCTACCCGACCGACCCGCTCGGCTTCGAGGGCGCGGACACGGAGGAGCAACTCGCCAACAGCCCGCGCGATCTCCTGCGCGATCGGGCGAAGCTCGTGCGCGAACTCGCGCGCGAACGGCCCGTCTACTTCACGGAATGGAACATCTCCTCGAATCCGCGGGACCCATACCGCGACGAGCCGTTCGCCGCGGCCTACGCCGCCAAGCTCGCGCTGGAGACCGACCCCTTCGTGGACGGCTACAGCTTCTGGACCTTCACGGACATCTTCGATGAGCAGTACGTTCCCTCGATCCCGTTCCATGGCGGGTTCGGTCTGCTCAATCTCTACGGCGTCCCGAAGCCGGTCTACCGCGCCTTCCAGCTCCTGCACGGGCTCGGCAGCGAGCGGCTTCCGGTCGAAGGCGCGCATGAGACGGTCGATACCTGGGTCGTTCGCAAAGGCCGGTCGATCACGGTGCTCCTCACCAACCATGCCCAGCCGCGCCACGCCATCGTGACCCAGCTCGTGGCAGTCCGTCTCACGGACGCCCCCGCGCCGCTCGCGGCCTATATCGAGCGGATCGACGAGGACCACGCGAACCCGCGACGACGGTGGCGGGAAATGGGCGAGCCCGAGTATCCGAGCCGCTCGCAGGTGGAACAGCTTGAGGCGGCCTCTCGCCTTGTGAAGGAGTCGCTCGGCTTTGTGTACGAGGACCGCACGATCTGCTTCGACGTCGACCTCCCCCCGCACGCGGTCGTGGCCGTCACGCTGGAGCTCCCACCCGAGCCGTCAGCCGCAGGCGGCGCCGCGTGAGCAGTGAGTCCTCGATGCAGGAGCAAATGCTCGACCAGCTTCAGCGTGCCGCGTTCGGCTACTTCCTACAGGCGGTGAATCCGGCCAACGGACTGGTCGCCGACACCTCGCGCGAGCATGCGCCATCCAGCATTGCTGTCGTCGGGTTCGCCCTGTCGGTTTATCCGGTGGCGGTGGAGCACGGCTGGATGACGCGGGCCGACGCGGTCAACCGCAGTCTTTCCGTCCTGCGATTTTTCCACGACAGCGATCAGAGCGGCAGCCCGGAGGCGACCGGTTTTAAAGGTTTCTACTACCACTTTCTCGATCTGCACACCGGTGCCCGCGTCTGGCGCTCGGAGCTATCGATGATCGATACGGCGCTGCTGATCGCCGGCGTGTTGACCGCGGGCCGGTACTTCATGGCGGACACTGCGGACGAAATCGAACTGCGCGACCTCGTCGATGTGCTGTACCGACGCGTGGACTGGCGTTGGGCGCAGCACGGCGGCACGACGATCAACCACGGCTGGAAACCCGAAAGCGGATTCCTGCATTACTGCTGGGATGGCTACAGCGAGGCTATGGTGCTGTATGTGCTCGCACTGGGCTCGCCGACGAACCCAATTGAGGCTGACTGCTACCATGCCTGGACCGCGACCTATCAGTGGGAGAATCTGTACGGCTACGATGTGCTGTATGCGGGGCCGCTGTTTGTGCACCAGTTCTCGCACGCCTGGATCGATTTTCGCGGCATCCGGGATCGCTTCATGCGCGAGAAGCGCTGCGACTATTTTGAGAACAGCCGTCGCGCGACCGAAGTGCAGCGCGAGTATGCGCGTCGTAACCCGCACGGGTTCGCCGGTTACGACGAACACTGCTGGGGCCTGACGGCCTGTGACGGCCCAAGCCATCAGCTGCCCGAGCTGGCCCACGAGCGCCGCCGCTTGTTCGGCTATGCCGCGCGTGGTGTGCCGTACGGGCCAGATGACGGAACCCTTGCCGGATGGGCGGCGCTGGCGTCGCTGCCGTTCGCGCCCGAGATCGCCTTGTCCGCCGCGCGCCACATGCTGCAACGCTATCCCGAGATGCTGTCCGATCAGCAGTACTCGAGCAGTTTCAATCCGACTCTCGCCGGCGCCGACCGGGGCGCCTGGGTGTCGGCCGGCCACTTCGGGCTCGACCAGGGCATCGTGGTGATGATGATCGAGAACCATCGCACCCAACTGATCTGGCGGCTGATGCGGGACTGTCCCTCTGTCCGTACCGGTTTGCGGCGCGCCGGATTCCGCGGCGGCTGGCTGTAGCGGCTCCTTTCATCTGAGGATTACCACGATGTCGCAGCGCAACGACCCCTCCTCGACACCCATGCAGGACGCGCACGAGCGCGAGCGGCTGGCACACGTGCATCCAGCCGGATGGCGCAATCCGCAGCCTGCAGACCGCTACAGCCTGGTGGTCGTCGGTGCCGGCACGGCGGGACTGGTGGCGGCGCATGCCGCGGCGGCACTGGGTGCGAAGGTGGCGCTGATCGAGCGCCACCTGCTCGGCGGCGACTGTCTGAATGTGGGCTGCGTGCCGTCGAAAGCGATCATCCGCACGTCGCGTCTGTACGCCGAGATGCGCACTGCCGAGCAGTATGGCGCGCAGACCCCGGCCGATATCCGTGTCGACTTTCCCGCCGTGATGGAGCGCATGCGCGGTATTCGCGCCCGCATCAGCCGCGTCGATTCGACCCGCCGGCTGCTCGCCGCCGGCGTGGATGTGTTCTTCGGGCCGGCGTGGTTCACCGGAACCGATGTGCTGACGGTGGATGGCTCAACACTGCGTTTCAAAAAAGCCCTGATCGCGACTGGCGCGCGGCCGGACACGCCCTCGATTCCCGGCCTTGTCGAAGCCGGCTTTCTGACCAACGAGAACATCTTCGACCTGACCGAGCTGCCGCGCCGCCTGTTGGTCATTGGCGGCGGCCCGCTTGGCTGCGAACTGGCGCAGGCGTTCTGCCGCTTCGGCGCGCAGACCATCATCGCGCAGAACCGGCCGCTCTTCCTGCCCAGGGAAGAACGCGACGCCGCGCAGATCATCTCGGATGCGTTCGCGCGCGATGGCATCGAGGTACGGCTCAACACCAAGGCGGTCAACGTGCGTGTGGAACACGGGCAGAAGCTCGTCGATCTGGTCAGCGACGACTACAAAAGCACTGTCGCGGTCGATGCCATTCTCACCGGCACCGGCCGGGTGCCGAATGTCGAGGGTTTGAATCTGGAGGCCGCCGGCGTCGACTACGACCACACAGTCGGGATCCGAGTCGACGATTTCCTGCAAACCAGCAATCGGCGCATCTATGCCGCCGGCGATGCCTGCTTGGAGCTCAAGTTCACCCATACCGCCGACGCGTCGGCGCGCATCGTGGTTCAGAACGCGCTGTTCCTCGGTCGCCAGCGCCTGAGCGCACTGACTATTCCGTGGTGCACCTACACCGATCCTGAGATCGCCCATGTCGGCCTCTATGTGCGGCAGGCGCGCGAGCGTGACATCCCGGTGAAGACCTTCACCATCCCGATGCACGACGTGGATCGGGCGATCGCCGACGACGAGGAGGTGGGCTTCGTGAAGATCCACGTCAAGGAAGGGACGGACCGGATTCTCGGCGCGACGATCGTCGCGCGGCATGCGGGCGAAATGATCAATGAGCTCACCCTGGCGATGGTCGCAGGGATCGGCCTGCGTACCCTTGCCCGCGTCATCCACGCCTATCCGACCCAGGCTGAAGCGATCAAGAAAGCGGCGGACGCCTACAACCGCACGCGTCTGACGCCGGCGATCCAATCGCTGCTGCGACGCTGGCTGACGTGGTGACACCCGGCCGCCAACACCGCGTCGATGAGAGGTCGGCACTGACGAATCCGAAGTGGAGCGGCTCTCATGAAGATTGCGAGAATGAAGCAACGGAGTCGGGAGTCTGTGTGCTACGAACGCAACCAACGCCGTAGCGATGGGAGCGGTGCGTTACGCATGATGAGGGGAGGTCCCTCGAAGTCGGCGTGCAGGCGCAGATTTCAAACCGCGGCAAGCGGCGTCGATCAAGAGTCGTCGTCGTGAGCGTTGCCGGAAAAGGCGGAACGTATTCCGCCAGGTATGAATCAAGAAGACGAACGCAAGTGAACCGCGGATGACGTGTCGAAAGACCTTACCCGACGTCGAACCCGGGATCGAGACGCTGTCCCGTGAAGCAGGTGGAGAGGGACCTGTGTATGGCTGCACTGGCGTCCGGCATGAAGGCGGCGTGAGCGTGATTCAGGCGTGGGTGAGGAACGGAGGAACCTGTCGCTCCGATGGCAAGGGAGACGCGCAAGCGGGCAGCCCCCCAAGCGCCAGAGTATCGAGGTGGGGTACAGGGACGGAGTCGCTCGTAGGAGGGAAGAACGTTCTGTCATGGGACCGGACCGAAGGGGCGTCGTCGTCCGGTGTTATCGGGCGGGCCACTCGCAAGAGGAGGACTCGCAGGGGGCACGCCAAACCGTTGTGTATTGCCATAGGTGACGTAGAGGATGCGTACAAACGGGTGAAGGCCAACCACGGGGCGGCGGGCGTCGATGGCCAGACGATCGAGCAGTTCGAAGAGGAGTGGGAACACAACCTCTATCGGCTGTGGAATCGACTGTGTTCCGGCAGCTATTTCCCGCCGCCGGTGCGCCGGGTAGCTATCCCGAAGGACGAGAAGAGCCCCAGGCCGTTAGGCATTCCCACGGTCTGTGATCGAATCGCCCAGACGGTGGCCCACTGATACCTCAGCCGATTCTGGAACCACTGTTCCATGGCGACTCGTATGGATATCGCCCGGGTCGATCAGCGCATCACGCGCTCGCGCGCCAGCGTTGCTGGCGTTACGACTGGGTGCTAGATCTCGATCTCAAGAGCTTCTTCGAGACCATCGATTGGGAGCTCTTGTTACGGATGTTACGCTGACACACCGACTGCACAGGGGTGTTGCTGTACGTCGAAAGATGGCTCAAGGCACCTGTGTGCATGCCGGATGGGACGTTGGTGCAGCGGAATCAGAGAACGCCTCAGGAGGCCGTGATCAGTCCCTTGCCGGCCAACGTGTTTCTGCATGAGGTGTTCGACTGCTGGATGACGAGGCAGTATCCCGACATCCCCTTCGAGCGTGATGCTGACGATATCATCTGCCATGGTAGGAGCGAGGAGCAAGCGCGGGCCTTGCAGGACGGGCTGGCGCAGCGTTTCGCGCAGTGGCGCCTTGCGCTTCATCCGCACAAGACGAGGATCGTCTCCTGCAAGGATGCGAATCGGCGTGGCAGCTACCCCGATCAGCGCTTCGACTTTCTGGGCGACACCGTTCGCCCGCGTGCGTCGAAGACTCGTACGGGACAGCTCTTCGTCAGTTTCGCACCCGCAGTGAGCGAGAAAGCGGCCAAGGCGCTCAGACAGAGCATGCGTCGCTGGCCGCTGCATCAGCGTAACGATCTGGCCTTGGAAGAGATCGCCCGCTGGGCCCAACCTATACTGAGAGGCTGGGTTGCGTACTATGGACGATTTCACGCGTCGGCACTCCGTTGCGCCCTGCGCACACTGGATGATGTTCTGGTGCGATGGGTGCAAGGAAATACAAACGCCTCCGCGCGCACAAGGGGCGAGCCTGGCAATGGTTGTGGCGGGTCCATGCCCGCCAACCTGACCTGTTTGCCCATTGGGCGTTGGCGTCAACGGTTGGACGATAGGAGCCGGATGAATCGAGAGGTTCACGTCCGGTTCTGGGAGGGCCTGGCGGTGAGATTCCGCTGGGCGACTCAACTTTTCTGGATTGACTGGCGAGGTAAAGAGGGATAGACTCGGCACATGAACGCGTCTTCCCATCCCTTCCAGTCTGTTCTCGCTGTTTCACTCGTCGTGCTCTTTTTCGTGTTGAGCTTCAATGCCTATGCTTGCCTCCTGCCGGTGAATGGCATTACGGCCGCTGCCATGGGTAATGGCTGTTCGACTCCAGATGAACGACCGGTCTATCAGTTCTGCGATGCGTTTAAGACGCTCGGCGTGCAGTCTGTCGATAAGCTTCACCTCAATAGTGACTATCAGACGATCTGTTCTGAAGGCACCGCCTCGTTAGCGCTTCTTGCCATCCTCACCTCAAACAGCAGCCGCTTCTCCGATCAGCCCACAGTCGGTCCTCCCCAGGATCTCCTGCTCAAGATTTCCGTACTTCGCATCTGATCTTCCCAGCCCTCGCTTCGTAATCGCTCCTTTGCCATCACGTGTGCCGTTCGACGCTCGGTTTCAGCGTCCGGCCTACCGTCTCGCGCTCTTGGCCACGTACGACCAGAGCGCAGACCGGGCTTCGAACGTGTGGGAACTCTGGGAGCTCATTGCTATGAGACGAAATAGTACGATGTCAGAGCTTCAGATCTGTAACCGTCAGCCGGCGCACAGATATGATGCGTCATAACAAGGGAAGGTGGCAATCATGACGAAGAACAGGAACGTATTGAGAGGTCTCGTTGCGGTTCTGATGATGGTGGGAGTCGTGGCGTGCGCAGTCATTGCCAGTCCGCCTCAAGACCTTGTGGCCAAGAACGACCACGTAGGGCTGGAAACCTGGTATGTGAAAGAGGCCGCCCATCTCCGACAACGCTCGAAGGACATGCTGGTAATGGCGGAGGAGTATCAGAAAAATCCCGGACCGAGCACGCGCGGGGTGCTGTCTCCCAAGATCGATATGGTCCAGCACTGCCAAAGCCTTGCGACCATGTATGGCAAGGCTGCTGATGAGGCTGAGGTGATCGCACGCGCTCATCAAGACATGAGGGGTCATTCGTGAAAAAGTATTTACAGGAGCAGCGCACAATTGGCAGGTCATAGGCGGCAAGGAAGTTGTGGTGCGTCCAGAAATCAAGAAGCAACTCCTTGACGCGGCGGTATCGTTCATCATGATTGCCATGTTTGCGCCAACGATCCCTGCGGCGGCAGACGCGCCAGCGGCGCCCTTCGATCATTCGAAGGGCGCCGTTCAGTCTCAAGAGGCTGTCGGCGCCAATGCAGACCCTTTCGCGGACCTTGCCGAACCCCCGATGTCGCAGGCCACTCCGGAGCAGGCCCCGTGCTCGTGGCGGCAGACATTGTTGACCGAGAATTTCGGATTCAGAAAGGAAATCATGTCGCAGTTCGACATGAACGAGCGGGGCCACACAGCCAGTCGCCAGTCCGTTGGTTTCGAGATACTCAAGAAATTCTCGACGGCGACCGCGACCCTTGCCAGCTTCAATTTCCAGGGGCGGCTGGTCCGTCGAGATGGGTTCAATCCTGTGCTCAACGATATGGAGGGCCAGCGTCGGCCCGGCTGGACGTTCGAGTATCACAACGCCTATCTGGACCTGTACAACGTCCTCAATCCTGTGTTGAGCGATGAACAGCGCGGCGACACGATTGGGCGTTTCAACCTTCGCGTAGGCCGGTTTTATGTTCCGTTTGGGCTCAACCTTCAGACCGACACCCATGGCACGGTCCTGCAACTTTCCAACGACCGCAATTTCGGGTTCGAGCGGGACTGGTACACCGGATTCTGGGGAGCGGTCAACAATCATGTGAACTATGATGTCTACTATTTGGCCGGCTCCGGGTACGATCTCAAATTTAAGGGCCAGAGCGGACTCGGCGCGATCAGGCTCAGTCTGGCGAACACGTACAGTTACGAATACGGGTTGGAAGGCGGGCTTTCGATTTTGGGAGGGGAACGGCTGTCTCCCGATGCCATCACGCGCCGTCAAACCCTTGCCGTGGACGCAGGGCGCGAGAATCGCGTTGAAACCAAGCGGGTCGGCCTCGATGGTCGATATCGACAGGCGGTGCCGACAGGTCTGCTCACCGTCACGTCCGAACTCAGCGGAGGCCGCGACGTGTCCAGTAATGTGTTCACGCAGCTGTATCAAGCCGAATATCTTCGCGCGTCTCGCCAATGGGGAGTCTCCACACAATATCGGCGATTCCAGCAGGAGGGCCTCGGAGCCGATGCGTCCATCATCGGAGAAGTCTCGTGGTACTTCAGAAACGACATTGGCAATTCCAACTTGCATTGGATCAAACTCAATGTCGAGCGACAATTGGAGCAGATGCAAGGACCGCGCAGCACCATTGCGACGCTTCAATATTATTTCTATCAGTAGGAGGCGCGGATGCACAGCATCGTCGTGTTCGTGATGTTAGCGGTCTTCGCGGTGCCGCAATTTGCCTTTGCCGCGATCGGGTGCACGCTGAGCAATCCGGCTGAGGACCTGAAGTATCTGTATCCCGAGATGACGACCTATAAAGAGGACCTCAATGAGTTTCCCTTGCTCAAGGACGGTACCGAGCTGTTCCGTGCGCTGAGGGAGCGTCTCGGCAGCGACTTAGATCCGATCTATGAGACGTATGAGACTCCCTATACCGTATACAGTGTCTTCAAGGGCCAGAATAAGATTGGGATCGTCCACGGCGTCAATGTGCCCGGCAAGGGCGGCGTGATTCAGGTGTTCCTGTCGATGGATCCGCAGACCGGCGAGATACGAAGATTTTTCTTCCAGCGGCTGGAAAGCCCGGCTGCGCGCCAGCTGAGGAGTAAGGAGTTCCTCAGTCAATTCGAGGGCCTGACGCTCGGGGACTTCTATAAGCACGATTACTATGCCACCGTCGATCCTGGCGCGAAGGCCGATAAAGTGGCGGCCATTAAGCCGCCGGCCTTCGATTCAAGCGGCCAGCCGGATTACGTGGCGTCCCTCCGCGGTATCCGCAAGAATTTAATCCTGATCGACTTCTTCGTTTACGGGAAGAAATTCGAGCCGTATTTCGAGAGAGCCAAGCAGGCGGCCGAGAAGGCGAAGGTCCGAAAGGAGTAGGGTATGAGAACGATACTGGTCCTATGCGCGCTCTCTCTCATCATTGGGGCGGTACTCATCTGGCAAGTGGTGAGCCTGCCAAACGAGTACGGCGCGTTCACGGGCGCACCGAAGGCCGATATCGCCGATCTCATCGAGCGGCCGAAGGATTTTCTGCACAATACCGTGGCCATTGAGGGAACGGTCCGAAAACAATGCACCACCATGGGCTGCTATTTCTTTTTTCTCTCCGGCGAGAAGATGCTGCGGGTCGATTTGGAGCAGATCACGATGGTTGCGCCGAGAAGGAACGGGCATACGGCTCGCGTGGAAGGGCAGATGGTGCCCTATGGCGACGGATATCAGTTTGTCGCCGGCGCGGTCGAATTCGAGTGAGGAGGAGCGATGGAGGATACAACACAAGATCCATTTGTGCTTCGACGCTATGTCGTGCTGGCCACGAAGAACCTGCGCAGGCGTCCGGTGCGCACGGGGCTCACCGTCGCCGGCGTCGCGCTGGCGGTGACGGTGGCCGTGTCGCTCGGAGGCTTTATGCTGGGCTACCGCGGGGCTATCGACAAGAGCATCAATATGCTGGGCTACCAGGTCATGATCATGGCCAAGGGCTGTCCCTACGAGGCCGCGACCATGATGCTCAAAGGAGGGACAGGACTGCTCTATCTGCCCGGCGACACCTACCAGCAGGTCAAGAGCGATCCGGACATCGAAAGCATCACGCCGATTTTTGTTGGGGTAGCGGAGAAACAGGCCAGCAGCATCCGTGACGAAGGCGCGGCCAGTAACTTCACGATCGTCAGTGGCATCGATGTGCCGAGTTTCCTAGTCATGAAGCCGTGGCTTGTGTTCAAAAAGGGGCCGGGGTACGCCAATGGCCGGTGGTTCACTCCTGAAAGCAAGGATGAGGTGGTCCTGGGCTTCGAAGCCGCCGAGTACGAGCAGCGCAAGGTCGGCGACAGCTTCTACGCCTCGATCACGCCGGCGGGCAAGCCCAATCCCGTCCTGTATCAATTCACGGTCGTGGGCGTGCTGGATCGGACCGGAACGCAGGACGACGGGACAGTCTTCCTGCCGATCGATGTGACGCGTGAATATTTCAACCGGCCGAACCAGTTGACGATTCTCGGCATCAAGCTCAAGGAGTTCAGTTCGTTCAAGATGCGCGAGTTCGAGACGCGCTGGCTCAAGCTGCCTGAGGTCCAGGTGGTCGGGTTGCAGCAGGTC
>CXWL01022466.1_pt1 | contig 13183 bp, 12 predicted proteins | sample 590931 | NCBI WGS metagenome assembly CXWL01 (sample SAMEA3498368, study PRJEB10139) | groundwater metagenome | biome: water well; material: biofilm material | place: Germany | collected 2015-04-27
GGCAACGCCATGATGCGGTCGGCCATCTGGCTCACGGTCTGGCTCTCGATCGGCAAGCCGGTCGCGGGCGAGTAGGGCACGCCAACGCGCGCAAACAGCAGACGCAGATAGTCGTAGATCTCGGTGACGGTGCCGACAGTCGAACGCGGATTGCGCGACGTCGTCTTTTGTTCGATCGAAATCGCGGGCGACAGCCCCTCGATATGATCGACGTCAGGCTTTTGCATAAGCTCCAAGAACTGGCGCGCGTAAGCCGACAGACTCTCGACATAGCGCCGCTGCCCCTCGGCATAAATCGTGTCGAACGCGAGCGACGACTTGCCGGAGCCTGAGAGGCCAGTGATGACGACGAGCTGGTCGCGCGGGATCTCCACGTCGACGTTCTTGAGGTTGTGCTCGCGCGCCCCACGTATGGAAATGTTCTTTTGCATGAGCCCCTTAAGTGTACCCGATCGCGCCACGACTCACGCCCTCCACAAGAATCGAGCGCTCATAGCTTGACTTTTGGAACAGAACAAGAACAGTATAGCCCCATCGCCGTGGCGGGCCATTCATTCCGGTGGTTAATGTCCGCGGTCAAGCGCGAAACGAGAGAGGTAGAGATATGGCTGGCGTCAACAAGGTGATCTTGGTTGGAAATCTGGGTGCGGATCCGGAGGTGCGCCAGCTGCCCTCGGGTGAGCCGGTGGTGAACTTGCGCGTCGCGACGTCGGAAAGCTGGCGTGACAAGACGTCGGGCGAGCGCAAGGAAAAGACCGAGTGGCACCGCGTCGTGATCTTCAACGAGAACCTCGCGAAGGTCGCGGAGAAATACTTGCACAAAGGCTCAAAGGTATACCTGGAAGGCCAGCTGCAAACCCGCAAGTGGACGAACAAGGACGGGCAGGAGCAGTACTCGACCGAGGTCGTGCTGCAACGCTTCCGCGGTGAACTCGTCATGCTCGACGGCCGCGGCGCTGACTCGCCTGCGATGGAAGGCGCCTCCGCTGGCGGTGGCGGCCGCAAGGCCGTCGCCGGCGGCCGCGGCGAAGCCCGCGACTTCTCGGCCGATCCGGACGACGAAATCCCATTTTGATCTCGATCTAGGGAATCCCTGCGTCGCGACGTTGCGCCTTTGGCGCGACGACGCGACGTAAGGCGCGCACGACATGACCGTCTACGTGGCCCTACTGCGCGCTGTGAATGTCGGCGGCACCGGCAAGCTCCCCATGGTGGAGCTGAAGGCGATGTGCGAAGCTGCGGGCTTCAAGAACGCGCGCACCTACATCGCGAGCGGTAACGTACTGTTCGAAAGCGGCGCGACGGAAGCGCGGGTCAAATCGCTTCTGGAGGCTCGCCTCAACAAATACGCCGGAAAGCCGGTTGGCGTCGTTGTCCGCACCGCGCGCGAGCTCTCAGCTGTTCTCAAAGCGAACCCGTTTCCGAAGGCAGCACCCAACCGGACCGTTGCTATTTTCCTCGATGAAGCGCCGCCGGCAGACGCCTTGAAGCAAGCCACGGGTCGCGCAGACGAAGAGATGCGCCTTGGCGCCCGCGAGATCTACGTGCACTACGGCGAGGGCATGGCAAACTCGAAGCTGAAAATACCCGCCGCGAAAGCCGGCACGGCGCGCAACATCAACACGATCGCCGCGTTGGTGAAACTCGCCAGCCCGGCTTGACGCCGATTAGCCGGCCCACTCTGCCTCCGGCAGCCGCCAATATGTGCCGCCCTTACGCGCGAGCATCTTGTGGCCCACCATTTCGCGCCGGAAGGTTTCGCGGTCGTGATGGCGCCGCTCAATCGTTTCGTTGACTTCGGCTTCGCTGTAGGTGCGCCCCTCGTCGAAGTGGCGCGCGAGCCAGGCGAGGATCGGCCGCCGCTTTTTCGGTGTCGCCGGAAACGCCTTCAAGCGCCCCTCGGGCGTGAGGTAGTTGAGCACGGCCTTGTCTTCGGAGGCACCAACAACGGCAAGCTCCGCGAGCTTTTCCTTCATCAGCATCGTTTTCGCGCGTAGTGCCAGCGTCTTCGTTTCAAGCGCGTACCAATGCGTGTTCCCGTCCTGTCGCAAACTTACAAGCCCCGCCTCCTTCAGCATCGCCAGATGATGTGAGACGGTCGGCTCTTTCAGCGCCACCAATGCCGCGAGCTCCTGCACGCTGCGCTCGCGCTCGGTGAGGAGCCCCACAAGCTTCAGCCGGCTCTCATGCGCCAGCGCCTTGAAGAACGTCAGCAGGTCGGAAGAGGGCAGGGAGTCCGCCATGATCTAATTCCATAGTTATCTAATTAGATATTTGTCGAATAAGGTGGGTGTGTCAAGTCGGTCCTGTGATTCCGCGCAAATCCGGCTTGATCCAAAGCAAGGATATGAGGTTCGGTTGCTGGGACACTGGTCGCGTTTTGAGGGAGGCGCATATGCCCGGATTCGATCGTTGGACGTTGGCGTGGCTCATCGGCTGCATTGCGTTTGCAGTTCATATCGGCGAGGAAATCGCCTACGGGTCGTTCGGCGTTTACGCGGACTTCAACGTTTTCGTAAGTACGTTGTTTCCTTGGCTGCAACTTCCGCCCTATCGCTACGAAGTCTGGTTGACGAATCTGATCGGTGCAGCCGTGCTTCTCACCGCGCTGACGTGGCTCGTCTACGTAAAGCGCGGACCCATGCGCCTCGCGTCCTACCTCTTCGCAACGTTCCTGACTTTGAACGGCCTAGGTCATCTCTATGCCGCGCTGACCATGAGCACATATTTCCCGGGGGCGATGACGGCGGCGTTGCTCATGGCAGCCGGCCTGTTCCTATTCGTGTCGGTTCCCACGGGCGATTCCTCGAAGTTCGTTACGCATTGACATATCGAAATCTATCGATATATAGTAGTGCATGAGCCAGCCTGACCGCGTCTTTAAGGCCTTGAGCGATCCCGTTCGGATCAAGATTCTCCAATTCCTGCGCAAGCCGGAGGGCGTGTGCTGTGCGCAGGACGGCGTCGTCTGCGCCTGTGATGTGGAGAGCCTGTTGGGCGTATCCCAGGCAACCGTCAGCCACCACATGAGACTTCTCGTCGACGCAGGCCTCGTGCGCGCGCAAAAGCAAGGACGGTGGATGCTCTACCAACTCGACGCTGAGGCATTTAGTGACGCTATGGCCTGGCTCGCACCGTTTGCGCGAGCCAAAACCGCCAAACAAAGCATCTGCGCATGACAATCCTCGCCCCCGAACGCGATCGCGCCGCCGCGCCGACGTGCTGCCCGCACTATGCGGCAGATCTCGCAACCAAGCGCGCAAACGTCGAGGTCGAAATCTCGGCCCTCGACGCGTGGCGCATGGATGAGGTCATCGCCGCCATCCATAAGGTCTCAGCGACGCCACACTACCTACAAGCCGCACTTGGCGCTGCACCGCCGATTGCCCGTGACGCGATCCAGCGCGTAAAGGGCTTGTTCACCGGCTTCGACTTCCATCTGACGGCTGAGGGCCCAAGACTCATCGAGATCAACACCAATGCAGGCGGCGCCTTCTACGGGGCATTGATCGACCAGGTGGGCTGGAACGAAGGCAACGCAGAGGCGCACCCGCTCGGCGCGTGGGCCCACGTCTTCGTGCAGCATTTTCGCGCCGAGTGGGCGGCCGCCGGAAAGGGTAGATTGCGCTCGGTCGCGATCGTCGACGAAAACCCGCAAGAACAGTTCCTGAAGCTCGAGTTCGAACTCGCAGCCCAAATGCTGCGCGATGCAGGCATCGCTGCGGTCGTCGCCGATCCGCGCGAATTGGCATTCCGCGACGGCCGCCTGTGGCACGGCTCCACGCCGATAGACTTCATCTACAACCGCCTGACCAGCTTCGCACTCGATCGCGCTGAGGATACGGCGATCCACGACGCGCTGCTCGCTGGCTCGGCCATTGTATCGCCCGATCCGCGCACCCACGCGCTCTTCGCTTGCAAGCGCAATCTCGCGCTACTCGGCAACGAGGCTTTCCTGCGCGACGCCGGCGTCGATGAGGCGACCCGGCAAGCGCTTATCGAGACCATTCCGCGCACTGTTGTGCTGACACCGTCGAACGCGGCCGATCTCTGGGCCAAACGCTCGCATCTCTATTTCAAGCCCATGAACGGCTTCGGATCGCGCGCCGTGTATGACGGCGCCAAGCTCACCGCCTCGGCCTGGGGGCAGATCTCTGCACGCTCTGACTACGTCGCCCAAGATCGCGTTGACGCCCGACGCGTGGACGTTCCGGGCCACGAACCCATGCGCTTCGATGTCCGCACCTTCGCCTACGGGGCCACGCCATTCATGCGCTTGGCAAGGGTGTACAGGGGCCAGACAACGAACTTCCGCACCCCTGGCGGAGGCTTCGCACCGGTCAGAATTTGCCCCTGATTTTGGGGGCGCCGGAGACCCTGTTGCCGCACCCCAAAAAGCGGTAGATTTCTGCGCCGATTTAGCGGGGAAAACCGCTCGAAATTTCCTAGGTTTTCACGGACCGAACCGCTATGGTCCGGCCGCGTTCTAACCATACCGAAAAACCACCCTTGTCCGGCTCCAAAAACGACAAGCCGGCGGCCGGTTCATCCGGCACGCCAGGCGGCGAGATTCACCCGATCTCGATCGAAGATGAGATGAAACGTTCGTACCTCGATTACGCGATGAGCGTAATCGTGAGCCGCGCGCTCCCCGACGCACGCGACGGTCTAAAACCCGTGCATCGGCGCATCCTCTACTCGATGCACGAGGCGGGCTATACGCATAACAAGCACTACCGCAAGTCCGCCCGCGTCGTCGGTGACGTGATCGGCAAGTATCACCCGCACGGCGACCAATCGGTCTATGACGCGCTGGTGCGCATGGCGCAGGAATTTTCCATGCGCGTGCCGCTCGTGGACGGCCAAGGAAACTTCGGCTCGGTCGACGGCGACCCTGCGGCGGCCATGCGCTACACCGAAGTGCGCATGACGAAAGCAGCCGAAGCGCTGCTCGAAGACATCGACCTCGACACCGTCAACTTCCAACCGAACTACGACAACCAGGACCACGAACCCGTCGTCATCCCGGCGCGCTTCCCGAACCTGCTTGTCAACGGTTCGTCCGGCATCGCCGTCGGCATGGCGACGAACATCCCGCCACACAATCTGGGCGAGGTGGTGGACGCTTGCCTGGCCTACATCGCCGACCCCGAAATCGGCCTGGAGCAACTTGTCGACATCGTCCCGGGACCCGACTTCCCGACGAGCGGTATCATCATGGGCCGCAACGCGGCTCGTCTCGCGCTCGTGCGCGGCCGCGGTGGCGTGGTCGTGCGCGCCCGCACGCACATCGAAGAAATCCGCAAGGACCGCGAAGCGATCATCGTCACCGAACTGCCGTTCCAAGTGAACAAGGCGATGCTGATCGAACGCGTGGCCGAACTCGTCGCGGACAAGCGCGTCGAAGGCATCTCGGACGCGCGCGATGAATCCGACCGCCACGGCATGCGCGTCGTGATTGAACTGAAGCGCGACGCGATGGCCGACGTCGTGCTCAATCAGCTCTGGCGCTTCACGTCGATGCAGACCTCGTTCGGCGTCAACATGCTGGCGCTCGACGGCGGTCGTCCGCTGGTGATGAACCTGAAGGACATGATCCGCGCCTTCGTGAATTTCCGCGAAGAAGTGGTCGCCCGCCGCACGAGAAAGCTGCTGAACGACGCCCGCGACAAGGCCCACGTGTTGGTGGGCTTGGCGATCGCGGTCGCCAATATCGACGAGTTCATTCGCATCATCCGTTCAAGCCCCGACGCTTCGACCGCGCGTACGCGCTTGACGGAACGCTATTGGCCGGCGCTGGACGTGGCCCCACTCGTTGCCCTGGTCGACGACCCGCGCCACGCGATGCAAGCCGACGGCACGCTGAAGCTCTCCGACGAGCAGGCGCGCGCGATCCTCGAATTGCGCCTGCAGCGCCTGACCGCACTCGGCCGCGACGAAATCGGCGACGAACTGAAAGGCCTCGGCAAATCGATCGAGGACTACCTCGACATCCTGCGCTCGCGCGAACGCATGATGAGCGTCGTGCGCGAAGAACTTGTGGCCGTGCGCGCCGCCTTCGCGACCGAACGCAAGACCGAGATCATGGACGTCGACTTCGAGGTCGAAGACGAAGACCTGATCCAGCGCGAAGATATGGTCGTGACCGTCACGCATCAAGGCTACATCAAGCGCGTGCCGCTAAACGCTTATCGCGTCCAGGGCCGCGGCGGCCGTGGCCGTGCCGCGATGGCGACGAAGGACGAGGATTGGGTGACGAGTTTGTTCGTCGCCTCGACGCACCAGCCGCTGTTGTTCTTCTCCTCGGTCGGAATGGCCTATGTGCTGAAGAACTGGCGCCTGCCGCTCGCGACCCCGCAAGGCAAGGGCAAGGCGCTGATCAATCTGTTGCCGCTGAAGGAAGGCGAATCCGTCACGCGGGTCTTGGCGCTGCCTGAGGCCGAACTCGAATGGGACAAGTTCGAGGTGATGTTCGCGACGAAATCGGGCGACATCCGCCGCAACGCCTTGAGCGACTTCACGAACGTGAAGGCGAACGGCAAGATCGCCATGAAGATCGAGGCGGGCGACGCGATCATCGGCGTCTCCATCTCGACCAAGAACGACGACGTGTTGCTCACCACGCGGCTCGGCAAGTGCATCCGCTTCTCGACCGAGGACGTCCGCGTCTTCAAGGGTCGCGACTCGACCGGCGTGCGCGGCATCAAGCTGGCCGAAGGCGACGAGGTCGTCTCGATGGCGATCCTGCGCCACGTCGAAATCAACGTCGACGAGGCCCGCGCCTATCTGCGCCAATCGACCGCGATGCGCCGCGCCGCGGGCGAAGAAGCCGAGGTTGCGGAGCCGCAGGTGGAGGAGGGTGAGGATATAGCTGCCCCCGAGGCCGCGCTCTCCCCCGAACGCTATGCGGAACTGGGCGCCCAGGAACAGTTCGTGCTCACTGTTTCCGAAACCGGCTTCGGCAAGCGCTCCAGCGCCTACGAATACCGCGTCATCGGCCGCGGCGGCTCGGGCATCGTCGCTATGGCGATGGCCAAGAAGAATTCTCGCATCGCAGACTCCTTCCCTGTGGAAGACACCGACCAGCTGATGCTGATCACAGACGGCGGACAGACGATCCGTCTGCCGGTCGGTCAGATCCGCGTCGCCGGCCGCGCCACCCAGGGCGTCATCCTGTTCCGCTTGGGCGAAGGCGAACGCGTCGTCTCGGTCGAACGCATCGGCGAGGCCCAGGAGATCGAGGGCGAGGCGGAAGAGCCGTCCGCTTAGTCAATCCTTAACGCTGGTCCTTATTGCAACGCAAACGTGGTCGGCTAAAGATCGGCACGCGGCTCGCTGCCGCTTGCAGGGGCGCTTCCATGGCCAAACGTACGGGGCTCTATCCCGGAACTTTCGACCCGATCACGAACGGGCATCTCGACATTGTGCGGCGCGCGGTGAAGCTGCTCGATCACCTGGTAATCGGCGTCGCCATCAACGAGGCGAAGGGCCCGCTATTTCCGCTCGATGAGCGCGTCGACATCGTCAAGCACGAAGTCGCCCAGATCGCGAAAGATGCCGGCGTGACGATTACGGTCGAACCCTTCGACATCTTGCTCATGCATTTCGCCGAAAAAATCGGCGCCAGCTTCATCATCCGCGGCCTGCGCGCGGTCTCCGACTTCGAATACGAATTCCAAATGGTCGGCATGAACATGGCGCTCAATCGCGAGATCGAGATGGTGTTCCTGATGGCCGGCGCAAAACACCAGGCGATCGCCTCCAGGCTTGTGAAGGAGATCGCCTCGCTCGGTGGCGACATCTCGCATTTCACCTCGCCCTACGTAGCCGAACGCGTCCGCGAAAAATTCGTCGCACAAGGCGTGAAGTTCATGGCGCGGCCGGGAACGATCGTGCCGCTGAAGCGCAACGGCACGAAGCCGAAACCGAAGTCGTAGAGTTGCGCGTCGCCGATTTCGACTTCGATCTACCCGAAGACCTGATCGCCCTTCGGCCGGCCGCGCCACGGGATTCCGCGCGGCTGCTGATCGTGCACGAAGGCGCGACGTCGTTCGAAGAAGCGAAAGTGCGCGATCTTCCGTCGTTCTTGCACGCAGGCGACGTCTGCGTCTTCAACGACACGCGCGTGATCCCCGCTCAACTCTTCGGCACGCGCCCCGCACGCGGCGACAGCGCCGAGGCCGCGATCGAAGTCACGCTGCACAAACGCGAAGGCACCGACCTCTGGGCCGCATTCGCAAAGCCCGGCCGCAAACTCGTCGTCGCCGACACCATCCGCTTCGGCGATCGCTTAGCCGCTGTCGTTGAAGCAAAGCGCGATGGCGGCGAGATTGCCCTGCGCTTCGACGAATTCGGCGCAAGCCTCGATCAAGCCATCGGCGAAGTCGGAGTCACGCCCTTGCCGCCCTACATCGCCGGACGGCGCCCGGCCGACGCGCGCGATCAGGTCGACTACCAAACGATCTACGCCGCGCGGGACGGCGCAGTCGCCGCACCGACTGCAGGTCTGCACTTCACGCCGGAGCTCATGGCCGCCCTCGACGCGCGCGGCGTGAAGCGCGAGACGGTGACGCTGCACGTCGGCGCAGGCACGTTCTTGCCCGTCAAAGCCGACGACACGAAGGACCACGTGATGCACGCGGAGTGGGGCGACGTTCCGGCCCCGGTCGCCGCTGCCGTCAACGACGCCCGTGCCGCTGGCCGCAAGGTACTCTGCGTCGGCACGACGAGCCTGCGCACGATCGAGAGCGCCGCGAACGACCGCGTGCATCCCTTTGCCGGCGACACGCGCCTCTTCATCACACCGGGCTACCGCCTCAAGGCGGTCGACATGCTGCTCACGAATTTCCACTTGCCGCGCTCGACCCTGTTCATGCTGGTCAGTGCCTTCTGCGGCTTGGAAACGATGCAGGCAGCCTACGCCCACGCGATCGCTAACCGCTTCCGCTTCTACTCTTATGGCGACGCCTGTCTTCTGATACGCAAGCGCGGATGAGTGCCTTTTCTTTCACCCTCACCGCCACCGATGGCGCCGCGCGCACCGGCGTAATTGCGACCGCACGCGGAGAGATCCGCACGCCGGCGTTCATGCCGGTCGGCACTGCGGGCACCGTCAAGGCGATGTTGCCCGAAAGTGTGCGCGAAACCGGCGCCGACATCATCCTCGGCAACACCTACCACCTGATGCTGCGCCCAGGCGCCGAGCGCGTGGCAAAGCTCGGCGGGCTGCACAAGCTGATGAACTGGCCGCGGCCGATCCTCACCGATTCCGGCGGCTTTCAGGTGATGTCGCTCGCCCAGTTGCGCAAGCTCGACGAGACCGGTGTCTCGTTTCAGTCGCATCTCGACGGCGCGATGCATCACCTGACGCCGGAGCGTTCGATGGAGATCCAGGCGCAACTCGGCTCCGACATTCATATGGTGCTCGACGAATGCACACCGTTTCCGGCGGGCGAAGCGGAAGCCGAAAGCTCAATGGAATTGTCCATGCGTTGGGCGAAGCGCTCGAAGGTGGCCTTCCGCGAAGCCGCAGGTCGCGCCCTATTCGGCATCGTACAAGGCAGCATCTATCCGCGATTGCGCGAACGCTCCGCCACCGCGCTGAAAGAAATCGTCTTCCCGGGCTACGCTATCGGCGGCCTCGCCGTGGGCGAAGGCCAAGCACGCATTGTTCGAAGTCCTCGACTTCACCATGCCGCATCTCCCGACCGATCGCCCGCGTTACCTCATGGGCGTCGGCAAACCCGACGATATCGTCGGCGCTGTCATGCGCGGGATCGATATGTTCGATTGCGTGCTGCCCACGCGCTCCGGCCGCAACGGCCAAGCCTTCACGAAGCGCGGGCCCGTGAACCTACGCAATGCCCGTCACGCCGAAGAGCCACGCCCCCTCGAAGAGGGTTGCCGCTGCCCCGCCTGCCGCCAATACAGCCGCGCCTACCTGCATCACCTCGTGAAGTCGGACGAGATCTTGGCCTCGATGCTCCTCACCTGGCACAACCTCACGCACTATCAGGACCTGACGGCGGGCTTACGTGAAGCCATCAAACAAGGAAGGCTCGCCGATCACGCGGCGAGCCTTCTCAAACAGTACGCCTCAGGCGATATCGACCCTAATTGATGTCTTTGAACCAGCTGTTCAGCCACGACTTCAAGTTCTTCGCCGCTTGCGACGGATTGGTTGAATCCCAGTCGCCCTTATTGTCGAGCATCACCTGCGAATAGGTGCGCGCGGTCGCGTCATATGTGTAGCAGTAGCTCAACGTCTGCCCCATGTCGGCGCCGTGCGGCGAAGGCTCGGTCGGCTTTGCCTGGGCGGCGTCGTTGATCAACGGGAAGTATTTTTCGATCTCCGGCGCCGGAACCTTTTTGCCGGACACGACCGTCGCGCCATTGTAGCGCATCTTCAAATCTGCCTCGCTCAGACTCGTCACATCGACGGGCTTGAAGAAATCGCCGTTACCCGTGACCGAGTACGTCCAAAAGTTCCCTGAGGCGTCGAGAACGACGCCGCGCCTCTGATAGCCCCACGCGTGGTTCACGTACTCGCGCCCGCACAACCAAGTCTGTTGCGCGTTCGTTGGCGTTGGCGTGATGGGACCGGAAGGCTTGGTCGCCTCAGCCTCGCAAGCGGACAGTGTGACGAGCGACACAGCGGCAAGAAGCGCGCGATTGAGCATGGGCTTGTTCCTTTCAAACGTCGCCAACAGGTGAGGGCCGATTGTGGCGCAATCTAGTCGCTCGCGCGCGCCAAGTCGCCACGCCCTTCACGAGCGCGTGTGAAGCCGACTGTGGGCAACCGCTGAACGAGGAATGAACGTGAACGAAGTAACGCGTCCGCGTCACTTCATCTTCGCGTAAGTCCCCGGCGCGTCCTCGATCACGTGGAGTTCGCCGTCGCCGGGAACGCGCGCGGCGACCTTCTTGCCGGAGAGCTTTGACAGCCACTTGTCCCAATGCGGCCACCAGGAGCCCGGCGTTTCCGTCGCGCCCGCGATCCACTCTTCGACCTTCTCGGGCAGCTTGTCGTTCGTCCAGTGCTGATACTTGTTCGCGTCCGGCGGATTGATCACGCCGGCGATGTGGCCGGAACCCGCCATCATGAACGTGATCGGCCCCTTGAACAACTTCGTCGACTTGTAGACCGAGCGGTACGGCGCGATGTGGTCTTCCTTCGACGACTGCAGATACATCGGGATCTTGACCTTGCCGAGGTCAAGTTTCTCGCCGCCCAGCACCATCCGGCCCTTGGCCAGATTGTTCTGCTGATAGCATTCGCGCAGATAGAACATGTGCATTTGGATCGGCATGCGCGTCGAATCCGCATTCCAATAGAGCAGATCGAAACGCATCGGGTCGCGGCCCATCAGGTAGTTGTTGACCACAAAGCTCCAGATCAAGTCGTTGGAGCGCAGCATATTGAACGTCGTCGCCATCTTGGCGCCGTCCAGATAGCCGCCTTGTGCCTTCATGGTCTCTTCCATCGAACGCAACTGTTCGTCGTCGATGAAGACCTGCAGGTCGCCCGCTTCCGAGAAGTCCGCCTGCGCTGCGAAAAACGTCGCCGACTTGATGCGGTTGTCGCCCTTCGCCGCCATATAGGCGAGCGTGGCCGACAGCAACGTGCCGCCGATGCAATAACCGATCGCGTTCACGTCGCGCGAACCCGTCGCCGCTTCGATCGCGTCCAGCGCGTCGAAAATGCCTTCGCGCATGTAATCTTCGAACGTCTTCTGCGCGAGCCGCTCGTTTGGGTTCACCCAGGAAACGACGAACACGGTGTAACCGCGCGCCGTCGCCCATTTCACGAACGAATTCTTCTCGCCCAAATCCAGGATGTAGTACTTGTTGATCCACGGCGGGAAAATCACGAGCGGCCGCTCGTACTGTTCTTCCGTCGTCGGCATGTATTGGATGAGCTGCATCAGGTCGTTCTGATAGACGACCTTCGCGGGCGTCAGCGCCAAGTTCCGGCCGACCTCAAAGAAGTCCATGTCCGTCTGACGGATAGCGAGCTGGCCTTTGCCGCGCTCGAGATCCTTCAGCATGTTGTTCAAACCCTTCACCAGGTTCTCGCCGTTCGACTTGAACGTCTCGCGCAACACCTCGGGGTTCGTGAACACGAAGTTCGTCGGCGACAGAGCGTCGGCAAATTGCTTCGTGTAGAAATCGATCTTCTTGCGCGTCTTCGCGTCGAGGCCGTTGACTTCACCCATCGACTGCTGCAGCCAGCGCGCGGAAAGCAGATACGACTGCTTGACGAAGTCGAAAATCTGGTTCTCGGACCAATCTTTGTCCTTGAAGCGCTTGTCGCCCGGCGATGGCTCGATCACCGGCTGAACATCTTCGCCCAGCATGCGCCGCGCTGCGTGGTGCCAGAGGTTCAGGTAGTCCTGCCAAAGCTTGAAGTTCGCTTCGACGAAATGGCCTGGATTGCGGATCGCATGGCTCAGGAAGTCGACGAAGGTCTGTCCTAGATTGAGCGGATCGCGCGAGCCGCCGCCCGAACCGTTACCGTTCTTCATGTGCGACTTCATGAAGTCGCTGACCAGTCGCTGGCTCTGTGCGGCGACCTTGACCATGTTGCGGGAGAATTCCGCAGGGTCGTTCACGCGGTATTCGTTGGCGCGCTTTTCTGGTTTTTGTGGTTCGGCCATCTCGGTTCCTAAGGCGGGCTTGGCCCCCGCGGGTCTGGAAGACTGCTGCTTTGCAGCAATTCATGCCCGGAGGCCTTGGCTGCGGCAAGTGTCACAGGTGGTGAGCTAGGGGTGTATCGTGCAAACTTAAAGGTAGCGTTTCCGACCCGGTTTGCGGCAAAATCAGCCACTATCCGTGTGCGGCGGCCTCGGATATATCCCATCGCCTTAAGACGGAGTTTCGCCCTGATGTCCCGCTTGGTTCTGCGCGTTTTGCCGATTGTCGCCGTGGCCGCCCTTTTGGCCGCCTGTTCCTCGATGCCGGAATGGACAAAGCCCTCCACTTGGTACGATGGCGTTACGGAAAAGAAGGCCCCGGTTGAACAAAAGGCCGAAGCCAAGCCGGCCGAAACGCAGGAAGTGACGCAAACGGCGGCCCCGGGTGAGGGCGGCCTGGTGCCGGTTGTCGATCCGCTGGACCCGGAAAGCGACAAGAAAAAGTCGGTGGCGCTCAAAGCCCCGACCACCCCGACGGAGTTCCCCAATCT
>CXWL01008614.1_pt1 | contig 13182 bp, 15 predicted proteins | sample 590931 | NCBI WGS metagenome assembly CXWL01 (sample SAMEA3498368, study PRJEB10139) | groundwater metagenome | biome: water well; material: biofilm material | place: Germany | collected 2015-04-27
GTGTTGTCTTTACTTTCTTGAACGTTCGGTTGATCGAACGGGTGAATCCCCAGGAGATGGCCCGCCACGGCCGTGGCGATTTCCCACCTGAAAAATTCCCCTGCGAGATCATAACGGTCTTGGAGTGTGAGAGTCAGGACCGGGTGTCCATGTCGCGCGAGCCCGGCAATCTGCCGGTCGAGCTGTCTATTCTGATCTCCCTTTAACCGCAGATAGACAAAGAGCCGGTCCGTGCCATAGGCGGTCGGAGAGGCAATCGGTTCGTTTGCTACAGGAATGAGGCCGGTTCCTTCCTTCCCTGTGCTTTCTGCGAGGAGCTGTTCCGCCCACAGACCAAACGTGGTGATCTGTGGTGATGAGATCAGGGTGATCTTGTTGCGTCCTGCCTGCGCCAGCGAGGCCATCGTTGCGCCAAGGTCAGCCCCGGGATTCCGTTCAAGAGGGGATTGGGTGCGGCAGGCCTGGGCCATGGCTGTGGCACGCGTGATCAATCGTACGACGTCGATTCCCATCAGGACCGCAGGGACTAGTCCAAAATAGGAGAGGACCGAGTACCGTCCACCGATGTCGGGTGGGTTGGTAAAGATGCGCCAAAACCCATGCTCTGCTGCAAGCTTTTCTAACCCGGTGCCGGGATCGGTAATGGCAATGAACTGTTCGCCTCCTTGGTGGCCCGGAGTCTTATGGACAAGTTCCCAAAAGTGGGCAAAGAGGGACATGACTTCGATGGTTCCACCGGATTTGCTGGCGAGGATGAATAGGCTTCGAGCCGGGTCGATCGCCTGCGTGACCTGTTGAATCCAGCCTGGAACGGTAGAGTCGAGAACCCATAGACGTGGGAACCCATTGGATGATCCAAACGTTGCGCGAAGGACTTCTGGCCCCAAGCTGCTGCCACCCATCCCGAGCAGGACCATGTCGCGGATGCCGCGCTTTTTGGCCGAAGCGGCGAAAGTCAGCAAATCCTCGGCCCTATCTTTCATGTACTCGACGATAGTCAGCCAGCCGAGGCGATTGGCGATGTCGGTGGGATCTTGTTTCCAGAGCCGATGGTCGCAGGCCCACATTCTCTCAACCGTACGGGATTCGGCGAGACGTGCATTTGCCGCAACGACCAGGGATTGAAGCTCCGGGGGAAATGATCGATCAGTTTCGAGTTTCATGGCAAGCCTTCCTCCTATTCTAGATATCGGAGGAGAGAAACACAAACATGAGATCTCGCCTAGCCCGGTCTGTCTGGTTTCTCTGGTCTATCTGGTCTGTTCGGTCTGTCTCATTTGTTCAGTTGAACCAGAGAGACCAAATAGACCAGACAGACCAAATGAACAAAACAGGACAGCGCATAGTTTGACAGGGCGCTGGCCCCATCCCTATAATGCCCCTGTCATCCTGAGTCGTCTTAGGTAAGGAGTGATCGTATGTCTTTTACATCTCAGCAACCATCAAATCTCAAGAAAAAACGCGAGCATGGATTTCGTAAGCGAATGAGCACGAAGAATGGCCGGAAGGTGTTGGCTCGTCGTCGCGCGAAGGGACGGGCCCGCTTAACCGTATAGGTCGAGCGACGCTGACTAGGGCTGCACGAAGGAATCTTTACCCTCCGTTATGTGCCCCGGACAAGTTAGCTCCCAACACAGGATGACAGTATGTGGTCATAACCGAGTCCAGATCGCTGGCCTCGAAGGGGGAGTCCTGTGCAAACTAGCCCTTTTCTATGGTGATGGCGATGTCACATGGTGGGGGCGACAAACACCTGTTCTTGAAACGCAGCCGCGACATTGAATATGCCAAGGAGCACGGAAGCCGTATCTCGACCGCCCTGTTTAACATGATAGTTTGTCGGACTGACGGGATTGGCAGCCGGGTCGGTATTGTGGTGGGGAAACGGTTCGGCATAGCCGTTAGCCGGAATAGGGTAAAGCGCCTGTTTCGGGAGCTTACACGGCAACTGCGCGGTCAATTGCTCCCTGGACTGGACCTTGTGGTTTTCCCCAAGCGGGATTCAATTGTGCAGCCCTTTTCCATCCTGAAAGGGGTGTGGTTGTCGGCGCTTCAGCGTCAACGGCTGTTTCGTATCCGTGAGGACTAGCGTTCGCCGGTGGGGCTTGACTCTGCTTGCCGGTTATCGCTAATGGGTCTCGGCTTTTCTTTGTCAGCCTGCCATTCTGAGCCAACCTGCTCTGAATATGCGAGGGCCGCGATCAGCTGGTATGGGTGCTTCGTGAACGCACGTTTCTGATCCACAGTTCGATGAAATATTGAATTTTTCATCGTGAGATTTGGATCCTCTGAAGTACTAGGATCGCAATTGGTCATATCGAGGTAGCGGGTTATTATGGACAAACGCGTTGTCGTCTTTCTCGTTCTGTCATTAGCGATCATCCTGGGATTCGATCTGTTTATCAGACAGATGGGATGGGCTCCTGACCAGAATCATCCTCAGCCTCCCGCTGAGGATGCCTCTGGTCCGAGCTCCTCCGCGGAACGAGAGCCGGCTCCCGCCCCGGGAACAGGCAAGGACAGCAGTTCGACCGGTTCGAGCGTCCCATCCAAATCCGGTCAAAAATCCGGCGCTCCCTCGCCGGATACTTCACCGACAATACTGGAACAGACTGTAACAGTTGAAACCGACCTCGTTCGAGTCGGACTGTCGAATCGTGGCGGGGTGATTCGAACNNCACGATAGTTATGTCGTAGATGTATCGGTTGCCCTGGAGGGGATCACCGAGCCCTACGATATCGTGCTGGGAACTAACTTCGGAATCGTGGAATGGGGTAGCGGGTTCATCGGTGTGATCGGGTCTGCCTCACAGGTTGACGACAAAGTAGACAACGAGACGCCGGAAAAGGAACTTGAGCGGAAAGGGGCGGTTAAGTGGGTCGCCTTACACGATAAGTACTTTATATCGGTGTTAATGCCGAAACAGGGCACGTCCTCGCTTGCCAAGACCGAAGGCGAGCAGATTGTGTCGACCGGGGTGCGGATGGCCGCGTCAGGAGGCGCGTCCTCGGCTGCGCTTCAGCTCTATGCCGGTCCAAAGGAGTACGACACGCTCAAAGCCCTGAACGTGGGCCTGGAAGATATGATCGATTTCGGATTCTTCATCTTCGGCAGTTGGTCTTTTGTGAAAGCGGTCGCGAAGCCAATCTTTTATATACTGCGGTTTATCCATGACTATATCCCCAACTATGGGATCACCATCATCCTGCTGACGATGGCGATCAAGGTCATATTTGTGCCGCTGCAATATAAGAGCTATAAGTCGATGAAAATGATGCGGCTGATTCAACCGAAGATCAAAGAAGTCCAGGAGAAATACAAGGGTGATCGCGACCGTTTGAACAAGGAATTGATGAAACTTTATCGGGAACAGAAAGTGAACCCGTTGGGTGGCTTTCTCCCGATGTTCTTGCAGATGCCGGTCTTCGTGGCCCTGTTCAATGTCCTCTATACGACGATCGACTTGCGCCAAGCCCCTTTCATGCTCTGGGTTAAAGATTTATCGGTGCAGGATCCCTTCTATGTGTTGCCGATCCTCATGGGGGCGACGATGTTTATTCAGCAGAAAATCACGCCCACCACGATGGATCCGACACAGGCAAAAATCATGTTGGTGCTCCCGATCGGCATGACATTCCTGTTCGTTAACTTTCCTGCTGGTCTTGTATTGTATTGGGTAACCAATAATATCCTGACCATCTCCCAGCAATTGATCACGGATCGTTTTCTGTTGACCGACAAGGCGCTGGCCTCGGCAGCGGCTGAGCAAAGCAGCAGCCCGAACGCATAAGCGTCTCCCGACTGGTCTATCTAGTTTATCTGGTCTGTCTCGTTTGTTTGGTTGAACCGGACAGACCAAATAGACCAGATCAACCAAATGAACAAGACAGGCTGGCGGACTTTTTCAGCATCCTGCCAGTGAATGAGGCGTCATGCGTGGAGGACTCGGAGACACGATTTGTGCCATCGCCACCCCCGCAGGCGAGGGCGGTATTGGGATCGTTCGTCTGAGTGGTCCTCATGCGCTTGCTGTTGCCTCCCAAGTTGTTCGGCTTCGGTCTGGTGATCCGCTCTCATCGGTTCCCTCTCATACACTGCATCTTGCCGATCTGGTAATTCCCGCATCAGACAATCAGAAAGGAACGAGAATCCTTCACAAGCGCCTACCCGTATCGGGCCTACTCGATGAGGCGCTCGTGGTCTATATGAAAGGGCCTCGATCTTATACGGCAGAGGACGTGGTGGAGATTCAGTCTCATGGCGGGGCACTCGTGCTTGGGATGGTTTGCACGGTATGCATTGAGTCCGGCGCACGGATGGCGGAGCCGGGAGAGTTTACGAAGCGAGCCTTTCTCAACGGGCGCTTAGATCTCTCCCAGGCGGAAGCGGTACTCGATACAATCAGGGCCACATCATCCGCCGGATTGAATATCGCTCAACGCCAGCTACGGGGTGATCTCGCTCGTGAGGTGGAACAGGCGCGGACCTCTCTTCTGACGGTATTGGCCCATGTGGAAGCGGGGATTGATTTTGTGGGCGAAGATATTTCCTTTCTTCAGCGCGATGAACTGGTGCGCATCGTGGGCGAGGCCTGTGCAGTGGTTCAGAGGCTGGAAACCACGGCGCAGGAGGGTCGGATCTTGCGGGAAGGCGCGCGAGTCGTCATCCTTGGCCGGCCGAATGTCGGAAAATCCAGCCTGTTAAACCGTCTTCTGAGGGAAGAACGGGCGATTGTGACGGCCATTCCCGGAACGACGAGGGATGCGATTGAGGAATCTATCGATCTTGACGGGGTGATGATTCGTCTGGTTGATACGGCAGGAGTGCGGGAAACGGACGATATTGTCGAGCAGGAAGGGATTAAACGGACGCGTGCGGCGCAGAATGAGGCGGACCTCCTGTTAGTGGTCGTAGATGGCAGTACGCTTCTCACGAGCGATGATCGGGTGGTCTTGAGCGCAGCCAGGGATCGCAAGCATGTAGTGATCCTGAACAAGGCGGATCTTGCCGCTTCAGTGGAAACTGATGCCGCGCTTGAGGGCCACCTGGTATTTGTTGTTTCGGCTAAAACAGGGTTGGGGATTGAGACGGTGAAGTCGGCTCTTCGCGCTCAGCTTGTGTCCGAGGGCTTTGAGGCAGCGGAGAGCGTCACGGTGACGAACGTACGGCATCGTGACGCGTTACGCCGGGCCGGTGAATCCCTGGGCCAGGCTCTCGAGTCCGTGCGGTGCGGGATGGCCGGAGAGTTTGTCTCGATCGATGTGCGCGCCGCAGCCGACGCGCTCGGAGAAATTACGGGCGCCATTACGACAGACGAGATTCTTGGCCGAATCTTTTCAGAATTCTGTATCGGTAAATAGGAAAAGATCGAACATGGGACAGTCAGTGGACGTCATTGTGGTTGGCGGAGGTCATGCCGGCTGCGAAGCCGCCTTGGCGGCGGCGCGCATGGGTGCGCAAACCTTGCTGCTCACGATGGATCGTGACCGAATCGCACAGATGTCGTGCAACCCGGCGATCGGGGGAATCGCCAAAGGACATTTGGTAAAGGAAATCGATGCACTGGGCGGGGAAATGGCGCGGAACACCGATCAAGCCGGCATCCAGTTCCGCTTCATCAACACGAGTAAAGGCCCGGCGGTGCGGGCCCTCCGCGTCCAATGCGACAAGAAGCTGTACCGAGACGCCATGCAACGAACGTTGGGCCTGCAAGCAGGGCTGACGATCGGTGAAGGGACGGTCGATCGCTTACTGACGCACGCCGGCGCGATTACCGGTGTGGTGACGAACCATGGCGATCACATACACGCGAAGGCTGTTATTCTGACATCGGGAACATTTCTTAAGGGACTTATCCATGTCGGCTTGAATCATTTTCCTGCGGGACGAGCCGGAGAGGCGTCCGCCGAACATCTGTCCGATTGTATGCGCGACCTGGGGTTCGAAGTAGGCCGGCTCAAAACCGGCACGCCTCCTCGCTTGGACGGAGCCACTATCGATTTTTCCGGGATGACGCCTCAGCCGGGAGATGATCCGCCGATGCCGTTTTCCTATCGGACCGACCGGATTGATAACCCTCAGCTCCTCTGTCATTTGACCCATACCAATCGTGCAACGCACGAACTGATCCAGCGCAACCTTGACCGGTCACCGCTCTACAGCGGCATTATTGAGTCGGTAGGGCCTCGGTATTGCCCATCGATTGAAGACAAAGTCGTGCGTTTTGCCGACAAAGAACGCCACCAGGTCTTTATTGAGCCTGAGGGGTTGGATAGCCGTGAATTTTATCCCAACGGAATTTCCACTAGCCTGCCGGTTGATGTCCAGGCCGGGATTCTGAAAACCATTCCTGGGTTAGAGCAAGCCACTATGCTCAAGCCTGGCTATGCGGTCGAATACGACTACTTTCCACCACGGCAACTGCACCAGACCCTAGAGACTAAGCTTTTAAATGGTCTCTACCACGCGGGGCAAATCAATGGGACTTCCGGCTATGAGGAAGCAGCGGCGCAGGGCCTCATGGCTGGGATTAATGCAGTCCTTAAACTTCGAGCCAAACCCCCATTAGTGCTTGACCGATCGCAGGCCTATATTGGCGTTCTCATTGACGATCTCATTACAAAAGACGCACGTGAGCCCTATCGCATGTTTACATCACGAGCAGAATACCGCCTACTATTGCGCCATGGAAATGCTGACCTTCGATTAACTGATACTGGACGGCTCGTTGGATTGATTTGCGACGAAGTCTATGAAAAATTTAAGATAAAACAACAGACAATTGAATCTGATCTCTTACGCCTCGAAGAATTTCGACCAAAACTCACGGAAGCTGTTCGTAAACGTCTAGCCAATATTCAGATTCAGGATATCTCTGGACCCTGTACAGCAGCCCAACTTTTACGGCGCCAGGAGGCACATTATAAGCCTCTGTTAGAGGCGCTTGAGGTGAGTGCGGTAGAAGACATTGAAATTGCTTACGAAATAGAGTTACAGGTCAAGTATTCAGGTTATATAAAGCGCCAGCTTCAACAGATAAACAGATTCAAAGGTCTAGAAACAAAGGCTATTCCTGTAGCCTTCAATTACGATGGAACTCCTGGTTTTTCACGGGAGGTCAGAGAAAAGTTAAAAAAAGTTCGCCCAGCCTCTATTGGCCAGGCATCGAGAATTTCAGGAGTCACACCAGCAGCAATTTCTCTTCTCCTTGTCGCACTCGAAAAATACAAGGGTGGATCAACTAGAGATACTCTCCAGTTAGTCTAACCCAAGACAAACGAATGACGATTTTTCTATTGTCCACTTCAGAATGTCTTGACCTCATCTGCTGATTCACGTAATTGTTCCACGTGGAACATGAACAAGAATTGCGGGATCTCACGGTTAGCGCTGCAAGGGAGTTTGGGCTAACAATCGAGGAAATCCATGCAGAGCAGTTCATACGCTATCTCGCTCACCTCATTGAGTGGAATAAGACGATCAATCTCACCACGATCACTAACCCCAAGGAAATCATCATCAAACATTTCGTCGACTCGCTCGGTGCGCTTATCGCGACAAGCTTTCCACGAAATGGCGTGGTGCTCGACATAGGATCTGGAGGAGGGTTTCCTGGTATTCCTCTTAAAATTGTGAGACCTGATATTCGGCTAATCCTAGTAGAACCAGTTCGAAAAAAATGTTCTTTCCTCAATTCAGTGATCGGTCTATTAAAACTGCATGACGCGGCTGCATTTGATGGCACTATCGAACAATACGCCAAACAACCGCTCCGACATACCATTGATATGGTTGTAATAAGAGCCTTGAAATATGAAGAAGTAAGGGAACACATTCCTGAAGTACTAACTACAAAAGGGAAAGTCGTTTTGTATCGAACAGAGGTTATTACGGAACAAGAAATCGGAAAAGAATTTCATCTTCTAACCGAAACAGCGCTTATTCTTCCTAAGGCGTCTGGCAAGAGAGTTATTTCAGTGCTTGAGAAAAAAAGTCCATAGTATAGTCGGTCGATATGTAAATGTTCCACGTGGAACATTATTGATGGACATGTGTAGGAGTGAATGGTTCAGCCTTCAATATGGCAAAGATTATAGCGATCGCAAATCAAAAAGGTGGCGTAGGGAAGACGACGACAGCTGTGAATCTTGCTGCTGGAGTTGCTCTTCTTGGTAGTCGTGTCTTGCTTGTGGATATGGACCCGCAAGGAAACGCCACGAGCGGATTAGGGGTTGATCCCCGTTCTCTACAGACTACTGTGTACAACTGCTTGATTAATTATGTAAAATTTCATGATGCAGTACAAGTCACCGAAGTGAACGGTTTATCACTTTTACCGGCAAATGCTGACTTGTCAGGAGCAGAAATAGAACTAGTGAATGTTGAAGAACGTGAAAAACTGCTTCGGCATTTCTTGCGAGATGTTGACAAGTTATTCGACGTTATTTTTCTCGATTGTCCTCCTACATTGGGAATTCTGACGGTGAACGCACTTGTTGCAGCTCATGGCGTCTTAGTCCCGGTTCAATGTGAATATTATGCCATGGAAGGGTTAAGCCGCTTGGTTGGAAATATCGATCGAGTTCGTCAGTCGTTTAATCCGGAACTCCAATTAGAAGGGATCGTCTTGACAATGTTCGATGCGCGGAATACGTTGGCGCGTCAGGTCTCTGAACAAGTTCGTGGATATTTTAAAGATGTCGTCTACAACACGGTGATCCCTCGCAATGTAACACTGGCAGAGGCTCCAAGTTACGGACGCCCAGCCATGCTATATAACGTTGCATCGGCAGGATCACAAGCCTATCTGTCCTTAGCCAAGGAGTTTGTGAGTCATGGAGAAAAAAGCGCTCGGTAGAGGACTCGACGCATTACTGCCGGCGATTAAGCCCGTCTCGATGACGGAATTGCCTGAGGTCCAACATCTGCGGATCGATGCGATCGTACCGAACCGGTATCAGCCGAGACAAACATTTTCCTCTAAGGAGCTCGCAGAACTCACAGCCTCATTGAAGCAAAATGGATTGCTGCAACCGATATTAGTTCGCCGCAAGGGTGACGGAATCTACGAGCTCATTTCCGGTGAACGGCGTTGGCGAGCGGCGAAAGAAGCCGGACTGGAAACCATTCAAGCCGTCATTCGCAATTGCGGAGATGAAGAATCTGTTGTCCTGGCACTGATAGAAAATATTCAACGCGCAGATCTCAATCCCATGGAAATGGCTAAGACTTACCATCGGATGATGAACGAATTTGGACTAACCCAGGACACAATTGCGCAACGAGTCGATTGTGAGCGATCGTCTGTTGCCAATATCGTACGTCTTATCAATCTCCCTTTGGAGATTCAGCGACTGATTGAAACAAATCAAATCTCCATGGGACATGCCAAAGTCATTCTCAGTCTTCATGAACAGAGTGAGCAGCTTAGAGTTGCCAAGTTGGTCGTTTCAAAAGCTTTATCTGTGAGAGAAACAGAGAAACTCATAGAGTCCGCATCAGTTGCAAGGAAGCGCGGGACAAAAGAATTGCAGCGAACGCCTTGGTCTGACGTGGAAGAGCGATTACAGAAACGATTAGGCACTAAAGTCGTAATCCAGAAAGGAAAACGAGGCGGTAAAATCGTCATTCATTATTTTTCCCCCCCTGAACTCGATGGAATTATCGAGACACTTCTGAACTAGTCCACGCCACATTCTGGCTCAAAGAGGCCTGGTTAAGTAGAGGCATACTTGTTGCTTATACGTATGCGCGTCCATGTGCATTCTGATCGACTACTTCTCATGACCGCATCACAGCTGTGCTGGAATAGTGGAGGCATCAACTCGAGGAGGCGCGTTCATGTGGGGACAGGAAAGAAAAGAAGAGACAAGCTCTAACGAGCAGGAAGGTAAAGAGGTTACCATGGTTGTTGCCAACTCAACAATTGCCGATGGGGCGGGAGACATTAGTGCCTTTGTGGGGAAGGGAGTCGAATTCAAGGGTACCATCTCTTATAGCGGTACGGTGAGAATCGATGGACACCTTGAAGGAGAAATTCATACTGACGGCGTGCTACTGATTGGTGAAGAGGCCATCATCCAGGCAAAAATTACCGCNNGGAAGCGTCAAGACGCCGGTCCTTTCAATGGAAGACGGCGTGTTGTTCAACGGCGCACTCGAAATGGCTCATGGCGTTCGCGATGTCTCTCGGGATGCCGCGTTGCTGCCCATCGGAGTGATCACGCCCCCTCATATTAAACGCGTCAATGGCTAGAAAGCATATTACTATCTAGGTATTTTACCTGTATATTTTGCGTGGTGACGAGCCATGCATGTGCGGGAAGAGCCTTAGGAGGCGATCATGTGGGCAATGAAAGAGCGCTCCCAGCAAGTTGAGCCAGACAGCGAGAGTTTTACGCTTTTAGGNNTCGTATCAGTTGGAGTGCTCATGAATAGCGGCAAGATCAATGGCACCGTCACTGCCCTTGAAAAGATTCATATCCTTAAGCCCGGTGAACTTGTTGGCGATATCCGAACCCCGGTCATTGCGATCGAAGAAGGTTCTCATTTCCATGGGATGTGCGACATGGGAGATCATCATTGGAGCGGCGAACGTAACCCGCCGGTCGACGTGTCTCCCAATCTTGTTGTATCCGCCCGCTAACTGCAGGAAACAGCCTCTAGCCCTTTTCCTCGCTCCTCAGTACAATGGCGCCCCTATGGCTTGCCCTACAGTTCTCCTTGGCATGAGCGGTGGAGTGGACAGCTCTGTCGCCGCAGCCCTTCTGGTACGCCAGGGCTACGACGTTCGTGGTATCACGCTTCAGGTCTGGGAGCACGAAGACGAAACGGTCGCAGCCTCTAAGCGCTGGGAAGAACGTGGCTGCTGCAAGGTCGGTATTGCCCGATATGTCGCACAGACATTGAAGATTCCGCATGAAGTGGTCGACACCAGAGAAACCTTTCGTGCCGGCGTGATCGACGACTTTGTAGCCGGCTATCTCGAAGGTACAACGCCCAATCCCTGTGTCCGGTGCAACGAGCGCGTCAAACTGCGGAGTCTCATTGAGCTTGCGGACGCGCGCGGGATCAATTTTGTGGCCACCGGTCACTATGTTCGCATTGGGGAATCCGGAGGGTTGTCGACGCTTCAACGAGCAGCCGATCCTAGGAAAGATCAAAGCTATTTTCTCTACCGTCTCAGGCAGTCATGGCTCGCGCGGCTGCTCTTTCCTGTGGGAGGCATGCAGAAGACTGACGTGTGGAAAGAGGCGGAGGCGTTGGGACTTCCCGCAGATGAATTGAAGGAAAGCCAGGAAATTTGCTTCGTGAGCCATGGCGATTATCGAACCTTCATCGAGAAAGAGGCGCCAGTCGCCAAGAAGCCAGGGGCCTTTCTGGACAATGAAGGCCGATACTTAGGCGACCACGAAGGAATCGCCTTTTATACGCCAGGCCAACGACGAGGTCTCGGCATTGCCACCGGCCGCAGGCTCTATGTGCAGCAAGTACAGCCTGCTACCAATACGGTTGTCCTTGGAGGAGAAGAGTCATTGCGTCGCAGTCAGTGTGACGTCGCAGATCTGAATCTCTTCGACTCCTCACTGCTTAGCGGATCGACAGAAGTCGAGGTCAAAGTCCGGTATGCCACGCCTGCTATGCCAGCAACCATCCAGTCTCGCTCAGACGGCACCCTTCGTATTACCTTCCATGAGCCACAACGCGCATTGAGCCCAGGGCAATCAGCGGTATTCTATCGGAACAACCATGTGCTGGGCGGCGGCATCATCCAAACCTTCTAGCGTTCTCACGATCCGCACCATCATATTGACAGCCCTCATCTGCCAATGCTAACTTGGCGCGCCGCTTTTCGTGCAAGCCACGAAGGCTTCTTCTTTTGTCAAAAAGAAAAGAGCGAACGGACCCATATAGTGATTAAGACAGCAGTAGCGCGACGTTATGCACAGGCGCTTTTTGAGTTACTCGACGTATCCATCATCGAACAAACCCGTGTGGCCTTAACAGGGCTGGGTCAAGCGATCAAGGATTCAGTCGCATTGCGCCATGTCGTGGCCTCGCCGGTATTTGGCGCCGAAGACAAAATTGCCGTCCTTGTAGAACTCGGTTCACGCCTGGGGTGTCCTCCCGTCGGAAAAACCTTTCTCGAACAGTTGGTCAAAAAAAATCGCGTCGGCTTTCTTCCTGAGATCGCCGAGGCCTTCGGGAAACTTGCCGACGCATCGAAAGGCACCCAGCAAGTCACCGTGTTCTCCGCAACAGCCCTACCCCAGGGCGAACAAGATCAAATCAGCAATAGCTTGCGCACAATGCTCAAGCGCCAAGTGGAAGTCACCTTTCATACGGATGCCCGCTATCTCGCCGGCGTACAGATCCGTCTCGGCAGCACGGTGGTCGATAGTACCGTGCTGGGGCGGTTACAAGCGATGCAGAGTTTGTTGATTAAGGAGTAGCCATGCAGATTAAGGCAGAAGAAATCAGTTCGATTATCAAAGAAAAGATCAAAGGCTTCGACAAACAAGTCGATGTCAAGGAAACCGGCTCAGTCATTCAAGTCGGAGACGGGATTGCCAAGGTCTATGGCCTTGACGGNNGATGACGTTGGGGTGAAGGAAGGCGATCCGGTCAAGCGCACGGGACGTATTGCGGAGATTCCGGTCGGCGAAGCCTTGATCGGTCGTGTGGTAAATGCAATCGGGCAGCCTATCGATGGCAAAGGGCCGATCAAGTCGACGCTTTCGTCCCGCATCGAGGTTGTCGCGCCCGGGGTGAATACACGGCAGTCGGTGCGCGAGCCTTTGCAAACGGGCATCAAGGCCATCGACGCCATGATCCCCATCGGTCGAGGACAGCGTGAGTTGATCATCGGCGACCGGCAGACCGGCAAGACCGCCATTGCTGTCGATACGATCATCAACCAAAAGGGCCTCAACGTCTTTTGCATCTATGTCGCCATCGGCCAGAAACGTTCCACTGTGGCCCGCGTCGTNNGCGAGCGATGCAGCACCCATGCAGTACCTGGCGCCATTTTCCGGCGCCGCCATCGGCGAGTACTTCCGGGATAACGGCAAACATGCGTTGATCGTCTACGACGACCTTTCCAAACATGCCGTAGCCTATCGCCAGTTGTCTCTGTTGCTCCGCCGTCCACCGGGCCGCGAAGCCTATCCGGGCGACGTGTT
>CXWL01109646.1_pt1 | contig 13180 bp, 14 predicted proteins | sample 590931 | NCBI WGS metagenome assembly CXWL01 (sample SAMEA3498368, study PRJEB10139) | groundwater metagenome | biome: water well; material: biofilm material | place: Germany | collected 2015-04-27
TACATCGTGCCGATGTCCTTGTGGTTCGTCGCGTACAGCCAGCGGCGCCAGCCGTGCGGCGCGTGGTGATCGTGGTCGTGATCGTGGGCGTGGTCACCGTGGTGGCCGCCATGGTGGTCAATGACTGCGCTCATGCCGTTTCCTTCTGCCTTCTGATTCGACGAGTTCTTACTTGCGTGCGGCCACGATATCGGCCGGCTGAACGATCTGCCCGGTCTTGTTCGACCAGTTGTTCTTCGTGTAGGTGATCACCGCGGCGATCTCCGTGTCGGACAACTGCTTCCATGCCGGCATGGCACCGTTGTTCTGACCGTTGAGCAGCACCTGGATCTGCTTGAGCTTGTCGGCGTCGAGCACCACGGCCGCGCCGTCCAGCGGCTTGATCGGGCCGGCGCCCTTGCCGCTGGCCTGGTGGCAGGCGGCGCAGTTGGCCGCGTAGACCTTCTCGCCGCGGGCGACGAGTTCGTCGAGCTTCCACTCCTTGGCCGGATCGTCGGCCAGCGCGGCCATTGCCTTCTTCTTGCCGTCCACCCACGCGGTGTAGTCGGCAGCCGACAGCACCTTCACGTGGATCGGCATGTAGGCGTGCTCCTTGCCGCACAGCTCGGCGCACTGTCCGTAGAAATCGCCGGTCTTCTCGGCGCGGAACCAGGTGTCGCGCACGAAGCCGGGGATGGCGTCCTGCTTGATGCCGAAGGCCGGCACCATGAAGGCGTGGATGACGTCGTTGGCGGTGGTGATGATGCGGATCTTCTTGTCGACCGGCACGACCAGCGGGTTGTCGACCTTGAGCAGGTAGTTGTCGGTCGCCGGCGGCTTGCCGCTGTTGGACATCTCGCGGTGCGACACGTCGAGCGTGGAGACGAAGCCGATGCCCTCGCCCTCGCCCTTGAGGTAGTCGTAGCCCCACTTCCACTGGATGCCGGTGGCCTTGATGGTCAGGTCGGCGGAGCTGGTGTCCTTCATCGCGACGACGGTCTTGGTCGCGGGCAGCGCCATGCCGATCACGATGATCAGCGGCACCACCGTCCAGGCGATCTCCACCTTCACGCTCTCGTGGAAGTTGGCCGCCTGGTGCCCCTTGGAGCGCCGGTGCTTGAAGATCGAATAGAACATCACGCCGAACACGGCGACGAAGATCACCGTGCAGATGACCAGCATGAAGTAGTGCAGCCAGCGCTGGTCGGCAGCGATCTGCGTGACCGGCGGATGCAGGTCGAGCTGGTTGACGGCCGGGCCGCCCGGCAGGCTGGTGACGGCCAGTGCGGCTTGCGTCGCCAGCGTCGCACCTGCGGTGAGGGCGACTCGCGCCAACGTTGCACGGAGTGATTTGATCGTCTTCATCGTTGTCACGTCAGTTTCTGGATTCCGCTCAGGCCGCACCAGGCACGAGCCCCTGCACCGCTTCATGCCGCCGCAGCACCCACCGCATCTCGTCGGCGAGTTGCTGCCGCAACTCGGGTCGCACGAAGCGCCCCACCCTCACCTTCCTGCCACGCTCGCACAGCTCGATCAACGAACCGTCGGGCCGCATGGACTCCACCCTCACCCACTCGGTGCAGAACTCGCACCGCTCGGTTCGCGCGCCGCAGGCGCGCTCCACCGTCAACACACCGCCTTGCAGCCGGATGCTCTCGCGGTCCGTGGCGTGGCGCACATGCACCAGCAGCGCCACACCGACCGCCAGCACTTCCAGCCAGGCGAAGGGCATCACCAGCGTCGCGCCCAGCCACCAGAACATTCCGGCGATGCCGAGCGAAATGCCGCTCAAACCCAGGTAAAACCCCAACATCTGCCTCGGCGTCAACGAACAGTTGCGACGAAGCTCCCACTGCACCGAACAAGGCCCCGATTCTGCCTGCAAGGCGTGCCCGAACCGCAATCGTTGCGGGCCGTTCTCGCGCGGCATGGAAGTGGCGTTGAACGTCATCCCTGCTTACTGCCAGCTGACTGCATCCTGCTTCAAAGCACGAACTGCTCATCGAGGCTTTGATCAACTGCAAGAGTTTAGCGCACCGGCTTGGCTCCCCGACCACGCACCATGGTGCGCATGTCTTGGAGCGACACCGTCGTCGTCTCGCCGCCACGCAGGCGGGGTGCCGCGCGGAACGCATGGCCATAGGCCACCTCGAAGGCGAGCGACGGTCGGCCGTCGGGGGCGGCCAGCGATTCGAGTTCGCGCAGCAGCCGCCGATGCCAGCGCGGCGTGCGCAGCCCGCTGGCCCGGGAAGGCGCGGCGTTGCCACCGAGGCTGCGCAGCTCGTCGAGCAGCGACTGCGCATCCGGCCATTGCAGCGTGATCGTCTCCTGGTCCATCACCGGGTCGGCAAAACCGGCCTGCACCAGCATGTCGCCGAGATCGTGCATGTCGATGAAGTTCGGCGTCGGTGCCGGCCAGCCCAGCCGCTGGTAGAGCCCGCGCAACTCGCGCAGCGTGCCGGGGCCGAGGCAGGAGAACATCACGAAGCCGTCGACGGCCAGGGCACGCTCCCAGCGCGCGAACAAGGCCGGCGGGTCCACCACCGCGTGCAGCATCATGTTGGCCCACACGAGCTGCGTGCCGGCGGGCAGATCGTCGCCCTCGCCGATCACCACCGCTGCCGGCGCTGTCCAGCGCCGCGCCGACCACCACGGCTGCCGCGCTGCCGCCTCGCTGCGCGCTCGCAGCGCCGGCGTGGGCTCGACGACGATGCGCTTCGCGTCGGGATAGGCGGCGGTCAGCAGTTCGGCGCCGGCGCCCAGCCAGCTCCACCAGTCGATCAGCTGCGCGGGCTGCATGCGGATGATGGCCAGTCGCTCGGCCATGCGCCGTGCCACCTCGCGGTGCAGCCAGGGCGCCTCGTCGGCGCGCGCCAGGCGGCGCAGGGCGGCATCCACCGCCACCGGATCGAGGCCGCGCGCAGACAGGTGGTTGGCAGGCGGCTCGCTCATGGGCGGGCAGTATATTGAGCCGGTGTCGCTGGCTTCGCTTCTCGGCTCCCTGCCCGGTCAATGCAGCATCTGCCGTGGCTGGGATCGCGGCGCGCTGTGTGCAGCATGCAGGCAAGGTTTCGCCGCGCCGCGGCCGCGCTGCGAACGCTGCGCCATCGCCGTGCCCGCGCAGCAGCGCGTTTGCGGCGAGTGCCTGCGCGAGCCGCCACCCTTCGAGCGCACGATCGCCGCGCTCGACTACGCCGCGCCCTGGAGCGCCTTGATCGCGCGCTTCAAGTTCCACGGCGCGGTCGAACTGGCGCCGCTGTTCGCAGGGCTGTTGCGCGAAGCCGTGCGCGACCATCCCGCACCCGAGCTGCTGCTGCCTGCCCCACTGAGCGAGACGCGGCTGCGCGAGCGCGGCTTCAACCAGTCGTGGGAGATCGCGCGTCGGCTCGGCCCGCGCGCCGACGCGAGGCTGCTGCTGCGCATCCGCGATACGCCGCACCAGGTCGACCTGCCGCTGGAGCGGCGCGCGCCTAACGTGCGCGCGGCCTTCGCGGTCGAGCCGCTGCGCCGCGGCGAAATCGCCGGCCGCAGCGTCGTGCTGGTCGACGACGTGATGACCACCGGCGCCACCGCCGCGGAGATGGCGCGCACGCTGCTGCAGGCCGGCGCGTCGCGCGTGCAGCTGTGGGTGCTGGCGCGGACGCCGCGGCCCGACGGCGCCTGAGCGCACCGAGCCACCCGCGCTGCCGGACAATCCCGGCACCATGTTCAACATCGTGCTCGTGCACCCGGAGATCCCGCCCAACACCGGCAACGTGATCCGCCTGGCCGCCAACACCGGCTGCGCGCTGCACCTCGTCGAACCGCTCGGCTTCTCTATGGACGACAAGCTGCTGCTGCGGGCCGGGCTCGACTATCACGAGTATGCGAGCGTGCGCCGCCACGCCTCGTGGCAGGCGCTGCTGAGCGACTGCGCGCCGCCACCGTCACGCTGCTTCGCCTTCACGACACGCGGCACGCGCAGCTTCGCCGAGGTCGCCTGGGCACCGGGCGACTGGCTGGTGTTCGGGNNGCGGTGTTCGAGGCGTGGCGGCAGTGCGGCTACGCCGGCGCCGCGTCACCCACTGGGAGGCCGGCTACTCCGGCTTGACGCCGGCGAGCTTGATCACCTTGGCCCAGCGTTCGCGCTCGCTGGCCATCAGGCCGGCCAGCGCGGCCGGCGCGGTGCCCGCAGCGTTGAAGTACTGCGCCAGCATCTTCGTGCGCACCTCGTCGCTCTTGATGATGCGCACCAGCTCGCGCGACAGCCGCTCGACGATGGCCGCGGGCGTCTTCGCCGGCGCGAGCACCGCCTGCCACGAGATCGCCTCGAACTCCGGGTAGCCCTGCTCGACCAGCGTCGGGAAGTCCGGCAGCGCGGCCGAGCGGCCCAGCGTCGTGACGCCGAGCCCGCGCAGCTTGCCGGCACGCACCTGGCCCATCGCGATGCCCGGCACCATGAAGCCGGCCTGCACCTGGCCGGCGAGGATGGCATTCACCACCTGCGGGAAGCCCTGGTAAGGCACATGCACGAGCTCGATGCCGGCGCGGCGCTTGAACAGCTCCATCGCCAGGTGCGCCGCGCTGCCGTTGCCCACGCTGCCGTAGTTGAGCTCGCCGCGCCTGGCCTTGGCCACGCGCACGAAGTCGGCCAGCGTGTCGGCGGCGAGTTTCGGGTCGACGACCAGCAGGTTCGGCGAGGTGGCCACCAGCGTGACCGGCGCCAGCTCCTTGACCGGGTCGTAGCTGAGGCTGCGGCTCAGCAGCGGCGCGGTGACCAGCGGGCCCTGGATGGTGAAGAGCAGCGTGTGACCGTCGGGCTCGGCCTTGGCCACCAGGCCGGTGCCGAGGTTGCCGCCGGCGCCGGGCTTGTTGTCGATCACCACCGGCTGGCCCAGCGCGGCCGTGAGCGGCTCCGCAACGAGTCGGCCGACCAGGTCCGGCGAACTGCCCGGCGGGAAGGGCACGACCAGCCGGATCGGCCGCGCCGGCCAGCCTTGCGCGAAGGACGGCAGCGCCAGCGTGGCCGCGGAAGCGGCGGCGGTGTGGAGAACCAGGCGGCGTTGCATGCGACTCTTCCTCTTTCAGACTTCGGGCCGGGCTTCGCGCCCCATCAGCAGGCCGAGCGCCTGCGCGGGCGTGATGCGGCGCTCCAGCACCGCCACCACCGCCTCGGTGATCGGCATGGCCACGTCCAGCGCCTGCGCACGCTGCAGCACGGTGGCGGCGCTGAGCACGCCCTCGGCCACGTGGCCGAGCTCGGCGAGGATCTGCGCCAGCGTCTGGCCCTGCGCCAGCAGCAGGCCGACGCGGCGGTTGCGCGACAGCTCGCCGGTGGTGGTGAGCACCAGGTCGCCCAGGCCCGACAGGCCCATGAAGGTCTCGGCGCGCGCGCCCAGCGCCAGGCCCAGCCGCGTCATCTCGGCCAGGCCGCGTGTGACGAGTGCGGCACGCGCATTCAGGCCCAGCTGCATGCCGTCGGCAATGCCGGTGGCGATGGCCATCACGTTCTTCACCGCGCCTCCGACCTCCACGCCCACCGGATCGTTCGAGGTGTAGATGCGCAGGGTGTCGCTGTGGAAGGCCTCGACGGCCTGCTCGACGAGCGCGGCGTCGCTGCTCGCGGCGACCAGCGCCGTGGGCTGGCCGCGCGCGACCTCGATGGCGAAGCTCGGGCCCGACAGCACGCCGGCACGCAGCGAGGGGCAGGCGGCGCGGGCGATCTCGTGGCCGAGCCGGCCCGTGCCCTCCTGGAAGCCCTTGCACAGCCACAGCACGCCGGGCGCGTCGGCCGGCAGGCGGCGAAGAACGCCTTCCAGGCCGGACATCGGCGTGGCCACCACCAGCAGCCCGTCGCGCGCATGCGCCACGGCGGCGTCGAAGTCGGTGTCGATCTGCAGCGCGGCCGGCAGCTCGACGTCCGGCAGGTAACGCCGGTTGCGCCGCTCGCTGCGCATCGCCGCGGCCTGCGCCGCATCACGCGCCCACAGCCGCGTGGGCTGCCGCGTGCAGGCGCTCACCGCCAGCGCGGTGCCCCACGCTCCCGCGCCGAGCACCGTCAGGTTCATGTGCGCCGCGGTCAGCGTCTCAGTTGACGCTGGTGATGATGCCCGAGCCGTTCTGGCCCGCGGCCTGGGCGCGCTGCGCCTCGTACATGGCCTGGAAGTTCACCTCGGCCAGCAGCACCGGCGGGAAGCCGGCGCGCGTGCACACGTCGGAGACGATGGCACGCAGGTAGGGGTNNAGGTAGGGGTAGACGATGCCCGGGCAGGCGATGCCGATGACCTGGTCGAGCTGGTCGCCGGGGATGTTGCGGATCTCGAAGATGCCGGCCTGCTTTGCCTCGACGAGGAACAGCACCTTGTCGGCGACCTTGGTGGTGACCGTCGCGGTGACCGCCACTTCGTAGACGCCGTCGGCGATGGCCTCGGCGCCCAAGCCGAGCTGGATGTCGACGGCCGGCTGCGACTGCTCGAGCAGGATCTGCGGCGAGTTGGGCTGCTCCAGCGACAGGTCCTTCAGGTACATGCGCTGGATCTGGAACACCGGGGTCTGGTTGTCGTCGGCCATGGAAATCTCTGTGGAGGGTGCTGCCGCCGCCGGAATGGGGCGGGCCGGCGATTATCGCTGCGTGCGCTCAGCCGCCCAGCAAGGCAGCCAGGCCGCCGCGCTGGTCCAGTGCCACCAGGTCGTCGCAGCCGCCGACGTGGGTGTCGCCGATGAAGATCTGCGGCACGGTGCGCCGGCCGGTGACTTGCACCATGGTGTCGCGCTCGGCGGGATGCAGGTCGACGCGGATCTCCTCGATCTGCTCGACGCCGCGCTGCCTGAGCAGCGCCTTGGCGCGCTGGCAGAACGGGCAGACCTGGGTGGTGTACATCTTCACGGCGGGCATGGCGCGTCCTCAGGCGTTCTTCTCGACCGGCAGGTTGGCTTCGCGCCACGCCGCCAGGCCGCCGGCCAGCACGTGCGAATTCTCGAAGCCGAGCTTCTTCAGCGTGGCCACGGCGCGCACCGCGCGCGTGCCGGACGGGCACACCACCACCAGCGGCAGCGTCTTGTTCTTCGGCAGCTCGCCCGAGCCCTCGAGGCGGCCCAGCGGCACGTTCTTCGAGCCTGTGGCGTGGCTGCCGGCGAATTCGTCGGGCTCGCTGACGTCGATCAGCACCGCCTTCTCGCGGTTGATCAGCTGCACGGCCTGTGCCGGCGTGACCCGGCCGGCGCCGCCGCCGCGCGAGATCATCGGCCAGAGCAGGAGGCCACCGGAGGTGATGGCAGCCAGGAACAGAACCCAGTTGTCGATAAAGAACTTCACGGGAGCCTTCAGCCGCTGCGGCGAAAAACGCGAATTATAGAATTCAGGGCTTCCGCCACCGGGCCCGGCCCGGCATGCCCTCATACCGAACCCGGCCAGACCATGCACAAGCTCGTACTGATCCGCCACGGCGAATCGACCTGGAACCTCGAGAACCGCTTCACCGGCTGGACCGACGTGGGCCTCACGCCCACCGGCGTGGCCCAGGCGCGCGAATCGGGCCGGCTGCTCAAGGCCGAGGGCTACGAGTTCGACGTGGCCTACACCTCGGTGCTCAAGCGTGCCATCTGGACGCTGTGGCATGCGCTGGACGAGATGGACCGCACCTGGCTGCCGGTGGTGAATTCCTGGCGCCTGAACGAGCGCCACTACGGCGCGCTGCAAGGGCTGAACAAGGCCGAGACGGCGAAGAAGTTCGGCGACGAGCAGGTGCTGGTCTGGCGGCGCAGCTACGACACGCCGCCGCCCGCGCTGGAGCCGAGCGACCCGCGCAGCGAGCGCAGCGACCTGCGCTACGCCAGGCTCGCCGACGGCGAGGTGCCGCTCACCGAATGCCTGAAGGACACGGTGGCGCGCGTGCTGCCGTACTGGAACGACACGCTGGCGCCGGCCATCCGCTCGGGCCAGCGCGTGCTCGTCGCCGCGCACGGCAACAGCATCCGCGCACTGGTGAAGTACCTCGACGGCATCTCCGACGACGCCATCGTGGGCCTGAACATCCCCAACGGCATCCCGCTCGTCTACGAACTCGACGACGCGCTCAAGCCGATGCGCAGCTACTACCTCGGCGACGCCGAAGCGGCGGCGAAGGCCGCGGCCGCGGTGGCCAACCAGGGCAAGGCCTGAGGCGCAGCGACCGCAGCCAGGCCGGCCCTCACTCGGGCAGGCCGAACAGGCGCTCCGGCGGCACGCGCAGCACCAGGTTCTTGTCGGCCGCCAGCGCGGCGATGGCGAACTCGGGTTTCGCGGTGTCGCGCATGACCGTGTTGACGCTGGGCATGCCGTGCCGGTCGGTGATGCCCGCTGCCAGCGGCGTGCTGGCATTGGCGCCACGCCGCACCACCACCGCCATCTCGCCCGACTTGAGCTGCACGAACTCGCCCGGCGGGTAGATGCCGAACTCCTTGATGATGGCCGCCGAGGCCGGCGCGCCGCCCGACTCCTGGAACAGCTGCCGCGCCGCGACTTGCGGCGACAGCGGCGTGCGCAGCGCACGCGGCGCCATCTTCGCCATGAACACGTCGATGTAGCGCAGCACCGTGGCCAGTTCGCCCGACTCGCGCACGCCCGCCGGGTAGCCGGTGCCGTCCGGCCGTTCGTGGTGATGCGCGACGGCCTCGAGCCAGGCCGCGTCGTCGATGCCGGCGGCCTTCAGCATCTCCACGCCCTGCGCCGGATGCACGCGGATCATGTCCACCTGCGGCGGCGTGGGCGGCACGCCCTGCGCCGCCATGCGGCCCTGCAGGTCGAGGATGGCGATGTTCATCGTCAGCGCCGCCTTCATCAGCGTGTTCGTGCGCGGCGCGTCCCAGCCGAGCCGGCGTGCCATCAACAGCGCCACCATCGCGCAATGCACCGAGTGCGCCAGCGCGTAGATGGTCAGCCGCTTCGGGTCCTGGCGCACCGTCAGGTAGATGGCAATGTCGGGGTCGCGCAGCGTGAGCGCCTCCACGCGCCGCGCGAGTTCGTCGACACGATCACCGAACCCCGCCCCGCCCTGCACGCTGCGCAGCACCCGGTCGAGCTGCCACAGCACCTGCTCCCACTGGGCGAACAGGCTGGCCGGGCGCTTCGCCTCGGCCTCGGCGCGCGAGGCGGCGGCACGCACCTCCTCGATGTCGACGCTGGCGCCGCGCTCGAGCAGTGCGGCGAGCTGCGCCTCGTTAGCAATCACCTGCCCGCGCGCCAGCAGCAGCTGGCCCTGCTCGTCGCGCACGCCCCAAGGCAGGGGCTCACCGAGCTTCACCTGGCTTTGGATCAGCCTGAGCAGATGCATGGAGTCCCTTCTCGGCGCGAGGTGTCAGTATGGGTCGCTCGCCCATTCATCCGCAATCGGCGATTGCCCTCGCCAGCAGCGGCGCCACCGAGACGACATTGCTCGCGTGCGGCACGGCGTCGGTGCTCCAGACGTGACGGATGCCACACCGCTTCAAGCCCTCGATGGCATCGCCGCCGAACAGCGCGTGCACCACGGCCACGTCGATCGACGCGGCACCACGTTCGCGCAAGACCCGGGCGGCCTGCGTCAAGGTGTGGCCCGTGCTCGCCACGTCGTCGATGAGCACGACCGCGCGGCCGGCGATGTCCTGCGCAGGGAGTTCGACCGACACGTCGCGGTCGCCGCGGCGGGTCTTGCGGCAGACCAGGCCCTGCAGGCCGTTGTGCTCGCCCGCGGCGCGCACCCACTGCTCGGCCTCCTCGTCCGGCCCGACCAGCAGCGGCGGCGACGCCGCCGGCCACTGCGCGGCGATCCAGGCGCCCAGCAGCGGCGCGGCCGTCAGCGCCACACCCTGCGAGCCGGGCATCACCTCGTCCAGCGAGGCGATGCGGTGCAGGTGCGGATCGATCGTGATCACGCGGTCGAACAGGCCGGCGAGAAAGCCGGCGACGATGCGCTGGCTCACCGCCTCGCCGGGCACGAAGGCGATGTCCTGCCGCATGTAGGCGAGGTAGGGCGACACCAGCGTGAGGTGCCGCGCGCCGAGCTCCCGCGCGGTGCGCCCGGCCAGCAGCAGTTCGACCAGCCGCTGGTTGGGTTGCTGCAGGCCGCGCAGCAGCACCACGCGCGACGGCAGCGCCGGCGGCAGCCGCAGCTTCAGCTCGCCGTCGGGAAAGCAGTGCTCCGCCACGAAGGCGAGTTCGCAGCCCATCTCGCGCGCCAGCGACTGCGCCAGCGCAGTCTCGTCGGCAAAGGCCAGCAGCATCGCTCGTCTCCCGATCAGAATTCGGCGCCGCTGTCGTGCAGCACGTAGTCGCGCGGCAGTTCGTCGGCCGCGCCGATGCGAAAGCCCGGCTCGGCATCGGCCTTGCGGCGCGCGTAGTCGAGGTCGGCGTCGTAGCGTGCATGCACGCGGTACAGCGCCTCGCCGGCGCGCACCGTCTCGCCCAGGCGGTGCAGCAGGTCGATGCCCGCGCCCGCCACCTTGGGCGCGCCGGCGAGCTGCGCAACACGCGCCACCGCCAGGTTGTCGATCGCCGTGACCACGCCGTCGCGCGGCGCCGTCACCTCGAAGGACAGCGGCGCCACCGGCGGCGCGGACCAGGCGAACGGCCGCCGGCCCTGCGCATCGATGATCTGGTTCATCTTCGCCAGCGCACGGCCGGAGTCGAGGATGTCGCGTGCGATCGCGAAACCGTCGCCGCCGCGCACGTCGGGGTCGAACTCGATCACGCGACCGGCCAGACGCAGCGCCTTCTGCCGCAGGTCGATCGGCGCGGCCGGGTCGTTCTCGAGCACCTGCATGACGTCGCGCGCCTCCAGCACCGGGCCGATGCCGCGGCCCACCGGCTGGCGGCCGTCGGTCACCACCACGTCGATGTGCAATTGCAGCCGCGCGGCGACGTACTCGAACAGCTTCTTCAGCCGCTGCGCCTCGGGCATGCTGCGCACCTTGGCGCTCGGCCCGACCGGGATGTCGAGCACCAGGTGGGTGGAGCCAGCGGAGATCTTCTTCGACAGGATCGAGGCCACCATCTGCCCCGGCGAGTCGATGCCCAGCGGGCGCTCCACCGCAATCAGCACGTCGTCGGCCGGCGACAGGTCGGCGGTGCCGCCCCATGCCAGGCAGCCGCCGGTCTCGCGCACGATGGCGGCCAGGCGATCGAACGGCAGCTCGACGGCGGCGAGCATCTCCATCGTGTCGGCGGTGCCGGCCGGCGAGGTGATGGCGCGCGACGATGTCTTGGGGATCAGCATGCCGTGCGCGGCGACGATGGGCACCACCAGCATCGAGGTGCGGTTGCCCGGGATGCCGCCGATGCAGTGCTTGTCGACCACCGGGCCGCTGCGCACCTCGTGGTGCCAGTCGAGGCGGCGTCCCGCGGCGATCATCGCCTCGGTGAGGTGCAGCACCTCGTCGCGGTCGAGCTCGAACTGGTTGGCCGCGACCACGAAGGCGGCCAATTCGATCTTCGTGTAGCGCATCTGCGCGATGTCGCGGATGATGCCGTGCAGGTCGTCGCGCGACAGCCGCTCGCCGGCGATCTTGCGGTGCAGCGCGGCGATCGAGGCCGGCGGCTCGGCATGCTGCAAGCTCGCGCCGTGGCCGGCTGCAAGGCCGAGCCGGGCGAAGGCTTCCTCGCTCAGGCCGAGCTCGGTCGGGCCGACGATGCATTCGTCGTCGACCACGTTGAGCACCGCCAGGATGGTGGCGCCGTTGCCGCTCACCTCCACCTTCGACAGCGCCTGGAAGCCCTCGGCGCGCACCGCGGTGCAGTCGCGGTGCAGGTAGGCCACGTGCTCGCGGAAGGTGTCGATGGCGACACGTCGGATCGTCAGCGGCGTCACGCCCGGTCCTCCTGCAGCCGGCCCAGGATGGTCTCGCGCAGATGCTCGGCGAGCGCGCGCCGGTCGGCATGGCGCGCGCCCTGTGCATTCTCGACCACCACGCGCGCGACGAGCTTGTCGGCCGTCACGGTGGACCACAGGGATTGCGCCAGGCTGGTCTCACCCACGTAGGACGGCGCCTGGCTCACCGCGCCGGCCGCATCACGGTAGCTCAGCACCACCGGCTGCACCGGAGTCTCGGTGGCGATGGCCGCCTGCAGCAGGTTGGCGTGGAAGGGCAGCAGGCCATGGCCGTCGCCCGTGGTGCCCTCCGGAAACACCGCGACCACGTCGCCCAGCTGCAATGCCTGCGCGATCTGGTGCACCACGCGCAGCGCATCGCGTTTGCGCTCGCGCTCGATGAACAGCGTGCCGCCGCAGGCCACCAGCCAGCCGAGGAAGGGCCAGTGCTTGACGTCGGCCTTGGAGACGAAGCGCGCCGGGTGCACCGCGTTGACGGCGAGGATGTCGACCCAGGAGATGTGGTTGGCCACCAGCAGCACCGGGCCGGGGTGCACGCGGCCCTGTGCCTCGAGCCGGATGCCCAGCGCACGCAGCATGCGCGCCGACCAGCGGCCGACGTGCGCCATGCGCCGCGCCGGCTTCAGGAACGGGAACAGCAAGGCGCAGGTGAGCGCCCCAGCCAGGACCTGCAGCACGGNNCCGAGCCGCCACAGCGCGATCAGCCCACGCACCCTGGCGCCGGCCTCAGTCGCGCGCGGCTTCGAAGGCCACGTGCCCGCCGACCAGGGTGGCCACCACCCGGCCCGGCAGCTCGTAGCCGGCGAAGGGCGTGTTCTTGCCCTGGCTGCACAGCGCCGCGGGGCGCACCGTCCAGTGCGCCGCCGGGTCGAACAGGCACAGGTCGGCCACGCCGCCCTCGACCAGCCGCCCGGTGCTCGAGCCCAGCGAATCCAGCGCATCGCCGAGCACCGCCACCGGTCGCTGCGTGACGGCGGCCAGCGTGCTGGCCAGCGGCAGGCCGCTCTCGGTGCCCCACTTGAGCGTGAGTCCGAGCAGCAGCTCCAGCCCGGTGGCACCGGGCTCGGCCTCGGCGAAGGGCAGGTTCTTCGCGTCGGCATCGACCGGCGTGTGGTCGCTGACCAGCGCGTCCACCGTGCCGTCGGCCAGCGCCGCGCGGATCGCGTCGCGGTCACGCTGCTGGCGCAGCGGCGGCGTCAGGCGCATGGCGGCGTTGAAGTAGCCGATGTCGACGTCGGTCAGGTGCAGGTGGTTGACGCTCGCGTCGCAGCTCACCGGCAGGCCCTCGGCCTTGGCGGCACGCACGAGCTCGATGCCCGCGGCACTGCTGATGCGGCACAGGTGCACGCGGGCGCGCGTGTCCCGCACCAGCTCGAAGA
>CXWL01026023.1_pt1 | contig 13178 bp, 19 predicted proteins | sample 590931 | NCBI WGS metagenome assembly CXWL01 (sample SAMEA3498368, study PRJEB10139) | groundwater metagenome | biome: water well; material: biofilm material | place: Germany | collected 2015-04-27
TAGAGTTCGAACGGCAGGCAGAATTAGCGTAGGGTGGTGTCAACTAAATCGGCAGCAGCCCAGTGTCAGGAACCATTCCCGGCGCATGGCAATACGTCACCTCTAGCCCCGACTTCCCTCCCATCACCGCGCCCCCGACACCACGAAGGACCTATTAGACCTAACAAAATAGAATCTCCCAGCTAGTTTCATCAGGACACCTCAATGACACTTAATATTCGCTACGAATCGGATGGTTTCGCGGCAGGCTCACCTGTAGAGAATGGAACGGGAAATCTCACAACGGCGTGGGATGACTTGCTCTGGGCGGCTATTACAGTTGGTCGGCCCAATCGCCAATATGTATTTAGACATGGTCTCGCATCAACATACGAAGCACTGTTCCGTTTATCACTAATACGGATGGCACTCGAAGAAAAGGGAACACGGATCAGACGCCTACAACGCACCGCCGCTGCTCGCACGCTAGATCCGTCCGAGAAGGGTGCAGTCAACTACTTCCTGGGTCTTGCAATCTCCAAATTATTTGCCAGCCAACTGCTCAATGTGCCGTGGATGCTCCACCTTGACGTGTTCCGTCCGAGTCTGAATCCAGTGCTCTCCGGTCGTTCGCGACCAGATTTGATCGGAGAGATGCCAGGTGGAGGATGGGTAGCGCTTGAGTGCAAGGGACGCCTGAGTTCACCTGACGCGGAAACCAAAATGAAAGCCAAAACACAAGCCCAAAGATTGGTTAGCATCAATGGTACTGCGCCAATTCTCCAGATCGGAGGGATCGCCTACTTCAAAAATGACGAGCTTGAGTTTTTCTGGCGAGATCCAGAGCCAAATCCCAATGTGCGCGACCCAATTGTGATCGAGACACACCCAGAGATATGGCGGCACTACTACACACCAATCCTCGACTTGATTCAGTCTAATCCAAGCCTCTCAGATCAGATGCAACATGAGCCCATCTTTGTCCCAATTAAGCAAGCGGACATACAGATAGGAATTCTTCCTGAGGTTTTATCCGCACTTCGCCAGTCTCGTTGGCAAGAGGCCAGAATTATCGCTCGTACAAACCATGAAGGCATATATCTCGGATATCGCCCAGACGGCATTAGAATAATTGCAGGAGAAAGCTGGAAGCGACCCTTTGGGGAAACTGAAGAACCAGCTGGCTAGAATAATTCAGATGTCTAATATCGCGGAGGGAAAACATGGCTCACAACAGAATCAACTTAGAACTCCGAAAAGACAAACCGGAAAACGTCTGGAGATTCATTTACTCCTGGGAACAGAGTCCTTGCAGTCATGACGCCGATGCGCGGTATTTATTCCTTCATGCCTTAGTGCAGTGGGGCGAAGATCGAGAACATATGGAGAACGTCTTCACAATCGCAATTCAATACTCCACCGTAATAGGTCGAAATGTTGATGTATCGCAACCAGCACACATCACAGAAGAAGACATGCGAAGAGTACTGGATGAATTTCGTGCCTTTGCTGACAGACGTAGGGGACAACGGTAACTTGAGGAAGAACAAGGTGCCAGGAAAGAAAAAGGTGTCAGGAACCATTTTCCGGCGCGTGGCGGGCCGACGCCTTTACATTTCCCCTTCACAACACAGACCGATGGACCAGTCGGTCAGGAAAGAGTAGAGTGACCCATGGCTTTCTGCTAGGCGTCGAGGCGCAGGAGCAACGATGACACAAAAAGACGGTGGTTCATCTGCCCGTTCTGCGTTTTTTCTGCTCATCCCGGTTCTCTTTCTGCTCGGTTGGTTCTTGCTCCCCTCATTCGATCTGAGTCCAAGCCAAACCCGCGCCGCAGGCGGAGGTCAGACGAAGTTCCAGCGCATACCGACACAGTTCATCGCGGCGTTGGGCGATCCAGGTGCGACCTCCGGGAGCGGCGCGCAATCGTGGGGTCTGTGGCCTCTGGACCCGGGTCCTCGAGGCGTCGAGCTGACCAGCTATAAACGGTTGAAGGATGCAGGTGGCGTCGCCCCGGCGCGCTGGAAATTCGACGGCACGGACTGGTGGCTGGAGGAACACGGCTTGATCATGGAGCAGCCGACCTTTCCGCTCCCTCCCGGCAAATACATGGTCACGGGCCGCCGCGACGTGACGGCTGTGCTGACCATTCATCCCGCCGACAGGAATGGCGACAGGCGCTGGGAGCTGGATAAAGGCGCGACGCTCTACGACGTGACGCACCTGGCCTGCCGCTCCGCGCGCTATACACCGACAGCGGTTGGTGGTTCGTGCTCGCCGGCAAACGTGCAGAAGACTGCGTTTCCAGTTAAGCCAGGGGGAGCGATGCCTCCGGTCGAGGGCTGCACGAAGCAGGACTATGCCGTTCTACTCGTGATCGGCGTGGGCGTGGAAGACTAAACGCCGGTGACGACGGATTAGTACAAGAAAAGGGGACGGGCTGAGTTAGCGGCTTCCTCGGCCTCCCCCGCTGCCGCATCGTCGATTCCAAGCCCAGCGTCGCCGCAATCTTCCCTTGCCAGTCTTCCCTTCCGAGTGTCTACTGCCGATTCACGCAGGTCCGCAACGTGACCAGTTCATGATCGAACTGCGGTTGAGCGATCTGAGGTGAAGACAGTCGCCCCCCGCTCCCTCGATTCAGAACAGGTTAGCGTGCCCGGCGATTTGTCCACGAGAAATCCCAGGCATGGATCAGTGAGGTCCGCGAAGCAGATGCCAAGACTCAAGAATAAGTAGCCTGCTCCCTTTTATTTCCCCCAATGCCTGCTGCCCTGGGGCAAGAAGCTTGTATAGTACCTCGTTCACCAAAATTACATCGGAGGCTTCATGGATTGGACGTCGCTTATTACTACCCTCGAATTTCTGGTGTTTGCGCTCGTCGTGGGCGTCATCGCCAAAGTGCTGATGCCCGGAAAGGATCCGGGTCAGTTGATCGGGACGACGGTGATCGGGATCGGAGGCGGCTTGATCGGCGGCTGTCTGGGAGGCCAAGTGGGTCTCAGCGGGGATTCCGATATCGTCGCGTTTGTCTTCGCAATCTTCGGGGCGCTTACAATACTGATGCTCTATCACTGGCTCGCAGCCTGATGAATTACGATCGCCAGTGAGGAAAAGAATGGGGGCATTCTGAATTTCCCACACGTGGCCGTCCGCGCCTTCTTCGGCTCGCCCCACTTCTCCCCTTCTTCTCATTTTATCCCTCGGCAGGCTTGCATTTTCAGGCATCCGGGCATAGCCTTACCTGCAAGAACGGCTAAGGAGAACACCCATGGCAAAGGCAAAAGCTGAAGCGCTGGAACTGATCAAGACGCTGCCTGACGATGTGACCACGAGTGGGATTATGGAGGAGCTGTTCTTCAAGCAGCAGGTGGAGAAGGGCCTTCAGGATGTAGCTGAGGGACGCGCCCTCACCCAGGCAGAGCTGAAGGAGAGAATGGCCCGATGGCGCAAGTCCGCTGGTCGCTGACTGCCGGGAACGATCTTCAGGACATCGAAGACTTCATCGCCCGTGATTCCGTACTCCATGCGATCACGTTCGTCGACCGCATGGTTGAATCCACAGAGACACTTCTCACGAACTCCCACATCGGACGCGTTGTTCCCGAGTTCAATCGCCCGGATCTTCGAGAAGTGATTTTCGGAACTTATCGAATCGTCTATCTCGTGAAAGACGACACCGTCTTCATTCTTCGAGTCGTCCACGGCGCGCGAGATTTACAGGCTCTTGTTCGCCGAGAACCTTGGGACATTGGCAGCTAAAGACAAGAAAAGGGGACAGGCTACTTTTCTAGCGACTTCCTCGGCCTTCCCCGCTGCCGCATCTTCGATTCCAAACCCAGCGTCGCCGCAATCTTCGCTTGCCAGTCTTCTCTTCCGAATGGCTGCTGCCGATTCACGCAGGTCCGCAACGTGACCAGTTCATGATCAAACAGCGGGTGATCGATCCATTGCACCCCCTCGGGTGGCATCTCGACGGGTAAGGGATCACTCAGGTTGGGGAATCGCAGACTGGACCAGGGCCAGTCCATCGCATGCTCGACCAATCCGGCGCGAACCGGATTGCGGAGCACATAGCGGAGAGCCGTCAGCAGATGTCCGTCTTGCTGAATCGGAAAACTCTTGAATCGACCTTGCCAGACATGACCATGACTCCGGTAATGCTGGTGGTACCGCCGGACATGACTCGTCATCCACCACTGCATGAAGGGGCTCAGAGCCGCCTCGGTGGCCGGCTGCACGATCAGATGGAAATGATTGGGCATCAGGCACACGCCAAAGACTTTGACGGCGAATCTTGATTTTGCCGTAGCAAGTAAGTCGAGGAAGGCCATGTAATCGCCGTCTTTATGAAAGACGGTCGTTCCCCCGTTCCCTCGATTCAGAACATGGTAGGCGTGCCCGGCGACTTGTCCGCGCGGAATCCGAGGCATGGATCAGTACGGTTCGCGAAGCAGATACCCAGACGCAAAAATAAGTAGCCTGTCCCCTTTTCTTGTTCCCGCATCAAAATTGGAATCGCTCCGGGTGAGTGTGCAACGAGGCCGCCCGTTCGAAGAAGAAGACTGGGTGCGGTGGATGGCCAAGCGATTTGGAATGGAATCGACGCTACGGCCACGCGGACGGCCGAAAGGATTCTGACGCAATAAGTCCCACCTCTTTTCGTCGTCTCTGACTATGATGGCTTTACACTGCAATGGCTTATGAGGGATACTCCGCGTTCCTGAATCTATAACATTCGCTGAAGGAGAGACACGATGCGGAAACTATGGATCACCGTACTGCCACTGATCGGTATTCTTGGTGGCTGCGGACACATCTCAGGTGGTACCTCTCCTTCAACGGAACCGCTGGATCCCGGTTCGTATCGGGAAATCGGGGCAGTTCACGGTGAGGATTGCGTCGGTTATATTTTGGGGCTAATTCCTATATCCGATGGAAACGAGACCAAGGAGGCCATCGCCGACGCATTAAAGAAAGTACCGGGCGCAACGGCGCTTGTGAAGGTATCCGCCGACACATATTCTCAGCACTATATCGTGTATTCACGTGTCTGCACGCAGATCAACGGAGTGGCGGTCGTTCCCAAATAATCCGCGGGAAGAGAAAATAAACGGGAACATTCTGAATTTCCCGGCGCGTGGCGGGGCAATGGTTCATTTGGCATTTCTGGTACATCCGGATGAACGACACCGGCAAGGTACCTCCATCACTCCCCTCACGCCCATTCATGGTCACCCGGGGCACGGGCATTCGTGAACTCCATGCTTCACCAGAGCTCTGAGTTCAGCCTCGCATACCTTTCTCAAAGAACAATCCCCGGTTGATGTCGCCGATACTGAGCATCCCGACCAGCAGGCCCTTCTCGACGACGGGAATGCGCCGGAAATTCTTCAGCCCCATATAGGAGGCCGCTTCCAACACCGGGGCGTTTGGCGCCACCGTAAGGGGATTCTGACTCATGATCTCTTCGACTTTTCTGCCGAGCGCCTCAGGATACCCCTCTTCCATCTCGACAAAATCCCGGCTGTGCACGTTGTCATGAATGTATTCGCCATAGTTGGGATACAACGGCAGCAGGACGTCGCGTAGCGTCACCATCCCGATGAGCCGGGCGTCTCCGTCCACAACGGGAATGGCCCCGCAGTTGCGATTCATCATTTTTACGACAATCGATCGAACCGAATCCGTCTTTCTGGCAGTGACGATGCTGGTTGACATGACGTCATGGACTTGCATGACCACCTCCTTCTCGCGATGCAATGAGAAGTGGGCTCTCACCCCGCATGCGTGTTCCGTCGACGCCGCAACGGCCTGGGTCAGCCGCCTGCCTTCAACGATGGCTGGATCGATCAAGAAGGAAGCAGCACGGGCGACCTTGCAGGAAGCGAGGAGATCGCCCGTGTGTGGCGCTTAGGACGCCGACTGGCTTTCTCTTATGCTGATGGGAGACCCGCTCGAGGAGTAGGTACAAAGGCAGCTCGTCGAGGGAGAAAGCGACTCGATGGCAGGCGCTTGTGTTCCTCACGCCGGCTCCGGCTCTCCACAATGGCTCATCGGTATGTGTGTTTCCCTACGCGGGAAGGCGACAGCCGATGGAAAACCGGCTAGCGTGACTGACGAGAAGCCCGCCCGTCACTCGGCGGGCCCTGGTGGTCCGGCGGACTAAGGTCATCCATCTCCACCTCCTCCTGGCTCCGAAGTGATCTGAAGGATTGCACCGACAGCCTCGCCATGCGCCAGCCTCCTCTTCAGGAACGACTGCACGCACAGGTTCATCCTTACTCCTCTTCAAGAAACCATGTCAACGGGAGTTATTTCATATTTTTAAAATAGGAATCGGCATAACCCGTGCCATCCATACACTCCGCACGAACTGAGATGCAACGAGAGCACGAACGCAGCTAGCTGACGAGGCGTCTGCTGTCAGCAACCGCGCGTGACGCGTGGCAGTCCGGCGCCTTTCTCGCCTCGCCACCTCACCGCTCCTCCCCTCAGACACCCGTCGAGCAAGATGGTCTGAAAAAGTAGAATGTTCCTGTTTCTTCGTCCGATCCATCCCGTCACGGAATCGGGCTTGCCCGCCCCTGGCGATCCCGGCAGGACGCTACCTCGCTAGCCAATTGTTTCGCCCCTATGATAGCCTTGCCGCCAGTGGCAGTTCTTCGAACCGGAGCGTTCGCGATGAGCCTGCTGCCTGACAGATGTGAATTGCCGATCTCTGCGGGTCTTTCTTTCCATCCTCCTTCCTCCACCACTCGCATTTGCCATTATCTGAGCACCCGCCGTGTTCGATATGCGGAGCGGCCGGGCATATTGCCCGGTCTAGCAAAGGGGGGGACATGATGAACATTGTCGAGCGTGTGAAGAACATTCTGCTCCAGCCGAAAACCGAATGGCCGGTGATTGATCCTGAACTGACCTCCACGCAAACTCTTTACACCGGGTACATCATGCCGCTGGCCGCGATTGGCCCGATCGCCATGCTGATCGGCCTGTCGGTGGTCGGAGTGCAGACGCCGTTCATGGGTACGGTGCGGATGTCGTTCCCGAGTCTCCTGTCGCAAGTAGCGGTAAGCTATGTGCTCGGACTGGCAGGCGTCTATGCGCTCGCGCTGATTATCAATACGCTGGCGCCCACATTCGGCGGCACCAGCAATCTCATGCAGGCGTTGAAGGTGGCCGCCTACGGGGCAACGGCCGCCTGGGTCGGCGGGATCTTCCATCTCATTCCGTCGCTCGCCATTCTGGGGATCCTGACGGCACTCTACACGCTGTACTTACTGTATCTCGGCCTCCCCGTGCTGATGAAATCGCCCCCTGAGCGATCCATGGGCTATACCGTCTCGGTCGTGATCGCAGCGATCGTACTCTTCATGGTGATCGGCGCTGTCAGCGCCGCGTTTGTGGGTGTTCCCATGGCTGTGACCCAAAGCCGAGAAGAACAGGAGACGACCAAACAACTCGACCAGTTCGGCAAGAACCTCGAATCCTTCACGAAGGGGCTTGAGAAGGCCGGACAGTCCGGTAAAAACTCCGAAACCGGGGACGCACCGGCAAACCTTGGCGATGCGTTCCAGGCGGCAGGTAACGTGATGCAAGCCTTCAATCAGGCGGCGAGCGGGGGGAAACTCGTGGAGCCGGTCGATTTCCGACAGCTCAAGGCCTTGCTGCCGGAGGCGGTGGGCAACCTGCACCGAGCCGAAGCGTCCGGCGAGAAATCGACCGCACTGGGAATAACGATCAGTAAAGCCGAAGCGCGGTACACCGGTGAAGATCACCGGACCATCGACGTGATCATCTCGGACATCGGTAACGCGAGCGGGTTCGCAAGCCTGGCGCTCTATGCCTGGACGAACAACGACATTGATAAGGATTCCCCGACCGGTTACGAGAAAACGACGACGTTCCGGGGGTACAAGGCGTACGAAAAGTACAACACACGTGACCACAGTGGAGAAATGGGGCTCCTGATCGAGAAGCGTTTCGTCGTGGAGGCAAAAGGAGCTGATGTGTCGATGGAGGAACTCAAGGGTATGCTGGACAAGCTCGATTTGAGCAAGTTAGCCGGTATGAAAGGCTAGCTGCGGCTCCTTTCCCTCCTCTCGTGCAGAGTGGCAGGTGGATATGCCTTGTACAGCCTCCCGCCGATGTCCCGGCCTCGAAATGAGATACATCGGGATCGTCCGGCGCTTGACGCCTGCACCGGTCCGGCCTTTCTAGCGCACCGGAAATTCCGTTCGGGCTTCTTTCCCCGCATACGGGAAGCGTGATGCGACCTGTTGACTCAAGGCCTGCGCTCAGATACGTATGTGCTCTTCATGACCATCGACATAAACCAAACCATCTTTGCTCTTGAAGTCCTCGGCGTGCTGGCCATTCCGGGACCGACGAATTCCCTGCTTTTCGTATCGGGAGTGTCGCGCGGTTTCAGAGCAAGCCTGAACCTCATTCTCGCCGAAGTCGTGGCGTACATCCTTTCCATCTCTTTGCTGGTGTTTATCCTGGAGCCCGTAACCAGACATCACTCAACCGCGAGCCAACTGATCCGCGTTGTGTGCAGCCTCTATCTGGCACAGCTGGCCATATGGCTGTGGCGATCGGGAGGGCACCAAGCCCCGAAGGCTCATCCGATTACCGTTCGCCGGGTCTTCCTCACCACCTTAATGAATCCCAAAAACTTGATCTTCGCCTTCGGCATCTTTCCGACAGCAAGCGCGGAATCCGGTGAGATGCTCCCCTATTTGGCCGGGTTTTCGGCCATCTGCACCGGCGTCGCTTCCGGCTGGATCGCAGCAGGAGCCCTGCTCCATTCAAGAGGAGCGCATCAGACGCATCTGAATTGGTTTTATCGCGGTGAAGCCTTTCTGCTCGCCGGATTCGCAATCGTGATTTTTGTGTCTGCATACTATTAAAGGGAACCACGGGGACATTCTGAATTTCCCGGCGCATGGCAGTCCGGCGCCTTCCTTACCTTACCTCCCGTCCCTCACCGTTCTCCCACATCACCATAGACCAATCAATTGCGACCACGTAGAATATTTCGGCACCTCGCCCTTCCACCTAACTTGCGCGCCGAGGCCGGAGAAGAGAGGTTGCAGTGGCACATTCAAGGCAACTTGCCGGACTGCTGGGTCCTAGCCTGATCGCGGTCTCTATTACCGAATCCATGAACCTGAATATCTTCTCCGATACGTCTGCATATTTCGTGTATCTCAATGGCCTGTTGCTCTTCGTGGCGGGGCTCGCGATTGTGCGGGCTCACAATGTATGGACCGATGGCTGGCCCGTGCTGGTCACGCTCATCGGCTGGCTGTTTCTTCTCGGTGGTTCGATCCGGATGATCGCGCCGGTTTCCGCCCAGCAGGCCACACAACATCCGACAGCCGTATTGGCGCTGACGTCCATGCTGCTCATAATTGGAATCGTGCTGTCCTTTCAAGCCTATTGCCGAGAGAAAAGCATCTGAGGATAGGCGGCCTCCCCCACATCCACATCGTCGATTCCAGTCCCGACGTCGCCGAATGCTCGCCTGAAGATGCCGTTCACACTTCCTTGATGGCATGTGTGCCGTGAGTGACCGCGGCTCCCGCACGCAAGGCCGCAGCCACGAGCACGGATTCGGCAATCTCCGGATCCGAAGCGCCCTGCTCCCGGGCCTTGTTCGCATGAAGTTCGATGCAGTAGGGGCACTGCGTCGTGAATGCGACGGCCAGGGCCATCAACTCCTTGTACTTCACCGGAATCGCGCCGGCCGCGAGCGCGGCCTTGTCGAACGCCACGAACGCATTCATCGCCTCAGGCGCATGGACCGTCAAACTCTTCATCCTGCCCAGATTCGTCATATCGTACAGGCCCGTTTCCTGCTGCAACCCGGTTACTGTCGCGTTCGTCATAATAGTCCTCCTTTGTATGATCCATTCAGCTGTCACGCACGCACGCCGATGACTTCCAGATATTCTGCCTGCACTGTCGTGCAATCCATTCCCGCCCGGTTATGGGAAGACCAGAGTACTTCGAGCTCCTGGCGAAGCTGCTCTTGCCCGGTTCCGTCAAGCGATGCAAACGCCTGATTGATCGGTCCGTAGTAGAGACGGAAGAGTTCGACGACTTCCGAGGGAGGAAAGGGATAGCTGAACGTATAGTGACGCCGCACGAGCTGTAGATCGGACAGGCCCTGACCGAGCCGTTCACGGACCGTGGCTTCATGCCCCCACAGGACCGGTGAGGGCATGCCGGACGGCGCAATGAATTTCGAGACGGCCTTGAACATCTGTCCGACAAACCCCTGCGGCGTCCAATTCGCCATGGCAATGGTCCCCCCGGGCACACAGACTCGCAACAATTCCCGCGCCACCAGGTCAGGACGCGGAGCAAACATCGCTCCGATCAAGCTCGCGACGATGTCGAAGCTCGCCTCCTCAAAAGGCAGCGCCTCCGCATCGGCTTCCTCGAAGCGGGCGTGTACCCCCTCCGCATGCGCGCGCGCCCGTGCCCGCTCCACCCAATTGCTCGCGATATCCACACCGGTCACCTCCAGGCCATCCTTTGCGGCGATCAGTGCGAGCTGCCCGGAGCCGCAGCCCACATCCAGCAACCGGCATCCCGGCGCGACCTGCAAGCGCTCGTAGAACTCGCGCGCGCCGCTTTCCATGTACCGCGAAAAGCGATCGTAGTCGCCGGCCATCCAGATCGTCTTCAGACGAGTCTTCATACTTTCCACATCAGGTGACAGGGCGGTGATAGTCATGGGTCTCCTCCTTTGTAGTTTGTCTGTTCCCGGATGACAGAACGGTTCAGCACGCCGCTGAACCACATGGCGCACTGTAGTACGATGGTGCGGGAATGCCCTTATCCGGGAGTCTGGTTCTCTTAGCCGGGGCGTGCTAGGCTGCGCTTCTCTTGATCAGGCGTCCGGCATCTTTTGCCGGGACGCTGTCTCTGCAGTGAGTGACCCGCATGGATGTCTTGTCCGAAGTCCTCAAGGCCGTTAAGCTCGACGGTGCCGTCTTTTACAACGGCGAGTTCTCCGCACCCTGGTGCGCCCACGAACCCGACTCACCGACGATGGCGTCGTATCTTTCCGTCGGCGCCAAACACGTGATTATTTTTCACCTCATCACCGAGGGCCGTGCCTATGCCCGGATGGAGGGAGTCGACCGGCCGGTTCCGCTCGCCGCCGGGGACATCGTGGTTTTTCCGCGCGGCGATGCGCACATCATGGGCAACGGGTCGCCCGTCGCGCCGATGGATAGCGCCGGCGAGTTACAACGTGTGCTGTCGGAGGGGGTGACGGTCTCGCGCTGTGGCGGCGGGGGAGCACTCACGAAAATCATCTGCGGCTACATGACCTGCGACCTGCACCTCAGCCACATCTTCCTGAGCGGACTGCCGCCCATTCTGAAAATCAACATCCGCACCGACGAGTCCGGCCAATGGCTGGAACAGTCCATCCGTCATGCGATCGATCGAGCGGATGCCGGCAGGCCCGGGGTTGAGGCAGTCCGTGCCAAGTTATCGGAAGTGTTGTTTATCGAAACGCTGCGGCGCTACATCGACCGGCTCCCACCCAAACAGACCGGATGGCTGGCCGGTGTCCGCGACCCGGAGATCGGGAAAACTCCGGCGCTGCTGCATCGCCGGCCCGCCCATCCCTGGACAATCGCCGCGCTCGCGAATGAAGTCGGCACGTCGCGCTCCGTCCTGGCCGAACGATTCCGGCGGTATCTCTCCGAAACCCCCATCGCCTACCTGACCCGCTGGCGGCTCCAACTCGGTGCGCAGCAGCTCACCTCCACGAGCCATAGCGTGGTAGAAATCGCGGCCGAGGTCGGCTATGAGTCGGAGCCCGCCTTTAACCGCGCCTTCAAACGAGAGTTCGGCCTGCCGCCCGCTCGCTTCCGCAGCCAATCGAAGGAACGCAAATCTGACAGACTAATTTTCTAGCAGCTTCCCCGGAATGATTTGGGGTCAGGCACAATCAACGGGAGAGAAAAACGAGGCCATTCTGAATTTCCCGGCGCGTGGCAGTCCGGCGTTTTTCCTGCCTGCCAGCCCCCTCTGATTCGAGAGCACCAGAACTATTTCTCTCGAATATCCAGCATGAGCTGCCCCCGATTTCATTCCTGTCGCCGTACCGCTTATTCGATCACGTTGAATTCGTAGCGCGCCCCCGTGAGGGCCGCCAACAGTTCAGAGGCATGATCGCGCCCCCGGGTTTCCATGGTGATGTCGATCGCGGCTTCGTTCAGGCTGACGCCGTAATGCGCACGGTTATAGGACGTTTCCACGATATTGGCGCGCGCTTTGGAAATAACCGCCGTCAAACCTTCCAACGCGCCGGGATAGTCCGGAAGCAGCACGCGCAGGCGCAATCGCCTGCCGTCCCGGACCATGCCCTGCTCGATGATTCTCGCCAGCAGATTGACATCGAGGTTGCCACCAGACACCAGCACCGCGATGTTTTTCCCGTGATGACCTGTTTTGCCTTCCAGGACGGCGGCCAGCGCCACGGCGCCCGCCCCTTCCGCCACTGTTTTCTCGCCCTCCAGCAGCATCAGGATCGCTTCCGCGATTTCGTCTTCATCGACCGTCACGATCCGATCGACATATCGGCTCACAAGCGGCAGTGTGCGCTGGCCTGCCCGTCGAACGGCAATTCCGTCCGCCAATGTCGATTTGGCCGGCAGATCGACAGGGCTCTGACGCTGCAGCGCCGCCTGCATCGACGGTAACCGGGCGGTTTGCACGCCGACGATCTCGATCCGGGGGTTGTGCGCCTTGACCGCGCAGCCAATGCCCCCGATCAGTCCGCCCCCTCCGACCGGCACGACGATCACATCCAGTTCCGGGTTTTGCCGGAGCAGCTCCAGCCCGATGGTCCCCTGCCCCGCGATCACCTCATCGTCGTCGAAGGGATGGATGAACACGGCCTTTCTCTGCACGCTCCGTTCGATCGCCGCCTCACAGGCCTCGTCATAGTTGTCGCCGTGCAGGACGACATCCGCCCCGTAGGCGCGCGTCGCGGATAATTTGATCAGGGGCGTCTGCCGGGGCATCCAGATCTGAGCCGGAATGCCGCGCTGGGTCGCATGATAGGCCACGCCCTGCCCATGGTTCCCCGCCGACGCCGCAATGACTCCCTGCCGCCGCTCCTCATCCGTCAGGGTCAGGATGCGATTCAGCGCGCCGCGCTCCTTGAA
>CXWL01103277.1_pt1 | contig 13174 bp, 13 predicted proteins | sample 590931 | NCBI WGS metagenome assembly CXWL01 (sample SAMEA3498368, study PRJEB10139) | groundwater metagenome | biome: water well; material: biofilm material | place: Germany | collected 2015-04-27
GTTGGGGACCGCGACCCCATTCCGTTGATGCCCCACACGTTAATTGTTGTGCCGCCCAATTCAGCATTTCGAATTGAGGTTGAAGGCAGCAAGGGTTTCACAGGTCTGCTTTCCGTCAAGAAGCAGCCGCAGATGATCTCGTCGAGCACCATACGTAGATTCTCGGCAGGGGATGGCGATCCTTCCCTGATACTGGTATGCGGGTACTTCCACGCAACCTACGGCGCCTGCGCCGAACTCTTTGGTGGCCTGACTGAGCCCATCTTCGAACAGTTCGATGTCGACGATCACGTCGACACAAAACTGCAGACAGCGCTCAGCGAGCTCGTCGCTCAGGAGGTTGGCAGCGGTGCGATGAGTGCGGCTTTGCTAAAGCAAGTTATCGTCTTGCTTTTGCGCCGGTCGCTGGTATCCATGAACTCCTGGGTAGAACGCTTTTCGGTGCTCAGCGATCCGATGATCGCCAGAGCCTTTGCCGCAATGGCGTTGCGCCCTGGCGATGATCATTCACTGCTAAGTCTCGCTCACTTGGCCTGCCTCAGCCGTTCTGCTTTCGCCGCTCGATTTACCGAGGCCATCGGAAAGTCTCCAATGCAGGTACTCCGGGAACTTCGACTGCGGCAGGCGATGTTCCAGCTGAAAGCCAGTGGCCTCGCCGTCGAGCTCATCGCCCGCAATGCCGGATATGCCAGCCGAAGCAGTTTCATAAAAGCGTTCCGAAGGAACTACGGAATAGAGCCGTCGAAGGTCCGTCGCAGCGTTGCAACTGAAGTCTAGCTTGGCTCAGGACGTGTCGTCTTTTGCCTCCGCCTGATCGCAGGCCTGTTCCATATCGCGCATGTGCTCACACAGCGAAACCGCCTCGTCATTTAGGCTCCCCGAGGAAACAACGGACGTCACGACTTCCGACCCTCGCTCAATTGTCTTGTGAACAGGGCACTGTAAAACGATGTCGATGAGTTTCTGTTGCTGCTCGTCGCTCAGACTCCCGTCGAAATGTATTTCTTGGCTAAAGGTGTCCGTCGCGTCCAGTCCGCTTCGACGATGCGAGACTTTGACCCGGATTCGCTCCAGCGGCCATTTTTTTCGTGACGCATATAACCGCATAGTCATCACAGAACAGGTCCCAAGGGCTGCACTCAACAAGTCGTACGGGTTGGGACCAGACCCGAGCCCGCCTATGCCTATTGGTTCATCTACGATGAATGTTGAGGAGCCAGCCCGCACCTTCAGCTGAAATGGTCCATTCTTGGTCTCGTCGATGACAATGGTTTCCCCCACCATATCGGCTCGCTGAATCTTCGCCATATGAAACACCCCTTCAGGCGTGAGAAGAGCAAATTACATCCTACATACTGTTGCTGTTGACTTTGATGCAGAAAATGAATTTCAGCTAGTCACAGAATCTCTCACTCCATGCCGGCGAGTCAACTTCTCAGGCGCAACCTTGGGCGTGAGACCGCTTCAGCCCCTCTCCTACTCACCACGAAGAGGTATCTCCGACCTGCTTATCGATTTGAGCGTTCCAACCGCCAGGTCGGGCGCGCAAAGTGACAGCTATAGCCTGCAGGATCGCGCTCCAGGTATTTTTGGTGCTCTGGCTCAGCCTCCCAGAAGGGTTCTTCCGGATTGATTTCCGACAGGACCGGGCCAGGCCAGCGACCTGATGCCTCGATCTCGGCAATGGTCCTCAGGGCGACTTCTTTCTGTACTTCGGTAGTGTAGAAAATCGCCGATCGATAGCTGGGACGACATCGCTGCCCTGTTGCTCGTAGGTCGTGGGGTCGTGGATCTGGAAGAAGAGTTCCAGTAGAGAGCGGTAGCTTAGTACGGAAGGGTCGAAGATCACCTCCACCGCTTCCGCATGGCCGTAATGCCTCGCGTAAGTCGGATCAGGCATTTCACCGCTTGTGTAACCGACACGCGTCGATACGACTCCTCTGGCTCGACGCAGCAAATCCTCCATGCCCCAGAAGCAGCCGCCGGCGAGATTTGCTCGCTCTGTTGCGGCCGCCTCACCGCTGGCAAGTGATTGGCTCACAGTCCGTTCGCCCTTCCCCGCTTGCGCCCCGTCAAGACAGCCTCGCGGAATCCGCGGTCTGACTGGTGCTAGAAAGCTCGGTCTGCACGTCCGAACCCCGGATGAGGCTCAGATCAACGGGACACCGATCAGCGATCGCCAGGATCCGCGCGCGCTGATCATCACTCAACGGTCCATCGAGGATGATGGTGCGGGTGAATCCATCGGGCGGCATCATGTCCGGCACCTTCTCGTGCTGCACGGTCGTGCTCGCCCGTTCGAGCGGAAAGCCCTTGCGGTTTGCGTAGAGACGCATCGTCATCACTGTGCAGGCTGCGAGGCCGGCGGAGACCAATTCATAGGGAGATAGTCCGGTTCCCAGACCACCGACAGATACTGGCTCGTCGGCAAGCAGGGTGTGCTCACCGCTGCGGACCTTGAGCTGGAACGTCCCCCTGAGAGTTTCGGTGGCGACGACACCCTTGGCCGCCTCGACCTGCGGAAGATCCGCCGTCAGCGGTGGGAGAAATCGGCTCGCCCATGCCGCCACAATAGCCGAGGCGTAGTTCGCCTCTGCAACGTCGGTGAGTAGGTGATCCGCAGTGTCGAGTGAGATGAAGCTTTTAGGATGCCGGGACGCGACGAAGATGCGCGACGCGTGATCGATGCCGACCACCTGATCCAGCGGAGAATGCATGACCAGCACGGGGCGTCGCATAGAGGCAATGGATTTTTCGATGTCGATCCCTTCAACCGCCTCCAGGAAGCTGCGGCGAATGAGAAAGGGTCTGCCGGCGATCAGCACCGAGGCCTCACCCGCGCTTGCAATGGTGTCTAGATCGCTCTGTCTGAAAAAGCGCAAGATATGCTGAAGGTCGGAGGGCGCACCAATCGTCACCACCGCCGCAACGTCAGGCAGCTCACCCGCGGCTACGATCACAGCGATGCCACCCAAGCTGTGCCCGACAAGGAGCGTGGGCGACATACCTGCCGCCGCCATCGCCTTTGCGGCTGCACGAAGGTCGTCGATGTCCGACGCGAAGCTCACAGACTCCCCTGACCCACCGTCGATCCCGGTTCCAGCGAAATCGAACCTCAGAACCCCGATTCCCGCACGCGACAGCGCGCGCGAGATGTAAACGGCGGCGCGACTGTCCTTCCCACAGGTGAAGCAGTGGGCGAAGATTGCCCACCCCCGCGGCGTCCCCTCTGGCGGTTCGAGATACCCGGAATTCTGTGAGCCACCCCCACTAGCAAAAGTGAATGTCTTTTCTGTCATTTCGATAGAACCCTATAAGGAGGAGCTACACATCTTTGTTCAGACCACCGGGACCTGGAATAGTTGCTTCCACCGCAGCCGCCGTGCTAGTGCCGACCTGGCGTCTGTGGCTGCACGCAAATCATCGAATCGAGAGATGCCGTGATCATCGGCGTGCTAGGTGAACGGGTGGCCTTGGCCTGGGTTGGGCGCCGTTACGAGATGGATGGTTATCAGGGTGGTCCAACGCGGCATTATTACCCTTGCTCCAGTTCCTTCACGAGCCAGTCCGCGTCCAGATGAAAGTCCGAGAAAACGATTCGGCCACCAGCGTCGATAACCGTAAACCAAGGCGTTCCTCGTGTACGGTAGTCTTCCATAAAGGTGGGAAGCATCACACCGGCCGGTGGCTCGTCATGACCGAAAGCGACAGGAAGTTCATACTTGAGCTGGTTCACGCGCAACTTGTCGAAGGTGTTCTCATGCCCTCCTTCAAAGACGGTCTGAACCACTCCGAACCCCACGCCCTTGGGGCTCAATGCACTATGCAACCTTCTCAGCGTCGGAAACCCATGCAAATGGCAACCATGGCACCAGTGCTGGAAGGCGAACAAGATCTTCGGGCCTGTCCCGACATCTGACAGCTTGAGTGGCGCGATGCTTGCTCCATCCTCGCCGATCCATTTCTGCACCCGCAGCTCAGGTGCTTGTCGTTCTGCCACGCTCATTTGTTTCTTCTACCTTGATGATTGAGCCGGCTGGATAGCCGATCGTGGCGACAGCAGACGAACTTCGGACCTTGTTTGCGCCCTGTTTCGCGAAATTTTGATAGATAAGGTGACATTTTTTTCGAACTCTACTTAGGATTGAGTGGTTAGCCGACCCAGCGCCGTGCATTGCGCCACAGTTCCATCCACGGGCTTTGCCCGGCTTTCAAGCTGGTTTTCTGGGACTGGATGGCACTGGGCGCGGGCGGCTGAAAACCGCGCCGCGAGCCCGATCAGCTTAAAACTTTTATCAACGCCAGCCCCTGACAAGCCTGGAGCGCTGCAACTTAACAAGCTACTGACCTACTTAGCGAATGACCGAATTTTGCATCGTTGCTTATCCAGCAGCGGGCTTGAAGTCCGAAAGAAGTGGTCATTTGGCCGATTCAACCGCGGAGTCAACGCTCCGGCACGGATGGCCGATGCCCTTGCGTCAACATCCAGGCACAATTAAGTTCCTCTTCCCGCCCATGCAAGCGCGAAAGGGAGCGCCGACGCTCGCGAAGCCCGGCGAAGGCCTTATTCCGCGCTCGTTCGATGCTGCAAAAGGAACGTCAGATGAAGAAGCTTTTGTTTGTCGTCGATCCGCTGGACCAGTTCAAGGTCTACAAGGACACTACCTTCTCAATGATGCGTGAGGCCCAGAGGCGCGGCCACCTCATAGCGGCATGCCTGCCGCAAGACATTCAGTGGAAGTCAGGCGGTTATGTCTCGGCCACAGTGCAGCACATAAGCCTGACCGGAATCCAGCCCGGCTGGTACCGCGTCGAAAACACAAAGCGCATGGACTTGAAAGACTTTGACGCTGTCCTCATGCGCAAGGACCCGCCGTTCAACGCGGAGTACATCTACGCCACCCACCTGCTCGAACAAGTTGAACGGGAAGGTGGCAACGTAGTAAACACACCGAGGGCGCTACGCGATCATCCAGAGAAGCTCGCAATCATGGAGTTCCCTCAGCTCGCACCGCCAACACTGGTTACGCGCAACGCGGCCTCCGTGCGGGACTTCCACGCGGAGCATGGCGACATCATCCTTAAGCCGCTTGATGGAATGGGTGGCAAGGGCATCTTCCGTGTCGGGCGGGATGCGCTGAATCTCGGCGTCATCATCGAGACGTTGAACAAGGACGGCGCCGAGACCATCATGGTCCAGCGCTTTGTGCCGCAGATCCTAGATGGCGACAAGCGCATCCTCATAATCAACGGCGAGCCTGTGCCCTTTGTCTTGGCACGCATTCCGCAGGGCACTGAGGTGCGGGGCAACCTGGCGGTTGGAGGCAAAGGTGTAGCACAGCCCCTGACGCCGCGCAATCGTGAAATCGCAGAAACGATCGGCCGAGTCCTTGCACCACGCGGACTCTTGCTCATTGGGCTGGATGTGATCGGTGATTCTGTCACCGAAATCAATGTCACCAGTCCCACCGGTTTTCAAGAGATCACTGAACAGACCGGCTTCAACGTACCCGCGCTCTTCGTCGACGCCTTGGAAGCGACTACGCGTACAACGCACGCTGAACCGCGGCAGCTGTGATTCAAGGCGCAGAGCAATCAAGTTCTTCACATATCGGAGCCTGAGAGCTTGATGCGCGCGTCCTATCAGATCAGCGGCCCGCTTGCGCGCTCGGCGAGCTCAGTCATAGCGCTCTTCCCTGAACGGGTCACCGCGCATGTGGTAGCCGCGCAGTTCCCAGAATCCGGCTTCTTCCTCAGTCGTGAACTGAAGGCTACTCAACCACTTGGCTGATTTCCAGAAATACAAGTGCGGCACCAACAGGCGTGCAGGTCCGCCGTGCTCGTGCGTCAACGGTTTGTCGTCGAAGTGGGTAGCGACCATGGCGCGCCCTTGCGTCAAGTCCGCCAGCGGCAGGTTGGTGCTGTAGCCGTCCTGCGAGTGGGCGAGCACCCATGGGGTGGGTGCTTGCACGCTGGCGGCGGCGAGAAGGTCGTCCACCGTGACGCCACGCCAACGCGTGTCGAACTTGGACCAGGTAGTCACGCAGTGAATGTCGACCACCGTCTCGCTCTGCGGCAGAGCCCTGAAATCGGCCAAGGTCCATTGGGCCACCAGCCGCAGACCGACTTTCAGGGTCAGCGCCCATTCGGCTTCGTTGAGCGGACGCGGTGCAGGACCAGAAGTCAGGACGGGGAAACTTTCGGTCAAGGACTGTCCCGGAGGCAAACGACCACCGTGATTGTCGACGCCGCGGTTGCGGCCAAGAAAGGATCGATTGATCGGCATCTTTTGCTCCTTTCTTTCAGTTCACGGCCAGGGGCTTTCGGCGGTCGATGATGGTGGGCAGGAATTCAGTGACGGTGGGGTGCACGGGCAGCGCCTCTCGCACCGTGCGCCAAGTGCCCTGGCTGGCCATCACCAAGCCAATGGATTGAATGATCTCGTCGGCTTGGATGCCCAGCATCGTGGCGCCCAGGAACAGGCCGCTGTCTTCATCGATCAGCAGCTTGATCACGCCCACGGTTTCGCTCTCTTCCTTCGCCCGGCTCACGTCCTTCATCGCGTGCACGGCCTGCGAAATACGCCGACCCTCTTTCACCAGGCGCTTGGCGTCAGCTTCGTACAGCCCCACGTGCGCCAGTGGTGGATCGGTGAACATTGCGTAAATGCTGTTGCGCGCGTCGGCGCTGCGCTGCCCGCCGGCGAGGTTCTCGGCAAGAACGTCCTGATCGTGGTAACTGGTGTGGGTGAAGGCTCCGCGTTGGTTGATGTCGCCCAGCGCCCAGATTCCCGGCACTTCGGTCTCGAGCCTATCGTTGGTGGCGATGTAGCCACGCATGTTGGCCTTCAACCCCACGCTATCCAGCCCCAGATCGTCGGTGTTGGGCACGCGGCCGGTAGCCACCAGGAGGTGGCTGCCGCCGATGATGCGACCGTCGGCCAGTTGCACACAGGTGCCGCCTTGGGTTTCTCCCGGTGCGACGGCCGCAATCGACACGCCGACGTAGACGTCGATGTCCTCGGAGTGCAACATCTCGGTGATGGCAGCAGACACGTCGGCGTCTTCCCGTCCGGTCAAGCGCGGCCCGGTTTCGATGATGGCGACCTTGCTGCCCAGGCGGCGAAAGATCTGCGCCATCTCGATGCTGATGTAGCCGCCGCCGATAATCACCAATTTGCGCGGCAACTCGCGCAACGCTAGCAACCCCTCGCTGTCGAGGTGCGGGTTTTCCGACAGACCGGGAATCGGCGGCACGAAGGAGCGCGTGCCCGTGTTCAGGATGATCTGCGGCGCGCGCAGTATGTGCTCGCCCGCCCGCACCAAGAACTCGCCGCCATCGCGACCCGTCAGCCGGCCGTGGGCCTTAATGATGCGCAGGCCCTGCAACCCGCCGAGCCAGCTCTCGAGTCCTGATCGCGCCTGGTCGACCCTATCTTGCATGCGTTGCATGGCGACGGCGAAGTCGACATTCACTGGACCCACCTGCACACCGAACTCGGCCGCGCGACGCGCCAGGTAGGCCACTCGCGCCGACTTGCGCAAAGTCTTGGTGGGTGTGCAGCCGCGGTTGACGCAGGTGCCGCCAAGGTCACGGGCCTCCACCAGCGCGACAATGCGGCCGCGATCCACGAGCTTGGCCGCCAGAAACGGGCCGGCCTGCCCCGCACCTACCACGATAGTGTCGAAGTTCATCATGACTTCACCAACGCCACGGCATTCATGCAATAACGCAGGCCGCTGGGTGCGGGCCCATCGGGAAAAACATGGCCCAAGTGCGCGTCGCACACATTGCAGGTGGTCTCGATGCGCGTCGTACCATGGCTCGAATCGTAGTGGTGCGCGACCAGCCCGGGCGCCAGCGCCTGCCTGAAGCTGGGCCACCCACTCTTGCTCCGAAACTTGCTCGAAGCGTCGAACAACTCGGTGCCGCAGCACACGCATCCGTAAAGACCGGGCTCGAACAAGGAACACATGGCCGAGCTGTGCGCAGGTTCGGTTCCCTTCTGCCGCGTGACGCGGTACTGCTCGGGCGTCAGGCGCTGACGCCACTGAGCATCGTCGAGCTCGAGCCGCCGTGGTGGCGGTGGATTGTTGCCTTGCGCGTGCCGGATGACGTCTCGCCAGGTGATGGTTCCTGCATCCGGCGTGGGCAAAGGCGGCGCCGACTCGGCGCGTTTGAGCTCGGCAATGAATTTGTCGGCGTCGATGCGGAAGTAGTTGTAAACCACCGCGCCACTGGGATCGACGAGGATGAACCAAGGCGTGCCGCCGTTGCGGTAGCGCTGCATCAGCACCGAGCTGGCGCCCACGCGACCGGCGCCGGCGTCGTGGCCGAACGGTATCGGCAGTGCGTACTTGCGTTGGTTCGCTGCCACCCGATCGACGGTGTTGGATTCGAAGTCCTCGAACACCGTCTGCACCGCCGCGAAGCTGACGAAGGGCGAGCCGCGAAACGCCTCGACCACGCGGACCAGCGAGGGGAAGCCGGTCAGGTGGCAGCCTGGGCAGGCGTCCTGGAAACAAAAGATCAGCTTGAATGCCCCGCGCATCTTGTCCAGCCCGTAGTCAGCCAGCGGCTGGCCGGCGGCGTCGATCCATTGCGTCACGCCCAGTTCGGGCGCTGGCTCCCCCATGATGCCTGCTTGCTCGCTGTCGTCTTGCATGGTTGTTTCTCCAGGTGGGGTTGAGTGGTTACGCTCGGGAATCTGCCGTTCAGGTGCCGCAGAAGGTACGGTAGCTTTCCGTTTGCTCTGCCGGCGCGGGCTCGGCCAACGCACTGTATGCAGCATGCTCGTCGAACGGGTCTTCCATCACCAGCAGCAGGCGCTCGAAAGGTGCCAGGTCATCGCGCTCCACGGCCGCCGCCAGCGCCGCTTCGACGTGGTGGTTGCGCGGGATGTAGATCGGGTTGGCGCACCGCAGGGCCGCCTTGAGTTCGTCCGGGCTCGTGCCGCCTGCCCGGGTGCGCTCGCGCCAGCGCTGCAGCCAAAGTTCCAACGCTGCGACAGCGCTGCCGAACAGCAAGCGTAGCGGCGCGTCGTTGCCTTGTGCCGCGTCGGCCAGGCGGGCAAACGCGAGCGTGAAATCGATGCGGTGCTGGCTCAGCAGCGTCAGGTAGTCGTCGGCCAGCGCGCGGTCGTCTGCACCGCCGCCGTCCAAGCCCAGCTTTATCCGCAGGACGGACGTCCAATGAAAGTCGAAGCGTTCGGCAAATGCCTGTACAGCCGCGCCGGCACGTTGTGCCGCAGACTCAATTTCGGCGTCGATCAGCGGCAGCAGAGCGTCGGCCAAGCGCGCCAGGTTCCACTGCGCAATCGCCGGCTGATTGCCATAGGCATAGCGGCCCGAAGTGTCAATCGAGCTGAATACGGCCTTGGGGTCGAAGTGCTCCATGAAAGCGCAAGGGCCGTAGTCGATCGTCTCACCGGAGATCGTCATGTTGTCAGTATTCATGACGCCGTGGATGAATCCCACGCCCATCCAGCGCGCGACCAACGAAGCCTGGCGCTCGACCACCTCCTGCAGCAGACCTAGGTAGGGATCGGGGGTGCTAGCCAGTGGCGCGTAGTGACGCGCGATGGCGAAATCGGCCAATCGACGCAGCAGGACTTCGTCGTCTCTGGCCGCGATGTACTCGAAGGTGCCTACACGCAAGTGGCTGGCGGCCACGCGCGTAAGGATGGCGCCAGGCAGGAGCTGCTCGCGCTGCACGGTCGCGCCGGTGGCCACCGCGGCCAGCGCGCGCGTGGTCGGGATGCCCAGGAAGTGCATGGCCTCGCCCATCAGGTACTCCCGCAGCACGGGTCCAAGTGCGGCCCTGCCGTCTCCGCGACGCGAGAATGGGGTTCGGCCCGATCCCTTCAGGGCGATGTCACGACGCCGGCCGTGGCGGTCGACGAGTTCGCCGAGCAGCAGGGCGCGGCCATCGCCGAGCTGCGGCGAGAAGCCGCCGAACTGGTGCCCGGCATAGGCCTGCGCCAGCGGCTGCGCCTGAGCCGGCACAGCATTGCCGGCGAGCACAGCGAGGCCGGCGGCCGAGGACATTTCGTCGGCGACCAGGCCGAGCTCTTCAGCCAGGTCGCGGTTCAACCGCAGCAACCGAGGCGCTGGCGAACCTGCCGGGCTCGATCGCGCATACATGCCCTCGAGGTCGCTTGCGTAGCTGTTGTCAAACGGCATGTGCAACGCTCTAGGCGATTCCGGGTCGGCAGCCTGATCGTTCGGGCCAGTCACATTGGCTTGCATTTCATGCTCCAGATTCTGGGGGTATTCGGCAGGCAGCAGCCCTTGATAGTTTCTTATTTGAACTGAAGGCCGGCGCGACAAGACGTCGTCGCGTCTTGATAAATACTCCATGCGTCCGATTCTGTCTTCGTTGCCATGCTGAAGCTGGACCAGCCCTAGCTTGAGGGTAGCTTCGCGACCGACCCGCTATTAACGCGGAGCTCTGCTCGTCCATTGGTGGCTACGCAAGGTGTGATTCGAGGCGACGGGTCGACCGTTCAATTTTGCAGTCAAAGGGCCCCGGCCATGCCATCCGCTCCGGGACGACCAAGGGCGCCGTCAGCGTCAGCAGGATGTCGGCATACCAAGCGCAGTTCAGCCCCAGGGATTCGTCGAGCTTGAGATCGCGCGTACCCATGTCCAAGCGCGAGGAATGCACCCCCAACAGCTTATACGGCAGGCGCGGATCGCCTTCTGGGTCGCGCATCACTACGGCCGCGCCGCTGGTTCCACGGTGCGTTCGCGCGTCGGTCAAAAAGACCCCCTGGCCCTGAAACCGTGCGCCGAATGCCGATGAAATTACCGCGTGCCGGACTACCGGGAGGTGGTGGATGACGTCATGAAAGCCGAGCGGAAAACCTACAATCAACAGCGCCGAACCGACTTCCACCCCATCGAGGGAACGTTGCAAATGTGCCGGCCGGAACGCAACGAACGCCGCGGGCGAAGGCAGCGTGGAACGTGAAATTTCGATCGCAGCCACATCAATGTCGCCACCCGAATCCGCACCTTGTCTCCACTGGCTCTTTCCGTCCGCATACAGCCACAGAGAAAGTGCGTAAACACCCGTGAGGTTCACGCCATCGGTGTGAACTTCGACTTCTATGCGGTTCGGAAAATGTTTTAGTCGGTGTGTCGACGAACACATGCCGGCTGGTCACCAGGAACAGCCGCTCATCACGCTCGAAGAAAAAACCGGTTGCGCCGGTCAACACACGGTCGCCGTCGAAGGTGGTGAGCCGTGTCGTGGTCAAAAGCACCGATTCGGTCATGCGACGCCTTTGGTTGTTTGGGAAACGATTGGGAGCCTGCAGGTCGGGCGAAGATGGAAGCGACAACGTCGGCACTCCTCGCCACTGGTGAATGCGCCACCTGCGACAGTGAAGCTGCGGTATTGAAATGATTGGACATCCAATGATTTGTTAAAGCGATCGGATCACTATACGCGGGACAGGTCAGCAGGTGTTGATGTTGATGTTGATGTTGATGTTGATGTTGATGTTGATGTTGATGTTGATGTTGATGTTGGTGTTGGTGTTGGTGTTGGTGTTGGCGTCGGTGAACGATCTCGCAAAACAAACGCGGGATTGGCTAAGAGACACTCCAATTGATCTCGACATCCGGCACTCATCTATGCCGGATGTCCTCGAGGATAGTGAAGGAGGTTTAGGGCCCAGATGCCTGTCGCTGCAGACCATTCAATGCGGTGAGAAGGCCACCCAGGTCCATCCGATGAGTATTGTCGGCATTGATTTCGGCGTACACGATTTTTCGCTGCCTATCGATGAGGAAGCGCGCAGGTAGCGGCAGCGCCCATCCACCTTCGCCATTGAACTTCTCAAGGTTCACGTTCGAAGCAAGATACAGCTCCCTCAGTTCTATTGGGATTTTCCAGTCAACGCCAAACTGAGCCGCAACATGTCCACCAGCATCGTGCAGTATGGAGAAATCTAGCCCATGCCTTCGGATGCACCTGCGGCTGAAAATAGGCAGCTGAGGAGAAACGGCAAGCACCGATGCACCAAGCAGCTTTAAGCGCTCGATATTCCACTGCACAGCGTTCAACTCCTGTATGCAGCAAGGACACCATTCCCCGCGATAAAAAACTACGACCACAGGCCCATCGAGAAGCCTTTTCAGCGAGGGAGATAGCTTGACTGGTCTCGTCCGGGAGCGAGAAATCTGGTGCGCGGCTGGGTGCGTGTAATGCTCTCGTCGCACGGTCGCTGGAGACTGCTTCTTCCATCACTCAGCATCGCGACTGACCCAACCCAACGCATCCTCACCTCCAAATCGACGCGCAACGCGTCACCTCGGTTACGACACCGACACGCATTGGTTCATCCTGCTGATTGCGGTAGCCCTGTATGCCATCCTCGGCACGCGCTTGCGCGATGCGGTGATGGCAGCGTATGCGGGTCATGTGGCGTCGCAACTGCTGTTCCACCTGGGTGCGACAGGCTATCTGCCGGTGCTGCTTGCCGGCCACTCGACCTGGCTAATGGGCGCCTTGCCTCGCATAGGCTGGCTAGGTGCCGCCGCATTCACGCCGATCTTTTTTTTCATGATGATTAATACCTGAAACATCGCTATTGAGGAATCAGGATTATCGACATCATCACGTCCTCCTGTCGGCCTGGGTCGAAAACCGCAGGATATGGCTTCTTCATATCCTGGTATACGAGATGCTCAGCTGTCGGAAAGTGCCAAGCGAGCACGATCAACCGGTTTCTCGACCGTGGCGTGCAGGGCATCGTCGGCCCGCATATCGCCCTGCGCAGCCAAGTCGAGCTTCAGCAAGAAAATGCGTGAAGGACGCGGTCGGCCCTTGACGGCGAGGCGGGTACGCCTTGGACACGTCGAGAGGCCAAAACCGCCACCTAGAACCAGGATTCGATAACAGGCAGGACTGTTCCTTGTGGCGCCGCTCTTTGCGCCAGTCTTTGCGCCAGTCCCATGGCCCATCAGGGTGGCGGTCAACCCACAACCCTTGCCTGCCGTGCTGGCCGCCGCCGTGATTTCTGGTTCCGCATAGACGTGTCGATCGGCCTTGGGCTGCTCGCGCTGCTGAACGCTCGAGCCTGATCCTGGGTTCGAAGAATGAGATGGAATACGTCACCGGCTACCATCTCGGCGATTGATCAGTCTTCGGGCCACAGCAGCCTGGC
>CXWL01007967.1_pt1 | contig 13171 bp, 12 predicted proteins | sample 590931 | NCBI WGS metagenome assembly CXWL01 (sample SAMEA3498368, study PRJEB10139) | groundwater metagenome | biome: water well; material: biofilm material | place: Germany | collected 2015-04-27
AATCGACGTCATGAGTAACTGCTTCCGACCGGTATAGGGATTGGTCTCGCATCCCACCAAGGCAACTCCCCCAGCCAGAAGACAGACCATCGTTGTTACGCACATGAGTGTCGGGGTACGCATCGTCAACCTCCAGCCAAACAGCACTGTTCCCGGATCCATCATGGTTCATTGACCAACGAACAAGCGATTGGTAGATTACCGTGCCCCTAAGAAGAATTTCTAGAGGGTCGCGAACCATCCCATGACTCCACAACCATCTCGCACGATTGAACGTATCGGCATCGACGAATCCGGAAAGGGCGACTATTTCGGCCCGCTCGTCATCGCGGCCGTGTTCGTCGACGCCACGACACAAGGGGAACTCAGGCTCATGCAGGTCCGGGATAGCAAGAAGATTTCGGACGGGCGGATTCTTGAGATGGCTCCCGACATCAAGACCATCTGCCCGCACAGTGTCATCGCGATCGGGCCGCAGAAGTACAACGAACTGTATGCAAAGATCCGCAATCTGAATCGCCTCCTGGCCTGGGGCCATGCCAAGGCGCTTGAAACCTTGCTCGAACGAGTGACGTGCGAGCGCGCGATCTCCGATCAATTTGCACACGAGCGGTTGATTCTGAATGTGCTACGGGAAAAGGGGCGAAAGATCGTGCTGGAGCAGCGGACGAAAGCGGAATCGGACTTGGCCGTGGCCGCCGCTTCGATCTTGGCCCGTGCTGAATTTTTGCTTCGATTGAAACGCCTCTCCAGCGAAGTCGGCACCACCCTCCCCAAAGGCGCTTCCCCAGCTGTCGAGCTCGCCGCCAAGATGATCATTAAAAAACACGGACAGGAACGGCTGGGGTCAGTGGCGAAACTGCATTTCAAAACGACGAAGGCCGTGCTGGCGGGACTGACTTAAACCGGCTGACCATTCTTTGTGCGATCGAAGTGAACGAATCTCATCGTTTTTCTGGCTACAGGATCAGTCGAAATCTAGCCCGCCTCTACTATTCAGTCTAAATTTACGATCCTAAATTCATCGCTGTTGCGCATGAGACGGCCCGACGCAATACGAACAAATGGAGCACCTACGCTGCCTGTGCATCCACCCATCGGTTAAGAGGTCCGCCCCACTCTTGTGGGGTCACGCTCCTCTCTCCTTATAAACCTAGATGGATCTTAAGCTTGGTCGTGGTCCAGCATTGAATGCCTGGCAAGCGTTCGAACGCGCGGTCGTTCGACCAAATTCCCTCATGCTCTTCTGCCAGCGCTACTGCGACAAAGGGGACATCGTTTGGATCAATGGCGCCGATCAATGCGTCCGCCTCTGCGAGATATGGTGCAATACGTTCAAACGGAACGACTGTGACGGATGTCAGGAGAAGCGTCAGTAACACGTCAAGAGCGTCTCCTTTGAGACGCGTCGCGAGTTCATCAAGGGCAAAGGCAGGGAGATGAAACTTAAAATCAGGAAGGAGCAGAATTCATCTTGTGATCGAGTCTTTACTGAGTGCGGCGATCAGAATATTCGTATCGAGAACCAGTCTCATGCATTCGAGACCTTGGCATAGCGACGCCGCAACCCGATCTTCACGGATCGGGCAAGGTCTTTTGCTGCAGTCTCAGTCAGTGCGCTCCGAGAGGCAAGCCGATCTGCCAGCGTCACCTGGCGTACATACTGCCACAACGCTTGTTCAGCCACGCAAGCCCATGGAATGTCCCGGTGACGCTTGAGAATCGTGTCCAGTTCGGCTGGTATATCAATAACGACCTTTGATCGTGCTCCGCTGCTAGGTTTACGGCTCATCGGAATGCTTTTTCTCCAGTACTACAATTGGAGGTATTTTGGTGCTGATTTCAACACAGTTCCCGAACAGTTAAATCGAACTGAATTGTCTAGCTCGCCTCTTCCTCGCCACACGCGATCCGCTTTTTTCGGACGAAAGCTGCTCAGCGAGCCGGCAAATAGGGCTGCCGTGCACCACAAAAATGTTTGATTGCAAGACGCGACCCTAACTTTCTCCTGTGTCTCATTGATGAGTGGCTCTCGTTTGCGTAATTCCGGATAACCCCAGCACCAGACCGATGCGACTAAGTTCTGTCATGCCTCCAGGCAGATGAAGGCCACTCTCACGGGTGCCGAACATCCGGAAGTGGCCTCCATCCCAATTGCAACAGTCTCAGGCTAGACACCGTGGCCGAAGTCGTTATCGATTGTGTTCAGCAGCCATCCGCCAAAACGCGTGCCATTAGGCGCCATGGTAGGGGCGGCCATTGTTGTTCCAGCCTGTTCGAGGATGCCGACGCCCCACGGACTTGTTACGAGGATCTCAGCGCGAAGGTCCGCATCGTAATCTGCACAGGTGGCGAGCCGGTTATCTCCCGTATTCAGCAGCCAACCGCCGAACCGTGTGCCGTTGGGCGCCATCATGGGTGCCGTCAGCGTGCTGCCAGCCAACTTGAGGATACCAACGCCCCAGGGGCTCGTGACGAGGATCTCAGCATGGCGATCACCATCAAAGTCGCCAGCACGGCCGAACGAGTTGTCTGCGGTATTGAGTAACCATCCACCGAAGCGTGTGCCGTTGGGCGCCATCATCGGAACCGAGAAACTGTCGCCTGACAATTTCAAGATACCGATGCCCCAAGGGCTGGTGACCACAATCTCCATGCGCCCGTCGCCGTCAAAATCGCCGACTGGACCGAAGGAGTTATCCCCCGTATTGAGCAGCCAGCCGCCAAAGCGCGTGCCGTTGGGCGTCATCATCGACATCGTCATTGTGCCTCCAGATAGCTTCATGACGCCGATTCCCCAGGGACTTGTCACGAGAATCTCTGCCTGGCCATCGCCGTCGAAATCGCCGATCGGGCCAAAGGAGTTATCTCCCGTATTGAGTAGCCAGCCACCGAAGCGCGTGCCGTTAGGCGCCATCATCGGTGCAGCCATGGTCGCACCTGACTGTTTCAGCACGCCTATGCCCCAGGGACTCGCAACCAGGAGTTCGCTCTTGCCGTCTCCATCAAAATCGCCTGCCGGGCCGAAGGAGTTATCTCCCGTATTGAGCAGCCAGCCACCGAAGCGCGTGCCGTTGGGCGCCATCATCGGCGCAGCCATGGTTGCACCTGACTGTTTCAGCACACCAATACCCCATGGGCTCGATGCAAGGATTTCCGCACGCCCGTCGCCATCGTAGTCCCCAGCGGGACCGAAATGGTTGTCGCCTGTGTTGAGCAACCAGCCGCCGAAGCGGGTGCCGTTGGGGGCCATGGTTGGTGCTCCCATCGAAGAGCCTGCCTGTTCCAGGATTCCCATTCCCCACGGACTTGTAATCAGAATCTCGGCCCGGCGGTCACCATCATAATCGGCGCTGAGAGACTGATATCGCGCTGCTTCGGGGATAAGTTCACGTAAATTCGGCCGCGTGCCGATGCGCTGGCTCGCGGGCCGGCCGGGAGCGTCCTGCTGTGGTGAACCACATGCCCGGACCAGCAACCGGGCACTCGCTGAGTTGAGACGCCGGTGCCCGCGCGCCCGAAGCACGCCCTGCGTGGCAGCAAGAGCCCCAACCACCACCGGTGAGGCACTTGAAGTACCATTAAACCGGTTTGTATACCAAAGATCCTGGTTTGAACCGCCCTGGAGATCCCCATAGCCGGTAGTGGTGACCTCCTTGCCCCAGCCCTGCACGTCCACGCGAGCCCCGTAATTCGAGAAGTCGAGGCGAGAACGGTCCGGTCCGTGGTCCTGGCCATGTGTTCCCGGAGGTGGCGCCCCCGCGCCCACTACAACCGCACCCGACGATGGATTGCTCGTGTTAAATGGGTTCGTCCAATTCACTGGGAAGCCAGCTGGCCGAATGCTATAGATCGGGTCGTCGAGATTCTGGAAACCATTGCCCGCAGCCTCCACCACGATGATGCCCTTCAACACCGCATAGCGAATCGCCGCGAAGTCGTCCGGCCACCACTCAATGGCGATGAACCCCAGTTGCCCCTGCCGCGGATTGGGTGCGCTGGGGCCGGCGCGGTGGATCTCCAGCAAGATGATGTCGCCTGCACTCAGCTTGTCGGCGGCAGCCTTAATGGCCTGCGGGCTCGACTGATCGTCGAAAGATGACGCGCTAATTGTCGCGTCTGGCGCGATACCGGTGATCCCGACTGAGTTTCGATCGCCGCTGATTACGCCAATGACGGCAGTGCCATGGTCGATGTCTCCCTGCCTGGTGGTGGTGCTGGTGCCGGCCACTACTCCACCCTGATTCTGCAGAAGATCCTCGTGAGTGAAACGCCACCCCCATTCGCAGTCGATTATCTTGACTCCTGAACCACCTCCACCGGGAACGGTCCAGGCGAATGGTGCATCGATGCCGCCTGGCGTTGCTGCGAGATAGCCTTGGCTCGCAACGAAGTTGGGTGTGGCCGCAGGTGGATCACCTACGGCCGGTTGCATATCATTCATGCTTTGACTTAATTGCGCTCCCGCGGCGGTCGGCAGCTCGCCTGCCGGTTTCACGTAGGCAGCTTCAATCAAGTCATGAGCTAGAAGCTCGCTGGCGAGGCGGTCGAGCTGGTCCTCCGCTGCAGCAATCCGGTAAAACAGCGGCAGATCAAGAACGGGCTGGGTGTTTGGGATAGCATCTCTTTGGAGAGGCTCGATGAGGGTCTCCACATGAGCTTGGATGCGATCTTCGCTGAGGCCAAACATGGGGTGCATTACTGCACCATGGGAAGAAAGCAGTGATGAGAGCGAGGTTGTATCCGCTCCAGCTACTGACGCGACGCCTGCGCTACGCGCACGCAGACCTGCCTCGCGCTTGGCAAGTATAACCAACTCGGGACTGTTGCCTCTTCCTTGAGATGAGATGCGAATGACTTGTGGCATTTTCAATTTCTCCTTTTGGGTGTTTTATAAAGGTGCTTCACCACGTGGTTTCTGGTAGGCACCCTCAACGCCTTCGCAAGCAAGCAGTTGCTCGATGATATTGTCGATCACCGCCGGATTGACGTAGGCTACGAAATAAGTGGCTAATTCCGATTCCGAGGCTGACTGGTAGAGAGGCGTTATCGAAACACCAGTCCGGGCCACGCATGTTCGAACTGCAAGGTGTTCAGGACTTCCCGGCTCCACTGCCGCCGGAGCAAGCTTGACAATGAGTTCGACTGGATCTTTTACCTCGGACATTGGATTCTTCCTCTGTAAGCTACTGGAAAAAGCAATTACTTCAAATTCCTGAAATAAGAAAACGAGTGCCGGACCGTGTAGCACCTGCCCGCTGAGTGAACCAGGCTTTCTCCACAGTGCTGTTGACGGCTTCCGGTCAAATTACAGGGTTAGGTCTTGTATCGTGTATGACAAACTTTCTCCGGATTCACAAAGTCAATCGTCATGTCTGACACCATTTCATCGAATAGTCCCATTCCAGCGAACCAATATCCGACTTAGCACACAATAATCAGCCCTGTTGACTGCCAAGGGCAAATCAAAGCTAAACGAACCTCTTGATCTTCAATGAGTTCGTGCCCCTGCCAGTCACGTGAGGAAGAAATTCATCTCGGTATGTTATCGTGCCGTCAAGTAACAGTCTGAATGTAAACGTCCCGGCCACACCAGAACCAATCATGAAACCATACTCCCACTCTATGTCGCTATTGTGAGACGTCGGAAGCAAATTTCCACAAAACGTAGTCTTGGCAATGTTGACCAAATCCCTACCATCCAGATCATTAACGCCCGGCAAATACACCAAATCGTTCGCGGCCGCAGTTGTATCGATACTGACATGACGGCCTTTCAACACTAGGGTGTTAGTCCCAGCGCCTTGGACAATACCTCTAGCTTGGAGCGCAGGATCATATGAAATGATCCCGCCTGTGACTGTGAAGAACACCAACGAATAAGTTCCTGACTGAACAGTCACATTGTAAAGGCCATCAGGAAGATTAAAGTCAACCTTACGGTTTTTACAGTAGAACCAGCCACCACTGTCAGGATGGCTCGCCAATGGATTGGTCGAGCGTGCGGGATCAAGTGGGCCCGGTTTCTGCGGAAGTAAGGTCAGCCACGTATGGGAGAGCGCGGTACAATCTAGGCTGATGTTTCCGGGACGTGGGGGCGTCTCGATGTGGTACGCCACTTGAAACTTAAGTTTACCTGACGACTCGACTTTCACCCTAGTCAAAACTTTGCTACCTGATTGAGGGGCTACATTCAGAACGCTCATATGAGCAGCACTCATATGCGGCTTCGTCGGAGGGAGTACGTCAATTAGTTCAGATATCGAGGCAACAACCATCGAATCATGCTCAACAATTCCGTCGGGGAATTGTTGATCGATATTTATCGTCCCATGTCCTTCGTGAAAAAATCTCCAAAATGATAACGCCATACGTTCTCCTTTGTGTTTTGTTCAGGAAATCGGTTTATTAAATTATGAGGTCAAATTTACAAGGTCAGCCCCCTTGGCTTGCCTCGAAATACTCCAAGCGTTATCAAGCAAGGCACCTCTGACGCTGTTCTTTCGTCAGCGGATCACTGCAATGACTTGACGCCGTGAATACCCACTACCAGCCCTACTCCTATCGCTAGGCTCTCTTGTGCGATTCTGCATTTGTCAAAAGCAAGTCAGATGCCATCATGTAATGGAAACGTCGAATACATCAGATAGTATTCTCGCTCTCAGTAATTTCAACGGCATACGTATTTCTTGGGAAACATAGATGCGTGAAGCACCGCTCCTGATCACAGACATGCGTATCAAAAGAGATTCCCAAGGTGAATCTAATCCGATTCAGTAGTAATACAGTGCATGGTCAGATCTTTTACTGTGTCTGACCGAACTTCTACTGATTCACAATGCCCGGATGGATCCGCATGACGCTCTCCTCTTGCAGTAATCTGCCTGGCTTTGGGCTACGCCTGAGTTCGGCAGAAGTAGCCTATTCCACTACCTGCCAGGAGCACTAACCGAGAATGAGCATAGATGAGCGCGTGTTACAGATCCGTGACGGATGAGAGGATTCTTCACCAGCGGGACATTTGTATGAGTGGGGTGGGAATACCCTGCTTCTTCGAAAAGAGGCTATGGGAGAAGGAAGCACGATCTTACGGATGGCTTGGACTGAATCCGAAGGGCCCGCAGCGAGTGAAGACCCGGAGGCGTACCCTCTGGGGTACGTTGAGGGTCTGAACGTTGCGAGAACGCCGCTGGAGGACTTTTTCAACATCCTGCCAGAGGAAATTTAGGATTTGGCGATGCGATGATACAACGCGATGGTTTCGGAGGCTGGAGGCACGCCCAGCTTGGTGTGGAGCGCCTGACTGAATCGTTGATAGACGCCGACGGCCTCGGCCCGGCGGCCCAACTTCCCGTAGATCATCATCACACGACGGCACATCCCCTCGGCCACAGGCTCCACGTCGAGCGCACGCAGATAGGTTTGGGCCGCGTCACCGACCTCTCCCTGCTCTTCCAACAGCACGCCCACCCGTTCGGTGAGGTCCAAAAACCGGGCACGCAATCGTTCTCGGACCGGCAGGATCCATGGCGCGGACTCCCCTTGCAGAAAATGCCCGCGATAGAGGCCAAGCGCCACCACATCCGTTCGGTTGACGTGCTGGGCCGTCTGTTCAAACGCCCTGTGGTCTATGGCCACCAGCGATGGATCGAGCACGACATACCGGTCGGTGCACTGAACGGCGTCGTCCAAGCGAAGGAGCTTGCGCAATCGGTGCAGTGTCGTGCGAAAGGCTTGTCCCGCCGCTTCGCCATCGGCTTCCGGCCAGAGCACCTCTTCGATGAGGTCCTGATGTGCGCCCTGCGCACCGGTGGCACTGAGATACTTCAACAGCTCGAGCGGTTTACGTTGTGTTTTTCCTGAACAGCTCAGCGCGACATCCTGAATTGTCGCTCCAAAGTGGCCGAGCGTGTGGATTGTCACCGGATAGGGCCATTGTTCAGAAGGCCGAGCAGGAGCCTGAAGGCCACGCCGACGAATCACGCTGCGGACGAACTCGACTTCAATGCCGGCCTCCAAGGCATGGGCAAAGAGTTCAGCCATCACCGTCGGCCGCCACCAACAGTCCACGGTCACCCAGTCCAAATCCCGAGCCATGCGCAACCCTTCTCGCAACGACGCCTCGGCCTCCTGCACCTGCCCGTCCTTGATCAACAATTGCGCCATCGTTATGTGACAGTAGACTTCAATCGTGCCACTGCCCGTGATGCGGGCATCCTTCAACGCGAGATGCAGTTGTTCGCGAGCCGTGGCGGTCTGGCCTACGTCAGTCAATACATTCGCCAATCCCACACGACAAATACCGATCATAAAAGGTATACCCAAGGGGATTGTCATATCGAGTGAGCGGGACGCATGGTCACGGGCAGAGTGATGATCGCCTCTCATCAACGCAATGCCGGTTCGCAAGTAACTATACTGTCCCTGTGCGAGGCGTTGATGACCTTGCATCGCTGCGCCCAGGCAATCCACAAGTCCTTCCGCTTCCCGATCATCACCTGCTGCCAACGCGGCGTAGGTTTGTACTCCCCAGACCATCGGCTTGAACACATGAATACCAAACGTCTCTACGATGGACAGTGCCTCCCGGAGTTTTTCCCTGGCCTGTTCCCAGTTACTCATATTCCAGGCATAGTTTGCCTCTAGTACTCTCCATGACACCAAGGAGCGTGGAGAAAGGGACAGTTTTTGAAGAGACGGATTCACCACGTCCAGAATCCGGCGAATGCGATGAAATTCTCCTCTCCAGAGTGGTAGTTGCATGAAGACCGCAGCCACACCAAGCCGGCTCGCTGGATCGTCCAGCACAGGCAGAATTCGATCGACATCTCGTTCAAGCTCTTGAAGCAGTGGATGATGGGGGCAGGCGAAGATGAGCCCCAATAGGTTCATCATCACCTGGGCTTGGATGGCAACCGACGGAAACCCCTGATGCTGAGCGAGCAGACGATGCAGCTGATCTCCCCAGGGAATAGTGGGGGCCATCTCATCCACGGCACAGTAGTACGATTCAATGACTCCGCTGGCGGACAGCAATAATCCTGCGAGGTCCTGATCGGTGCGCTCAAATTGCCGATAGGCCGCTTCCAGATCCTCCCGAGCCCCCAGCGGATCGAACACCAACCGGCTCACCCCGGACCAATACAGCAGCCATGGCCGCTGGCATCGTTCGTTCGGCGGCAGTCGCGCGATCGAGCTTTGGAGCGTCTGATATCGGCCTTGGGCCAGCCAGGTCTCGCTCATTGCACAGATGACGCGGCTGAGATCGTCCCACGCCTGGATCTCCACGTACAGCTCGATGGCCGTCTCCTCTTGTCCGGACCGCTCCGCCACTCCGGCGGCGATCCGCTTGAGATTCGTCAGTGTCTCTCCCTCAAAATGGACTGGGTATTGTTCCAGCAAGAACTCGCGGAAGAGATCGTGATACTGATACGCGACCTGCGTATCGACACGCCGATCCACAAACAGTCCGCGTCGATACAGCTCCCGCAGCACGTGCCCCGCGCCGGTATGGCCGCTCACCTCCGCCGCCATGCCCTCTGTGATCTAGGGGAGCAGCGCGGTCCGCAGGAGGACCTCTTGGGTGCGCGCATCCATATTCACGAACACCTGGGCCGCAAAATAGGGAAAGACGCCGGCTCTCGCGTCGGCTGGTTGTGGCGCCGTCCACGCCTCATTCGCCTGATAGCGTTCCAACATCAGCACCGTGCCGGCGGCCCAGCCGTTCGCCTGAGCATGCAGCGTCTGGAGCCTGTCGTGATCCACGCCTGGCACCGTTGAGGCGATCGCTTGGGTCTCCTCAAAGGTAAGCCGCAAATCTTCCCATCCAAGATGACCCACCCTGCCGTGGGCAAGGTCTCTGGCCAATTGCGTGGGTGGATCGTTCCGACTGATCGCGATAAGCGTGGCGCCTGGCGGGAACTCCGCGAGCGCGACCGACAGCACATCGTGAAGCCCCGCCTCCGTGGGAAGGTCATGATAATCGTCCAGCACCAGCACCGCGGGCAACGGAACCTTCGACCAGAGCTCACGCATGAAGCGCCTCGTATACCCCGGCACATCGGCCAGAAACTCCGCGGTCAACGCCGGCACGCGTAAACGCCGTCTTCCAGCCGCTGCCTGCCCCGCTTGCGCGAGGTAATGGAAGAATGCGGCGACATCGGCATCACCGGGATCCAGGTGATACCACAGGCTGCGCGGCTTGTGTTCTGTGAGATAGCTGGCGATGAGTGTGGTCTTTCCCGCTCCCGGGGGACCGGCGACCCAGACCAGTGGGTGGTGCTGACAGCGTTCTGTCACGAGCGAGAAGAGGCGCTCACGACGCACCACTTTGTGGAGACGTGGAGAGGTCAACTTCGCGAGAGGTGAAACAGGGCGTGGAATTCAAGACCTCACGGATGGAATTATCGCATGAGCATGCTGCACACCTGTGCACTATAGTGGTCTCACGTACGTATATCAACTGAAATGGGTCGGAATGTGGCCGATCCTACGCTTCGTTTGGAATGTATTCCAGTGTGCGAAACCGTGTAGAGGCAGACACTGGGATGCGCCAGCCCGGTACAGTTTAAAGGTACCCGGTTGCTCTTCCAGGAAGAGATTGTAGGCGGGGGTTCTTCGAGCGCGTGCCTGGGGTCGGATCTTGTATTGTGCATGAACAAATCATGAAACTGCTGTCCTGCGGAATGCTTACCCCTTCGTCCGTCGTGTCAGTTCCCCGAGCGTCTGATGAATGAGCCTCGCATAGGTCGGCAGATGTGAGTAGATCGTCTCGGCCGTGGCTTCGTTGTAGGTGTGGCTGGTGAGATTGCGATCCTCGAGCATGCGAAACCACTCAGCATCCTCTTGGATTACGCCCAGATGAAAGGCGACGCGCAGACTATCGCGCGGTGAGAAGGCTTCGAGTCCTGATTCTTCCGCATACGCCTTCAGACTCTTCCAAAACAACTCGAAGGTGAATTCAAACCGTTGAATGGCCGAATCGCGGACGAACTCGTTGACCGGCTGAGCTAAGGCGAAGTCCAGACGTGAGAGTGCCAGGCCCAGCAGACGCAGCAAGTTACGCAGCTTGTCGCTCATACACGCTCTTGATCTTCTGAAATGCTACGGCCTTAAAGGTTTCATCCACCGAGGAAAAATCGACCACGTCCACCCGTTGCAAGATCGGCAGTTCATCGAATGCCTCGCGAATGGCGGAAAGGACTTTGGGGGCGATCGGATGCCCGAGATCGATGCCAAGATCGATGTCGGACCGAGCCACCGACCGACCAGTGGCACGGGAACCAAACACAAACACGTTGACGCATGGTTCGGACGCCAGCAGCGTCCGAGCTAATTCACCGACCTTTTGCTCGACCAGCGATAGTACGCTTTGCCCGATCACTCGATCTGTTTCCATCCAGACGGTTCCTTCTAGGACGACTTTCTCTACCGTAGTACCTTGAGAGCTCTCTCCGATTCTCAGGCTATCAGGCACCGCCGAGACCGAAACTCGCCTTAAACCGATTCCCCTACTTCGAGTTCCGACGGCTTACTTCCTGGTGAGGACGGCCTTTCCGTAACCGGCTCTCCCTCCCAATACAGCATGCGCCGGCAGTAGGGGCAGATCTGTAGATCATCGGAGCGTTTGACTTGCGCAATGAGCTGAGGCGGGATCTGGAGACGACACCCAGCGCACATCCCATCGCGCACCGCTGCCAGCGGTTGATCTTTCCGCGAGGCCTTGACCTGGTTATACCGATCGAGCAGACTCTTCTCAATCCGCCCGGCAGCCTCTCGATGGCGGAGTTCGAGTTGAGCTAGTTCTGTCGCTAGCTCCTTATCCCGTGCGTCCAGTCCCTGCTTCTCCCCAGTAAACACGTTCTCCAACGCGGTCTTTTTCTCCTGAAGCTCTTGGATGGTCTTCTGAAGTTGATCGACCTTGTCCATGGCCAAGAGAATTCTCTCTTCAAAGTCTCCCCGCTTCTTATTCGCCAACTCGACTTCGAATAAATGCGCTTGATACTCTTTGTTGGTCTTCAGACTCGCCGCATGCGACTTCATCTTCTCAGTGTGCGCTTCATGCGCTTCGAGATCTCTTTCGTGAGCGCGCCGTTCCTTGACGACAGCCTCACCGGCGGCTTTCGCGTCATTCAGGAGCTGGGTTGCCTCTCGAAGAGGCACTTCCGCAGTGTTGAGACGTTCGGGGATTTTTCGGCGGATCTCATTGATCTCCGTGATCCGGAGATCGAGTTTTTGCAAGTCAATGAGCGGGGACAGCTTTNNACCTAGGACCAGCTGATTATGAGTCAGCCGCTCTAACCACCTGAGCTATGGGCCCGATCGGAACGGTTCGGACTCAGGCTGATGTCTGGTTGGGCCAATCATTGTTCATGGCTTCCGTCAGCGTCAGCCTCAACAGGTGTCGTCACCCGAATTGTGATTTTAGGCTGCCGCTCTGAGTAGAGTCAATTCGCGCTGCCTGATCACTCTGCAAGCTAGACGCTCTCGACAAAACTCCTCAGTTTTTTACTGCGGCTCGGATGTCGCAATTTCCTCAGGGCCTTGGCTTCGATTTGCCTGATGCGCTCGCGCGTCACTTCGAAGTCCTGTCCGACTTCTTCCAGGGTATGGTCTGTCGCCTCTCCAATGCCAAACCGCTTGCGCAGCACCTTCTCCTCGCGAGGCGTCAAGGTCTCCAAGGCACTGTTGATCTGCCGCTGCAAGTCGTAGCGAATGGCCGCTTCCAGCGGAGACACGGCCTTCTTGTCTTCGATAAAATCGCCCAGATGGCTGTCCTCCTCTTCACCGATCGGCGTTTCGAGCGAGATGGGCTCGCGGGCAATCTTCAGAATCTTCCGAACCTTGTCCAACGGAAGGTCCATACGCTCGGCAATCTCTTCGGGAAGCGGTTCACGACCCAGCTTCTGCACAAGATGCCTGGAGGTTCGAATGAGCTTATTGATGGTTTCGATCATGTGAACCGGGATCCGGATCGTTCGTGCTTGATCCGCAATCGCTCGGGTGATTGCCTGCCGAATCCACCACGTGGCATAGGTACTGAACTTGTAACCACGCTTGTACTCGAATTTGTCCACCGCCTTCATCAGCCCGATGTTGCCTTCCTGAATCAAATCGAGGAACTGCAGACCGCGGTTCGTGTATTTCTTGGCGATGCTGACCACAAGCCGTA
>CXWL01014639.1_pt1 | contig 13170 bp, 16 predicted proteins | sample 590931 | NCBI WGS metagenome assembly CXWL01 (sample SAMEA3498368, study PRJEB10139) | groundwater metagenome | biome: water well; material: biofilm material | place: Germany | collected 2015-04-27
GACCAAACATCGCAGAGCTTCGAAGAAAACCCTTGCCAACGGGGAGCCGTCCACACACGGCGATAGCGCGGCAGGCGCCGTCATCGCTGACATCGCCCTGGGCCAGCACGGCTTCCGCGCCGGCGGCGCGCACGGCCGCGGCGGTGGCTTCGGCTTCGACGTCGCTCTTAGCGTAATTGATGATCACCGCCCTCGCGCCGCGCATCGCCGCGCCCACCGCCAGCGCTGCGCCCAAGCCCGTGGACGCGCCGGTGACGAGAACGATCTTGCCGTCGAAATCGCGCATGCGCTGTTCCTTGTTAGGCTCGCGTGAGGTCCGTCTTCGCGAAGTCGTCGCCTTTAAACAAGAGCGGGACATCGAGCGCCTTCGCCAGCGCATAAGCAAAGCAATCGCCGAAATTGAGCCCCGCCGGGTGGCGGCCCTTTCCAAAACGGCGGAAGCCTTCGCGTGCGAGTTCGGCTTGGGTTTCGTCGAACGCGACGATGGCGAGTCCGAGTTGACGCAAGTTCGCAATCTCGCTGTCAAAGACAACCCGCCCCGGCGCGGTGAGCGCACCCTCGCAAACCATCGTCGCTTCGAGATAATTGGCGGCGGACATTGCTGAGCCGTCCGCTTGATCGATCGCTCGCATGAACCGCGCGCGTTCAGGCTCGTCCTTCACAATGGCCACGATTGCGGATCTATCGACGCAGATCATCGGCTGGGGATGCCGAACTCGTCGTAACCAAGGATTTCATCGTCGGTCATGGTGTTGGCGCGCGGCAATAGTTTGTAGGCTTCGCTCATTTCGCCAATTTCGCGGATCAGCCGTTCGCGTTCTTCGGCGGGCAGTTTGGGGGGCGGGTTAGCCTTGAGTGCGCGCGCTTCTTCGAGGGTGATGAAGCGCTTGAATGGGGCCTTGTGTTCAAACGGCGCGTGCGCGTTTTTAGCGACGCCGTGCGGTTGCGCTTTGCGCGCGGCTTCGGTGAGGAAGGCTTCAACAGCCTCCATAATGTCAACGCTCATGCGCCGCTTGCCACTAAGCATCTGGGTAACGTGCACCCGACTCATGCCGAGCGCGCGCGCCAAGTCTGCCTGTGAGAAGCCTCGCGCCTTGAGCAAGGGACGTATCTCTGAGACGCGCATGGTCCCATATAGGGACTATTTGAGTTGCCTGTCAACCGGGACTCTTGTCTTGCTCCAAGTAAATGTGGACCCTGCGCTGGATGCCCGATCTAACCCAACTTGGCTCCACCGCCGCGATCCCGGCCAACCCCGACGCAGCCGTGCTGGAGCGCGCGCCAAATCCGCACCCGGGCACGCTTTATCTCGCGCGCTTTACCGCGCCTGAAGTCACCTCGATCTGCCCCGTCACTGGTCAGCCGGATTTCGGCATTCTCGTGCTCGATTACGCGCCCAAGGATTGGATCGTGGAGAGCAAGAGCTTGAAGCTGTTCCTGCAGAGCTTCCGCAATCACGGCGCCTTCCACGAGGATTGCACGCTGGCCGTGGCCAAGCGCGTGGTTGAAGCCATAGCGCCCACTTGGCTGCGCATCGGCGGCTACTGGAACCCGCGCGGCGGCATGCCGATCGACGTGTTCTGGCAAACCGGCGCGCCGCCGGAGGGGCTATGGCTGCCGGAGCAAGGCGTGGCGGGATATCGCGGGCGGGGGTAGGGGGCGTCCGCTTGTAGCCCGTTGCGACCAATGGGGTGAGTGGGCGCCGATCACGGATGATCCGGCTCAGCATGGAGAAGCATTTCGCGCTCCCGTGGCTCTGTAGTCAGTTTGAGCAGGCGCCTTCTGGCGCGCCGCGCCTCTTCGGTAACTTCGATCCATGCTGGGTCTGACAGAATGGCCTGATGATCATAAACAGCGGTGGGATCGTTGGTTGCGCGCAAGTTGAGCTGCTTGCCATAGGCATCCAGTTTCAGATGCATCTCTGCGACAGCGAAGGCCTCGTTGAACGAAAGCATGCCAGCGGTTACAAGCTCCTCGTACCCGCGCCCATGCAAGGCGTCATCGAAATAACAAACGACGCATTCAACGTAGCCGTAGTGCGGGTTGTTCACCTTGCCCCAATAGCGCCGCTGCCAATCGAGCGCCGAAATCTCGGTAATCCCTTCGAGCCACTGCTCGCGCCAAGCTTTCCGATCCATGTTCATGGCACACCAACTGCAAATGGGGGAGATTTAGCAGGCAGACGCCGAACGCAAAGCCGCCCTAACGTCAGCTTTCGGCGAAAGGCGACCCTAGCGGGGTTGGAGCGCGCCGCCTCCGGCGGCGCAACCCTTGCGCGGGAAGCGCGTAAGCAGCGCGGCCGGAGGCCGCGCGCTCCAATTGGTCTTAGGATGTCGCATTCCGGCGAAAAGCACGCCCATCAGAATCTACAAATCCGCGCGCCCACATCCGCCCGCACGCGTTCTGTGGGCGTCTCGGTCGGCGTGCCGAGGTGAATGAAGCCGGCGATGCGTTCGGGCTCGGCCAAGCCCAGCGCCGCCCGCGCGCGCGCATCGTATGCCGGCCAGCCGGTGAGCCAGCAGCCGCCATAGCCCGCGGCGTGGGCGGCGATGAGGAGGGCGAAGCACGCGGCGCCGGCGGAGAGGATTTGCTCCCATTCGGGAATTTTGGCGTGCGGGGCGGCGGTTGAGATCACCATCACGCACACCGGCGCGCGCAGAAACGTATGGCGCGCGATATCTGCGCTGGCCTCGTCGGCGCAGACGCCCGCCAGCGCTTCCCCTGCGCGTGCGCGGCCTTCGCCTTCGATCACCACAAAACGCCAGGGCCCGAGTTTGCCGTGGTCGGGCACGCGTGCGGCAAGCGCGATGAGCGCATCGATCTCGGCGCTGGAGGGGCCGGGTTCGCTGAAGTGGATCACTTTCGTTGAGCGCCGGTGCGCGAGCAGGCGCAGCGTCTCGGCGCTTTCGAACGCTGCGTTGGCGGGTTCGTTTTCGCGGAGCGGTAGGGGGAGGGCAGACAGGGAGAATGGCATTTGGACTCTGTTGGTTTTTCACGACGGACAATCAGCCACCCATCCCCGGGGCGACGCGCTTGCGGCGAGCCCGGGGCCCATAAGCACGACGCTCTGTGAATATGGGCCCCGGACTTGAGCTTCGCTCAATCCGGGGATGGGTGATAGGTGAGCGGCAAGCAAGAATGAGTTATTCGAATGAGCGATTGGGAAGAAGACGGCGATCCGTGGATCGTCAAGGGCGCCGCGCAAGCCTTCGCCAACGACTGGTTCGGGGTTGAGCGCCACGATGTCGTCCACCCCGGCGGCGCGCCGGGCACATATAGCGTTATCCGCATCCGCCGGCTCGCGGTCGGCGTGCTGCCGATCGAGGCCGACGGCTCGGTGCACTTGGTCGGCCAGTGGCGGTTTCCGCTGGGGCGGTATTCGTGGGAAATGCCCGAGGGTGGCGCCGAGCCGGGCGAGCCAGCCATCGATTGCGCGCGGCGCGAACTAGCCGAGGAGACTGGCCTGCGCGCTGGGCGCCTGGTCTCGGTCCTGGAATTGGACATGTCCAATTCGCTGACGGACGAAATCGCGGTGATTTTCCTGGCGACTGAGCTGGCGCCGGGCCAAGCCAGTCCGGAGCCGACCGAGGTGCTCAAGCGCCGCCGCGCGCCGTTCATGGAGGTGCTAGCGCGGGTTACGGACGGGCGCATTCGCGACGCCATGACGGTTGCGGCGATGCTGCGCGCCCACCACATGGCGGTGACGGGCCAATTGCCTGAGGCGCTGGCGCAGGCGATGCTGGCGCGTTGAATGTGCAGGACTGGAGCGCGCTGATGGCCAATGTCGCGATAGGCGTTTTTGAAGCTTCGGGCGGGGTCTGGTCGCAGCTGCGCGTGGAGGCGATGCAGGCCGCCGCCGAAGAGCCGTTGCTGGCGTCCTATCTGCACGCTTCCATCCTACACCATGACCGGATTGAAGACGCGCTCTCTTACCACTTGGCGCAAAAGCTCGGCCACGGCGACCTTTCGGCGCTGCAATTGCGCGAAGTGATCCGCGAGGCCTACACGAGCGATCCCAGCATCGCCCAACAGGCGCTTCGCGATATGCGCGTGGTGCGCGAGCGCGATCCCGCGTGTCGCACTTACCTCCAGCCGTTCCTTTACTTCAAGGGCTATGGCGGCTTGCAGGCCTATCGCATCGCGCACTGGCTGTGGACGCAGGAACGCGAAATTCTCGCTTATCATTTGCAGAGCCGTGTCTCTGAATTGTTTAGTGTCGACATCCACCCCAACGCAAAAATCGGCGCCGGCGTGTTCATCGACCACGCGCACGGGATCGTCATCGGCGAAACTGCGGTGGTGGAAGATGATGTCTCCATGCTGCACTCGGTCACGCTTGGCGGCACCGGCAAGCAAGGCGGCGACCGCCACCCGAAAATTCGCCGCGGCGTGATGATCGGCGCCGGCGCAAAGGTGCTGGGCAATATCGAGGTCGGCGAGGATGCGCGCATTGCCGCAGGTTCGGTGGTGCTGGAGGACGTCGCGGCCCGCTGCACCGTGGCCGGCGTGCCAGCCAAACCAATCGGCGGCGCCTGTTGCGAAGGCCTGATACCCGCCGCCGAGATGAACCAAATGTTCGAGGCGCATGGCGAAGGCGGGGGGATTTGACGCAGCGTCGCCATGTCCACTGGGTTGAGGCTACCGACGTTCTAACCTTGCATTTGTGACTCGCGAGACGGACCTTGAGCCTTACGACTACCGGCGCGACGGCGCCGTGCCGACGTTCGATGACGCGCGCCCGATTTTTATTTTCGACGGCAAATGCGCGCTTTGCTCGAGCTTTGTGCGCTTCATTCTGCGCCACGACCGCAAGCAGCGTCTTCGCCTGCTGGCCGCGCAATCGCCGCTGGGTGAAGCGCTGTTTCGTCATTTCGAGCTGAAGTCGAGCGGCGATTACGAGACAAATATTCTGCTCGTGGATGGCCGTGCTCTGGCGAAGGCGGAGGGCTCGATCCGGGTGTTTGAGGTTCTGGGGTTGCCGTGGTCGTTGGTGGCGGCAGCGCGCGTGGTTCCCCGCCCGTTCGCCAACGCGCTCTATGACCTTGTTGCGCGCAATCGTCTGCGCTGGTTCGGCGCGCGGGCAATCTGTTATGCGCCGGCGCCGGAGCATGCGCACCGGTTTATCCAATGAGACGCGCGCGCGTGCTTGTCGTGGGCGGCTACGGCGTCTTTGGCGGGCGAATCGTTGAGCTGCTGCGAGACGAGCCGCGCCTCTCTCTCATCGTTGCCGGTCGGTCCTTGGACAAAGCGCGCGCATTCTGTGGCACCCGCGCCGGCGCCGCCCAGTTGGAGGCCGCGCACTTCGACCGGGGCGGCGACGCCTCCCAGATTGCCGCGCTGCGTCCTGACATATTGGTCGACGCGAGCGGCCCCTTTCAGGCCTATGGCGAGGCGCGTTACCAGCTGGTTGAGGCGTGCATTGCGCAGCGCGTAAACTACCTCGATCTGGCTGATGGGTCTGACTTCGTAGCCGGAATTGACGCATTCGACGCTGCCGCGCGGGCCGCAAGAATCTACGTTTTGTCGGGAGTTTCAAGCTTTCCGGTGCTGACTGCGGCGGTGGTGCGGCGGCTCTCGCGGCAGATGTCGCGGGTGGAGACAATCACCGGCGCCATTGCCCCTTCACCGTTCGCGGGCGTCGGCCAAAACGTCATCCGCGCCATTGCTTCTTATGCCGGCCAGCCGGTCGCGATCGGTGCGGGTGCGGTGAAATCCATTGCTTATCCCTTCACCGATCAACGCCGCCTCACCATCGCGCCGCCGGGGCGGCTGCCGCTCAAGAGCACGATGTTCTCCTTGGTCGATGTGCCCGATCTGCGCGCGCTGGCTGTGCTTTGGCCCGAGGCCAAGAGCGTGTGGATGGGCGCGGGGCCGGTGCCGGAGATATTGCACCGCGCTTTGGTGGCTTGCGCATGGATGGTGCGGCTGGGCGCTGTGCGCTCGCTCTCGCCGCTTTCATCGCTGATGCATTGGGCCATGAACCGGGTGCGCTGGGGCGAGCATCGCGGCGGCATGCTCGTGGAGGTGCGCGGCGTTGGCGAAAGCGGCGCGCCCGTACGAAAATCGTTGCACCTCATTGCCGAGGGTGACGACGGGCCGCTTATTCCCGCCATGGCCGTGGCAGCCATAGTGTGCAATCACCTGGACGATAAAGCGCCGATCTCAGGCGCGCGCGCAGCGACCCAGGACCTCGAAATGGAGGATTACGAGCGGCTATTTGCGGGGCGCAAGATTTTCGCTGGCGTACGCACCGCGCCGACGACGGGCGCGCCGCTCTACCAAAACATTATGGGCGAGGCATGGTCGCTGCTGCCGGCGCCGCTGCGTGTTATGCATGATGGAACCGATGGCGCGTGCGCCGAAGGGAGCGCCGATGTCGATCGTGGCCGCCATCCGTTGGCGCAGCTCGCTGCGATGGTGCTCGGGTTTCCAGCGGCGGGCGCTCACGTGCCTTTGCGTGCGGATTTCACGGTGCGGGAAGGGCGGGAAATCTGGCGGCGGACCTTCGCGGGCAAGTCCTTCAGCAGCGAACAGTTCGCCGGCAAAGAACGGTCGAGCGCGTTGCTGTGCGAGCGGTTTGGGCCGTTGACGTTTGCGATGGCGTTGATCGTAAACGGGGAGCGCCTCGATCTCGTTTTGCGGCGTTGGAGCGTGTTCGGCGTGCCGCTGCCGCTCTGGCTGGCGCCGCGTTCGCATTCATTTGAAACCGCCGAAGGGGGCGTGTTTCAGTTCCACGTTGAGATTTCCCATCCGTGGGTAGGGCTCATCGTTTGCTATCGTGGAACTTTGGAAAGGCCGGGGGCTAACCACCCGGCCCTCTGACCTGGAAGGTCGCAGCATTGCCGATGGCGGTGGCTGTGGCGGCGATGGTTGCCGCGCTGGGTGCTTCGATGGCGGCGGCGGCGATGACGTTGCCGGAATTGGCTTGCTGGCTGTTTGCAGTAAGGCTTGGAACGTTGGCGTCACAATAAGCGCAGAGTGAGGCCGACAGGCTGTTGCCGTATGCAGCCGACGACGCAAGCGCCATGTCGCCGTCCTCGCCAGCGAGCGCGGCGTTGGCGGCAATCTCGCCGGCATTGCTCTGCGCAACATCGAGCACTGTGTCGCCGCCGACATTGGAAACGATCGCCTGATTGCCGACGCCGTACGCGCCCGCGGATGCAAAGCCCAGGAAATCGCCGCCCAGGGTGACATAGGAGTCCGCAGTTACATTCGCCGCCGAGTCTTGGTCGATGCGCGCGTTTACATAGCCCCACTCGTTGTCGATGGTGACGGCGTTTGCGTTGGCGGCGGCGTTGCCGGAGGCGTCGGCAGCGTAACCCGCGTAGAGGTCTACGCGCGCCGCCGCGCTTCCGGTCGCACGCTGGGCGGTGACGGTAAGAAGCGTCGCCGTCGCGCCTGCCACGCTGAGATTGTTGGCGCTGGCGATGGCGGCGGAGATCGCTTGGCCGCCGACGCAGCAATGATCCGCCTCTGCCGAGGCGCTTACGGCGCCTGTGCTTTCATGCAAGGAGCGCAAACGCAATTCGCCATACTCAACTGAGATCGCCGTAACGTTGCCGCTGGCCGACGCCGAAGTGGCGGCGTCGCCGGCGCTGCCGCCTGCAAAGTGCGTTGCGGCGCGGGCGTCGCCATGTGCGCGTTGCTCCGAGGTGACGGCGAGGTCGCCGTTGGCGCTGTTGGCGGTTGCGCCGTTGGCGACCGCAGCGGCGGTCACGGCCACAGCGCCGCTCGCGCTCCATACCAGTGCGTCCGTTTCGGCATTGACGGCGCCGTCCATGTGTTGGGAATTGTCGAGTGCGGCGTCCGCGTCATCACTCACCGCCGCCACGACATTGCCGCTGGCGATCGCCGTCGCGCCGACATCACTGGCCGTGCCAATTTCGACCTGTGTTTGGGCGGCGGCGTCGCCCGATTGGTATTGAGCGTTCGAGAGCGATTGGGCCTGCGCGAGCGGCGCAAGCAATAGACCGGCGCCGGCGAGGAGGGCGGTGCGCATGAGCATTGTTCCGGTTACGAACGACCGCGAATGCCGGTGATGTGCTCGTCGCGGCCCGCGTGCCAGGCGTTGCGGTCGGCACGTTGCGCGGCGGTGATGGCGGCGCTGGCGGGGCTTACCGGCGCGGCCTGCGCCAATCCAGGGCCCATTGGATCGCCCTCGGCGGCGAGTTCAGCCTGGCACACGGAGCTGTCGGCGACCCGGTAGAAGCGGCTCATCACTTCGACAACGGCGCGCTCTACGCCGGCGCGAACTGCGAGCTGCACTGGCTCCAGCGCCCGCTCGCCCGCGGCGATGTCAATCAACGTGTTGTCGAAAAAGGAAAACACGCCGGCGCGCAATTCACGACCAATGATCTGCTTCTGGTAGGAAATAACATCAACCACTTCCAGCGTGCGCGTGTCGATAACGCGGAAGTCGAGCGCGATATTCATCACATAGAGGCGAACGCCGAGATTACCGACGCCGTCGCGCGCGTTTTCGTGACCGCCCTGGGCGTCGACGCCAGCCGAGCGGATATTGTAGTTCAGTTCGGTAATGCCGCCGACGAAGGTATAATCCGAGCCTGGCATTTGCCCGGCATAGATGCGGCGCACGTTTTCGCCGCCTTCTTGGCCGATCAAGCGGTTGTTGGCGTAACGCAGCTCAAGTTCAGTAACCGAGGTGTCGAAGCGCTCGACCAGGCGCGCGCCGGATTTGGCGAACGCCGACATCGCCATGAGAGATGCGCCTTGGGTGATGCGTCGACCGCCTTCTTCGCTGACCGCGCCAGTGTAATCGAGGATGCGGCCGACGGCGATGCGCGGCGCGGCGATGTTGTTGGACCGCGCGTGCGTGGCCAAACAGTCCAGCGCCGGCGAATAAGCCGTTGGGTTTGCCGTCACTGGCGCATCGCCGATCGGCAACGCGTACATGCCGTCATTGCCGGAATGGGGCGTGACGCATGCGGTGAGCGCGGTCGTCGCCGCGAGCAGGACGATATTCCTCAGCGCGCGCATCAATTGCCTCCATCGATTGCGGCGCTGATGTCGCCGGTGTTAATTTGCGTGGAATCCACGATCACGGTGTTCCAATTGCCTTGGGTGACGACGTTGAGTTGGTTGCCGATGGCTTGCACCGAGCCGAGGCCCGAGCCGGCGGCGTCCATCAACCCGCCAGTGAGCGCGCCTTCAAGTTCCATGCGCCCGTTGACGATGACGCGATTGCCGTTCTCGTCGCGGCTGGCGGAATTGATCGGCGTGTCGAAGCTCTCCCAGCCCATGCCGAACGGGCGCTCGACATCGCTCGTGCCGTTGGGGATGGGGTCGGCGAAGGCGACGCCGGCGCCAGCCAATAGGCTCGCGCTGGTCATGATGAACGTGCGCACGCTTGTGCTCCGGAAAAATTCGTCTCTGGAGCGAGGAAGCAATGGCCATGCCACTTCCCAGGGGGGCGGTTTGGGCTATCAGGAGGAGCGCGCGAGCGCCGCCGCTTGGGGGATGGACGTTGACTGACACTGCTACTGGGCTTCGCGCGCCGCTCGTTGTTTGGTTCATCGTCATCGCCATCGTGGGCTGCCATATCGCGTTCATGTTGGCGGCGCCTTCGACGCGGGACGCCATCGACATCGCGTTTGCATTAATTCCTGCGCGCTTCCACGGCGACAACCCGTTGGCGTTTCAACATTGGTACGACGCGGCGGGACCGGTATTTGGCCACGCCTTTTTGCACGTGGCTTGGTGGCATGCGGGGCTGAACGCCTTTTTCTTCTTCCTGCTGGGCCGGTTGCCTGCGCAGCGCCTGGGGCCCTTGCGGTTCTTGGCCTTGTTCTTGGTCAGCGCCGCCGGCGGCGCGCTCGCGTTTGTCGCGTTGAATTGGAACGAGCACGGCTTTGCCGTTGGCGCCTCGGGGGCGGTGTGCGGGGTGTTTACCGCGTTCTACCTGGCGCAGCGCCCGACGTGGTTGCTTTCTCTGGCTGACGCCAGCGTGCGAAATCAGCTCGGAATGATCTTCTTCATCAATGTAGTGGTGATGGGCGCGGCGAGCGAAAGCGGCGTGTTTCCGATCGCGTGGGAGGCGCACCTGGGCGGATTTGTCGGCGGCGGGCTGGCGTTCGTTGCACTTGCGCCGCGCCGCGTCGCCGGGCCTTGGGGTTAGAGCCAACTCAGCTCAAGCCGTTCGCCGTCCACCATGAGCCCTCTAAGCCGTGCGCGTCCGTCGCGGCCGATGGCGATGATGGCGAAGGCGCGGATGTCTTGGCCAGGTGTTTGCGCGCGTACGATCGCGTCGATGCGCTCGGCGTCGGTTTGGTTGATGTGGAAGCGTTCGATGCCGATGTTTAGACGCGTAACGCTCTGGGGCGCCTCTCCCTCCGGGCCAAAGGCCTCGGAGCATTCTGCGGTTCCCAACAGCGCCACATCACCGTCAGCGAGCGCTTCATCGCGTGTCCTGCCAACGCCAGCGACCGAGTGCGCCGCCCCGTTCTTGCGCAGCGCCAGCCAACGATAGGATACGGGGTCGGGCGCGTCTTGCTCGTCCACCGTCGGCGGCGCCAGCACGCAATCGCCTGCGACGCGTTCTTGCAGCGCCACAATGACGTAGTGTCCGCTGAGCAGCGAACGGGGGTCGATCGCCTCCATCGCCAGCAGCACTTCGGTTCCGCTGACGCGCGCCATGCTTTCGCGCACGACGAGGCCGATCAGGCCGGCCGCACACAGGGCGGCGACAATGAGAATGCGGAGCGGTGCGTTAAGCATCTGCCTTCCTCCGCCGCAACGCGAGGCCGGCAGCCAGCGCGATGATGGCGCAGACCAAAAATACCCCCGCTGCGGCCAAAAGGTCGAGGCCGAGATCGTTCAGCAACGCGAAGATCGCGGCGATGAGGCTGATGACCCCGATGGCGGTGACCAGCGCGTGGCGGTCAAAACGTCCAAGCGCGATCACCGCTCCGGACGCGGTCAGCCAAACTAGGCGATGGACAAGCCCCCCGTCGCCGCCTTCGGGGCCAAACCATGGCAAATAGCCAGCGATTGCAAACAAAAGTAGCGCTGCCCAGGTGAACCAACCGTAGAATACGCTGGCGAATGGTCGGTCTTGAGACGCCAGCCAGCGCGCCGCCGCCGCCATCGCCCCCATGCCAATAGCAAGGAACAAGAACACACCGGCTTCGGCATCGTCGAAACGCGCGGCGAACCAGCCGAAACAATAAATGATCGCGAGCGCGGCGGCGTGGGCGAGGGGCGCCGAACCCCAGCGCAGCGCCAGATAGGCGCCAACGGGCGCCGCCGGCAGCATCCATGGCGCCTCGGCGTTCAGCCCCGAAAACCATTCACGATCGGCAAAATCACCGAGGCCGATGAAAATCAACGCCGCGGTCGCCGCGCCCGTCGAACGCCCCGCCAGCGCCAACCCAAACGCCGCTAGCCCCGCGCCATAAGATGCGGTGCGCGGATCGCCGATTATATCGAAAATTTGGCCGGTGAGCCCAATCGCTGCCGCGAAAATGAGCGCCGCCAGTGTGAGCGCCATGTTGGACAACATGGGCCGCTTCTTGTGCGTGGCCCACGCGCCGGCGCAGGCGGCGGCTACAAAAGCCGCGAGCACCATGGCGAAGCGCCCAATGCGCGGCAGTCCGTCCCAATTGGCGGCGACGAAGGCGATGACCGCAATGCCGAGCAGCACGCCCCCGACCCAGGCCAAAGCGGTCGCAGCGTCCAGCCGGCGCGCCTCCGGGATGGTCGCCAGAATCGCATCGCGCTTGTCGGGCGCAACCAGGCCGGCGCCAATCCAGCTTTCGAGGTCGGCTTTGATGCGGTCTCTGTACGCGGCCATGAAGGCTATCTTAGCCCTCAACAGGAGTGTGGCAAAGCCGGTGTTCGTGCTTGAAGCGCGCGGCTGCGGGGCGCATCCTTCGGAGATGAACAAGGTGGATCCAGGGAGGAAACGCCCATGTTGATCGCGCATGTGCTTCGCGACAAAGGTCCGGCCGTCCACACGCTGCTGGCTGAGGCGACATTGGAACAAGCCGCCAGCCAGTTGGACGAGCGCCGCGTCGGCGCGCTTGTGGTGCTAGACGCCGCGGGCGCCATTGTCGGGGTTGTGTCCGAGCGGGACCTGGTGCGTGAGGTGGCGCGGCGGGGCGCTAGGGCGCTGTCAGAGCCGATTGGCGCTGTCATGACGCGAGATGTGTTCACCGCCCGCATGGACGAGACCATCGATGAAGGCTTGGCCCGCATGACCGATCGGCGCGTGCGCCATTTGCCGGTGGTGGACGCGGGAAAGCTGGTTGGGATTGTGTCTATTGGCGACCTGGTGAAACACCGCATCGCCGCCGTGGAAGCCGAAGCCGCCGCCATGCAGGCCTACATCGCCGCGCAATAGGCCCTTTTGACGCGCTGGTGCGCCTCGATTGGGCTTGAAGCCTGTGAGGCGAATCGGTAGGTTAATATTGTTGCGACAGTCGAACGTTCGCGCTGACGCGCACGACGCTCGGCCACGCAAAAACGATACTGTTTCGCAGGCGTTTTTTGAGCGACTGAGAAATGCGTGTTTTGCGCGAAAAGGTCGTTGACATGGCTAAGGCAGGCGCATAGAAACCGCGCCTTCCGCCGGGACCTGGAATGGTTTCGGCCCGCTTTCGTCGGGCTTCGGCTTGGTGCGTGCGGGCTTGGGGATTTCTTGTCCCTAAGTGGTGCTCTTTGACATTGTGATTATGGAGAAGGGAAACGCAGGCGGCGGCGTGCTGCGGGCGAGCGAGCAATCGCGGACCAAGCGACGCTGATTGGTGTGCGTTTTCTGGAACTAATGACTGACTTACAGATTGATCTTGTGAGCTTTTCGGAGCTTTCAATGTCGAAATGTGCGTCGGTTCCCGTTACAATAACGCATACGCCAAAACGGCATTGAGGCGTTCCGGTTTCGACTGGGATGTTTTCAATCAGTCAGATGTCAACTCAACCTGAGAGTTTGATTCTGGCTCAGAACGAACGCTGGCGGCAGGCTTAACACATGCAAGTCGAACGCCCCCCCTTCAAGCGAGCTTGAGGGTTGCGGGACGGTGCTGACAGGTGAGCGCAAGCTCGCTTGAAGGGATCGTTTCATGATCAAGCGAGCCAGGCTCGCTTGATGGGGGGGAGTGGCAGACGGGTGAGTAACACGTGGGAACATGCCCAAAGGTACGGAACAACTCCGGG
>CXWL01013585.1_pt1 | contig 13164 bp, 9 predicted proteins | sample 590931 | NCBI WGS metagenome assembly CXWL01 (sample SAMEA3498368, study PRJEB10139) | groundwater metagenome | biome: water well; material: biofilm material | place: Germany | collected 2015-04-27
ATCTCACCCTGCACTTTGAAGCTGGGCTCGAGCGCGCCGAGCGATTGCAGCGTGGTTTCGGGGCGCATGAACTCATCGCGGTCAAGCAAGGTGACGCCAAGCTGGTCCTTCACCGGCACGATCGATTTTTTGAAGCGGCCTTCCTTCCAGGCTTTCGCCGCGCGCTGCTGGCTCTGCACCGCATAAGTGTCGAGATCGGTGCGCGAGAAGCCGTATTTGGTGGCAACCACGTCGGCGGAGATGCCTTGGGACACGAAATAGGATTTCATGGCGATCGAGGGATCGGTGGACCAGGAACCGCCGGTCGAGCCCATCGGCACCCGGCTCATGCTTTCGACGCCGCCGCCAATCGCCATATCGGCTTCGCCCGATTTCACTTTCGCAGCGGCGATGTTGCAGGCTTCGAGGCCCGACGCGCAAAAGCGCTCGACCTGCACGCCAGCGACCGTCTCGGCATAGCCCGCGTTCAGCACCGCGATGCGGGCGATGTTGCCGCCCTGCTCGCCGATCGGGGAAAGGCAGCCCATGTAGACATCGTCGACCTTGGAAGTGTCGAGATTGTTGCGGTCGCGCACGGCCTGCAACATCTGCGTCGCCAATTGCAGCGCGGTCTGCTCGTGCAGCGAGCCATTCGATTTGCCCTTGCCGCGCGGGGTGCGCACCGCATCATAGATATAAGCTTCAGCCATCTTCGTCTCCAACGCTGCGGCGCGTGCGCCGCTTCACCCTGCATGGGACCGGAGTCGTCCCTGGCGCACATCGAGCGCCTACTCCGCTGACCGCTACGCCCGGGCCGGACGCAGCGCGGCAAATTCCTAACCCGGATGAGCAACCACGCTGTCAAATACTTCATTGTGCGAGTTGCCGCAGGAGAATTCATAGCCATGAGATCGATAATCCGACACAATCAGCCAAACCATTCCGTCAAGCACCCGATCCGACATCCAAGCGCCGCCGTCCTCCCAGGCCGCAACGGCACCTTGGTAACAGACCCATTCTCCGCTTGGCAGCGTTCGCGGTCCCCAATCAGCACTCGGTCGTGAACTGGGCGGCGCGCCGGTGAGCAGCACGGTTATGCCAAATTGTGCAAGCGGCGCCGGCCATTCAACACACTGTGCCGTATTCGACTCAACATTGAACGCGAACAGCGTCTCGCCAAACTCGACGTCCCCCGAGGTCGCCCGCAAGCGCACATCCGCCTCGAACTCAGTCGCGTTCTGAGCGCAGACTGAAATGGGCAATGCTCTAGCCTCGGACACAGCGCACAGGGCCAAAAATCCGACGGTGGCAATCGCCATACCGCTCTCATGGCGTCACCACCGAACCTCCGCCAATGCCGCCCCCAATACACCCATCCCCGGATGCGCGCAGTGCAGTCCGGGGCCCATAACCACGAACGTTTGAGTTTATGGCCCCCGGGCTCGTCGCTTGCGCGACGCCCCGGGGATGGGTGGAAAGGATTATTCGCCTCATTCGATCACCGTTTCACCGTTGAACGAATTGGCGATGAAGCAGGCCTCGTGCGCCTTGTGGTGCAGCTCGGCAATATCGTCCGCGCTCGGGCGCTTTTCGCCGGACCATTCCACTCGGGGCTTTAGGGTGATTTTCGTCATCGCCATCTTGCCTTCAGTGTTCTTTGCCAGCACGCCTTCCGGCGCATCGACATAAGCGTCGATCACGAAACCGCCGCGGCGGGCAAAATCGAGGAAGAACAGCATGTGGCACGAGGAAAGCGCCGCCACGAACAATTCCTCCGGATCGGCGGCGTCCTCGCGCGACAGCGGCGGGCGCACCACATGCGGCGAGGAAGAACCGACAATGGAAAAGCCGCCATCGAACGCGATGTCATGCCCGCGCGAATATTTGCCGTCGGCGAAGGGTTGCTCGCCGCGGCGCCAGGTGAGCGTTGCGGTGTAAGTGCTCATCAAAACGCCTCCGCGCTCAACGCCATCACCGGCTCGGCGCCGCTCTTGAGCTTGGCCAGGTGCGCGCCAGCGTCCGGCAATTGGCGCGCCAGGAAATAGCGTCCGGTGGCGAGTTTGGTGTCGAAATACGGATCGCTCGCTCCGCCATCCTTCTTGGCTGCCAGCGCCGCTTTCGCCATCAGCGCCCACATATAGGTCAGCGCGGTGATGCCGAACAGGTTCAGATAATCGTGGCCGGCGGCGCCCGCATTGTCGAAATTGCTCATGCCGTTCTGCATCAGCCACATGGTGCCGTCCTGCAGCTGCGCCTTGGCGCTTCTCAGGCCTTCGACGAACGGCTTGAGTTCGGAACTATCTTCGTGCGCTTCGATGAACTCGTCCATTTCCTTGAAAAACGCGAAGATCGCGCGCCCGGAATTGGCGCCAAGTTTGCGGCCAACCAGATCGAGCGCCTGGATGCCGTTGGCGCCTTCGTAGATCATGGTGATGCGGGCATCGCGCACGAACTGGCTCATGCCGTGTTCTTCGATGTAGCCATGGCCGCCAAAGATCTGCTGGCAATTGGTGGCGTTGGCATAGCCTTTGTCGGTGAGGTAGCTTTTGATCACCGGCGTCATCAGGCCCATGTAATCGCCGGCCTTCTCGCGCACTTTTTCATCGGGCGACGCGTGCAGCAGATCGCCGTGCAGCGCTGTCCAGAACGCAAAGGCGCGCGCGGCCTCGTTGAAGCTCTTGGCATCCATCAGCAAACGGCGGATGTCGGGGTGAACCAGGATCGGATCGGCGGGGCCGTCGGAATTCTTCGGGCCAGTGAGCGAGCGGCCTTGGATGCGATCCTTCGCGTAGGCGAGGCCGTTTTGGTAGGCCGCTTCCGATTGCGAAAGGCCCTGCAAGCCAACGCCCAGGCGCGCTACGTTCATCATCGTGAACATGGCCGCGAGGCCCTTGTTCTCAATGCCGCACAAATAGCCGACGGCGTCATCGTAATTGAGCACGCACGTTGAATTGCCGTGAATGCCCATTTTCTCTTCAATCTTGCCGCAGACAACGCCGTTGCGCGCGCCCAGCGAACCATCGGCGTTCACCAGGAATTTCGGCACGATAAAGAGTGATATGCCCTTGGTGCCGGCCGGCGCGCCTTCGATACGGGCGATCACCAGATGGATGATGTTCGACGCCAGATCGTGCTCGCCAGCGGAAATGAAAATCTTCTGGCCGCTGAGCCGATAAGAGCCGTCGGCTTGCGGGATCGCCTTCGTGCGCAGCATGCCGAGATCGGTGCCGCAATGGGGCTCGGTGAGATTCATGGTGCCGGTCCACTCGCCGGTGACCAGCTTGGGCAGATATTTTTGCTTGAGTTCGTCGCTGCCGTGTTGGTGGATGGCTTCGTAGGCGCCGTGGCTCAAACCCGGATACATCCCGAACGCCATGTTGGCTGATGCGACCATCTCCATCCACGCCAACGCGACCACATGGGGCATGCCCTGGCCGCCATAATTGGGATCGCTCGACAGCGACGGCCACCCTGCATCCACCAATTGCCGGTAGGCTTGTTTGAAACCAGGCGGCGTCGTCACCGAACCATCGGCATTGCGCACGCAACCATGCTCATCGCCGACTTTATTCAGCGGCGCCAACACGCCTTCGCAAAATTTCGCGCCTTCGCCGAGCACTTGCTCGATCAAATCCATCGGCGCATCTGCGAAATGCGCGAGATTGGAATAGCGCCCGACGTCGAGCACGTCCTTCAGGAGAAAGCTGTATTCACGCAAGGGGGCGGAATAGGTCGGCATGGCCGTCTCCACACTTTTGGTTTGCTGTTAATGCGCGTCTTCGAGACGCTTCTTGGCTTCTTGCTCGAATGCGCGCGCCGCGCCGAGTGCGGCGGGCGCCGCCGGCTTTGACAAGAATTCTTCGAACTGACGCACACTCTCGTGCAAGATCTTGATCGCCGCATCGACATCTTCGCGCTGCGCTTCAAGCGCGACGATGCGACTCTTGAAACGCTTCAGCGCGATTTGCGCCTGCGCGCGTTGATCGATTTTGTAGAGGTCGAGAATTTCCTTGATCTCGATCAGCGAGAGGCCAACGCGCTTGCCGCGCAGGATCAGTTGCAGCTTCGCGCGATCCTTATGCGAATAGACCCGGTTCATGCCTTCCCGACGCGGCGTCAGAAGACCCTTGTCCTCGTAGAAACGCAGCGCGCGCGGCGTAACCGCGAACTCCCGCGCCAGCTGCGAAATGGTGTAGGTGCGTTCCTTGGACATCATCCGTGATCCCACGCTCAGCATCGAGGAACGCACATACCTTCCGTTGACGCCTGCGTCAACCAAAGTTGACGGANNCACCGCATTAACCCCAGCCTCCCCACCAAGCACTAGCCCATAAACGTAGGGTCGACCGATCCCGACCCCACTTGCCCCAAGGGCAAGCGCCTTGAAGATATCCGCTCCGCAGCGAATCCCGCTGTCGAACAGCACCGGAATGCGCCCCTGAACCGCGCCGACGACACCCGGCAGCGCGTCGAGCGCACCGACGGCCCCATCCACCTGACGCCCGCCATGGTTGGAAACGAGGATGCCGTCATACCCTTCGGTTACGGCTTTCGCCGCGTCATCCGCACGGAGAATGCCCTTTAAGATAATTGGTAGTTTCGTCCACGACCGGATCTTCGCGATGCGCGCCCAATCAAGGCTGGGATCCGAGAAGACTTGCGTGAAATGGAAAGCCGCCGCTTGGGGATTTTCCTCAGGCGATTGCGCCAGCAACGCCCGGAATGCCGGATCAGAGGTATATTGGGCGATGCCCTGCCCGCGCAGGAACGGCAGGAAGCCCAAATCCAGGTCGCGCGGGCGCCAGCCCAGGATCGTGGTGTCGAGCGTAATGAAGATGGCTGCGCAGCCGCACGCCTCGGCGCGTTTCACAAAACTTTCCGCAACCGCGTCCGACTTGCCCCAATAGAGCTGAAAGAAGCGCACGCCGGCGCCGTTGGCTTTTGCGATCTCTTCCATTGGAAACGAGGCCTGGCTCGAAATCGTCATCGGCAGCCGGAGGCGAGCGGTCGCGCGCGCGACAGCAAGATCAGCATCGACATGCGCCATTTCCAGCACGCCAATGGGAGACGTGAACAGCGGCGCCGCGGCGCGCGCGCCGAACATTTCGCATCCGAGATCACGCGCGGCTGCGCCGCCCAGCATGTGAGGCGCGATCGGAAAACGCGCGAACGCCGCGCGATTGGCCTCCATCGCCGTCTCGAGTCCGGCGCCGCCGGCAATGTATGCAAAAGCTTCTGGGGACAATTTCTCCTTCGCGCGCGCCTCCAGCGCTGGAAAATTTGTAGGCATATCGGGCTTGGCGCCGCTCAAACCGCGCAAATAGATCGCGCCTTGCGTTCCGGGGCCGAAATGTCGGTGTGTGTTCGCGGTGTCACTCATGGTTACTTCCTCATTCACCATTTTACCGCCCATTAACACGGAGCCGCCTTTGATCGACACTGCAAGTCGCAGGCGATTCTCGAATCTCTCGGATTCGCCTNNATGAGCAGCGCGCAAAGCTGGAGTCTAAAGGGCATCGACCCGAAAGTGCGCGAAGCCGCGCGCGAAGCGGCGGCCCGTCAAGGCATGAGCCTTGGGGAATACCTCAATCTCGCGCTGTCAGGCCAACCGCCGAACAGCGGCGCGCCGGCGCAGGTGCAAGCGATACGCCCGCGCGGAGGCCGCGTGGGTGCGCACTACGATCTTGAATCCGACGAAGATTGGCACATCGCCGACGGCGCCCCGCGCGCCAACGATTCCGCGCGCTTTGCGCAGCGCATCGAATCTATCGAGCGCCGCACCCAGCTCGCGGTGACCGGCCTCGACCGCGCGGTCTCCACCATCGACCGCTCCGTGCTTGGCCTCGCCGCGCGCGTGGAAGACGCCGAAGCCGTGTCGGGCGAAACCGCCGAACGTATCGCCGACGCACTCGAACAATTCCGCGTCGCCGGCGAAACCCTGGGCGGCAAACTCGAACGCGCTGAGCATGAGATCGCCGAGAGCCGCGACGCCTTTGAAGGCGCGCGCACCGATTTGGTTGGCGTCAAGCAGCGGCTCGAAAGCCAAGTCGCAATCGCCGAGGAAATCGCCCGCCGCGCCGAAGCGGCTGCTTCATACTTGACTACGGAAATGGAAAACCGCGACGTGGCCGTGGCTCAAACGCTCGCCGAGGCGCGTAACGTCGCCGAGGAAGCCGCGCGCCAGGCCGCGGACGCTTCCGCCGACGCCGTCTGCGAACTGCGCCGCCTGCAAGAGGCCATGAGCGAACGGCTGGCGCAGACCGAACACGCCACGCGCCGCGCCGTCACCGAAGCCATCGAGGAAGTGCGCGCGGAATCCGCCAGTGAAACCCGCAGCACACGCGAAGCTTTGCTAGAAGAAGTGGTGCGGCTGGAATCCGAGATCGCCAAGCGCATTGGCACGATTGATCAGCTCAAGAACGACCAAGGCCATTTGATCGCGCGCATCGAACGCGCCGAAGGCGGCGCGCGCGAAACCACGGCGGGCTTGCGTCAGGCGGCGGGCGCGGCGATCGCCGATTTGCGCAACGCCCAGCTGACGCTGGCGGCGCGCATGAAGCAAGTTGAGGATGTCGCCGGTCCATCAGGCGCAATCGATCTCACTGACCTGCGCCACCAGCAACATGACATCGCCGAGCGCCTAGCGGCGCTGGAGTCCAAAACCGAAGCCAGCCCTGTCAATGACGCGCTCGCCGCGTTCGAGCGACGCCTCGCCGACGTTGAAACCAACAACGGAAGTCAGCAGCTTGAAGATGTCGATGGCGCGGTGAAAACTCTGGATCAGGCGTTGCAACGCTTGGCCGAACGCATCGCCGAAACGGAATCCACCGCCAACACCGCCATCCGCACGCTGGAGGAAACGGTCTCCTCACTCGGCGCGCGCGTCGAAAACGCCGATACCGCGCAAGAGACCGAAGCCGTGCGCGCGATGCTTGAACATCGCCTCGACACCATGGCGCAGTCAGTGCACCAAATGGTGGGCGAAGCGCGCACCGAACTCGCTGGCCAATTGCAGGCAGCGCTCGAAGGCGTGCAAGGCGAAGGGCTTGAAGGCGCGCTCGCCGACGTCAACCGCCGGCTTGCGGCCGCCGAGCGCCGGCAAGCCCAAACCATCGAGGCGATCTCGCTTGAAATCCGGCGCATGTCGGAAACCGTCGATAAACGCTTGCGCGCAGTGGAGGCCCGCAACGATGACGCCGCCGCATCCGCGGTGCGCGAAGAATTGGCGCGCATGGGAACAACGCTAGAGCAACGCTTCGACGACATCGAACGCCGCGAAGCCGCCGCTTTCGATCGCATGGGCCTTGAAGTCGGGCGCCTCTCCGAGCGCCTGGAAGAGCGCGTCGGCGCGGTTGAAAACCGCAGCGCGCAAGCCATCGAGCAAGTGGGCGAACAAGTCGCGCGCATGGCTGATCGATTCAATCAGCGTCAGGAAATTCTCTCGCGCGAATTGGGCGAGCGTATGCTCGACAGCGAGGAGCGCGCCGGCGCGCGGGTCACCGACGCCATTGGCTCCATCATGCAGCGCCTAGCCGAAGTCGAGCAGCATTCCGCCGAAGCCATCGCGCCGGTGCAAAAAGCAGTGTCGAGCGTCGCCTCCAAGCTGGAGCAATATGAAAGCGCCCACGACGCAAACGCCAAGCAGGACGCCATCCCAACACCGGCCCGCCGTTATGACGATTACAGCGATTTCGTCGAATTCGGCGATCCCGAGCCCTACGTTTCGCCAATGGATGCGGCGCAGCCTCTGCGCGCGGGACCGCTAACTCCCGCCGCTCACGCCAATTCCGAGCAAGCCACGTATTATGCCGAGGACGACCTGCTCGCCGACGATGACCTCATCTCGGATGATTTCCCGCTCGCGGACAGCGAGCCCGACAGCTTGTTCACCGAAGCGCACGACCCTGTCTCGCATGCGCCCACGCCCGACGATGACTTGCTGATTGAGGACGCCGCCGACGCGTACGACGCGCCGCCGCTGCCGCGCGATGAACCGCTCTGGTCGTCGGAAACCGAGACGGACTTCGAAGCCGGCTTGGATGCGCCCGCTTCAGCCGAATCCCGCGCCCCGTTCGCGGCGACGGACGCGCCCACACTCGACCTTGCCGACGACCCCCCGCTTCCGCCAGGCAAGAACGATTATCTCGCCAACGCACGCAAAGCCGCGCTTGCGCAGACCCAAACGCAAACCAGGCAACGCCCGCTCACACACGCCGAGCAAGGCCCGACGCCTACTTTGAGCCTGCGTGGATCAAGCCGCATCGTGCTCTGGGGCGCGGCAAGCATTGTGGCGGCGCTATTGGTTGGCGGCGCCTGGTATGTCAACCAAAGCGCGGATACGTCCGACCCACAGCAAGAACCCGCCTCCCCCATCCAGGTGGCCCCACCGGTCGATCCCAACGCCTCGTTTGAAGCGCCGGCGCCCGATCCGTTCGCGCAAGCGCCCGACGCTACAGCGGGCGTTCCCGTCGCCGAAGCCGAAGGCGGCGTGCGCCAAGCCGTGGTCGCGGGTCCGCTCGCGCCGCGCAATGTCTCGCTGGAACAGGCCGCGCAATCGGGCGACCTCACCGCGCAATACGAACTGGCGCTGCAACGCCTGGCCGCTGGCCGCACACCAGAAGGCGCAACCATGCTGCGCCGCGCCGCTGATCGCGGCTTCGCCATGGCGCAGTATCGTCTCGCCAAACTCTACGAGCGGGGCGAAGGCGTGCAAGCCGACCTTGCGGTGGCGCGCCAATGGACAGAACGCGCCGCCGCTTCGGGCAATCGCCGCGCCATGCATGATCTTGGCGTCTATTTCGCCCGCGGCGAAGGCGCGCCGCTCGACGAAGCCGCCGCGTTCCGCTGGTTCCGCCAGGCCGCCGAACTGGGGGTGGCCGACAGTCAATACAATCTGGGCGTTCTCTACCAGCAAGGGCGCGGCGTGAACCCGAGCGCCCCGGAAGCCCTGTTCTGGTTCCTGGTCGCCGCGCGCCAAGGTGATCAAGACGCCGGCGCGCGCGCCACCGCCCTGGAGGCGCAATTGACGCCCATGCAAATGGAGCAAGCGCGGGCGCGGGCGCAGGCGTTCCGTCCGCGCGCGGCGAGCGCCGTGGCTAACGGGGAATTCGGGCAGCGTTCCTGGACGCGCACCGGGACCTGATTTTTAGCCCGGGATCGCGGCCCAGTGTCGCCAACAGTGAAGATTGGAATTTCGCGACGCCTTGGCGTTGCCCTTCCGCGCGCGGGCGCCCATAAGCTCTGCTGGCAACGCGCCCCTGGGGCCCATTCAGAGCTGGACAATTGATCTATTTGCCGATCGCCGAAATGCCGGTGAACGTGGTGCTCGTCCTTTTGGTGAGCGGCGCCATCGGCTTCGTGTCGGGCCTCGTGGGCGTCGGCGGCGGTTTCATCATGACGCCTTCGCTGATCCTGCTGGGCGTGCCGGCCCCGGTGGCGGTCGCCACTGGCGCGAGCCAGATCGCCGCCACCTCCTTCTCTGGCATGCTGGCGCAGACGCGCCGCAAAGCGGTCGATTGGCGAATGGGCATGTTATTGTCCATCGGCGGCATTCTCGGCGGCGCTTGCGGGGTGTGGTTGTTTCAGCGGCTGCTGCATCTGGGGCAACTCGATCTCATCATCTCGTTGCTCTATCTCGTTCTGCTCGCGGGCGTCGGCGCGCTGATGCTGGCCGAGAGCATCGCCGTGATGCGTGGGCGGGCGATGAAGGGCGTCACGGTTCTGCGNNGGGCTCTACATCAGCGTAATCCCGCCGCTGCTGCTCGGATTTGGCGTCGGCGCCTTGGCGGCGATCATGGGCGTGGGCGGGGGCTTCATCCTAATCCCGGCGATGATCTACCTGCTGCGCATGCCGACGAACGTCGTCATCGGCACATCGTTGTTTCAAGTGCTGATCGTCGCTTCGCTGATCGTGGTGATGCAATCTTCGGCGACCCACACCGTGGACCTCGTGCTCGCGGCGCTGCTGATGCTCGGCGGCGTCGTCGGCGCTCAGCTTGGCGTGCGTTTGGGCGCGGGCCTCAAGAGCGAACATTTGCGCGCGCTGCTCGGNNATGCGCAAGCGCCGGGGGATGTCGCCTCGGATCTGCCGGCAGCGGTGGTGCAGGAGCAAATCACCGTCAGCTCGGACTATCGCGGCTCGTTCGTCACCGTATTCGGCGTCAACCCGGATCGGCGCGGGCGTGGCGACATTGTCGTCGTCGTGCGCGGGCCGACAGCGCCCGCCACGGTGATGCGCAAGCGGCGCGTGTTTGGGCTTTGGGTCAACACCAGTCCGGTGCGCTTCAGCGAGGCGCCTTCGTTTTTCGCGGTGCTGAGCAACCGTCCGCTGCGCCAGATCGCTAGCCCGCAATCGATCTGGCGCTATCGGCTCGACCCAGCGGCCTCCGCGCAGCTGGCAAGCGCGGTGCCGGCGGGCGCCGACCCTTCCGCCTATCGCGCCGCCTTGGTGCGCTTGCGCCGCGCGCAAGGCCTCTACCAGGATTATACCCGCGCTTCGACGGCGCGGCGCGGCGGGCTCACCATGTATCAAGGCGGGCTGTTTCGCGCCGAGGTGCGCTTGCCCGCCAACGCGCCGATCGCGCGATATTACGCCGACACGTATTTGTTTCGCGACGGGCGGTTGATTTCCTCGCAGCGCAACCCGATCGGCATCGAGCGCGTGGGCGTCGAACGGCGCATCCATGACCTCGCCACCAACGCCTCGCTTCTGTACGGCGTCATCACGGTGTTGCTCGCGCTGGCGGCGGGCTGGGCGGCATCCGTGCTGTTCCGCCGCTCATGAGTGTTGAGCCGCCGCCCCTGTTGCCACGCGCGGCGCTTCGTCTGGGCTTTCTCGGTATTGCGCCGCTCGCAATCTGCGCGATCGTCTCGCTTTCGCGGCACATGACCACCGCGCACCTAGCGGCGATCGCTTTTGCGCTCTATGCGGCGGTTTTGTTGTCATTCCTGGGCGGCGTTCGCTGTGGCTTCGAGCTGATGCGCGCGCCGCATGCGCCGAACGGTTTGCGATTGTTCTTTAGCGCCTTGCCTGGGCTTTTCGGATGGGCGCTGGCCTTGTTGGTGACGTTCATCCCCGCCGCAACGGGGGCGGCCTCGGCGTTCGCGGGCTTGTTCGCGGCGCAATATGTGTGGGACCATCGCAGCGCCGCCGATGCCGGCGCGCCGCCCTGGTATCCGTTGCTGCGCCGTGTGCTCACCGGCGGGGCCATGATCGTGTGCATGCTGATCCCGTTGGCGGCGGTGCTGCAGCGTTTCTAATCCGCAAGCAAACGCGATTGCGGCGCGGGCAGGACGCGATCCTTGCCGAGCACCAAAGCCAGCGCGCCATCTGGAAAAATCGGCGCGAACGCATCGTCGCAAATGTTGAGCCCGCCCGAATAAGCGCCGAATGCCGGCATCACCAGGCGCGCGCCGTCGGTGGCGAAGCAGCGCCGGCGCACGCTGCGGCCCCGGCCCGCGACGCGCGCGCACGGATGCAAGTGCCCAGCGATTTCGCCGGGCGCCTCGCCGGCGCTGGGTTCATGGCGCAGCGTGAGCGCGCCCAAGCGCAGCACTTCGCGCACGGCCCCGCCAAGCGTTGCGCTGGCTTTGCCGTCGTGATTGCCTTCCACCCACACCCAATCGCAGCGCCCGATCAGCGCTTGCAGCTGCGCGCGATCCTCGTCGCTCAGGCGCGCGGGGCCACCGCCATCGTGGAAGCTATCGCCGAGCGACACCACGATGTCAGGCGCGTGCGCATCGACCAGAGCCGTGAGCCGCTTCAAGCTGGCGCGGGTATCGTACGGCGGCAGCATCTGCCCGCCGCGCGCGAACGACGAGCCTTTCTCGAAATGCAAATCCGACACGATCAGCGCGCGCGCCGCCTCCACCCAAAGCGCGCCCTCCGGCAAAGCAACCACAATCGTGCCCGCCAATTTCACTTCAACGCAATGCATTACAATTGCGATGGGCGGCGTAGCGCGCGCTGCTACACACGGGAGCGGCGGCTTCTGTGCGGGACGGGCGAGCAATGGCATGGGCAGCGATCCTAGCGCCGATTCGAGCGGGCGCTAGGCGGGTGAAATGGTGAATTGCGTGTGTGTCACGCTATCACCGTCAACAGCACTCGTTGCGTCTACTTCATCCGCGCAACCAGATCGGCGTATTCCAAGCCACACGATCATATCAGTCGGCGGAACAAATGTGTCGTTCGTTGTAAATCCAATGCGGACGCACTTTCCCGTCAAGTCCGGACCGCCTTGGCTCACCGTTTGGTGAAACGATGCGGTCATTCTTGGACCGTGAACCTCGAACCGATGGCCCGCCACCGAGAAAATCTGTGGCACATTTCCACCCCATGGATCGCGCTGAAAATCTGTGACTCTGCCTTCCAGCACCGTGTAGCGGCCCTCCAGCACAACTTGCCTGAGGGATTCATATTCCCGATGGTGCCTCCACAACTCGGCGACGGTCCCGGCCACGGCTAAGCACACCAAGACGGCTGTCAAGATTCTTGTTACTTTGTCGCGGGCTGTCCGGAAAACATGCACGCAGACCAAAGCGACGAACACACCTGCCGCCAAAGGAAGCCATTGAGGCTTGTAGCCTTGGTTGGCGATATCGAAGACTATTTCGTAGCCGGTCATTTCGTCATCCGCCGCCGGCAGTGGGGACACGCAGTGGGGACACACACTCTTTTTTTCTCCGGATCGCGCTGCGCGCGCCCAGTGTCGCTCACCGCGCGGGGCCATGGGCGGGCGAGGCGACTGGTCACGGCGTCACAATCGGGAAATTTGCATCGGGGGTTTCGAAGATTTCGCCCAGGCCTTCCAGCGAACGGCGATTGCCGGCGATGTGGACGGCGCCGGAAATCACGGCTTGGCGCATGCTCGCCGTCGCCATGGCTTGCAGGAACGCCGCGCGCGGCGCGGTGATCGTCGGCGCGTCCGGCAGCGTCACGCCCGCTTCGTGCACCAGCACGCCGTTGCCGATGGTCACGGCGAAGCGTTCATTGCGCTCGGGGAAAACCAGATTGAACGCATAGCGACGCGCCCCAAGCCGCTCGGGCGCGAGGCGGATGGCAAGCAGGTCGAGCACCTGCGCCGTGGGCGTGGCGACAACGAGATCGGCGCTTTGCACGGCGCTGTTGCGCCCAACGATGCCGTTCTCCAGTTCCTGTGCGGCGCTCAGATACATGTTGCGCCA
>CXWL01034397.1_pt1 | contig 13164 bp, 12 predicted proteins | sample 590931 | NCBI WGS metagenome assembly CXWL01 (sample SAMEA3498368, study PRJEB10139) | groundwater metagenome | biome: water well; material: biofilm material | place: Germany | collected 2015-04-27
CGCACAGTCCGGCCAGATCGTATACCTTGAGCTTTGAATAGTAGAGCGGTCCGCCCAGATCGGGCACGAGGAGCGATGCCGATGAAAGTCCGAGGCTTTCGGCGCACTTGTCGTAGGTTGTGCCGTACTCACGCGCTATCCGCTCGAATGACACGGCAGGCCACTTCGCAAATTCTTCAAGTCGAGGAGTCTGAATTCTCCAGCTCGTAATCAGGATGACAAGCCCCAACGCGGTTACCATAGTCGCTTTCCACAATGGAGCGACCGAACGCCCTTCTATGACGCTGCTGAGAAAGATGAAGATAGATGCAGTCAGAGTGAGAAAGAATGGCGTGGCAAATCGGTATTCGCGCATCCAGTCGGGTCCGAGCAAGAGGTAGGCGACGATTGATGCCAGGCATAGAATGAGGGGGATGAGTTGGCGAAGGTTTCGGCCGCCCCGAATCATCAGCCTTGTCGCCTGAAATCCCATAAAAACGGCCAGGACGGTCCATCCGAACTTCCCGAAAACAGATGCCAGAAGCTCACGCAGCTTGGCCGGATACGGATCGTGCATTGCAACCAGATCCTTCACCGTCTGGATGTCTGGTCCACCCTTAACATAGTATGTGTTAGGATACAGGTCGCCGAAATACAGATAGCGAAACAGCAGGAATGAGCCATACAGAACTGCAAAAGCGCAACCGAAGATCACTACCTCTCGCACTACTCGAACGACCGCGGGTTTGGTTACGGTAAACACGATCGCAGCCAGCGCTGGAAAGACAGCTGCATAAACAAGGCCGTCGGGACGAGTCATGGCTATCGCGGTTGCCAAAAGGGCGCAGATGCCAGGGGTAACGGGACTATCCGACATCTGAAAAGACCATACAGCGATCACATACATATACCATGCAACCAGAAACACGAGGAGCCCATTCTCCAGTCCGGAACAGGTCCAAACTGCAAATGACGCGTTTACGGAAAGCACAAGTAGGGTAAAAAAAGAGGCGGCCCGGTTCTCGTCTGTGAGCAGCATGATAGTCCTGTGGGTCAGGAAGAAGGCGCCTGCAACCAGCATCCCACTTAAGAGCTTCGGAAGCCAGTAGGGATCGAAGAGACCGAGCTTGAAGAAGGGTGCAAGGAGTACCACCCAGAGGAAATTACTGAACCCTTCGACTGGAGGCATTCCGGGCTGTGTGACCAAACCATACCCATCGGCCAGATTTCGCGAATACGCGAAACTGATCGCGGCGTCATCGATTATCCAGCGGGAGAGCAGAAAAGTCCGATAGAGGTAGAGCGCGAATGGAATTAACCAAATCAGCCAATCGAATATTCTTGAAAACGACTTGTTGCTTGCGCGGATCACCGCCGTACTCGACACCACGAGCAATCCCCTATCCGGTCTCTCTTCAGAGACTAAGAGTTACGTTTGAGGCAGCCACCCTCAAGAAGAACTATTTCCTGTATCAGGGCAAGGCATAACTGGGAGAAGCTCACGGTCAGTGCGATTGGAGCGTCAAGCCAGTCGATCACCCAAGTTGATAGCTGCACGATCTAAGCGCCAGAGTAATCGGGCTCGCGGAAGCCTGAACTCCCTGCCGAGTGGACAATTCAGAAGTAGCGATTGTGGCAGGCCGCCGCGTGGGGATAGACTATTGACCCATTACATGTAGAGTGGCAGGTTACACTCCAGTAAGCTGGGATCAAGACCCACCCCGACCGTTTTGAGAATTCACGTTGACGCCGGATTCAGCGAGGAGCGTGGCTCAATAGCCCGATTCGGGGGTGTGGCATTCGGTGCACTTGGTCTCTTTCCAGGCGTCGTCGATCTCTTCCGGATGATGAAATTCAAGACCGGCAATGTTGGAGGTGAGCTCCGAGACGTTCTCCGATGCTCCCTGCGCTACGATCAAATGACAGGTCGTGCAGGCGGTCGAGATCTGCTCCCCCTTTTCATTCTGTTTGACCCGATCATGACAACGGAAACAGCCGTCGTTGACAAAATGGCTCAGGTTGTTTTCTCGGGCGCGGTAGTCGGTCTTCATCTCGGGAAAGAAGTTTTCGGCATAAATCCGCTGCAAGGTCGCGGTCGCCTGCGTGATGTCATTGGCATTTGACGACAGAATCGACGGAAAGTTGGTCTGATAGTATTCGGTCAGTCCCTTTCCAATAGCAGCTTGCGCCTGTTCGCGTGTCTCGTACTTCGCGTTCAGTAGTTCCAGACCGATCTGGCGTACTGACGGCAGCGCGGGTGAGATTCCGCGAGTCGAGAGCGCGAGATTCAGAGCGGTGGCCGGCGCGAAGAATTTGTGGCTCGGGCGATTGTGGCAATCCATACAATCAAAGCGGCGAATCTCGTTCTTTGGATCATTCAGATCGAGCGGAGGAACACTTGGGTCAGTATAGACCGAAACCTCGCCATTCTCTTTCGTAAGGCGAATCCACGGGATGTTCTGACGTTTGGGATCCGTCGAAATGTACTCAACTTTGTTAGCCGAAAGCATGTGCCAGTGAATTCCTTCGAGCTTGCCCGTGCGCGGGTTGCCGCCGCCGATTTTCACGAGCAGATTGACCGTCCAGGGGGAGTTGGCGGAGTCGGTCTTGTAGTACGTCCGCTCGACTAATTTCTCGCCGTAGAACTGGCGCGGCCAGTGGCACCCCTCGCAGGTTTCCTGCGCCGGACGAAGATTGTGAACCGGCGTTTCGGTCGGACGGGAATAGCTGTTCAGGGCGGTGGCAAAGAGCTGGCGGATGCCGTCAAACTTCGCTTTTACATAAAATGACGCACCCGGCCCGATATGGCATTCCACGCACGGGACGCGGGCGTGGGGAGAGTTCTTGTATGTGACCGATTGGGGCTCCATGACAGTGTGGCAGGTCTCTCCGCAGAAGGCCACGGAGTCGGTGGCCTCATACGCGCGATAGCCGCTGTACGCCACCAAGGAAATCAGCACCGCCGAAGAGCCCAGAAAGAGCCACAGGTTGCGAACATAGCTGGGATCGCTCGGGTCGACGGAAAAATTGAATTTGACCTTCTCGCCCTTCTTACGCGCGGCGCGAACCTGAATGGCGATCGAAGTGAGGAACAGTATCACCCCGATGAGCGTGATCGCCGGTGCGATGACGAAGGTGACCAACGAGCGATACGGATTGTCGCTGCCGGTTGAAAGATCAATAAGCAGCAGGATAAAAAACAGGAAGCCGCCAGCGAGCGTGAGCGCACCCCCCAAAGCGGCCAGCGGGTGTCTAAATAGAGTTCGTTTTCTAAAAGCTTCGGCTACCATGATCTCTTTCTCTTCTCGACGACACAAATTTCTTCGGGAATATAGGGAATTGAACGCACGAGGCAACGGAATTGATATCACCGATGCAGTGCACCAATTCGTATCTCTCTCGATTACAAAACGGCTCTGAGCGCTACGTTGAGAGTCGGACAGGAGAAATCAAAGCCCGACGCGGTCAGCTTTGCGGGTTCAACCCGCGTGCTTGACAAGAGAAGCTCAGCGGCCATCTCTGACCCGACCAGAGCCGCGAGCCACCAGCCTGGAGCGCTGAATAGGGCAGGGCGTTTGAGACGGCGCGCTAACTCGCGGGTGAATTCGGCATTCGTGACTGGATTCGGTGACACAAAGTTGACCGGACCGGAAAGTTCTGCGTTGTAGAGACTGTGCAAAACAGCTTCCAGAAGGTCGTGCATGGCGATCCAGCTCATGTATTGCTGCCCGCTGCCGAGCTTGCCACCGAGCCCGAATCGAAAGGGGCGCGCCATCCTGGGCAGTGCCCCTCCATCACGCGCAAGAACCATCCCCAATCGAGCTTTCACCGTCCGGATGCCGACGCGTTGCGCCGGCGCGGTCGCTCTTTCCCATTGGGCACAGACGTCAGCGAGGAAGCCGGTTCCGGCGTGGTTATCTTCGGTAAGCATAGTGTCTCCTCGATCGCCATAGAAACCGATCGCTGAGGCATTGATGAAGACCTCGGGAGGATTCCCCAGTCCTGCGATCGTCTCGGCGAACAGTGTCGTCGCGACAATGCGGCTCTCCAGGAGCGCTTTCTTACGCTCTGGGTTCCAGCGTTTCGCGCCAAGGTTCTCGCCCGAGAGATTGATGACGGCGTCAAAGTGGTCGTCGTGGGTTAAAGCGAGCGACCGCTGAGCGGGATCCCAAAGGACAGTCTGGTCACTCTTGCCCGACGATCCGCGCGTAAGTCGCACGACATCGTGACCACGTTTGACGAGAAACGGGGCGAGGTTGGAGCCGACGAGACCGGATGCGCCACTTAGAAGAATCCTCATACGTAATTCCTACGCTGTCCGCTTATGGAAGCGTAACACCGAGAATGTGAAAATGAGCGGCCCAAAGATCCCGAGCGCAACAATGTTTTCGTAGAGGTCTTTCACACCCGCTCCCTTGAGCATGATTCCGCGAACGATCTCGACGTAGTAGCGCATTGGGTTGATGAGCGTGACATTCTGCATCCAGTCGGGCATGTTGGCGATGGGAGTCATATAACCTGAGGTGAGCATAGCGAACACCGAGAAGAACCAGGCCATGAACATTGCCTGTTGCTGGGTCGACGTGACGGTGGAAAAGAACATGCCGACCCCAAGGGTTGTCATGAGATACAAGAGCGAAAGCAGAATCAAAAGCGGCAGCGACCCAACAAACGGAATCCTAAACCACCAAACGCCGACATTCAGCGCCAAGCCCATGATCAGCATGGAGGTTACCGTGAAGGCGGTGATCTTTCCGAATAGAAACGTCACGGTGCTGATGGGTGTGACGAGGACCTGTTCCAGCGTGCCCAGTTCACGCTCCCGCACAATAGCCATGGAGGTCATCATGAGGGTAAGCATGGTAAGGAGTGTAGCGACAATTCCGGGGACCATGAAATAGACCGACTCCGCCTCGGGATTGTAGAGAAAGTCCGAGCGGATTTCGACATTCGGCTTGAGCCCCGTGATCGCGTTTGAGAACTTCCGCACGATCTGCGAGGCGTACCCGATACCGGTCCGAGCCGCGTTGGCGTCGGTGCCGTCCGAAATCCAGCCGATACTGACCGGCCGATTGGCCGTAATCTGCTTCGAGAAATCCTGTGGAATGATCAAGGCCATTTCGGATTTTCCCGATCGAAAGCGATCCTCAAGAAGCCAGAGAGGAGATCGATCGCCGGCAATCTGCTGATCGGAGACCACGAAGTAGTCGGCAGCCTTCAGCGACGCCACCAGCCTTCGGGACAGCTCGGACTGGTCAGCGTCGTATACGTCAAGAGCCAGATGCTTGACATCGGTGTTGATCGCATACCCAAGCACGATCAGCTGGACGACGGGCATCACGACCAGCATGCGCAGGTTGTTCTTATTGCGAATCGCCTGTATGAATTCTTTCTTGACCACACCGAGATACGCGCGCCACATGTCAGCCGATCCTCGTGTTGAAGCGCTTAACAGCCAGTATCAGGAATATCGCCATCAGGATGAGGAGGAATCCGGCCTGTGGGGCCAGGATCGAAAGCCCCGAACCTTTCAGCATGATCCCGCGAATCATCTTGAGAAAATACGTGGCGGGTACGATGCGACTGACGACCTGCATGGGGATCGGCATGTTCTTGACGGCGAAGATGAAGCCGGAAAGCATGATGGTCGGGAGCATGGTGACCAGCAAGGCCATCTGCATGGCAACCTGCTGGGTATCGACAGCGGATGAGATCAGTATTCCAATCGAGAGTGCCGTGGCAACATAGATCAGCTCAAACGCCAGGAGCAATGGGAGCGATCCGACAAAAGGAACCGCAAACAACGCCTTAGCAAACAGAAGCACGAGCAGCCCATCAAGAAACGCGATCACCATATACGGCAGCAGTTTTCCGATCAGAATCTGACGGGGTGTCACCGGCGCCGTGAGGAGTTGCTCCAAAGTACCGGTCTCCTTTTCCCGCGCGATCGTGATCGAGGTCAGCAGCGCAGAAATCATCAGGAGGATGATCGCGACGATTCCCGGAACGAAGAAATGCGATGATTTCAAATCCAGGTTATAGAGCACCTGTGGAGCCAGCTTGACGCCGGGGATGCTGGTGCCGGGAGGGAGACGATCCATCAGGAACTGATTGAGCAGACCGTTGGCGTAACTCTGTACGGCCGCCGCCTGGGACACTTCGGAACCGTCAATTGTCAGACCGATTTCGAATAGATGTTTGGTCTGCAAGGCCTCTCCGAATCCGGGGCGAATAGTCATCACGGCCGCCGAGTGGGAGGCGCGCATGAGTTGATCGGGGTCGTGATAGTCCGGCTCGTACGCGGGCTTGTAGAAGTAGGTCGAGCGATAGAAATGTTCTACCAGCAATCGCGATTCGGCGCTCTGATCGCGGTCGATCACGGAGAGCGGTATATGTTCGATGTCCATGTTGATGGCATAGCCATAGAGAAAAGTCATCATGATCGGCATGACGAAGATGATCATGAGCGAACGAACGTCGCGCAGAATGTGGTAGAATTCTTTCTGGGCGATGAATCTAATCTGTCGCACTGCCTATCCCTTTAGTCTGAATCAGATCGATGAACATATCTTCAAGGTTTGCCGCCTGGTGTTTTCTTACGAGATCCAATGGTCTGCCCAGTTCAACAAGTCGGCCGGCGTGCATGATTGAAATCCGCCCGCAGTACTCGGCCTCATCCATGTAGTGGGTGGTGACAAACACCGTGACCCCCTCTTCAGCCAGATCATAGAGAAGCGACCAAAACGTCCGCCGGAACACCGGATCGACACCGCCGGTGGGCTCGTCGAGAAACAGGATCGAAGGATGATGGATGATGGCCACCGCCAAGGCGAGTCACTGCCGCCAGCCGACCGGGAGTGGACCGGACAGTCGGTCGATGAACTCCGCGAGCGACAGGCGCTCGATCAGCTCTTCTATGCGATTTCTGAGCGAGTTCTTGTCGAGATTGTACGCGTGACCATAGAAACTGAGATTCTCGCGCGCGGTCAAATCCGGATAGAGCGAGAACTTCTGAGACATATAGCCGATCGTTCGCTTGATCTGTTCGGACTGCGTGAGAACATCGTATCCGCCGACATGGCCGTTCCCGCTCGAGGGGAGCAGCAGACCGCAGAGCATCCGGATGGCGGTCGTTTTTCCCGCGCCGTTCGCCCCGAGAAAACCGAAAATCTCACCGCGTTCGACCGTCAAACTGAGGTCGTCCACCGCCGTAAAGGAGCCGAACCTGCGAGTGAGATGCTCGATTTCGAGAGCATGCCCGGTCATCGACCGATCTCCATCAATTGAATAAATCGATCTTCCAACTCGGGCGCCAGAGGGGTCAAATCGGCGACATTGACGCCGACTCGATTCAAAGGGTCGGCATAGTTCGCGATGTTATCATCGGCGCTCAGATAGATGTGCAGTCCGGCCCCGAACCGTCGCGACGAAAGACCATCGATCGCGCCCAATTGCTTGACGAGACTCGATGTCGGTTCCTTGTCGAGATAGAGAATCTGTCCGCGAAATTGTCCGGCCAGTTCCGACGGCGTTCCTTCGGAGAGCTTGCGTCCACCGAGCATGAAGCAGGCGCGGCTGGCGCGGGCGACTTCATCCATGTATGGCNNCATGTATGGCGTCGAAACAAGGATGGTTGTCCCTCGCTTTTGCAAGTCCAGCAGAATTTCCCAGAATTGTCGACGCGAGAGAGGGTCGACACCGGTGGTTGGTTCATCCAAAATGAGTATTTGCGGATGATGCACCAACGCGCACGACAGCGCCAGCTTCTGCTTCATCCCGCCCGAGAGCGCTCCGGCGCGACGTTTTGCGAACGGCTGCAAATTCGAAAACTCGTACAGGTAGTCCCGCTTCTCACGGAAAGCTCTGCCGGTCACGCCGTACAGACCAGCATAAAAGATCAGATTCTCCTCGACGCTTAGGTCCGGATAGAGCGAGAAACTCTGCGGCATATAGCCGAGAAGAGGTTTGATAACCTCGAAGTTGCTGAAGGCTTCCTGACCGTCGATCAACAGACGGCCACTGTCGGCATCGAGCAGATGGCACAGCACCCGCAAAAGCGTTGTCTTGCCGGCCCCATCCGGTCCGACCAGCGCGTACAACTCTCCCCGATTGATTTCCAGAGAGAATCCGGCGACGGCCTTGATCGAGCCATAGGAACGGGAAATCTCCTGAATCGATAGGAAACTCATTACTTCACCAGCGTCACATAGACAGGCATTCCGATTTTCAAACGACTGTCACTGTTGGCCATGCGCACCTTGACGGCATACACGAGGTTGGCTCGAGATTTGTCGGTCTGCACATTCTTGGGAGTGAACTCCGCCTCCGATGAAGTCCAGATGACTTCGCCGTCATAGACAGCCCCCCCATCCTCAGTACTGACCTTCGCGCGATCCCCCACTTTCACAGCACTGAATTCAGCCGACGGCAGGTACACCTTCACCCATACCGTGTCGAGTCGGGCGATCTTCGCTATAGCTTTTCCAGGGGAAACCAGCTCGCCTGATTCAACATATGCTTCTACAGTTGTCCCTGCCGCCGGGGAGAGAACAAAGCAGTCAGTCAGCTGTCGCTTGATGCGGTTGATGTCGGCATCGATCTTCTCGATCTGAGTTTCGACGACATAAACATTGGCCTCGGCCGACTTGCGGGCGTTGGCCGCCTGGGTCAATTCGTAGGTGAGTTGATCGAGCTGCTTCTGAGTTGATGATCCGGAGGAGAGAAGGCGCTCGACCCGCTCGCGCTCGGTTCGGGCAAACTGCTGAGCTTCCTGCGCGCGACTGACCTGCAACCGTGCGGCCTCGAGTCCGGCCAGACTTGCTTGTCTCCCCGTCTCGGCTGAGGCGAGTTCAAGCTGCAAACGACTGGGATCGATGATCGACAGTGTGTCCCCGGCCTTCACGATAGAACCTTCATCGAAGAGACGGCGCAACACGCGCCCAGAGGTCTCCGCTGAGACGATTACATCGTTGGCTTCGATGAATCCCGACCCACCGGCCTCGATCTTGCCGTTGCCGCAGCCGCTGAAGCCTGCACCGATCAGCAGTATCAGCGCCGAGATGAGATATTTCATGACGTCAGTTTCCTTTCGTATTCAGATTCGACCCGATAGCGTATTCGTACGTGTTTCGCGCGAGATGAAAATCGACGAGCGTTGCCGATGTTGCCGCCTGCGCACTGGTGAGATCAGCTTCAATGGTGATGAGACGATTCGACGACAGGACGCCATCACGATGCTGTTTAGTTGTCAGGCGATAATTGGCCTGGGTGATTCCGTACTGTTCCAGCGCGTTAGTGTAGCGCTCATAGGCGAGCTTGAGTTGTTCAACCGCCAGCTGCGCGTCGCGACCAAGATTCTCGGCGATCTGATCGCGATCGTATAGGGCGGAGTTGAGATTATAGCGAGCGACACGACGGCTGCTTGCTGTCTTCCCTCCGAGATTGAACGACCAATTCAGACTAGCGCCCACAGTGGCGTAGCCGTTCCACACGTCATTAAAGCGGTCGAGGTTCGGTTTGCCATAGGAGTAACCGGTCACAGCCGAGAGAGTAGGAAGATAGTCGGCTCGGGCAAGTCGATAACGACCTTCATTCGCCGCAACCAGAGCCGTCGATGCCAGCAGTTCCGGTTTGGTCGCCGACACATCTGCCGACCATGAGGACTGGGCCGGAACCGACAGGGTGTCAGCCGGTGCGATATGTTCCACGGGCTCGAGACCGACTACTGTCAGGAGGCGAAGCTCCGACGAGCGTCGGTTGATCTCAGCTTGACGGAGTGCGAATCGAGCCTTTGACAAGACCAGACCGATTTCGAGAATGGCGACAGAATCGGCCGCTCCCGCCTGGTAGAGAGAAGCGATATCCCTTTCAAGGGTCTCGGTTCGATGCAGTGACGCCGCAGCCACTTGGATCAATTGGTCGGCGCGAATAAGCGTGTAGTATTCCTGTCGAGCCAAATACTCAACCTGCGCTTGACTCAGGTTCGAAAGGGCGTCGGCATAGCTTCGATTGGCGTCCGCGAGCGAGATGCTCGCGCTCAGCCGGCCCCCCGTATACAACGGAAGTGCAAGGCGCAGGTCGGCCTGATAATTCTCATGAGTGCCGACGTCTCGTTGCATGGTGCGACCAGGCGCGATCTCGATGTTGAGCGTCGGCACAAAACTGACATAGCCGCTCGTCGCCGATGCGGAAAGAGTCGGTAGACGTTCTGCTCGGGCGGCATCGAGCGCCGAACGAGCGGCCGAGTCGGCCGCCGCCGCCTTCTTCATGCTCAGCGAATGTTGTCGGGCAAGCTGAACCGCATCGGACATGCTCAGAGTCCGGGCCTGAGCCATTCCGGCGAGGATGAGGAGGGCGGCAGTTAGGACAAGTCTCATATCAATCTCACTTTCACTCCATTCATGATGAGGTCCACGACGGCGCGCTTACGTTCTTCAAGAAAGCCGTCTCGGTCAGATACATCCCACGCCAGATCAAAGAAGGGCGCCAGCATGAGGTAACCCAAGCTCATTGTCAGAAAAGAGATAGCGGTCTGGCGAACGTCGATCGGTCTCATCCAACCCTCTTTGACTGCATCCTCGAATAGTTGTTGAATCTTTGTCCGCACACCCGACGCCATCAGAAGCTCGGTGATCCTCCTCAGCATTTCGTGATGTGGGTTGGCTAGTTCGCGCAGGAAGATCGGCATGAATTCGGGCAAACGCTTGCTAAGTTCAATGTGGGTCTGGAGAACAGCCGTGAGAGCCTCTTCAATGCTGGAGGCCGACGCGAGGTTCTCACGAATCTTCGGAAAGGTCGTCGCAAAGAATTCGGTAACAACAGCCTCATACAGATTCTCTTTGGACTGAAAATGATAGTAGATCATAGCCTTGTTGACACCGGCTCTGAATGCAATGCGGTCAACCCGTGCGCCGGCTAGCCCGCAGGTAGCGAATTCGGTTCGGGCAGCGGCGAGGATTCTCTCCTTTGTGCCAGTTTCGATTGAGTGCTCTTGGCTATGTTTGGTTTCCATCTACACTACAATATATAACTATCTATTCAGTTAAACCAACTATTTAGTTGATTGTTCCATGGAATTCGACCTTTCCGGAACTTCCTGTGTCACTTATGGGCGTCTTGACAATCTATGTAATTATGATATAATGAGTTAAACCGTGACGTACTTCTTCGTGAGGCTCTCGGCGATGCCGCGCAGCCGGGTGATCTCTTCAGAGCCAATCTTCTCTTCCTCGAATTCACTAAATCGAGTTTCGATTTCATCCATCAGGAGCGCGCTCAAGTGTGACTCAGCGGCCGGGTAGAGAATATGATCCTCCTTGAAAATATGGCTTCGAAGAAGCTGCACGTAGCCCATGGCTGCTTCGAAAACCTGTGCGCGGTCGTCATCAGACCATGAGCCTGTCCGCTCTGTCAGTCGGCGGAGTTCAGCCACGTATTTTCGTCCCTGGGTGTGTTCCACCAGCATGACAGCCAGCGGTCCCTGCTCCTTCGGGAAGCCGTGCTGAGCCATTTCCTCAAAGAGGATGTCCTCTTCTTTGCCGTGATGGCAACTATCGGCGAATTGTGTAATGAACTCGACAAACAGGTTCAAGTCCTTTGGATCGCTGCGTTCTTTTTGATCGAGGTGGGCTACATACACTTCCAGGGCATCAAGCGCTTTGAGTATCAAGCGATGTTCGTTCACCAGTAGTTCAATTGCTTTCATTGTCTTCCCTTCTCTCAACAAGAAATGGTAGTGACGATCTTGTTCCAACAGCCGTCAAAGCGGAAACATGCTCACGCGAGCTTGAGTTTCTTGAGACAGTCTGTAATGCGTTCGGCGGTAAGCTGAATGTTGTTGTCAAGCCCAACCGAAAGGCGGATCATCCCGCTCGACAACCCCATCTGCTTCTGAGTTTCCACGGGAATTTCTGACGACGTGCTGCTGGCTGGGGCCGAAAACAGGGTCTTGAAGTATCCGAGGCTGACTGCGAGATAGCCGACGTTGGCTTCCTGCATCGCCGACATCAAGAGCTCTGCAGTTTCGGCGTTTTCTACGTCCATAACCAGCATCCCCCCGAAGCCGTACCCGGGGTTCATCAGTCGTTTCATCAATTCATGCTGAGGGTGCTTCGGAAGTCCGGGGTAGTGAACTTTGATCCCCAGAGCGTTCAGGTGGCTTGCCAGGAAGAGCGCGTTGGCGCTGTGCTGACGAATTCGAAGATGCAGGGTATGGATGTTCTTGAGAATGCTCGCGGAACGAAGGCTATCCATGACCGGCCCCAGCAGCATACAGGCGCCGGCGTTGATATCGGTCACCTTGCCTACGAATTCCTTCGAGGAGCAGATCGCTCCCGCGACACAATCGCTGGTTCCGTTGATGAACTTGGTCAGGCTATGCACCACGACGTGGGCGCCGTGGCGGGTCGGGCTCAGGATCAGCGGGCTGAAAGTGTTGTCGACGATGAGCGTGAGGTTATGCTGGCGTGCGAGCTTTGCCAGCGCGGGAAGATCGGGAATCTCAAGCAGGGGATTGCTGATTGATTCGCAGTAAATCACTCTTGTGCGTTCGGTGATGGCGCTCCTGACCATGTCGAGATTGGTAATGTCTACGAATGCTACCTTTATGCCGAAGCGGGGAAGGAAGTTGCGCAGAAAGGCGTAGCTGCCGCCGTAGATCGTCCAGCTCGACACCAGTTCGTCGCCGGTGCCGCATAACTGCAGGATAGAGCTGGTAATGGCCGCCATGCCAGATGCAGCGACCTGAGCGGCCTCGGTTGCCTCCAGGGTTGCCAGCGCTCTGCACAGATACTTGTTGATCGGATTGAAGTGGCGCGAATAGAGGAAACACCCTTCGATCTCAGTCTCGAAGATCTGTTTCATGTTGGCCGGGCTGGAAAAGGAATAGGTAGAGGAATCGGTGATCGACGGATTGACGTCGCCGAATTCTCCAAGTGTCTTGAAATCCTGTATGTCAGTGATCGGGTCGAATGGCATATCGGTCTTCCTCGCAGAGAGTTTTCAGTTCTGGCGTCAAAATAGCGCAGGGGAGCGTCGTCGGCAAGGATCGGTTTGCGTGAGACCGCGAGGATTCACACGGACAAAAGAAAGCGGCCGCCCTGACAGGGCGGCCGCGGTCACCTTCGCTACGTCATCACGATTCTACACGTCGACTTCGTCGACATTGGTCTTGGGGCGAGTCAGGGC
>CXWL01028057.1_pt1 | contig 13162 bp, 12 predicted proteins | sample 590931 | NCBI WGS metagenome assembly CXWL01 (sample SAMEA3498368, study PRJEB10139) | groundwater metagenome | biome: water well; material: biofilm material | place: Germany | collected 2015-04-27
GATTGTGCGCATCCCCACTTTGGACCCGAACGTTCCCACTTCCACCTTCGCGCCCATCCCGATCTTTATCGGCGAATACACGGCCACGCCTGCCACCCCGCCGACCCCGATTCGCCCGGGGCCTGGTTTTCTTTCGCTCACCATTTCAGAGAAAAGGATTTTTTGGGGAGACTGCACGCCGAACAAATCAGTTGTTGTTGTAAAAGTGACAGACCCCGAAGAGGTTTACAGCGTGGTGATCTTTGTGCAAGTGAAATCTTTTGTGGATGAAGATTACACGCCCTGGACGACGGGCGACGTTATGTTCAATCATGGCGGCGGCACATTTTCCTACACCTTGCAGGCGACTGAGATTGAAGGGCACAACCATTATAAAAAATCGTGGGTCAGGATGCAGTTGGTGGCGACGAATATTAAAGGCGAGGAAGTGGGCCGTACCAGAATTTTCCCCGAAGTCACCACCCTCGAACCTTGCATGTGCTACGAGCCATTGAAAGGATGCCCCATCGTAACGCCATGAAAAAAATAAACATAATTTTTGCCTGCGCGATTCTGTCATTATCCTGTTCGGTGGGAGGCTTCACCCTGCCTGTGGGCGCAACGCCCACGCCTTCGCTTGTGCCCACGAACACGCGCACCCCCGTGCCAACCGCCACGCCCATTACCCCAACATCGACATTTACATCCACGCCGACCCTGGTCGGTTTGAAATCCCAGACGCCCACGCAGGAAACTACACCCACAACCGTTGTCAGCGTTACGCCCCTTGCCTTGATTACCCCAAATACGGCAACGCCCACCCTGCAAATGGATGGTTTTATTGCGACGCTGATCTCCGTCCATGAATTTTATAAAGGAAGAACCTGTGACCCCGCTTCTGTAAAATTCACAGCGCAGGTATTGGATCGCGACCGCACGGCCTACGTTTTACTTTTCGTTCGCTTTCGCAGTCTCACCTCAGGCAAGACCAGCGAGTGGACGAGCATTTCCATGCAAACCATCGGCGCAGGTACCTGGGTTCACGACCTGTATTCGGACGAGATGAAGAACGACGCTTTTTATATAACCGCCTGGGTGGATTATCAATTTGTGGCAACCACCACCGATGCAACCGAGATCGGGCGGACCGCCATCTTCAAAGAAAAACTCACCATGCTCCCATGCACCACCACATCCACACCCACATCGGGAACAATCACGCCGTAACCACACATTATTGCGAGGAGGGCCTCAGCCCAACGAAGCAATCCCAAACACAAGAGATCAAAGTGGACTTTCCCTCTGACCTGATTCAATTTCTGACAAAAGCAGAGCGCGTCTCTGTCTTAACGGGGGCTGGAGTCTCCCAAGAGAGCGGACTCCGCACTTTTAGAGATTCCCAGGATGGCATCTGGAAGCAGTACCGTCCCGAAGACCTGGCCTCGCCTGAAGCATTTTCCCGCGACCCGAAACTCGTCTGGGATTGGTACGCGTGGCGGCGCGAAGCCATTAAGGGAGTGCGCCCCAATGCGGGACATTATGCTCTCGTCGAAATGGAAAATAAAATTTCCGCTTTCACTCTCATCACCCAAAATGTGGATGGGCTACATCGTTTTGCAGGCAGCAGGAACGTGCTCGAATTGCATGGCAATATCCTGCGCGTGCGCTGCGCGGATTGTGGAACTTTCGCCGAAACCTGGAGCGACGATACCGAATCCGTGCCGAGGTGTGAAAGATGCAATGGGTTGTTGCGCCCAGACGTGGTCTGGTTTGGAGAGGCGTTGCCTCGCGCAGAGTTGGAATCCGCAGTTAATGCGGCGCGTGAGGCGCAAGTCTTCTTTTCGATCGGCACATCTGGCGTCGTTCAACCCGCCGCTGCACTGGCGCACGCCGCGCGCAATAAAGGCTCGGTAGTCGTCGAAATCAACGCCGAGCCAACTCCGCTCACCCCCAAAGTGGATTTTGCTTTTCATGGAAAATCAGGGGAAATTTTGCCAGCGCTGGTGAAGGCGGTGTGGGGGGCGGGGGTAACCATATATGGCGGCATAACGGATACCCTGTGAGCAGTTACGATGTTTCTACTTTATTACAATTCCACTGCGCGGGGGAATTGTAATTTTGTTGTCGGAGATCACGGGAGCGCCAAACAGCGCGCGCGGCTTTTTACCGAGGGACAATTCCAGCGATCTTTCCTCGTTCGAGACATTGAAGACGATGTGGATGGTTTCTTCTTTGTACGTTCGTGAATAGGCCAGTATGTCACCTTCGGCGTGGATGCGTTGATAGTCGCCGCGCCTCAGCGGGCTATGTTCTGTCCGTAGGGCAGAGCAGGCCCTCGCGTAGTCAAGAAGCGATTTGTCCCATTTGCTTTCGTCCCACGGAAAGGATTTTCGGCATTCGGGGTCGTGGCCTCCATCCACACCGATCTCGTCACCGTAATAGATGCAGGGCGCGCCAGGGATGGTGAACATGAACAGCCAGGCAAGTTTTAGCGCGCTTTTATCACCGCCTGCGCAGGATAGAAAGCGCGGCATATCGTGGCTGTCCAGCAGGTTGAGTTGAGCACGGGTGATCTCAGGGTTGTACAAATGGAGGAGACGATCCATTTCATTTGCAAAATCATGTGCATTGATGCCAGGGTGGACCCGTCCCTGCAAACCGCCGCATTGGTTGACCACATCCATGTTCACGCGCTGCCCCCCGAAGAAACCGATTGCCGCGGCAGTGACGAGATAATTCATCACCGCATCGAACTGGTCGCCTTGCAGCCATCTCTGCGCCTCATGCCAGATCTCGCCGACAATGTACGCTTCGGGGTTGACGGCGCGCACACGACGGCGGAATTCCTGCCAGAACGAGTCATCGTCAATATCGCCTGGCACATCGAGCCGCCAGCCGTCAATGCCGAATTTGATCCAGTACNNATTATGTGCTGCTCGTGCTGTGTAGGATATGCGCCCCAGTGTTTTTTTCCGTTCAATCTTTCTTCATCAAAAAAGAACCAGTCTTTATAGGGCGATGCCGCGCCTGTTTCCAATACATGATGGAACTGCCAAAATCCGCGGCTTGAGTGGTTGAACACCCCATCCAGTACAACCTTGATATCGCGTTTGTGCGCGGCGGTTATTAGTTTTTTCAAGGCGTCGTTACCGCCCAAAAGCGGATCTACGTTGTAGTAATCAAAAGTATGATAGCGATGGTTGGAAGCGGATGCAAATATCGGGTTGAAATAGATCGCGGTAATTCCCAACTCTTTCAGGTAATCGAGTTTTTCGATCACGCCGTACAGATCGCCGCCCTTAAAACCATAAGTGGTCGGCGCAGAGTCCCAGGGTTCAAAGGGCAGGCTGCCTGCGGGGTTGCGTTCGTTCTTCCTGAAACGGTCTGGAAATATTTGGTAAAAGATTGCGTCTTGTACCCAGGTAGGGATTTTCATGATTCGGCCTCAGTCTTGAATTTAATAGTGGGAGCTTATTTTATCTGATGAAAACGCCAGGCGTTCTTGTTTTTCCGTTTAAATTATATTGCTGGCTATTCACCGCTTGTGCCGAACATCATCCGCTCGAGCAACGTCCGCTGGAAGATGAGGAAGATGACGACAACCGGTGCGGACATCAAAATAGCAAGCGACCCGATCTGACTCCACGGTTGGGCCGCGCCCGAGGTGAGGATGGCGTAGATGGACATGGCGAGTGTGACCGTCTCAGCCTTTTCGACGAACAGCCAGCCGATGGTAAATTCGGAGTAGGCCATCAGGAAGGCGATCAACGCGGCAACTGCGATGGACGGCGTTGCCAGCGGCAGAATAATGCGCCAGAAAGAGGCGAAGTCTCCTGCGCCATCCAGAAAGGCCGCTTCCTGCAATTCTTTTGGAATGGCTTGAAAAGCCGCGCGTAAATTCCACACACAGAAAGGCATGGCAAATGCGGCGTACACAATTACCAGCCCAAGAAGCGTTGTGCGTATTTGCATCCAACTAAGCAGGAGATACAGCGGAGTGGTAAATGCGATGGGTGGGAGGATGGCGGTAAGCAGGGTCAGGTAAAGCCCGCCCCGCCGCCCAGGGAAGCGAAAACGGGCAAAGGCGTATGCCAGACTCATGCCGAAAACCACCGCCGCCAGCGCCGCGCCCGTAGAAATAAGCAGGCTGTTCTGCAACAATACAGTAAATGAGATGGATTGGTATGGCCGATCCAGCACACTTAAAAGTGGTTGAACGCTGAATTCTTTTGGGAACCAGTGGAATTCGGTCGGGCGGCCTTTGAGAGCGCCATCAAAAGCGAGGCGCAGGATTCCCCAAATGGGGATGATAACGTACAGGCCGATCAACGTGAGCGCGAGTTGGGAAAGGATTTGATCGAACGGCTTCATTTTATGCATAGGTTACTCCTTCGCCTGCCTTGCTCCAGCGATTGAACAGGAAGATGAATACGGCCAGGAACAAAATGGTAATGATGTTGATAATCGCTGAACCAGTAAACCATCTCCAATCATAGACCGCAATATAGGAAAGACGCGCGAAGGTGTACATGTTGAAATCTTCATTGATGAAATTAAACATCTGGAACAGGTAAAACTGGTTGAAGGCAAAGATGGCGCGGATGATGATGGCTGGCATAACCAATGGCATGAGCAGCGGCCAGGCAACGTAGCGAAAGGCTTGCCAGGGAGTCGCGCCGTCGATGGATGCGGCGTCGAATACTTCCTGTGGCAACAATTTGAGTCCCGCGCTGGCGGCCAGCATCATAAAGGGAAATCCATACCAAAGCGCGGCGATCAGCAAAACAACCAGCGCCGAGTTTTGGCTGCGTTCCCAATTTGTGAAAACCCCCAAAGGCAGGGTTGTCCCAAATTTCTGTTCGGCCAGGCTGAGCCAGCCCCATAAAGGGATAAAGATATTCAACCAGAGCATCGCGCCGATGGCTTCAGGAATAGCCCAGGGCAGAATGAACAACGCCTGCCAACCCTTGCGGAATTTGATTCCGCGCTGCCAAAGCAGGAGCGCCGCGCCAATGCCAAGCACGGTTTGCAAAGTCACCGAGAGAATGGTCCACATCGTATTGAAAAATGGCAGCCCCATTGCGCCGACCATATTGAAAATATACAAATACACTCCCAGCCCCACAAAGTGGATTTTTCCATCCTGAACAAAATCGCTGGCTTTGACCTGACCCGTTATTCCACCCCAAAACTCGCGCCAGATTCCGCCTTGAAATCCATCGCGCAGTGTACTGCTGTTAAGGTCAATCAGCGAGACGGCGAATTGAAAGAGAAGAGGGAAGATGGTTAAGACGGCGAAGGCGATCAGCCCGGGGATGAGCCAGGGAAGCGCACGCATCGTTTCCTTGCGGGACGGTTTCACCGCTTCTTTTCCGCGCTGATGCCCGGTCCGCCACCATTCGGCAATATTCCTACCCGTTGCTTTTACCCCTTCCGCTGCGACGAAGGCGAGCGGCGCAGTGGCAACGAGAATATACTGCGCCCATTTCGTGCGCCACGCGAGCAGGATGAAGATATCCACAAAAAGCCAGATGGCGACGAATCGATTCTTTCGCCACGTATCCGCAAGGCCAAAGAGCGCGAAGATAAAGATGATCCCATCCACGCGGAACAGAAAACCTTCTTCATTCCAGAACCACGGCACGGAAGAAGATAAATGCACGAGCGGCTGCCATATCGGTAAGTTTGCTTTTACAACATTTGGGTTTGTCGTCGTGGCGGAGACTGCCTCGTACGTGACCTGAATCCGCTCCAGCGGATTGGGCCAGTAAAATGGATTGAACACAAAAAATGTAATCAGAGAAAGCAAGCCCCACAGGATAGTGATCCTGAAAAATCTCTTTATTTCATTGGCTTCTTTTGCGGAGAGAAACCAATCAATCAAGATGGCAAACCCAACTGCCGAATGCAGATACTTGGACGATGCGCTCACCCCCAAAAAAATGGCGGATGCGGCTAAAAGGGCGGTTTTTGATTTCCCGTTTTTTCCTTTGGAAAAATAATACATCAACGCTGTGGAAGCGCTCATCAACGAAGCGAAACCATCCAGCATCACCTGGGAGGTGTATTTGATGGTGAAGCTGTGCATGGCAAGAATTAATCCGCCAAGCGGGTTGATTAAAGCCAACAGCATGGCGGTCAACGCGCCCCAAATGGCAGACATTTTGCGGGCGGCGGCGAGCAAGTCCGGTGGGAGGTTCCTTGCCGGATTGGCTGTGATGGGCAGGTCTGCGATCAATGGCTCTTCGGGCAGGCCGATGACGCTCAACCCGAACATGATCTTGGCAAGCTGAGGATGCTCGGGACGGTAATTTGTTTCCAGAAAACCGAACCAGTTGTCCGTGCGGATGAGATGCGCGAATTCCTGTCCTGCGCGCAGATAATCATCTTCGTCGAAATCGATTGTCAGGTTGTTTGCGGCGTGGGTGCGAAATCCAAAAGCGACTGCAAAAACCAGCAGGGCGGAAAACAGGGAGAGGAATGTGCGAAGGTTTTTGTTCATTTGTGCCCCGAATACGGAATTATGTGTAGAATTGTATCAGCGCTTCACATTTGCGATTTTTGGAGGCAATGGATATGGAAGGTATGGAAGTTGATCCTGATAGTTTTGATCCTGAACTGCGATTTGCCAGGCTGTATGCAATTGCATCCACGGCATTGGGGTTGATCAGTTTATGTATTGGCGTGATTCCGATTTGCAGCGGCGTCACGAGCATCTTTGGCATAGCGCTTGGGCTGTTAAGTTTGAAAACCGAAAACAGCAACACTGCGAAGGCAGGGATTTTTATCTCGGCTTTGGGTATTATGACAACCTTCATTTATGTGGTCATTCTGCTGTATTTTAGCGATTAACTGAGCATGGCGTATTGCAACATTTATGTTGCGTGTGTTTTCGGAAAAATTTCTATGGCAAGATTTATCTTGCAGGGTCATTCGATGTCAAAGATGTACGTCTCGTAGGGGAGGATTTTTTTCACTGGTTTGTAATCAGCGAATTGCCCGTTTTTGATTTTCAAACGCCGCGCTTGTTCTGAACCGAGCAGCGATGCGGGGGTGAGGGTTCCGTCTGTGAGCAGGCTTTCTGTCAGGCTCAGCCCATAGTCTGTGATGGGTTCGTCTCCCAAATTGACAACAATCAAAATGTGTTCGCTGCCGCTGTTTCGCAGGAGCGCAAATACAGCGGAGTTGCCCGTCTCGATCAAAACGGCGTCGCCTAACTTCAAGGCGGGGTGTTGCGTGCGGAGTTGGATGAGCGCGCGATAGTGACTTAAAAGGGAAGCGGGGTCTTCGCTTTCTGATGCAACGTTAACCGATGTGTAATCCGCATTTGGGTTGTGCCAGGGAGAGCCTGTGGTGAAGCCTGCATTTTCGGCATTTGACCATTGCATGGGCACGCGGAGATCTTCATCGGGTTTTTTGCCGGTCATGCCGATTTCTTCACCGTAGTAGATGAACGGCGTTCCAGGTGACGTGAGCAATAACGTGGCCGCAACTTTTGCCTTGCCTATGTCCCCATTGAAAACAGACATCACGCGGTTTTGATCGTGGTTGGTGAGGAAGGTTGCGTAGTTGAAGTCGGGCATATCCTGAAAGGCAAATTTGAATGCGCTGGTTGCGCCTGAATTTGCGCCGCCTTTTACGCTGTTTACAAATCCGCTGGACATTTCAAAGTTGAAGATGTGATCAAGCTGGTCGCCGGTGTAGGATTTTATAACCGATGAGCCTGCGCCAAACACTTCGCCAATTGTATAGGCTTGCGGGTTTTGTGTTTTGTACGCCGTATAAAACCCCTTGTACCATTCATGGGTGGCGGGAGTATTTTCGCGTTTGCCGCCTTCTTCGATGAGGTGTTTGGCCGCGTCTATGCGGAAACCGTCTATGCCGATGTCGGTTAGCCAGAAATCGGTTACGTTCAGCATGTCGGCGGTCACTGCGGGGTTGTTGTAATTCAGGTCGGGCATGCCTTCCCAGAACAGGCCGAAATAATATCCCTGCGCGCCCTTGTGCCAGCCGCCATCCCCTTCGCCTGTTTCAGACCAGACGTAATAATCATAATGTTCAGAGTTGGGGTCGCTATTGGCTTCCACAAACCAGGGGTGCTGGCTGGAGGTGTGGTTGAGCACCAAATCCATGATGATGCGGATGTCACGCTTGTGCGCTTCGGCGAGCAGATTCTTAAAATCGTCCAGCGTGCCGTATTCGGGGTTGACTGCGTAATAGTCTGTGACATCGTATCCGTGATAGGAGGGGGATGGGTGGATGGGCATGAGCCAGACAGCGGTGATGCCGAGCGTTTCGAGATAATCCAATTTTTGGGTGATGCCGTTGAAGTCGCCGATTCCGTTCCCATCTGAGTCGTTGAAGGAGCGGACGAATATTTCATAGAAGACCGCTTCGTTCCACCAGTTGGCTGGTTCTGCTTCGGGGGCAGGAGTGGCCGCTTGGGCAGGGTCAACCGTCTGCGGGGCGGGAGCGCATGATAATAGAAAAGATAAAAGTAACAGCGTGGGGAGAATCCGTTTAAGCATGGGTATCCTGAGGCAAAAATTTCCCCTCCCTTCTTTTTTGGAAAGAAGAAAGAGGAAATAGGTGTGCGAATAGCGAATTAGCCTTTGACGCCGCCAGTGGTAAGGCCGCCGACAATCTGTTTTTGAAGGGCGATATAAACCACTGCGACGGGGAGGGCAACGATGACTGCCATGGCGGCGAAACGGTTCCAGGGGACGCTGTTGGCGTACTGGCCTGTCATGTTGTAAAGGGTCATGGCGAGGGTGTAATCCTTGGGTTGGGAGAGGAAGAGCCAGGTGGTGACGAATTCCTGCCAGTGGCCGATGAAGCCGAGGAAGAATGTGACGGCAAGCTGCGGGGCAGCCAGCGGGATGACGATCTGCCAGAAGGTCTGGTTGGTGTCTGCTCCGTCGATGGCGGCGGCTTCTTCGAGTTCTTTGGGGATCGTGTCGAGATAGCCTTTCAGGTTCCAGACTGCGAAGGGCAGGGCGGTGGCGGTCATGGCAATGCCGACGCCCAGAAGCGAGTCTCGCAGGTTGAAGAGAAGTCTGCCCTTAATTCCTTCTTCACAGGTGGTAAAGGGTTGCACGGCGACGATATCTTTGGAACATTGCTTAATTTGCACTTTGTTCAAAAGCAGGTAAAGCGGGGTGCTTAACCCTACTGCGGGCATTAGCAGTGGAATGAAAACCAGGATCATTAGCACTTCGCGCAGTTTGAACTTTAATCTGGAGAAGGCGTATGCGGCTGTTACTGCGATCAGCAAGGCAACGAAACCAACACCTACCGAGAGTAATACGCTATTCTTTAGGAGTTCAATAAAGGTTACAGGGTTTCCAGTGGGGTGATCTAATACCTGCTTGTAGGCGACGAAGGATAGTTCCTTTGGGATCAATTCCAAGGTGGAGGGGCGGGTTGTCTTTGAGCTAAAAGACATGGTGACGATGTACATGATCGGGAACATGACGGAGGCGAGAATGCCCAGGCACAGAACCTGGAGTAACAGCTGTCTCCAAAGCGGGAGACTGCGTCCGCTGGTTTGACCGGATGTATTCATGGTCAGAAAGTGAACGATTGGATTTTTGTTGGGAACTGCTTTTGGGGCGTTCATAAGCTATGCCTCCGAGTAATTCTGTGTGGCACGGGTAATGCGGTTTGTAATCAGGAAGACGATCATTGCCACAGCGAAGATGATAACGGCGAATGCGGCAGCCACTCCATACCAGCGCAGGTTACGAACAAGGTTGTAAGCAAATGTGACCAATAATTCGGTGGAACGCGCAGGTCCGCCGCCCGTCATAAAGAAGACGAAGTTGAATAAGTTGAACGATATTGTGAAACCATAGACAGCAGCTGGGATCATGGCCGGGCGCAGCAGCGGGACGGTGATATTCCAGAATTGCTGGCTGCCGGTTGCGCCGTCAATGGAAGCGGCTTCGTACAAGTCTCGCGGGATGCTTTGTAATGCGCCTGTGGCAACTACAGACATAAAAGGCCAGCCGAGCCAAAAATTGGCAATCATCATCGCGTAATAGGCAAGGGTCAGCGGGGCTCCAGGCAGGAATCCCGGTATGGGGGGGGTTACATCTTCAAACCAGCGGATATAGATGGGGCCTGCCTGTCCAAAGTATGTGGAAATATTCGCAAGCAATTGATTCATAGCCCCATAACGCTCATCGAAGATGTTCGTCCATATTGTAGCCACTACCAAAGGCGGGATAACAACAGGAAGAATGTACGCGGCGCGGTAGATGCGTTTTAACCATAATCCCTCTGTGTTGAGCAATGTGGCAATCAACACACCAGCGGGTACGTGCAGTATTACATTGCTAAGCGCCCACCAGAAATTGAATTCCAAAACCCTGAAGAAATTGAAATTTTCAACGGGCAATGCTGCTGTGAAGATATCAACGTAATTCTTGAATCCGATGAATTCGAGTTCCGGTGAATTCAGCCCAAGCAGGAGATGCTTTGTGTCAAAGTTTGTGAAGGAAATGATAACTTGATATATCAATGGATAAAAAGTGATCACTCCCATGATCAGAAAAGCAGGCAAGAGATAAAAATACGGCAGGGATATTTTTCGCCACTGGACTTTTCGGCTGGAAGGTTTAGAAATTTCCATCTTGTTTCTCCTGGCTTCAGCATACAACCAAATATCAAAAGTGGGAGCGGACAAGTTCCCCTGTCCGCTCCCGGTATTGCAGTGTGAAGCTTAGTTCAAAAGCTTACTTGGTTGCGCCTTCAAAGCCAGTTTTGACCCAGTCAGCAGCGGGGGTGCCGGCGTCAAAGACCTGGTCGGTGCCGCAGAAGTTGCCCCAGTAGTTACCCATGGATTCCACCTGAGGGCGGAAGTAGGAGGTGGCAAAGGCGTCAAGCAAACCCTGGATGAGGGGGTCGGTCACTTCAACGGTGGTGTTGGCAGGAACGTGGCCGGCGTCATTCATCATGGCAGTTTGGGCGGCGGTGTTGGTCAGGTAGAGAGCCACTTCGAGGGCGGCTTCCTGGTTGGCGCTGTTCGGGTTGAAGTACCAGCCGTCCACACCGAGGAGCGGGTTGGAAGCTCCGCCAGGTCCAGCAGGGATCGGAGCTACAGCGAGCTTGTCGCCGAGAGCGGCGCGGTAATCGCCCATGGCCCAGTTGCCATTGGTAATGGCGGCCACGGTGCCTTCGGTGAAGGGAGCGAGACCATCGCCATCATTGCGAGGCCAGCCGTTTGCAACAGAAACCTGATACAGATCGTTCAGGTAGGAAACAGCGCTGGCAACTTTCGCCTGGTTGGCTTCGTCAGCAACGAAATTGTAGTCAGCATCGAAGATTTGTCCGCCGAAGGAGCCGAAGAAGCCCCAGTGGTGGTAGCAGCCGAAGCTGAGGGAGACGGGGGTGCCGCCTTCCATCAAAGCCTTGAGTTCGTCGGTGGTGGCGGGGGCTTCGGGAAGAAGGTCGGTGTTATACCAGAAGACAACGGCCTTGAGGGATTCAGGAAGGCCATACAACTTGCCCTCGTACATCATGCCGCCCTGGGAAAGTTCGCTATAGTCGCCGAGTTTGCCAGCGGCAAGTTCGGTGATGTCAGCGATGGTTCCAGCGCGAACCTGTCCGCCGAGGTTGTCGTTCGGGGCGATGAACATGTCCGGTCCGCCGCCAGCGGCTACGTCGGTATCATACTTGGTGAAGATGTCGTTGAAGGGGACCTGGAGCACGTTGATCTGGATGTTCGGCAGGTCTGTCTTGGCCTGTTCCAACAATTTGGCCAAAGCGACTTCTTCAGCAGAACCAGTGCCGTAGGCGTGCCAGAAAGTGACTTCGCCTTTGGTGGATGAGGGGCCGCCGCCGCAGGCGGAAAGCACGAGCGACGCAATAATCAGCGTGCTCAATAAAACAAGCAAATTCTTCTTCATTCTCTTTTACTCCTTGAAAATTTTAGGAACGTCGTTACAAAAACTGAAAGTGAATCGATAGAATTAGTTGTTTTGCGTTGTTATCCAATCACCTCCTTTCAAGAGCCTTTATCGGATTGCTTCTTCAGCGCTTGCGTCAAAAATATGGAACTTGTCCATATCGAAGACCACCTGGGTCGAATCGTTAACGCGCAGCTTCGAGCGCGGGTCTACGCGGCCTACAAAGGTGTTTCTGCCGCTAACGAGATAAATCAAAGTTTCGTTGCCCATCAACTCGGTCACATCCACTTTTGCCGAAACTTTCTCGCCATGGATGTTTTGCGGCGCGAATTCGGCATCGTGGATGTTTTCGGGGCGGATGCCAAAAATAATGCTGCGCCCATCCATGCTTTTGTAAGGCGCGGAATGTGAGTCTGGAATTTTAACCTTGAAGTCGCCAGCATCCACCAGAATTTTCTCGCCGCTTTTTACCAGTTTGGCAGGGAAGAAATTCATGGCAGGCGAACCGATGAAACCAGCCACGAACAGGTTGTTTGGCGAATCGTAAAGATTTTGCGGCGTATCCAATTGCTGTAAATTTCCCTTGTTGATCACAGCAATACGGGTGGCCATGGTCATGGCTTCGGTCTGATCGTGGGTTACGTAAATGAAGGTGGTCTGCAAACGCTGGTGCAATTTGCTGATCTCGGCGCGCATTTGCACGCGCAGTTTCGCATCCAGGTTTGAAAGCGGCTCATCGAACAAAAAGACTTTTGGCTCGCGCACGATGGCGCGCCCCACGGCCACACGCTGGCGTTGACCACCCGATAACTGACGCGGCTTGCGCTGGAGCAGGTCTGTAATGCCGAGGATTTCCGCCGCTTGATTTACACGGCGCTGAATCTCATCCTTCGGCGTCTTGCGGAGCTTGAGGCCAAAGGCCATGTTGTCATAAACAGAAAGGTGGGGATACAAAGCATACGATTGGAAGACCATGGCAATATCGCGGTCTTTCGGAGCCACGTCGTTCACAACGCGATCGCCGATGACGATCTCACCATCCGAGATTTCCTCCAAGCCAGCCAGCAGGCGCAGGGCAGTTGTTTTACCGCAGCCGGATGGGCCGACCAGTACCAGAAACTCTTTATCTTCGACTGCGATATTAAGGTTTTTGATGATTGTCAGGTCGCCAAATTTTTTGACTACATTTTTATATGTAACACTTGCCATGGGTATCCTCCAGTCTTAAGAGTATGGTGACTTTATTATAACCACAAGGGCAAATTTGACCTATG
>CXWL01111059.1_pt1 | contig 13162 bp, 14 predicted proteins | sample 590931 | NCBI WGS metagenome assembly CXWL01 (sample SAMEA3498368, study PRJEB10139) | groundwater metagenome | biome: water well; material: biofilm material | place: Germany | collected 2015-04-27
TGCCGGCATTGCCGCCGGACGAGGAGATGAAGCGGCGGGCGCCGCGGCGCGCGTATTCTTCGCAGGCGTAGCCGACGCCGCGGATTTTGAAGGAGCCGGGCGGCTGCAGGGCGTCCATTTTGAGCCAGACCGATTGGCCCGTGGTGGACATGGCGCCGGATTCGACGAGCGGGGTTTCGATGTGGAGGGTCATGAGGAAGATTCTACAACAGCGCGTCAAGAGTCGCTGGCGCGTGCTTCGGCTTACTCAGTATAGGTTCCCGCCTCCGCGGGAACGACGGTTTTAATGCTGCTCCCCTAAAGACCGTCATTCCCGCGAAGGCGGGAACCCATGCACTGCATGGGTTCCCCCTATGCTGAGTATCGAGGGCCTGCGACGAACTAGCCGCCCCCCTGTCCCATACCAAACAGGTCATGCGCATCCAGGATCGCGAANNCGCACCGTGCGCACCTCGTTCGCGCTCGGCCTGATGCTCAGCGCAATCCCCAGCAGCTGGTACATGCGCTGCTCCATCCTGCGCAAGTCGTCATAGCTCGATATCGCCTCGATCCGCGCCAGCAGCTTCTTCTCCTCTTCGCGGGTCAGCTTCAGGATCCGCAGGTCCGCCCCGGTTTCGGCCAGCAGGCGTTCGCGATCGCACACGCACGCCCCTGGCGGGCACTCGGTACGAATTGGAAAGTCGACTGTTTGAAGCATCGTGGGCAGACCGGTCATGGGCGAGGAAAAAAATTCTACCACCGATGCGGGCGAATCGCCCCTTCTTGCGTCCGATGGGCACGGTCCAATTCGGTCAGCAGTACAGTAAAGCGTCAAGCACGCAGACCCTCGTTTGACGAAAATCAACGCTATCGCTGCGGACTGGATCGATGAAATGACATCGCAACTGAGGAACGAACTGCTGTTCGGCACGCGCGCCCTGCTGCGCGACAATCCCTTCAGCCAATGGCGCTTGCGCGCCTTGCAGCGCAATGAGTCGATGACCCGCACCCAGCTCGAACACCTGCAGGCCGGCCTGCTGCACAAGGCGCTGCGCACCGCCATCGCCCGCCTTCCCTTCTATTCCCACATCCAGCGCGACTTTCCGGTGGCTGCCGCGGCCAAGGTGCTGCGCACCGCGTTCCCGATCATCGACAAGGACACGCTGTTGGCGAACAGGGACAGCCTGTATCCGAACCGCGGCGCCAGGCAGCCGTGGCAGGCGCCCGGCAAGACCAGCGGCACGACCGGGGCGCCGCTGACGGTATTCCGCAGCGTCCAGTCGCTGCTGATGGAACAGGCCTTCGTCAAGCGCCATTGGGCCTGGGGCGGATACCACGACGGCATGGTGCGCGCCACCCTGCGCGGCGACCTGGTGGTCGGGGTGGACCGATCGAGCCCGCCGTTCTGGTTCTGGAACCGCTACAACCAGCAACTGCTGGTGTCGTCGCGCCACCTGACCGAATCCCACGCCGATGCGATCATCGACCGGCTCGAGATACTGTCACCGGCGATGCTGCAGGCCTATCCTTCGACCGCATTCACACTTGCCGGCTTGCTCGCGCAACGCAACCGGCGCCTGCGGATTCCGCTGATCTTCACCGCGTCCGAACCGCTCTACCCGCACCAGCGCGCGCTGATCACCGAGCGGCTGGGCGTCAAGATCATGGACATGTACGGCATGGCCGAACGGGTGGCCTTTGCGACCGAATGCGAATACGGGGAGCTGCACGTCAACTCCGATTACTCGCATGTCGAAATCGTCGATGACGAGGGCCGGCCCACCAGCGACGACGGCTACGTGGTCGGCACCACCTTCCACAACCATGCCATGCCGCTGGTACGATTTCGCCTGACCGACCGCACCCGCTGGAAGCCCGGACAATGCGCCTGCGGGCGGGCGTTCCCGATGATCGAACAGGTCACCGGAAAATTCGAGGACAGCATCACCGGCGGCAATGGGGCGCCAGTCAGCGCGTCGGTGCTGACCTTCGCCTTCAAAGGGCTGGACACCATCCGCAAATCGCAGGTGGCGCAAGTCGGCCCGGCCAGCTGGGAGGTGCGGGTGGTGCCGATGCCGGGCTTCAGCACGGCGGATCAACAATATCTGGTTGACAATATTCACCACTTGGTTGACCCTCTTGTTGCCGTGAAGGTTGTCCTGAAGGATGATCTTCCCAACACCGCCGCCGGAAAATTCCGGTGGGTGGTCAATGAATTCCGTCCACCAAGGAATGCACCAGAATGATTCGCCACACCGCCCGCGCCGTCGCCCTCCTCCTGCTTTCCGCCGCCACTCTTGCATATGCACAGCCGGCCCAGCCGAGCCGGGCCGAGCGGGTCGCCGCGGTGCTGCCGGAGATCGACAAGCTGTACACCGACCTGGTGGCCGCCGAGCATTTGCCAGGGCTGGTGGTGGGCGTGGTATTGGACGGCAAGCTGGTGCACACGCGCTCGTTCGGCATGGCCAACCTTGAACGCAAGGTGCCGGTGTCGACCAGCACCGAGTTCCGCATCGCCTCGATGACCAAGAGCTTCGTCGCGATGGCCACGCTGAAACTGCGCGACCAGGGCAAGCTCGGGCTGGACGACCCGCTGACCAAATACCTCCCGGAACTGCGCAAGGTGAGCATGCCGACGACCGACTCGCCCGCGCTGACGATCCGCCACCTGATGACGATGACGACCGGCCTTCCCGAGGACAATCCCTGGGGCGATCGCCAGATGCAGATCGACAACGCGGCGCTGGAGCGCTTCGTCGGGGGCGGCCTGTCGTTTTCGAACGCGCCGGACCAGGCGTACGAATACAGCAACCTGGGCTTCGTCCTGCTCGGCAAGGTCGTGTCGAAGGTGTCGGGCATGCGCTTCCAGGATTACATCACCCGGCAGATCCTGCTGCCGCTGGGGATGAACAGCACCCGCTGGGAATACAGCAACGTTGCGCCCGACAAGCTAGCGCTCGGCTACCACTGGGCGCACGGCAACTGGCAGCTTGAACCAATCCTGCATGACGGTGACGGCGCCGCGATGGGCGGCCTGATCACGACGATGGACGATTTCGCCCGCTACGTGGCGTTCCATCTCGACGCCTCGCCGGCGCGCAGCGGGCCCGACACCGGCCCGGTGCGGCGCGCCTCGGTGCGCGAGATGCAGCAGCCGCGCGTATTCGCGAACATGGCGCCGAAAGCTACGCTGGTCGACGACAAGACGCCGAATCCGAAAGTCGGTTTCTACGGATACGGGCTGAACTGGGTGCGCGACAGCCGCGATGTGGTGAGCGTCGGCCATTCGGGCGGCTTGCCGGGCTACGGCAGCCAGTACCGCTTCGCGCCGCAGCACGGGGTCGGCGTGATCGCCTTCAGCAACCTGCGCTACGCCCCGGTGTACGGGCCGACCACCAAAGTGCTCAACCTGCTCATCGAGCGCGCCCAGCTGGCGCCGCGCGCAGTGGAAGTGTCGGCGATCCTGGCCACGCGCCAGCGCCAGGTGGTGGAGTTGATCCAGTCATGGGATCCGGCGCTGGGCGCGGCCATCGCGGCCGACAACTTCTTCCTCGACCGCACGCGCGAGGACTGGATCAACAGGTCGCGGGAACAGCTCGCGCCGATCGGCAAGGTGGTGTCGGTCGGTCCGATCAAGGCCGAGAACCAGTTGCGCGGGAGCTTCCCGCTGGTCGGCGAAAACGGTACGCTCGACGTCAGCTTCACCCTGACGCCGGAACGCGAGCCGAAGGTGCAGTATCTCGACATCAAGCCGGCCGCCAAACCTGACCAACAATAAGGCGAGCAATCATGTTTGCAGTGTCCGTCAAGGGAGTGTTCTGCGCGCCATCGGGCGAAGTCGTCTTGCTGATGAACGAACGCGACGAATGGGAATTACCCGGCGGGCGAATCGAGATCGGCGAGACCTCGAGCGAATGCCTGGCGCGCGAGATTCGCGAGGAACTGAGTCTCGACGTGACCGTCGGCGCGCCGCTCGACACCTACCTGTTCGAGGTCATCCCCGGCAAGCGCGTGTTCATCGCCACCTACGGCTGCATGCTGGATGGCGCCTTCGATCCGCGTATCAGCCACGAGCACACCCGGATCGGCCTGTTTGCTCCCAACGCGCTGCCGTCCAACCTGCCCCCCGGATATCGGGCATCGATCGCCGCCTGGCAGGAAAGGCGGTAGCTACGATGCGGCTGCCAACCCTATCGATGGCCATCGCCCTCGCAGTTTGCTGGGGCGCCGCGCATGCCGCCGTCATTACATCGGTGGACCCGCCCCGCCCGGGTGGAGCGCGCCACTACTTGATGGCCGCGCCCGCTCGCATCGCGCCCGGCAAGCATCCGCTAGTATTGCTGTTCCATGGCCACATGGGATCCGCCGCCGGCGTGCTGGGCAAGAAATCGGTGAAGCCTTGATCGTTCCCGGGCGTGAAAAAGGCCGCGATCAGCGGCCCTGTTCCTGCATCCAAGCAGCTTGCCCGGCTTATTTTGCGGGCCAGAGCTGCAGGCGGATTTCGCCGCCAGGATAAGTCGAGCTGTGCACGTTAATGTACAGTTTACCGGTCTGGTAGCTGGCGTATTGCGCATCCGTCAGTTTGGCGCCCGGCGCCGGCGCAAAGGTATTCTCGCCGGTTTTCGTGAATGGCACGATGACCGGGCCGTTCGCACCTTTCGCGGCTTCATGGATATGCGCCGCGGTCGGGGTCATGCCGCTCACTTCGATCGAACCGCTAACCGACTTGTCGGCGCCGATCACGATCATGCTCTTGCCGCTCGCGGTCGATGGATTAGCCGGCACTTCCTGTGCGCTGCTCAGGGTCATGGCGGGGGCAGGAATCTGCGCGCCTGGCATGGGGGTCGGATTAATGGCGGTCGGCGTCGTGCTGGCAGGCGCCGGGGCGGCGGAATCTTTCGATTTCATCGACGAGCAACCTGTGCCCAATAACAGCGCGGCAACAGCGACTACCCATACAACCCGGACGTCTTTTTTTGAAGTCTTCATTCGTCGTTCTCCTGGTGGTTTGACTGCGATAAAGTCTGCGATCGGCGCTCTGAACACAATGTTCGATAACTATATTACATCATCGCCGAGGCAAAGCGCGCACTCTTGCGGGAGCGGGCGCGCGAAGCACCGTGCTCGGCTGATCGTTGTCAGGATTAAATTTTAGACAACGTGGTGCATTCTGGCGTAGAGTTTAGGGCCTGCCTTCACTGGCCCACAACCGGAGAAAAACGTGCACACGATTCACAAAATCACGCCCTGCCTGTGGTTCGACAACCAGGCTGAAGAAGCCGCCAAGTTCTACACCGGCATTTTCAAGAACTCATCGATCACGGCGATTACGCATTATGGCGAGGCGGGCAACGAGATCCACGGGCGCCCGCCCGGGTCGGTATTGACCGTCTCGTTCGAGCTGGACGGGCAGAGTTTCACGGCGTTGAACGGCGGCCCGGTATTCAAGTTCACCCCGGCGGTTTCGTTCGTCGTCAATTGCGACACGCAGCAGGAGATCGATTATTTCTGGGACAAGCTGTCCGAAGGCGGCGACCCGAGCGCCCAGCAGTGCGGCTGGCTGGCGGACAAGTTCGGCGCCTCGTGGCAAGTGGTGCCAAGGCTGCTGATCGAGTTGATGACCAGCGAGGATTCGGCCCGCTCGGAGCGCGCGCTGGCGGCGGTGATGAAGATGAAGAAGCTCGATATCGAAACGCTGAAGCACGCGGCTGCGATTCTGGAGTAAGGCGGCAAACCCACCAATACACGTCGTCCCCGCTTGCGCGAGGACGACGTTGTCAGGTGAGAGATCGCGCGTGGGCGCGCAGCAGCGCCGTCAGTTCCGCGGTATTGAGCTTGACCAGGTGATGGTCGAAGCCCGCCGCGAACGCCTTCTGCTTGTCTTCCTGCCGGCCGTAGCCGGTGATCGCAATCAGCGTGGCGCGCACCATCTCCGGCGCCGCGCGGATGCGGTGCGCCAGTTCGTAGCCGTCCATGTCGGGCAAGCCGATGTCGAGCAGGCAGACGTCGGGCCGTTCGGCCAGCGCCCGGCTGAGCCCCGCGCGCGAGCCGTTCTCCGAACTCACCTGATAGCCCGACGCTTCCAGCAGCATCGACAGCATCATCGCGGCGTCGTCATTGTCGTCCACCACCAGCAGCCGCAATGCGCCCTCCTCATTCGCGGCGACCGCAGCAACCGCGGCGCCGATCGCATCGGCCACGCCGCGGTGCAGCAGCGCCAGCGACACGGCAAATGCGCTGCCCATGCCAACCCCGGCGCTGGCCGCCTCGACCCGGCCGCCGTGCAGCTCGACCAGGCTCTTGGTTGGTCAGCGCCTGGCAGCGCTTGTCGCATGAACCGGAAATCGTTTACGGCCTGAATGTTGCGAAACGGCACGGAAAGCGGGCCCGGCCGCCACCCGCGCTCAGCCCGCGTACTCGAGCCGCTCGACATTGCCGTACACGTATTTATAACCGTAGCCGGACAGGCGCGGCTTGACGTCGTTGAACAGGATGCCGTACGGCGCCACCCCGGCCTGGTTCAGGCGCTTAATCGATTCGGTGATCTCGCGCTCGGTGCTGACGCCGGCGCGCACCACCAGGAACACGGCGCCGGCATGGCTGCCGATCACCAGCGAATCGGCCAGCGCCAGGATGGGCGGCGAATCGACCAGCACCAGGTCGTAGTGCGTGCGCACCGACTCGAGCAGCGCGCCGACGTCGACGTGGCGGAAGAAGTCGGCATTGTTGGCGGGCATGCAGCCGGTCGGGATCAGGTCGAGGTTGTTGAGCACGCCACGCCGGATCACTTCGGCTACCGGCGCGGCGCCGGTGATCGCCTCGCACAGGCCGTGCTCGCGGCGCGTCCCGAAGTACTGGTGCAGGCGGCCGTTGCGCACATCGGCGTCGACCAGCAGCACCCGCTTGCCGCCGGCCGCCATCACCGCGGCGAAATTGGCCGCGACGAAGGATTTGCCCAGGCTCGAGGTCGGCCCGGCGAACATGATCACGTTGTTGTCGAACTGCGGCATGGAAAACTGCAGCGAAGCGCGGAAGCTGCGCAGCGCTTCGATCGCGCCGTCGGTCGGACAATCCAGCGCCAGCAGCCGCTGGCGGCCCGCTTCGGCGCGCCGGTTCAGCCGGGACTGCGTCTGGCTGTGGGGAATAGTGGCGAACACCACGCGCGAGCCGAGCAGCTGCTCGATCCGGAGCGGGTCGTCGACCCCGGGCGTCAGCTTCCCGCGCAGGAAGGCGGCGCCGGCGCCCAGCAGCAGCCCGCCCAGCACGCCGCTGGCGATGATCAGGCGACGGTGCGGACGCACCGGCTCGTAGACCATCATCGGCGGATCGACCATCCGCACGTTGCTGACCTTGCCCACCGAGACGATCCGCAACTGCTGCGCGGTATTCGCCAGCGCCGTGTAGAGGTCGGTATTGATCTTGATCTCGCGGCTCAGGCGCAACGAGTCCTGCTCCAGCAGCGGCAGTTTCTTGATGTGCTGGGCGACCTCGGCGATCTGCTGGTCGACTTGCCGCAATTGCCCGGTCACCGCGACGACGACCGGATGACGCAGCGTGAAGCGGGTCAGCAGTTCGGTCTTCTTCTGCATCAGCTCGGTGCGCCGCAGTTGCGCGGCCGCCTCCTCCTGCAGGCTCAGCTTCGCTTCCTCGGCGAAATCGATGGTCCCGTTGGCATGGCGAAACGCGTTGTATTCGCCCTCTGCGCGTTCCAGCTTGTCCTTCAGCTTGGGCAGCTGCTGGTCCAGGAAAGCCAGCGATTTTTCCGCCTCCTCGCTCTTGCGTCCCATGTTCTGGGCCATGTACTGCTGGCCGATTTCGAGCAGCACCGCGTCGACCAGTTCAGCACTGCCGCCCTCCAGCCGCGCTTCGATCACCCCCGACTGCTTGCCCTGCTCCGCGATGATCAGGTCGCGCTGCAGCTTCTGGATGCTTGCCATGGTCGAGCTGCGGGTAACCAGGAAGCGCGCGCCGGGCCTGCCCGCGAGCTGCGTGACCTGCAGCTCGATGAGGCCGGCCGGCGTACCGGCCCTGAGCACCTGCCCGACCCGGCCATAGAAAATGATGTTGCTGGTGGACTCGAACACGCTGAAACGCTGCTCGCCGAGGCTGGTGATGACGAAGTCGCGACCATACATGCTGGGCGGCACTTCCAGGCGCGGCACCGCGATCTGTTCGCTGCCCCAGACCTGGCCGCCGACACCGAACAGCCCCGGCTCCGACAGTTGCCCCGGTCTTATACTACGCACCACGGCGCCCAGCAGGGGGAAGTAATCCGGCCTTGCGCTGATGGTCAGTTTGAGCCGCTCGACCGCCGGCGCGACGACCGTGCGCGAGCGCAGCAGCTCCATCTCCGCGGTCACCGCTTTCTTGGTATCGAACATGGACGACACTTCGGTCAGGGGGTTCTTCGAACCGCCCGGATTGACCTCCTCCACATGGATCAGCATGCTCGCTTCGTACACCGGCCGCGCCAGCAGCGCATAGGCGGTGGCGAAGAAGATCACGGTGCAGGCGACCGCGACGACCAGCCACAGGTTGTCGTGCAGGACATTAAGGCAGGAGGCCAGCGCGGCCTGGTCGTCATCGTCTTCCTGGACCGGCGGCGGCATGGAGATGCTGTGCTTGCTGGCGGCGCGGCGCCGCAGCGCGCGCTGGCGGTAAGGGTCGGGCTGGCTTGTCATGGTCGGCCTCGCTACATGCTGGTGGCGGCCCCGGGCAGACGTCGCCACGGAGCCTATGTAGCCACGCTAAGCGAGCAGGCAACCCCGCGTTTGTGATGAGTCAATCGCGCGCGCCAAGCCGCCGATGCGCAAGCTTTGCGCCGCCGCAGGCCGCATGCGCACAGCGCGTCGGCCGCTCGCGACAGGCGGATTTTTCGTGCGTCATTCCAATTGATTTCCGGCTAAAATGCCGTTCCCGCAACCTTTCAGTTTTCGGTCCTGGGCAAACGGTTAGTCGTCGATCAAAAGCACCGAACAGGAATTGAAATCGTCATCAATCATTGAAGGTGGTGTTGTCGTCGGCGCGTGCACGGCCGAGCTTTGTTGTGGTCAGGGTGCGGAATTCTACATGAGCAAGGTCATTTCAGATGCCCCTCGCGTCACCACAACCGGCGGTCAATCGCTCGAAGTAACCAGGCCTCGCAAATCCGCTACCGGCGCCGCTCCGAACTGTTCGCCGAGCAGGTAGTCGACCAGCTGGCGGGCGCATTGCGCCGGGTCGGCCAACTCGCCCGCGCGCATGAGCTGGTCAAAACGCTGGCGCATCGGAAACTGCTCGAGCGGGGTGGCGCGGATCTCGGCCTGCATGCCGGTATCGATGACGCCGGGGGCCAGGCTGCAGATGCGCAAGCTGCGGTTCTGGTCCAGGGCGGCGGCGCGCGCATGCTGGTCGAGTGCCGCCTTGGTGGCGCAATACACGCTCCAGCCCGGATAGGCGCTGCGGCCGGCGCCGCTCGAGACATGCACGATCCGGCACTCGGCCTGCGCGCCGCGTGCGGCCGCCACTGCGCTGGCGAGCATCATCGGCGCCGCGACATTGAGCGCAACGGCGCGCGCAATCGCGCCCGGGTCCTGGCTGTCGATCGGACCGACCGGCTGCACAGTTCCCGCGTTGTTGATCAGCAGGACAGTATCGGCGCCGGCCAGCCAGTCCTCGAGGGCGGCGCCGGCAAGCCAGGCGCCCAGAGCCGCGCTGTCGGCAAGATCGAGTTCGACCTGGGCAAGCGATTGCGGGAAGCGCGCGGCAAGCTGCGGCGCCGCGCCGCGCGCCAGGCCGAGCACGCCGATGCCGCGCGCCAGCAGGTCGGCCGCGAGCGCCGCGCCCAGTCCTTTGGTATGTCCGGTCAGGATGGCCTTGATCATTTTTCGTTTTCCGGTCGAGTGTAAACATTTAAGTTTAGCCCGGAATGTTCATCATGGAATAGGAAGGGCACCATCGGCACTTTGAGAAAACGCAAACGCATGCCTGCGCATCGGACTACGGTGGGAGACCGGGGCGCCGGCGCTGGATGGCTGATCAGCTTCTACGCAACGATCCTAGAGAATTTTTGCTGTGCTGGCGCTTCGTGTGCGGAACTGGGCGTGTCATGCGGGATCAGACGCAAGGACGCCAGCCGGTTGTTCGTGAACAGTGACGCGCGGAGGCACATCATGGCTATATCAAAACTTGAGAAATCGAAATGGCAGCCGTACTTTGACCACATCTCGAAAACGCTGGTCGGCAAGCTGACTGAAATCGAAGTCGCGTCGCTGAAGGTCGGCGACCAGATTGAAGCGGAGTGGCTGCCATTCCTGGGCATCGTCTACGATCACAAAAACGATCTTGTCGAAGTCCTCATGGAGGACCTCGATCACCTGATCCGCAAGCCGGTCGAAATCTACATCGATGTCGGTCCGGCCGGATTGACCAGCGTGGAAGTGATCGACGCCGATGACTATCGACAGATCATCAAGCTGCGCGATCCGCTGATGCTCCCTTACTACGGCCCTACCTGAAGGCGGGAGGCTGCGAAACGATAGTCCAGGCAAAGAGGTAACGCATGACTTTCCAAACTGGCGCCGACGGTGCAACTCCCCCATCTGCGCGAGTCACCTGAACCTTATGGCGATTTACACGGGCCGCCTCGTCGCTGTCGAGCTCCACCCATTCGAAAGGAATATCGCGACGGTGCAGGAAGTCACGGATCGCATAGCCGTCGGACGAGTTGCGCCTGCCATCAATTCTCACCAATGGAGGCCGCTGATCAAGTGTTTGCCCCGCCATATTGCATTCCTAAATTCGAGCGATTCAAATTTAGAATCGGCAGCGGACTTCAAAGTTCCGGCGCCCCTACTGCTGCACCGGCGTATTCCTGTTGAACATATCCCGATAGATACGCCACACGCCATCCACCTTGCGCCATGCGACGAAATAGCGGCCGTCGTCGACGCATGTCCGTTCGCCATTCGGTAGCGCGGCAAACAACTGATAGCGGCCGATTTCCAGGGCCTGGGTATCGTCGCCATCGACCTCCTGCGTGGTGAAGCGCGCACTGACAATCCCTTGGGCGACTACCCCGCCGAAAAATCCCCCGATCCCGTCGCGCCCCCGGAAGGTCGGCATGCCATCGGGCATCAGGCAGGCGTCGTCGGTGTACAAGGCCGCGGCGCGTTTGGCGTCGCGGGCGCCGAACGCTTCGGCCATCAGATTCTGCGCGCTTTGTATCTGCTCTTTCAGACTCATGGAATTTCCCTTTTCTGGATAAGTAAAGTGATCCTCACAATGCGGTCCAGGTCGCGACAGCGTTGCCAATGCTACACGGTTTTTACTGCGAGAAACAATCCGCGCAGCATCATTTTTAGGGGTGTGCAGGCAGGTGGTGTTGCGATTTTGGCTTGGTGACAATTGGTGAGAATGTTTGCAAACAACCAGCGCAAAATGGTTATCCGCTTACCTCCGAAGCAAAATTAAAAAGGGAGAAGATGATGGCTGTGCGCGAACGTACGATTCCCTGTTCCGACTTCCCGGAATGGAAACACGACCTTGAATCAACGGGCTTTCACGTGTTAGACAGCACGCCGATTCCCAATCAGAACGGCTATTGCACCCTGCGCTTCGAAGCGGGCCACATCGCCGCTCCGGACGCGGCAAAGTCCGCCGCGCCAACGCCCACCGCGCTCAGCGCGACCCAAAAGCGCGCCGCGGAAGCGATCGTGAACATTTTCGAGACCGGCGCCCTGCTCGGCATGTACGGCCAGGTTACGGTGATCGAGCACGACAGCGGGCACCTGACCTTCGGCCGCTCCCAGACGACGCTGTCGACCGGCAACCTGGCGCGCCTGATCGGCGCCTATTGCGACAACCACGGCGCCCGCTTCGGCGCCCGCCTCAAGACCTTCCTGCCGGCGATGAGCGACCGCGACACCGCGCTCGACAATGACAAGCAGCTGCACAACCTGCTGCGGGCGACGGCCGACGATCCGGTCATGCGCGACATCCAGGACGCCTTCTTCGACCGCAGCTACTGGCAGCCTGCCGCCGAGGAAGCGGCCGCGATGAAGATCCGCACGCCGCTCGGCAATGCGACCGTCTACGACAGCGTCGTGCATGGCTCATGGGGCCGCCTGCGCGATACCACCAACGCCGAGAGCGGAACCATTGCGCAGCTGGGTGAAAAAGCCTGGATCGAGAAGTACATTGCGACGCGCCGCAACTGGCTGGCGAAGCATGCGCGGCCGGACCTGCGCGCCACGGTCTACCGGATGGATGCGCTGCAGGCATTGGCCGACCACGACCATTGGTCGCTCGGGCTGCCGATGCTGGTGCGCGACCAGGAAATTTCGGAGGCCAGCCTGGCGGCGCGCCCGCCCGGCTGCTACGATGGACCGGCGCCCGGCAGCCGCACGCTGGCGGTGACCACCCCGTTCCCGCGCGGCCTGGATGTGCGTCTGGTGCAGCTCGGGCTGTCGGACGCGGGCCTCGACGTCAAGGCCGACGGCGTGTTCGGCGCCGGCTCGGCGAGGGTGGTGAAGCAATACCAGCAGCAAGAAGGTTTGCCTGCGACCGGCGTGGCTGATATCGACCTGATCGCGCGCCTGACCGCTTGATCGCTTCGGTCAACGACAATGGCCACGTCGTTCGACGTGGCCTTTTGTTCGCACACAGCGAATCGATTCGTTCACTTCATTCCGGCGGAGGTATCCATGTCGCTACAACTGTTCTATCACCCGCTCTCGTCGTTCTGCCAGAAAGTGCTGATTGCGCTGTATGAAAACGGGACGCCTTTCACGGGCCGGGTACTCAGGCAACAGGATCCGGCGACGTTGGACGAATTCAAGCTGCTGTGGCCGACCGGAAAAATGCCGCTCCTGAAGGATCTTGCGCACGACCGCACCATTCCCGAAACGTCGATCATCATCGAGTACCTGCAAACGTTCTATCCGGGACCGCTAATCTTGATTCCGGAGGACCCGCTGCTCGCCTCCCAGGTCAGGTTGTGGGACCGGTTGTTCGACCTGTACGTGCACTTGCCGATGCAGAAAATCGTCGGCGACAGCTTTCGTGCGGCCGGCGCCAACGATGCGGCGGGCGTGGCCGAGGCGCGCGCGCAACTGCGCCGCGCCTATGCGATGGTGGAAACGGCCCTCGGCACTCGGGAATGGATCGCCGGAGCGTCCTTCAGCATGGCTGACTGCGCCGCTGC
>CXWL01112895.1_pt1 | contig 13162 bp, 9 predicted proteins | sample 590931 | NCBI WGS metagenome assembly CXWL01 (sample SAMEA3498368, study PRJEB10139) | groundwater metagenome | biome: water well; material: biofilm material | place: Germany | collected 2015-04-27
CGATTGTGGGCGATCTCTTGGGGGAAATTGCCGCTCGCCAGCGGCGTCGGAGGTTTGCTTTTACAATTGCGCCATGAGCAAAAACGCAACGGCCACGGCGCAAACACCAATCCCACGCCCGGCCCTCGTCGCCGGACTGGCCATCGCCGTCGGTGGCGCAGTGCTGTTCTCAACCAAGGCGATCGTCGCCAAGCTGCTTTACCGCTACCATATCGACGCCGTCACCCTGATCGCCTTCCGCATGCTGTTTTCGTTTCCGGTCTTTCTTGCCATCGCGGTATGGAAAATGCGCACGGAGGCACCGCTGCCCGTCATCGACCGCTGGCGCATCGTCGGACTCGGCCTGATCGGCTACTACCTTTCCAGCCTTTTGGATTTTCTCGGCTTGCAATACATCACGGTCGGCCTTGAACGGCTGATCCTGTTCCTGACGCCCACGTTCGTGATCTTGATTACTTCGATTTTTCTGAAACGCCACATCAGCCGCGTCGAGTGGATCGCGCTGGCCACGTCCTATTGCGGCATCGTACTGGTGTTCGTACATGACCTGCATGGCGGCACAGGCAATGCCATGCTCGGCTCGCTGCTGGTGCTCGGGTCGGCCATCTCGTATGCGCTGTACCTGTTGTTTTGCGGCGAGCTGGTCAAGCGCATCGGTACGCTGCGGCTGGTGTCGTACGCGATGTGCGTGTCGAGCGTGGCTTGCATCGCCCAGTTCTTCGCGCTGCGCCCGGCCGCGATGCTGATCCAGCCGGCCGAGGTGTACTGGCTGTCGCTCGTGAACGGGATATTCTGTACTATCTTCCCAGTGTTTATGACAATGTACGCGGTCCAGCGGATCGGCGCGGCAACTGCGTCGCAGGCCGGCATGGTCGGCCCGGTGTCGACGCTGTTCCTCGGCGCATTGATTCTGGGCGAGCCCATCACCGCAGTGCAGCTGGCAGGTACCGGGCTGGTACTGAGTGGAATCTACGTACTGTCCAGAAAAAAATAGCGGGTCCAATCAACCAACAACCGGAAAATTGACGCATGAAACTACGTATCGCGCTGATCGCGCACGACATGAAAAAAGACGACATGATCACGCTGGCGGCCCAGTACATCGACTTCCTGCGCGGCTGCCACCTGGTCGCCACGGGCACCACCGGCGGGCGCCTGGCCAACGAGCTTGGCCTGACCATCGACCGCAAGCATTCCGGACCGTTCGGCGGCGACCTGCAGATCGGCGCTCACCTGGTCGATGGCCAGATCGATGCCGTGATCTTCCTGCGCGACCCGATGACGCCGCAGCCGCACGAGCCGGACATCAACGCGCTGGTGCGTGCCTGCGACGTGCACAACGTCGCCTGCGCCACCAACCTGTCGACCGCACACCTGGTCCTGTCGCAGCTGAAGCTCGCGGCACGCAAATAACACGTCAAGGAGAACTGAGAATGGCAAAGGCAATTCGCATCAACCGCAACGGCGGTCCGGAAGTGATGGAGTATGTCGATGTGGAGGTGGGCGAGCCAGGTCCTGGCGAAGCGCGCGTGCGCCACCACGCCGTCGGCATCAACTTCATCGATGTGTACTTCCGCACCGGGCTGTATCCACAGCCGCTGCCGGGCGGCCTTGGCAAGGAAGGCGCCGGCGTGGTCGAGGCGGTAGGCGAGGGCGTGACCGAAGTGAAGGTGGGAGACCGGGTGGCCTACGCCGGCGGCCCGAACGGGGCGTATGCGCAGGTGCGCAACATGCCTGCATCGCTGCTGGTGCGCTTGCCCGATGCGATTTCGTTCGAGACCGCGGCGGCGATGATGCTGCAGGGGCTGACGGTGCAGTACCTGTTCAATCGCACCACGCAGCTCAAGCGCGGCGACACGATCCTGTTCCATGCGGCCGCGGGCGGGGTGGGGCTGATCGCCTGCCAGTGGGCGCGCGCATTGGGTGTCACCATCATCGGCACGGTCGGATCGGATGCCAAGGCCGACCTGGCGCGCGCACACGGCTGCACGCACGTCATCAACTACAACACCGAGGATTTCGTCAAGCGCGTGGCCGAGATCACCAACGGCGAGAAGGTATCGGTGGTGTATGACTCGATCGGCAAGGATACGTTTATCGGATCGCTCGATTGCCTGCGCCCGCGTGGATTGATGGTCAGCTTCGGGAATGCGTCGGGGCCGGTCGAGCCGTTTGGGATGAATGAGCTGGCGTCGCGCGGTTCGCTGTTCGTGACGCGTCCGAGCCTGTTCGCGTACGCGGCCACGCGCAAGGATCTCGAGGAGATGTCGGCCGATCTGTTCGGGATGGTCGAAAGCGGGAAGGTGAAGATCGAGATCAACCAGCGTTACAGCCTGGCCGATGCGGCGCAGGCGCATATCGAACTCGAGGCGCGCAAGACGACGGGATCGTCGATTTTGCTGCCTTAAGCAATTCGGCCGATGCGGGCCTTGCCCGCATCGGCGCTGCAAACCGCCGGCGTGATCTACTTCGGCTCGCGCTTCAAATCAACGGTCCGCGCCACGCCGCTCACACCCGGGAATTCCGCAAACGCGCTGTACACCAGGGCCGGCATGATATCGGGTGTCGACATGTTCCGGCTCATGTTACTCACCGTGACATCAAACAAGCGCTTGCCGTCCTTGATCGACTTGATCCCCACCTGCAGCTCGCGTTTGTAGTGGTGGACGATGGTTTCCTGATAGGACGGCGTGCCATACCAGAACGGGTCGTAGAACGGGCTGTACCAGCCGCGCCAGTAGCCGTAACCGGGGCGGTACGGACCCATGAAGGCGGACCGCGGCATCCAGTAATAGTCGAAATGCGAGTACACCGGCTGGATCACCCGAACCGGCACATCGATCGTCATGAAGCGCATCGATACCGCCAGGGATGGCGTGCCGGTCGCGCCAGCATCCTGGAACCCCAGCCGCGCCAGCTCGCCGCGCACCATGTTCTGGTAGCTGCGCCATTCCAGCGTGTCGTCCTGCACCGGCGGCGCTTCAAACACATAGGTTTTGTCCGGCAGCTGGTCCGGCCACTGGTGGAAAGTGGTCACATTACTGCGGATGGTGGTGGCGCAACCGCTCAGCAGCAGGGTCAGCGCAGCGGTCGCGGCAATCAGTAGGCGTTTCATCTTGGTTCTCCGTCTCGTGGGCGTAGTCCACCCAAAGTAACTTTATGTCGTGGATTGTATACTGGCAGATAATTTACAGAATGTTACCCGGTGCACACGCCGTTACAGCGAATATTGTGAGCTGTGCATCTGGCAGGTGTTGGTAGAATAGCTGCCTGTCCACCTGCCAAAGTCCGATTTCCCATGCGCACAGATACCCCCCAGACTATCTACCGGAAAGACTACACCCCACCAAGCTACCTGGTTGACACCGTCGAGCTTGGCTTTGACCTGGACCCGGACCGCACCATTGTTGCGAGCCGGATCGTGATGTCCCGCAACCCGGCAAGCGTGGGCGTGGGCATCGAACTGCACGGTGTCAATCTCGAGCTGGCCGCCTTGCGGATGAACGGCGTAGCGCTCAAGCGTAGCGAGTACCGGATCGACGGCGATGTCCTGCGCATCCACAAGGCGCCCGACCAGGTGATCCTCGAAATCGAAACGCTGACCGCACCCGTCAAGAACACGACCTTGAGCGGTCTTTACGTTTCCAACGGCAACTTCTTCACGCAGTGCGAGGCGGAAGGATTCCGCTCGATTACCTACTTCCCCGACCGTCCCGACGTGATGGCGAAGTTCACGGTGATGCTGCGCGCGGACAAGACCCTGTATCCGGTCCTGCTGTCGAACGGCAACCTGATCGAGGAGGGCGACCTCGGCGACGGCCGCCACTACGCCAAGTGGGAAGACCCGTTCAAGAAGCCTTCCTACCTGTTCGCGCTGGTCGCGGCAAAACTGGTCCGCCAGGAAGAAAAGTTCAAGCTCAAGGATGGCCGCGAAGCGCTGCTGCAGGTGTGGGTGGAGGACGGCAACCTCGACAAGACCGATTACGCGATGCAGTCCCTCAAGAACAGCATCCGCTGGGACGAGGAGCGCTTTGGCCTCGAACTTGACCTCGACCGCTTCATGATCGTCGCCGTCAGCGACTTCAACATGGGTGCGATGGAAAACAAGGGCCTGAACATCTTCAACACCAAGTTCGTACTGGCCAACCCGCGCGTCGCCACTGACGTCGATTATGCCGGCATCGAAGCCGTGGTCGGCCACGAGTACTTCCATAACTGGACCGGCAACCGGGTTACCTGTCGCGACTGGTTCCAGCTGTCGCTGAAGGAGGGCCTGACCGTGTTCCGCGACCAGGAATTCTCGGCCGACATGATCGGCACCGACAGCGGCCGCGCCGTCACCCGCATCGAACAGGTGCGCACCTTGCGCCAGGCCCAGTTCCCGGAAGACGCCGGCCCGATGGCCCACCCTGTGCGTCCCGATTCCTTCGTCGAGATCAATAATTTCTATACGGTCACGGTCTACGAGAAGGGCGCCGAAGTCGTGCGCATGTACCAGACCCTGCTGGGCCGCGACGGCTTCCGCAAGGGCATGGACCTGTATTTCGAGCGCCACGACGAGCAGGCTGTCGAGTGTGACGACTTCCGCGCAGCAATGGCGGATGCCAATGGCCGCGACCTGACCCAGTTCGAACGCTGGTACAGCCAGGCTGGCACGCCAGTTGTGACTGCCTCCGGCCGCTATGACGCCGATGCTGCCGCCTTCGAACTGACCTTGGCCCAAAGCTGCCCGGCCACCCCCGGCCAGCGAACCAAGTTGCCGTTCCACATTCCCGTCGCCATCGGCCTGCTGGGCGCCAACGGCAAGGATATGAACCTGACCGTGGATGGAACCAGGGCGGGCACCACCGCCGTGCTGGAGCTGACCCGGCCGTCGCAAACCTTCCGCTTTACGGGCGTCACCGAAGCGCCGACCCCGTCGATCCTGCGCGACTTCTCCGCGCCGGTTGTGCTCGACTACCCCTACACGGACGAGGAGCTGCTGCACTTGTTCAGCCACGACAGCGACCCGGTCAACCGCTGGGAAGCGGGTCAGCGCCTTGCGATGGAGCGCCTGCTGAAGATGACGGCCGCGGTCGGTTCCGGCGCCAAGCTGGCGCTGGACGACACGTTCATCGACGCGATGCGCAAGATACTGGTCGACCAGACGCTCGATTCGGCCTTCCGCGAAAATGCCTTGCTGCTGCCATCGGAAAGCATGGTGGCCGAGCAGATGGAGACGGTGAACCCGCAAGCCATCCACTTTGCCCGCCAGAGCATGCGCAAGACTATTGGCGAAACCCTGCGCAACGACCTGCTGGCGCAGTACGAGGCAAACCTGACGCCGGGCGAGTACAGCCCGGACGCCATTTCGGCCGGCAAGCGCGGCCTGAAGAACCTGGCGCTCGCTTACCTGTCGGCCGCAGCTGACAAGGACATCCACATGCTGGCGCAGCGCCAGTTTGACCGTGCCGGCAACATGACCGACCGGGTCGCAGCATTGGTATCGCTGATCCATTCGGCCGCGCCGGGCGCTGCAGATGCGCTGGAGCGCTTCTACGCCGAGTTCGACAATGAAGCGCTGGTGCTCGACAAGTGGTTCGCGATCCAGGCCGCGGCGCCGGTCACCGACGTGGCGGCAGTGCGCGCGTTGATGAAGCATCCGGCATTCACCCTGAAGAACCCGAATCGTGCGCGCAGCCTGATCTTCAACTTCTGCAATGGCAACCCGGCACAGTTCCACGCGCCCGATGGCAGCGGCTACGCTTTCTGGGCCGAGCAGGTGAAAGCGCTGGACGCGCTGAACCCGCAGGTGGCGAGCCGCCTGGCGCGCTCGATGGACCGCTGGCGCCGCTATGCCCCGGCGCTGCAGACGCAGATGAAAAAGGCGCTGCAGAAAGTGGCTGGCACCGGGAAGCTGTCGAACGACGTCAACGAAGTCGTCAGCAAGGCGCTCACGAACTAGCTACCCACGTCGTCCCGCGAAAGCGCGAACCCGCCCCCGTCGTTCCCGCGAAAGCGGCAACCCGCCCCCGTCGTTCCCGCGAAAGCGCGAACCCGCCTCCGTCGTTCCCGCGAAGGCGGGAATCCATAGTGAGTGGACCCGGCCCGCAGTGTATGGTTTACTACGGGGCCGCCGGGCCTGCGCGGGAACGACAAGATAAATAATTCAAACAAAACATAAGGAAGTCCATGAAGCGCGTCAGTCTCACGCAATACCTGGTTGAAGAACAGCGTCACAACAATTCCATTCCCGCCGAACTGCGCCTTTTGATTGAAGTCGTCGCGCGCGCGTGCAAGACCATCAGCCACTCGGTCAGCAAGGGTGCGCTCGGCGACGTCCTCGGCAGCGCCGACACNNGATGGAATCGATCCACCCGATCCCGAACCGCTACCCGATGGGCGAATACATGCTGCTGTTCGATCCGCTCGACGGCTCGTCCAACATCGATGTCAACGTGTCGATCGGCACCATTTTCTCGGTACTGAAGGCGCCGGACGGCATGGGTACGCCGACCGAAGAACACTTCATGCAGCCAGGCAGCGCGCAGGTTGCCGCCGGTTACGCCGTGTATGGCCCGCAGACGATGCTGGTGCTGACTACGGGCAATGGCGTCAACTGCTTCACCCTGGACCGCGAAATGGGTTCGTGGGTGCTTACCCAGCGCAACATGATGATCCCCGAAACCACCACGGAATTCGCGATCAACATGTCGAACCAGCGCCACTGGCACCCGCCGGTGCAACGTTATGTCAGCGAGATGCTGGCCGGTTCGACCGGTCCGCGCGAGAAGGACTTCAACATGCGCTGGATCGCCTCGATGGTGGCCGACGTGCACCGCATACTGAACCGTGGCGGCATTTTCATGTACCCCGCCGACATGCGCGACGCCTCGATGCCGGGCAAGTTGCGCCTGATGTACGAAGCGAACCCGATGGCGATGATCGTCGAACAGGCGGGCGGGGCGGCCACCGACGGGCGCCAGCGCATCCTCGATATCGCCCCGCAGAAGCTGCACCAGCGTGTGCCGGTTTTCCTTGGCTCGAAGCGTGAAGTTGAACGCGTAAGCGGCTACCACGAGGCGTAAGCAGAGTATTTCTTCAGAAAAAGGCAAGTTTTACTGATTCGGGGTAGCAAGAGTCAGTGAAACTTTGCTAGAATATCGGTCTTCGCCGCTTTAGCTCAGTTGGTAGAGCAGTTCATTCGTAATGAAAAGGTCGCCAGTTCGATTCCGGCAAGCGGCACCAGGATTGGTTGTAAAGATCAAAAGGGTTATCAGCTTTTTTCGCTGATAGCCCTTTTTCTTTTTGCGCCACCCGACGCAACATTCTGCATTTTCCCTCGTACTGCACGTGCCATGGATGGGCGAAGCAGGCTCCAATAAATTTCCATCCGAAATCTTCCCATTCCTGCGCTCCATATTTCATTGGGAAGCCCGTTGTGACAGCCGTTCCTTCAAGTTACGGCTCTGTTAGTCACCGCACAGTGAGCGTCCCCTCAACGTTATATTTTTTGTATTCGCTCACCCGAGTTCATTGCTGAACATCGCAGCGCCTGTCACCAGCGCACGCGGTAACAGGCCGGGCCTGCAGCGGCTGCTCATGGATCGCTGCGCGCGGTCGTGTCCGGTTCAACGAAACGTTGGCCCTCAACAAGACGGCGGCGTTTTATTGATGTGGCACAGACAGCTCCTGTAGCGACGCGTTGTTGCAGGCCGAATCGGGAAAGAATGTAGCAGGGTCGCTTCACGCCGCATGTGTATAACTATTTAAAGGGAATGGATCATGGATAATCAAAAGTCGAACGAGGGAACGGGTAGCAACATGGGTAAGGACTCCACGCAAAAAGGTGCGGGCGGCACCCCGGCAAGTGGCGGTTCGCCAAGCGTGTCGGGTTCGGGCAACATGGGCTCCAGCGGATCGGGCAGCATGGGTTCGTCGAGCAGCAACAACGCGCAAAGCGGCAGCCCGAGCAAGCAATCCCCAACCAGCGGCGACACCCAGGCCAGCAGCGGCGGCTCGGCTTCGGCGAGCGGCAACCAGGCTAGCGGCACGCCGGGCAGCAGCGCTTCGTCCACCAGCGGCAGCATGGGCAGCGGCAGCGCTGGCTCCATGGGTTCCAGCGCATCCACCTCGATGGGCAGGGACATGGACAAGGGTATTCCTAGAAACGCTGACGACATGCACAAAGCTATCGACAAGGCAGCCGACTCGGCCCAGCCTGCGGTAGAGCGCATGGTCAGCAGCGCGCACGCGGGTGTCGACAAGATGTCGGAAATGCTCTCCGGCGCGTCCGGCAAGATGGACGAGCGCAAGCGCCAGGTTAGCGATGCGTACAACAACCTCACGACAACCGGCCGCGAATACGTGCGCAACAGCCCAGGTACCGCGGTGCTGGGTGCGCTGGCAGCGGGCTACCTGCTGTCGAAGATCCTTGGCGGCCGTCGTCACTGATTAAAGCAGACGCAGCGCCTGCCCGCTCCCGTAGCAGGCGTGGCACTTCAAGGTCTGGTCGCGTTGGCGCGGCCGGACGCTTTTGCACGTCCCGAAACCCCACTTCCCAATTGTTCAGAGGTACACAATGGCCACACGTAAAAAGAACGGGCAGTCGACCGACGGCGCCGGTTCCATCCTCAGCACCGTTTCAGGTCCGTCCGCTGCCCAGCCGCCTTCCAGCCTCGGCATGAAGAATGACGTCGCCGAGCAGCTGCGCGAAAACAAGGTCGCCAGTATGAACCTGGCGGCCGCCATGCCTTTCAATCCAAACAAGCCGGGCGAACATGGCGACGCCGCGCGCACGCCGCAACCTGGCGCCACCGCGGCGCCGGAAAAACTGTCGGCCACCGGCAGCACCAGCACCGAAAACGCCGTATCGGGCAAAGTGGGCAGCGGCGTTCCGCCCATGGGTAACAATCCCACGGTTGGTCCGCTCGACCGCGTGCGCGTGGACAGCACCGGCCAGATGCTGACCACAAACCAGGGTGTCGCGGTGGCGGACAACCAAAACTCACTGAAGGTCGGCTTGCGCGGGCCAACCGCAATGGAGGACTTTATCCTCCGCGAAAAGCTCACCCATTTCGACCATGAGCGCATCCCGGAACGCGTGGTCCACGCGCGCGGTTCCGCCGCGCACGGCTACTTTGAAGCCTACAAAGATTTCAGCGAGCTGACGCGTGCCAATCCGTTCTCCCAGGCCGGAAAGCGCACGCCAGTGTTTGTACGTTTCTCGACCGTTGCCGGTGAACGAGGTTCCGCAGATACCGTGCGCGATGTACGCGGCTTCGCCGTCAAGTTCTATACGGAAGAGGGCAACTGGGACCTGGTCGGCAACAACATCCCGGTCTTCTTCATCCAGGACGCCATGAAGTTCCCCGACCTCGTGCACGCCGTCAAGCCCGAGCCGCATCACCAGATGCCGCAGGCTTCCAGCGCCCACGACACCTTCTGGGACTTCGTCTCGCTGATGCCGGAATCGGCCCACATGCTGGTCTGGCAGATGTCGGACCGCGCCATCCCGCGCAGCTATCGCACGATGCAGGGGTTTGGCGTGCACACCTTCCGCCTGGTCAATGCCAAAGGCGAATCGCGGTTCTGCAAATTCCACTGGACGCCATTGCAGGGTACGCACTCGCTGGTCTGGGATGAAGCGGTCAAGATCGCCGGCGCGGATGCCGACTTCCACCGGCGCGACCTGTGGGAGGCGATCGAGGCTGGCGCCTTCCCTGAGTACGAGCTGGCCGTGCAGGTGTTCACGGAAGAGCAGGCCGAGGGCTTCGCCTTTGACGTGCTCGACCCGACCAAAATTGTGCCGGAAGAATTGGTGCCCCTGCTCCCATTGGGCAAGATGACCCTGAACCGCAACCCGGACAACTTCTTTGCCGAAACCGAGCAGGTCGCATTCTGCACGGCGCACATCGTGCCGGGCATCGACTTCACCAACGACCCGCTGCTGCAAGGGCGTATCCACTCCTATATCGACACGCAGCTGACGCGCCTCGGCGGACCGAACTTCCACGAGATTGCGATCAACGCGCCGGTCACGCAGGTCCACAACAACCAGCGCGACGGCATGCACCGCCAGGCCGTCAACCGTGGCCGCGTCAACTACGAGCCGAACTCGCTCGCCGGCGGCTGCCCGTTCCAGGCCGGCATGAGCAAAGGTTTCACCAGCTTCCCCGAGCGTGTATCGGAAGACAAGGTGCGCGGCAAGCCGGAACTGTTCGCCGACCACTACTCGCAGGCCACCTTGTTCTTCAACAGCCAGACGCCAGTCGAGCAGGCCCACATTGCGGCGGCATTCCGCTTCGAACTGACGCGCGTGCAGGTACCGGCGGTGCGCGAGCGCGTGCTGGCGCTGCTGGCCAATGTCGACCATACGCTGGCTGAAACGGTGGCTGCGGGCCTTGGCATGGAAGTGCCCGCGCCGCTGCCGCTGGCCACCGACCTCGCGACGCCGCAGTATGAGCCCTCGCCTGCGCTATCGCTGTTGAGCCGTCCCGGCGAGACCGGCATCAAGACCCGCCGTGTGGCCATTCTGGTCGCGCATGGCGTCGACGCAACGATGGTGCGAACCATCTATGCGTCGCTGCTGGCCGATGGTGCGGTGCCACGCGTCGTCGCCAGCACGCTGGGCAAGGTCAAGGCGCTCGATGGCGCGATGCTCGACGTCGAGATCACGCTCGAAGCCGGCCCGTCGGTGCTGTATGACGCGGTCGTGGTGCCGGATGGCGAGGACGCAGTTGCTGCGCTCAGCCGCGATGCCCATGCACTCGACTTCGTGCGCGAGCAGTACCGGCACTGCAAGCCGATCCTGGTTCTCGGCGCCGGCGCTGGCCTGCTGCACAAGGCCGGCGTTCCGCCGGCGCTGCCGGATGGTTCGGACGATCCGGGCCTGCTTGGTGCGCACGGCGAGGATTTGAAGCAGGCGCTGGACGCGTTCAAGGAAGCGCTGGCGATGCACCGTTCGTTCGCCCGCGAGACCGATCCGCCGATGGTGTAACCGGCACGCAGCAAATGAACACACCGGCACTCGCCGTAATGCCGTCGTTCCCGCGAATGCGGGAATGACGTTTTCCAGGTCGGCATTACAGTTAACCCGTCATTCCCGCGAATGCGGGAATCCATGGCACCGTCGAGGCGGGCGTCGCCCTGATCCGCCCTACGATACTTCGCTGGCCGGTTCGGCTCTTAACCTCCCCGGGCCTTTCCTCTTCCTCATCCTGGCCATGCCCCGCTTGAGCAAATGCTCCAGGTCGTCGATATAGGTAAATACCGCAGGCACCACCAGCAAGCTGAGAAGCGTCGACGTAATCAACCCGCCAATCACCGCCACCGCCATCGGCGAGCGGAAGCTCGGGTCCGCGCCCCAGCCCAGCGCCAGCGGCATCATGCCCGCGCCCATCGCAATCGTCGTCATGATGATCGGCCGGCTGCGCTTATGGCATGCATCGACCAGCGCATCGAACCGGTTCATGCCCGCCTCGCGCGCAAGAATCGCATAATCGACCAGCAGGATCGAGTTCTTGGTCACGATCCCCATCAGCATGATCAAGCCAATCATGGTCGGCATCGACAGCGCCTTACCGGTCAACAGCAGCAGGACGAACGCGCCGCCGATCGACAGCGGCAGTGCGGCCAGGATGGTAATCGGCTGCATGAAGTCCTTGAACAGCAGGACCAGCACACCGTAGATGCACAGTACGCCGATCGCCATCGCGATGCCAAAGCTGGCGAACAGGTTGGCCATCTCCTGCGCGTCGCCCAGTTCGGCCACCGTCACCGACGGCGGCAGGCTGTTCATCGACGGCAGCGCGCGCGCTTCCGCATTGACTTCGCCCAGCGAGCGTCCGGACAGTTCCACATCCAGCGTCACGTTGCGGCTGCGGTTCAGGCGGTCGATCTGCGCCGGTCCGCTTTCCATCGTCACGGCCGCCACGTTGGCCAGCATGACCGGGCCATTCTTGCCCGGCACGTTCAGGCGCTCGATGGCCGACAGGTCGGCGCGCACCGTGTCTGGCAGCTTGACACGGATCGGCACCTGGCGCTCGGACAGGTTCATCTTGGTGAGCGCGACGTCGTAGTCGCCCGCCGTGGCGACGCGCACCGTCTCGCCAATCGACGCCGCCGTCACGCCCAGGTCGGCGGCGCGCGCGAAGTCCGGCCGTACGATGATCTCGGGCCGCACCAGCGATGCGCTGGAGCTGACATTGCCGATGCCTTTCAACGTGCGCAGCTCGCGTTCGACACGCTGCGCGGCAGCGGTCAGGGCGACCGGATCTTCACTCTGCAGTACCAGCTGCATCTTGACGCCGGTGTCGGCCGGGCCGACGGTGAACCTGGCGCCGGCGATCTGGTCGAGCCTGGTGCGGAGGCCTGACTCCAGTTCGTCCATGGATTCGTCGCGGTCGTCGCGGTGGACCGTGGTCAGGGTCAGTACGGCGCGCCGCGCTTCGGCCGCAGCGCCCGGTGCAAACGCGTCGCCGCTGGAGCCGCCGCCGATCGAGCTGAATACGCCCGTGATGCCCTTGACCTGCATCGCCGCCACCCGCGCCTGTTCGGCCACGGCGCGCGTTTCAGCGAGGGTCGAGCCCGGCGGCAGTTCGAGGTTGATCATGGTCTGGGCGCGGTCGGCCGGCGGCACGAAGCCGGTCGGCAGCAACGGCACCAGCATCAGCGAACCGACGAAGAACAGGCCGGAAGCGATGGCGGTAGCGAGCCGGTGCCGCAGGCACCACTTCATCGAGCGCATGTAGCGCTGCATGATCCAGCCGTCTTTCTCCTCGGCGTGCCTGGCTGGCTTGAGGATGTACGCGGCCATCATCGGCGTCAGCAGGCGCGCGACCACCAGCGAGGCCAGGATTGCCAGCACCGCGGTCCAGCCGAACTGCTTGAAGAACAGGCCCGGGATGCCGCCCATGAAGGCGGTTGGCAGGAACACTGCCACCAGGGCAAACGTGGTGGCGATAACGGCCATGCCGATTTCGTCGGCTGCTTCCATCGCCGCCTGCATCGGCGTCTTACCCATGCGCAGGTGGCGCGATATGTTCTCGATCTCGACGATGGCGTCGTCCACCAGGACGCCGACCACCAGCGCCAGCGACAGCAGTGTCACGGTGTTGAGCGTATAGCCGAACCAGTACTGGCCGAGGAAGGCGGGAATCACCGACAGCGGCAGGGCCGCGGC
>CXWL01010048.1_pt1 | contig 13158 bp, 11 predicted proteins | sample 590931 | NCBI WGS metagenome assembly CXWL01 (sample SAMEA3498368, study PRJEB10139) | groundwater metagenome | biome: water well; material: biofilm material | place: Germany | collected 2015-04-27
CGCTTGGCCGGGGCTATGATGACGGACTGCTCACGGCGCTTGAAATCCTGCGCATGCTGGAGCGCGCACCGGGGAAATCCATGGCTGAGCTTTACCGGGAACTGCCGGAGACCTGGGGCACGCCCACCATGGCGGCGCATTGCGGCGACGGCATCAAGTATGACATCGTGCAGCGGGTGACGGAGCATTTTCGCGCTGATCCGGCTGTCAGTGGCATGATCACAATCAATGGCGTGCGGTTCAGCTTTGCCGATGGCTCGTGGGGCCTGGTCAGGGCCTCTTCCAACAAGCCGGAACTGGTTGCGGTATGTGAAAGCCCGGTCAGCCGCAGGCGGATGATGGAAGTTGTCGATGCCGTCAGATCCCATCTTGCGACCTATCCGGAGGTGGGCGCGTTGCAGCAGGTGCCGGAGCCATGAGCGTGATCATTCCTGTCATCCTGTGCGGCGGATCGGGAACGCGCCTGTGGCCGTTGAGCCGGAGCAACCGGCCCAAGCAATTGATCAAGCTCGGCGGTGAACATACATTGCTGGAAGGAACTCTTTTGTGCGCCAAAGCGATATCGGGCGCTGGTGATCCCATTTGCGTGACGGCTGCTGCCTATGGGACTGAGGTTCGCCAGTCGCTTGATCGGCTGGGTTTGCGGGGCAAGCTGCTGGTTGAGCCCGAGCCGCGCAATACCGCGCCTGCGCTTTGCGCGGCGGCACTTGTGGCGATGCGGACTGATGCCAACGCGGTTATCGTGGCTTTACCCGCAGACCATGTTATTGCGGATGGCGAGATTTTTGCGGCGTCCATTGCCCATGCGGTCGCGGCGGCGGAAAAAAACTGGCTGGCCATTCTGGGCGTCAGGCCGCGCCATGCCTCGTCTGCGCTGGGCTATATCGTGCCGGGTGCGGCTATCATCGGCCTGCCACAGGTTCACAGCGTCAGCCGCTTCGTCGAGAAGCCAGAACCGGAGATCGCAACGAACCTTGTTTCAACAGGGGCGTTTTGGAATGCCGGAATAGTCGTGGCGCGGGCCGACACGGTGATCGCGGCGATGCGAAAACATGAACCCGCTGTGTTGGAGGTCGTGGAGCGCGCGCTTGTGAATGGCCGAAACGGCGCTGACGAGGTTCAGCTTAACCAGGCTGAATTTGCTGCAGCCCCCCGCATTTCCTTCGACAAGGCCGTTCTTGAAAGGCATGAGGCCGTTGCCGTCACGGCCCTCGACGCCATGTGGCGCGATGTTGGAACGTGGGCAGAGGTGGCTGAGCTCTATCCTGCCGATGGGGACGGCAACCGGCAAAGCGGCAGAGTGCAGCTCTCGTCTTCGCATAACTCATTTGTGCTGAGCCCACATCGCCTGACCGTTGGCATCGGGCTTGAAGACCTGATCGTGGTTGACACACCGGACGCCCTGCTGATCGTCAACCGTAATGATCTCGGATTTGTGCGGGAAGCTGTGGAAGCCCTGACTGCAGATTCGTATTCGGGCGTGGCCGCGGCTGATGAACAATTAAATGTCAAAAAAGTCTTGTTGCGTCACGGTGAAATAAGTATTCGGCAACCACACAGTGATCATTCTCGATATTGGATAATTCTAGAAGGTTCAGTCAGGCTAACAATTAAAAGCATTTCGTCGACACATCTAGCTGGTCAGTGTTTTCAAGTCCCACCTGGTGTGTTTCATACAATAGGCAGTTTGAATTCTGCGCCCGCCGAGTTAATCGAAATTCATCTGATCGCTCCAGATTTGAGCCATTCACGACACGGGCTAAAATATGAATAAATACCTTGACACTATATTCCTACTATGCCATTTATGTTCCTGTTTTGTTTTGAACGAGGGATAGGAACCACATGGATTGGGACTCGGCCATCAAACGCAACAGTGAGGCGCTCAAGGGCATCATTGCGGGCCTGTTCACCATGCTGGGGCTTGATGGCACAGATATGGTTTCCCGGATTCCGCACCCCCTCCACCGCGCCGTGCTGCGGGTGCTGCGTCCAGCCGAATCCGCTGTGCGCCGCCTTATTGTCATCGCGGCAAAGGGCCTTGTGATGAAGGTTGCTCCGTCGCGCCCCATGCCCAAGGGGCAGATCATCGGAAAAGGTGGTGGGAATTCGCTCCCCTCCTTCAAGCTCTTCGATACGCGGAAGGATTTCCCGGAGTTGCGCCAGCGCCGGGTAAAATACGCGAAGTGTCCGCCACGTGTCCTTTTCCTCGGGCCTGATTCCCGGGTGGACGACTTGTGGCCAGCGCCTCCTCCTGCTCCTGCCCCTCCGCCGCCCGATGGCCTGGTCAGCGCGACCCGCATCAGCCGCAGGCTTCAGGCCCTCAAGCTCGCGCTCGAAGACCTGCCGCGCCAGGCCCGGCGCATGGTCCGCTGGCGGGTGAGGCGGGAGGCCGTAAAAACTCCGACGTTCAAATCGCCGCTCCGTCCGGGCCCTCCGCCCGGCCACCGCAGGAAACCCGTTCACGAAGTCGACGAAATCCTCGCCAACTGCCACTGGCTTGCCTGGGAGGCGTTGAAGCCAGACACAAGCTGAAGCATAAATCATCCGTCTACGGTTTAATTTTGCGAAACTAAGGGAGGGAACGGAATAACCGTTTTCAACAAGGGCGGAGCTTTGCCCAGCGCTCATTGAAAATTGAATACTCCCAAGTCCATCCAGAACGATGAAGAGGAGGGCGATTCGCGCGCCCTTACGGTCAGCCCGTCGCTCAGCTATCAGCTGTCGCGCGACTGGACTTCGAGCTTGAGCTACCGCTTCATACCCACGGACGATGAAACTGAGACGGCTCACTCCAATGCAGTCACCTTGAGCCTTTCCTACGGGACATTTCTCCTGCCCTGACGTAAGCTGTAATGGGCGCGAACGGGAAATGGTTTGACGGCATCCATGGAAGACGATGATTTTGCGAGGCGGGTGCATTGCGTACTCGGCGTTCCCATTGATGAGATCAGCATGGCCGGCCTGGTCGGTCACATCCATCGGGCGGTATTGGGGAGCAAGTCCCTTTTCATCTCCACTCCCAACCTGAACTATCTGATGTTGAGCCAGCGTGATCCGGCGTTCAGGCGTTCGCTTCTCGAAAGCGATATCTGTCCTGCCGATGGTGTTGGCGTTGTCCTCATTTGCAGGCTTCTGGGGATTCCTGTCACTTCACGGGTTGCGGGTTCTGATTTGCCTGTGGCCCTGCAAGCCGCTCAAGCACCGGCGGATAACAAGCCGCTTCGCATTGCATTCTTCGGCGGGGCACCTGGCGTGGGCGAGCAAGCGCGCGAGGCCGTCAATCGCGGGGACACGGACCGTCTGGTCTGTGTTGCGGCCATTGATCCCGGCGTGATGACCGCAGGGAAGATGGTTGATCCCTCCTATGTGGAGCAGATCAACGCCACGGATGCGGATTTCCTGCTGGTGGCACTGGGTGCCCAGAAGGGGCAGGCATGGCTCATGGGCAATCGGCAGAAACTCACTGTGCCTGTCGTCAGCCATCTGGGTGCGACATTGAATTTCCTGGCGGGAAAAATACGGCGTGCCCCCGGCGGACTGCGCAGGCTTGGGCTGGAATGGCTCTGGCGGATTGGCCAGGAGCCCCATCTTGCCATGCGTTATCTGTTTGATGGGGCGCGTCTCCTGTTCCTCCTGTCAAGCCGGGTGGCGCCTCTTGGCCTGTGGCTGCGCTGGAATGAAAGGAGCGGCGGCATACAGGGGCTCAGCGTATGGCTCGATACTGAGCAAGCCGGGCAGATCAGAGTTGTCATTGCGGGTGCCGCCCGGAATGATCAGCCTGAGCCTGTGGTGGCGGCTTTTCGCCATGCCGCACAAACGGGTCACGGGATCACGCTGGATGTTCGTGGCCTGCAGTTTTTCGGGATGGGCTTCGCCGGACAGATTCTCATGCTGGAGAAGGCGGCGCTAAAGCAAAATCTGCCGTTGGCTATTGTCGCGGCATCACCTTCAGTCGCGCGTGCGCTTAAATGGTGTGGGTTGAAACATCTCATGGGGAAGGACGCGATGTGAGGGATTACGATGCTGTTGCCATTTGGGCCGGATTCCTGACCAAATTCGCGATGGCGTCGGACATGACCGGCCGACTGAAATAGTAGCCCTGGATTTCATCGCAATTGTTGTCGCGCAGGAAGGCAAGCTGTTCCGCGGTTTCAACACCTTCGGCGATGACGCGGAGGTGGAGCTTTTGCCCGAGGGAGATGACGGCAGCGGTCACGGCCCTGTCATTTTCGCTGCTGGCCAGATTGTTGATGAAAGACTTGTCAATTTTCAACCGCGCCACCGGGAAGGTTTTCAGTGCATTGAGGCTGGAGTAGCCTGTTCCGAAGTCGTCAATGGCGAGTTGAACGCCCAGCCGCTGCAATTCCTCCATGGTTTCCATGGCCTGATCGATATCTTGCATGATGAGGCTCTCGGTGATTTCGAGCTCGAGATATTTGGCCGCCAGCCCGCTTTCCCGAAGGGCGTTCACGACACGGCTGATCATGGTTTTTTCCCTGAATTGCCGGGGCGAGACATTCACGCAGACGCTCATGGGTGGCAGGCCTGAGTCCTGCCAGGCCTTGTTCTGCCGGCATGCTTCGCGCAGGACCCAGTCGCCAATCGGCACGATCTGCCCGGTTTCCTCGGCCATCGGGATAAATGTGAGCGGCGAGAGAAGGCCCCTGGTCGGGTGCTGCCAGCGGATCAGGGCTTCAACGGCGAAGATGCGGCCGGTGTGCAGGTCAATCTGCGGCTGATAGAGCAGGGTGAATTCGCAGCGGGCAATGGCGTCGCGCAACTCATACTGCAGAGCCAGCTTCTCGTGAACCCTGGTATTCATTTCTGCAGTGTAGAACTGCACGTTGTCGCGGCCCGCTTCCTTGGCCTTGTACATGGCGGCATCGGCATTCATCAACAGCGCCTCCGGGTCGGAACCGTCGTTCGGGAAAGTTGCAACGCCTATGCTGCACGTCACATAGAGGGAGCGCCCGCCAATGGATACGGGTTCGGCGATTGCCGTCCGAATCCTCTCCAGGGTCGCGGAGATTTCATCGGGTCTCGCCGGCAAGTCGACAAGCAGGATGACAAATTCGTCGCCGCCAAGGCGCACCACGGTGTCGGTTGCCCTGACGCAGTCAACCATGCGGCTGGCAATTGCCTTAAGGAGCTCGTCACCGACAGTGTGACCCAGGCTGTCATTGATAGTTTTGAAATTGTCGAGGTCAATGTACACCACCGATACCCAGGGGTTATGCCGTTGGGTCTGCAAGATCGCCTGCGTCAGGCGGTCCTTGAGAAGACTGCGGTTGGGCAGGCCCGTCAATGCATCATGATGGGCCAGGAACCGGATCTGGTCTTCGGCGCGCTTGCGCTCGATGGCGATGCCGGCAATACGGGTGGTTACGTCGATGAGGCGTGTCTCGTTTGCGGTTGGTTCGCGCACTGTTAGGGAATACATCGCGAAGACACCGAGCACGGCCCCTTGATGAGACAGAATTGGCGTGGACCAGCAGGAACGATAGCCATAGATTGCAACCAATTCGCGATAGTCCTCCCACAGCGGGTCGGACATGATGTCGGTAACGATGACGGGCGCGCGGCGGTAAACGGCGGTGCCGCAGGAACCCACCTTGGGACCGATGCGCACGCCGTCGATGGCCTTCGTATAGGATTCCGCCAGGCTGGGTGCGGCGCCATGCCTGAGATGCTGCCCATCCTCGTCGAGCAACAGGACCGAGCCGAATATGCCCTCCAGCTGGGATTCAACGAGGCGCATGAGACGGTTAAGCACTTCGCTCAGTGGCGCGCTCAAGGCGATCATTTCCAGGATTTGCGCCTGGCCGTCGCGCAGGATGTAGGCCTTCTTGCGCTCAGTAATGTCGCGGGCGATGCCGACGAGGCCGAAGATTTCATCGTGCTCATTGCGCATCGGCACCTTGGTTGAGAGCACCCACTTGGTGAGGCCTTTCGCGTCGAGAATGCATTCCTCCTTGTCGATGAGCGGCTGGCCGCTGCGCATGATTTCCTGCTCGTCGGCAAGAAACTGTTCGGCGTTATCCGGGGCGTGGATATCGCGGTCAGAGAGGCCCACCAGATCACTTGTCCTTGCCCGGCAACTGTAGGACATGAGGGCCTTGTTCACGACGAGGAAACGGCTTTCAGTGTCCTTGACCCAGAGATAGTCGGGCACGAAGTCGATCAGCGCCTGGAGCGAGATACGCTCGTTGGCCACGGCGCGCTTGGTCTTGAGCTCGGTGATGTCCTCGTGGGTTGCCACCCAGCCGCCATCGGGCATTGGCTGGTGGGCGATGTAAATTGTCCGGCCGTCCATGAGTTCGACGGTCACGTTTGTCGCCTCGGGGCTGGAATTGACCTTGGCGCAAAAGGCAAGATAGTCGTCAACCGCCATGGGGCAGGTTCCGACGCGGGTGCGGCGTTCGGAAATCTCGCGCAGGGACATGCCGGGGCTCACGTCCTCGGGCGTTATCTTATAGATTTCGGCATAGCGGCGGTTGCACAGGATCACCCGCATCTGGCCGTCAAAAAAGCAAACGCCCTGCGAAATTTTGTCGATGGTTGTTTCGTAGCGAATCGCCTGCGCCATGAGTGCCGCGATCGTCGCCTGCTGGTCGCGCTCAAGGAAATCCCGGGAAGCCGCATGCAGTTTTGCAAGGGTTTCCAGACTGTTCTTCTGCGATGCCTCCGCATCCTGTATTCTCAAGCTTTTAGGCAAGCGCCAATCCTCCGCCACAGAGCAGGTTAGGTCAGCCAGCTTAATTGCCGATGAATTGACGGCAAATGCCCATTACGGTTTATGACGTGGTAAAGAATGGATTAGCGAACGCAGTTAACATCACAAGGAAAGAGAAATGCCAAAATTTCCAATCGTTGACGCCCATGTCCATCTCTATGACGTGAAGCGGTTCAGCTACGGCTGGCTTGCCAATGTGCCCAAGATCAACCGGACCTATGGGATCGAAGATTTCGACAAGGCACGGGGCCCTGTCGTGGTCGACAAGCTTGTGTTCGCCGAAGTGGCGGTTGATCCCGGCCTGCATCTCGGCGAAGCGGCTTTCATTCAGGATCTCGCCGACCGTGACCCGAGGCTATGCGGCATTGTTGCCCACGCGCCTTTGGAAAAGGGCGTGGGCGTCGAGGCTGATATTCTGGCGCTGAAGAAACTGCGCAACATCAGCGGCATCAGGCGGCTGATTGAGACCGAGCGCAACCCCGCCTTCTGCCTTGAGCCGGATTTCCTCGCGGCGCTCCGCCTCCTGCCGAAACACAATCTCACCTTCGACATCTGCATCAAGCATACGGCGATGGCCTATGCGCTCGAGCTGGTGAAGCGCTGCCCGGAGGTGTCGTTCGTTCTCGATCATATCGGCAAGCCCGACATCAAGAACGGGTTGCGCGAACCCTGGTGGGGCCAGATCAGGGAACTGGCGAAGTATCCCAATGTGGTGTGCAAGGTGTCCGGGGTCATTACCGAGGCGGACCACCAGAAATGGACCGCCTCGCAAGTGAAGCCCTACGTGGCGCATGTCATCGAGAGTTTTGGCTTTGACCGGGTGATGTATGGCAGCGACTGGACCGTCTCGGAACTGTCGCACGCTTATCCGGCCTGGGTCGGCATCATCGATGAGGTCACATCGGGCGCCAGCGAGTCGGAGCTGCGCAATCTCTACCGCAACACGGCGATCCGCACCTACCGGTTGCCGTAATCAGGTCGAACGGTTCACTTCTTCGAAGAGCCAGTCGCGAAAGGCCCGCACTTTGGGCCGCTGGGATGTTTGCGCGGGGTAGGCCACATAGTAGGCGAGGTCGGCGGGCAGGCTTGCCGAGAATGGCTTGACCAGCCGCCCGGCCTTCAGATCATCGGCCACCAGCGCGCTCCGGCCAAGGACAACTCCTTCACCCTGGATTGCGGCCTGCACCGCATGATCGGAGGATGCGAAGCGGGGCCCGCGGTGCGGGTCGACGCCCTCCACCCCCGCAGTCTTGAGCCACATGGCCCAATCGATTTCGAAGGAGTCGTGGATCAGCGTGTGGTGCTTCAGGTCCGCGGCGCTCTTAAGGGGATGCGGGCCCTTCACGAGCAAGGGGCTGCACACCGGAAAAACCTCTTCGCGCATCAGCAGCTCGGCCTTGACCCCGGAATAGCGGCCGCTGCCGTAGCGGATGGCGATATCGATTCCGTCATTCACGAAGTCGGCCAGTTTCACGGAGGTGGCGAGACGGACCTCAATGTCGCCATGGGCCTGGCGAAAGCGGAACAGCCGGGGAATGAGCCATTTGGCGGCGAAGGAATCGAGCGTGCTGATATTGAGAACCCCCATTGATTGCTGGTCCATGATCACGGCGGTGGCCGCAGCCAACCGGCCCAACACATCGCGCACCGAGGCGGCGTAGGCAGCCCCCGTTGCCGTGAGGTTTACGGCCCGCACGCTGCGCTTGAAGAGCTTGACGCCCAGATGGTCTTCCAGATGGCGGACCGCCCGGCTGACGGCGCCGTGGGTCACGTGCAGCTCGTCGGCGGCCTTGGAGAAGCTCAAAAGGCGGGCCGAGGCCTCGAAGCTGCGGAGCGTGGTAAGGGGCGGAAGCTGCTGGGACATGGACCTGCCTATGTGTGACTGTAACTCACACATACACTGCGCCCTACTCGTTTGTTATGTCAAGCCGGATGGTCCAAATATAATCCCAGTAAACAGGTCTTTAAATCACAAAATCCAACACCTGAAACCCATAGGAGAGACCCATGACAAGCATGATCAACCGTCACACAAATGGCCATTCCCGGGTAAGCGAAATGGCAGCATTCCTTGGCCAGCCCTTCGCATTCGCCGGGCGCATCGCGCTCCGCATCCGGGAGCGCCGCGAACTCAACCGTATGCTCAGCTTTCCCGACTATCTGTTGACGGATATCGGATTGCGGCGCGACGAGATGCAGAGGAAGGCGCTTGATCCGCTGTGGCGCGAATAGATCCCGCTAGGGCGGGGGCGTTGGCAACCGGTAGACCATCCGGCACTGGCCGTCGTCAAACCCGCCTTCATCGGTGGCCATGCCGCGCACCAGGAATTGTGTTCCGCTTTCCCTTTCAATCAGTGTACGGATGATGTCGTGGGCGCCGCCGCCGCCGATGCTCATGTCATAGACAAAGGCGCGCGCCGGCCCTTTCGCGGGCTTCACGGCAAAGCCCATGTTGTTGATGTCGTCACGTTCCCAAACCAATTGCCCGCGCATTTCCAGCGGCGTATTGGCCTTGCCCGCCACCGTATCGACCTCTGGCGGAAGCGCCGCCACCAGGACCGGGGCCTCCGGCAGAGCAATATTCTTGAGCGCGGAAGCACCGGGCTGAAATCCGTCAAGTGCTGCCAGGCGCTGGAGATAGGCGGCGGAGAGGCATTGCGCATCCGCGCCGCAAGGATTGCGAATGGTTTTCACCCAGCTCCGCTGGTCGCTCTTCAGGCAGGCAGCACCTGCGCCTGCCGCCTCCAGCGCCACCACATAGTAACGGCCAAGATGTTCATCAAGGCCTGAAAGCACTGCGTTGCCGCAGATGGTTTTCTCAACCGCGGTGCCGGCCTTGGCGCAGTCGAAGCTGGCGCCCAGGGCAGGGGAGTTGAATGCGGCAAGCAAGGCACAAGCTGCAAAGACGGCTTTAGGTGGGGTCAACACTCTCGGCCTTGAAAGACTATAGCGCTTTCGCATCACCCATGCGGTGAGGGAACCGGAGATTTTGATGTGACGGTCAGAGTCGTTCAGGTAATTGCTGACAAGTTGTGGGCTCATTGAATTCCTAAGGAACGACGAAACAGCGACACTAGGCGATTCAACCGGCAACGGGAAGCGGCTCTTTATTTTCGGTTTTCCGGGTCAGTTTTTCCGCGATTTCCTCGCCGGCGGCCGGCGGATAACCTCGTCGGAATTGGCGAGCAGGTTGCGCACGGCGATGCGCGCGGCTTGCGGTTTGCGCAGCCTGATGTTGCGCTCGATCTTTTCATGGAGGTCCTGGGCGTGGTGCAGGTCGTTGGCCTGGCGGGTGATGAAGATGAACAGGTTGTTGAGCGCCTGGTCGATGATAACGCCCAAGGGCAGGAGCAGCTCGTTGTTGGTGGCGCGGAGCACGGCCAAGTGAAAACGCACGTCGGCCTCGGTGCGCTCATGCAGCGAGGGGGCGGTGGCCATGTCCTGGCAGGCGGCGCTGATCTCGTGCATCTGCTCTGCGGTGTGGAATTCGGCGGCCAGGGCTGCCGCCTCCGGCTCCACGATGTAGCGGAACTGCTGCAGCGAGAGCAGGAATTTCTCGCGGTTGGGGGCGGTTGCGTACCAGGTCAGAATGTCGTGGTCGAGCAGGCTCCAGCGCTCGCGGGGCTCCACCCGGCTGCCCACCTTGGGCCTTGAAACCAGCAGGTTTTTGGCCATCAGGATCTTGATGCCTTCACGCACTGCCGAGCGGCTCACCTTGAAATCGGCGGCCCATTTCGCCTCGTTGGGCAGGATGGTTCCGGGCGGAAATTCGCCGCGCACAATGCGCATGCCAATGGCTTCGGCCACGGAGGAATGCACGCTGCCGGGGCCGCGTTTCAGTTTCGGCGTGGCCTTCTTGCGCTGCAAGGCGGGGGAAATAGGGTTCGGGTTTTTGTCCACGGCAGGTCGCTACTCGTCGTTCTGGCGGAAGTTGCGCACCCGTTCGAAGGAAACCGCCAGCAATATGGCCCCGCCGATGAAGCAGCCCTGCCAGAAGGCGTTGATGCCGAGAAGCCCCAGGCTGTTGCGGATGATTTCAATGAGGGCAGCGCCGATGAGCGCGCCTGTTGCCGTGCCCACGCCGCCGGCCAGTGCAGCACCGCCGATAACCGCCGCGGCAATGACCTGGAGTTCAAGCCCCGTGCCGATGTTGGTGGTGATCGCCCCCAGCCAGCCGGTTTGAATGATGCCGGCAATGCCCGCCGACAGTGAGGATATCATGTAAACCGCAACTTTGATCGGGCGCACCGGAACGCCGGTCAGCCGGGCTGCATGTTCATTGCCGCCGATGGCATAGACATAGCGGCCAAACCTGGTCCAGCGCAGGACAAAGCCGGTGATCAGCGCCAGCACGATCATATAAAGCACCGGATTTGCAATGCCGAAAAACCAGGCGCCGCCGCCCAGAGCCAGCAGCAGGTCGTGGTCGGGCCCGAACTCGAACACCACAGTATTTCCCGAGGCCACCATGGCCAGGCTTCGGGCAATGGAAAGCATGCCAAGGGTCACCACAAAGGGCGGCATGCCCACATAGGCAATGAGTATGCCGTGGACCAGGCCAACCAGAAGGGAGGTGGCGATTGCCGCGGCAATGCCTACCTCAATGCCATAGCCCGCATGCATGGTGACGCCCAGCACCATGCTGCACAGGACAAGCACCGAGCCCACCGACAGGTCGATGCCGCCGGTGATGATGACGAGCGTCATCCCCAGTGCGATGATGGCCACAAAGGTGACGTTGCGCGTGATGTTGTAAAGGTTCTTCGAGGTGGCGAAGGAGTCCGTCGCGAAAGACAGGTAGATGAACGCGATGACGACCGCGATAAACACCCAGAAGGTCTGGCTGCTCAGTTTTTCCGACAGCCAGCTCCGCTGTTTCTGCTCGATTGTCTTGGCCATGGAGTTTGCCGTCGTCGACATGTGATACCTTCCGGATACTAGGATACTTGTTCAATGGCCCCGGTAATAAGCCCGGTAACCTCCTCAGGCGAGGTTTTGGCGATTTTTTTGTCGGCCACCTTGCGCCCGCGCCTGAGCACGATGATACGGTCGGCCACGGCGAACACGTCGGGCATGCGGTGGCTGATCAGCACCACGGCGATGCCCTGGTCGCGGAGCAAGCGGATCAGGTTAAGGACCTCGGCCACCTGGCGCACCGAAATGGCGGCGGTGGGTTCGTCCATCAGCACGATCTTGGCGTTGGCAAGCCGGGTGCGGGCAATGGCCACTGCCTGGCGCTGGCCGCCCGACATCTGCTTGACCAGGTCGCGGGGGCGGGTCTCCGATTTCAGCTCGGCGAAAATCTGCCCGGCGCGTTTGTTCATGCCCGCATAATCGAGAATTTTGAAGGGGCCTAAACCCAAACGCAGTTCGCGGCCGAGAAAAACATTGGCCGCCGCCGTCAGGTTGTTGCACAGCGCCAAGTCCTGGTGGACGATCTCAATGCCGTGCTGGCGGGCTTCCACCGGCTTGTGCATGACGAGTTCCTTGTCCTCCATGCGCATGGTGCCGTGGCTCGGCCGGTAGTTGCCGGCGATCATCTTGACGAGGGTGGACTTGCCGGCGCCATTGTCGCCCATCAGCCCCACGACTTCGCCCGGCTCAATCGACAGCGAAATGTCGTTGACGGCCTGAATTGCGCCGAAATGTTTTGAAATATTCGTCAGTTCAAGAATTGCCACCGATTGTCCTGCCTCGCCATGTCCCTTGGCGGATTTAGCCATAGCGGGCGGGGGTGTCAATAAACCGTATTGTAGGATAAATAGGTCTTGACGGGCGCGCGAGGCCGATATTGGGTAGCGCCGGGAAAACTTGAATGCTTGTCGGCCCGGGCTGGCACTGCGTTGGATCGCGAGACGATTTGGCATTGCCTGACAACTGGGCCGATTTTGTATGGCGGGCACGCCGTGCCCGTCGGTTTTAATGGGAGAAGAGAAATGAAAAAAACATTGTTGCTTGCCGTCACCGTTGCCGCATTGGCACTTGGCGCGGGAGAAGCCATGGCCAAGAAGCAATTGGTCATCGTCGTCAAAGGCCTCGACAATCCATTCTTCGAAGCGATCAACCAGGGTTGCCAGAAATGGAATTCAGAGAACGCCAGCTCGGAATATGAATGTTTCTACACCGGTCCGGCATCAACCTCTGATGAGGCTGGCGAAGCCCAGATCGTGCAGGACATGCTCGGCAAGGCAGACACCGTTGCGATGGCAATCTCGCCGTCAAATGCCAAGCTGATCGCCCAGACCATCAAGTCGGCCAATCCGTCAATTCCGATCATGACGCTCGACGCCGACCTAGCGGCTGAAGATTCGGCCCTGCGTAAAACCTATCTTGGCACCGACAACTACCTGATGGGCGCGCGCATCGGTGACTATATCAAGAAGGCCAAGCCGAATGGCGGAACAATCTGCACAATCGAAGGC
>CXWL01008771.1_pt1 | contig 13157 bp, 12 predicted proteins | sample 590931 | NCBI WGS metagenome assembly CXWL01 (sample SAMEA3498368, study PRJEB10139) | groundwater metagenome | biome: water well; material: biofilm material | place: Germany | collected 2015-04-27
GGCCGTCATGTTAGGCGAACCGATTTATATGCTTATGCCAGAAGTCATCGGCTTTAAATTAAACGGCAGTTTAAAAGACGGCGTCACCGCAACCGATTTGGTTCTGACCGTGACCCAAATACTTCGCAAGAAAGGCGTCGTCGGAAAGTTTGTGGAATTTTTCGGCAGCGGTTTGGGTTCATTGAGTTTGCCGGATCGTGCCACGATTTCCAACATGGCTCCGGAATATGGTGCGACCATCGGCATCTTTCCTATTGATAATGAAACATTGAATTACTACCGCACCACCGGACGAAAAAAGGCTGATGTTGATCTTTTGGAACGTTATACCAAAGAGCAGGGCATGTTTTATTCCGCTAAAGATACGGCTGTTCAATATACCGAAACATTGGAATTAAACCTGGCTGATGTCGAGCCCAGCCTCGCGGGCCCCAAGCGTCCTCAAGATAGAGTTTCTTTGGCGTCGATGAAACCGGTCTTTGAAAAAGCCTTGAGCGCGCCGGTTGCTGAACGCGGATACGGTTTAACAACAGATCAATTAAAGAACGAAGGCTCCGTTCAAAACGGCAGCGTTACCAAGATCAAACACGGTGCGGTCGTTATCGCCGCCATCACGAGTTGCACTAACACGTCTAACCCGTCGGTATTGATCGCTGCGGGTTTGGTTGCCAAGCGCGCGGTTGAAAAAGGCTTGAGTGTTCCGCATTTCGTGAAGTCATCATTTGCCCCGGGTTCACAGGTTGCCGAGGAATATTTGAAGGCAGCCGGGCTCATGAAGTATCTGGATAAATTGCGTTTTAACATCGTCGGGTTTGGATGCACGACATGTATCGGAAATAGCGGGCCCTTGCCGGAGAATGTTGCCAAGGCGATTGAAACCGGAAACATCGTGGCGGCCGCAGTCCTTTCGGGGAACCGCAACTTTGAAGGCCGTGTGAACCCTTTGACCAAAGCCAATTATCTGGCCAGCCCACCCTTGGTTGTGGCCTACGCGCTCGCCGGCACCGTTGATATCGATCTGGTCAATGAACCCATCGGTAAAGATACCAAAGGCAAGCCGGTGTATCTCAAAGATATCTGGCCGACGACCTCCGAGGTCAATGACCTTGTTGCCTCATCGGTGACAGCCAAGTTGTTCCGCACGCGTTACGCCAATGTTTTTAAAGGAAATAAGAATTGGAACAGCATTAAATTGACCAAATCCGACCAGTTTAAATGGGAAAAAGATAGTACCTACATCCAGCATCCGCCATATTTTGAAGGAATGGCGCCGGAGCCCGGTTCGATCAAAGAGATCAAAGGCGCGCGCGTTCTGGTGAGCGTCGGGGATTCGATCACGACCGATCATATCTCACCGGCAGGAAATATTTCCGCCAAGAGCCCTGCAGGAAAGTATTTGATGGAGTTAGGAGTTCAGCCGCTAGACTTTAACAGTTACGGCGCCCGACGTGGGAATGATCGCGTCATGGTGCGCGGCACATTCGCCAACGTCCGCCTGCGCAACATGGTGGCTCCCGGCACCGAAGGCCCGTGGACAACCTATTGGCCGACGGGGGAGAAGATGTTCATTTATGACGCGTCGGTCAAATATAAAACAGATAAAACGCCGCTCGTTGTTTTGGCCGGCAAGGAATACGGAAGCGGCTCTTCCCGCGACTGGGCCGCCAAAGGCCCGATGCTCTTGGGAATCAAAGTGGCCATTGCCGAAAGCTATGAACGCATCCACCGCAGCAATCTCGTGGGCATGGGCATCCTGCCTTTACAGTTTAAGGAAGGCGAGAACCGCGAAGGCCTGGGATTGACGGGGGAGGAGACCTTCGATGTTGCCGGGTTAAATAATAATCTCAAACCCCGTCAGGAAATCACTGTCTGCGCCATTTCGACCGATGGCGGGATGAAGGAATTCAAAACCATCTGCCGTATCGATACGCCTGTTGAAGTGGATTACTACAGGAATGGTGGTATTCTTCAAACCGTTTTGCGAAAATTGGCTAAACAATAATTAGCTAATCTTTGCCCTTGACGTTGATGCGTCATTCATGCATACTTTTGCATATGAGAACAACAATTAATATCAATGAAGAAATACTTAAGAAAGCGGCGCAGCTGACGGGCATTCGGGAAAAAACGTCGCTTGTCCAGATGGGTCTGGAAGCGCTCATTACCAAGGAAAATAGCCGCCGTTTGGCCAAGTTGGGCGGAAGCGAAAAATCTTTGAACCCCATTCCGCGTCGCAAAGGTTAGTATGATTTTGGTCGACACCTCTGTTTGGGTGACTCACCTTAAGAAGGGGAGCTCCCGCTTGCAACATCTGCTTCACGATGTGGAAGTTGCATCCCACCCGATGGTCATTGGCGAACTTGCCTGTGGCACCCTTCACAATCGCAGCGGGATACTTGCCATGCTGGAAACTTTGCCACAGGTAACAGTGGCTGAGCATACTGAAGTTCTGCAACTCATAGAAAAAAAGCGCCTCATGGGTACAGGGATCGGTTATGTAGATGCCCATTTGCTGGCCTCGGCGATTTTATCCCACACTCCGCTCTGGACGGAAGACAATCATTTAAAGAAAATTGCAACATCTCTCAAAATTGTATATTAAGTCGTGTCCATCAATCACCGTCCGCGTCATTTCCACCGACGGCGGGATGAAGGAATTCAAGACCATTTGACGCATCGACACGCCAGTTGAGGTAGATTATTACCGTAATGGTGGGATACTTCAGACGGTCTTGCGTAAATTAGCAAAGAATTAATTGAGGAAATAGAGAAGAAGGCGGTGATTGCGAGACCCAAAAGGGGCGGAGCAATATCACTAAAGAAAATAGTTTATGTTTACTTAATTTGGCGGAAGACAAAAATTGTTGATACCCATCCCGCGTTGAGAAATTGAATTGTTGAAAGATTTTGAATTTGTGAATGCTTTGAGATAAGTATGATTAAAAAGAATACAGTGTTTGTTTTAGGAGCGGGTGCGAGTTGCGATTTTGGTTATCCAACGGGTGAGCAGCTAAAGCAAAAAGTCATAGAAATATTATTGAATAGTCGCATTAAGAAGGTGTTCGAAGAAGGATACGGTATTCGACCTGGGATGAGTGAACTTATTGGTTCATTTGTGCAGGATTTAAAGAAGGATCAATCCTCAACAATAGATAGGTTCTTGCTCAAAAATCCCCCGGATTATAAAAATTTTGGAAGAGCTGCAATAGCGCAGGCAATAATGGAGTGCGAAGAAGAAAGTCTATTATTCAGACTGGACAAAAATTGGTATTACGAAATTTATAAAATCATCGATAGTTCTCATCCAAATTTGCTAAAGTTGAATCAAAATAAATTAAAGATTGTTACATTTAATTACGACAGGTCGTTGGAACACTATTTATATCGTAAATTTATCGGTGATTATGGGGCTCAAAGAGAAAATGAGATAATCCAACAATTAAATCAGATTCCAATTATTCATATTCATGGAAAAGTGAATTCGCTTCCATGGCAAGAAGGTCAAAGGCGAAGATACCAAAAGGGTGGATTTATTCCAGAGATTTTCGATTTAGCAAAGGATATTAAATTGCCGGGTGATAACCCAAATGATGTCGACAGAGCCAAAGTTATTATTCAAGATGCGGAAAAAATTTATTTTATAGGCTTTGGCTATGATGAGCAAAATTTGCAACAGTTAGATTTAAATCTATTTACACCAGATAAACATATTTTTGGAACTTGTTTAGGTTTCTCGGTTGTGCGGCAAGGTATAGTTAAGGATTTATTTTCTAGAACTACCATTGAATTATATCCACAAAATACTAATGCGTTTGATTTTATAATGAATCACTTTAATCCAAATGAGTGAGATGAATCATTAGTAAATGCCTGGTTTTTTGTAAAATTATTTGAAATCTAAAGAGTATCCTCTGATCCCCCATCAGACGCAGTTAAAAAATCCCCCACAGTTCGATAATTCAACCATAACTTTCAACCTAAGGGGTGTGTCATGTCTCAAAAAGTCATTCGCAAGTCAGGCGTTTTGGTGCCAGCGGAGATCATTCAAAACAAGATCCTTCTTATCCGCGGGCGAAAGGTCATGCTGGATAAGGACTTGGCCCAATTATACGAGGTGTCGACCTCGCAGTTGGTCCGTCAGGTTCGTCGGAATAAGGAACGTTTTCCGGCAGACTTTATGATCCAATTAAGACCTGCTGAATTTAAAAACTTGAAGTGCCAATTTGGCATATCAAGTTGGGGCGGCAACCGGAAGTTGCCGTTGGCGTTTACAGAACAGGGGATTGCCATGCTCTCAGGTGTTCTTCATAGCCCAAGAGCCATTCAGGTCAATATTCAGATCATGCGGGTGTTTGTAAGATTAAAGGAGCTCATGATTTCGCATAAAGACCTGGCCCGCAAGATCGAGGACCTGGAGCGTAAATTCAGCGAACATGACGAACGGTTTGTCATGGTGTTCGAGGCGATCAAGCGGTTGTTGCAGGAAAAAGAAGAGCCGCCCAAGAAAAAAGGTCCGATGGGATTTATTACTTGAGGTCGCAATGTGCGACCTCAAGTTAAAAGTACGAAAGTTTCGAGATTCCAATTTGGAAGCTTAAATAAATGTGATATCTTGGAACCATGTGGTTTGACCAGAAAAAAATCGAGGCTTTGGCATCCGCGCTTAAGAGTGGGCAGAGGGAGGGTATAGATAATATCCTTCATGACGTTTTGGCCGTCAGTAATTATCCTGATCCGAATATTCCCACGTTCTGTCCTCACTGCGGTAAACCGTTCGTTTTAAAACCGCTTTTATATCTTCTGATGATCGTCAAGACTTGCCCCAACGGGCACGGCGTGTGGTTAAGCGCGGACAACGCGCGCAAGATCAAACTTTATTTTGAGCAGCATCTTCCGACCTCAAACATTCCGCGTCAAAAGGTAAAATCTTTCAGTGTCTTTGCCTATTTGGTCGCGATCGCCATTGGCATCTTTAACTTCGTTCAGCAGCCGCATTCTGACCGTCAGGTCCATACGGGACTCTATCCCAATTACAAAAAAACATTTTCCATGGAACATCTCCAAAATGTCAGCCCGCACTATTGGCCGACGAGGGATTTCAGCCAGTGGAATGTCTTTCCGCACGATCAACTTGTCATCACTGATTCCGAAGAGCTGGGATATTTTCAGCAATGGATCGTCTTGTTAAATGAGGGCATTGTTAATCGCCTTAACATGAACGACGCGCTTTTGGCCAAACGTCCTTCGAGTGAATACACCGATATCTATTATTTTTACGCGGAAAGGCAGAATGAGGTCATCCGGCGGCTGAGGGATCTTTATCCTCCCGAACGGCTTCAGGTTTTTCATGATGAAGTCATCGATGCAGCCGTAAGCCAGGTGGCCTTTTATGAAGACTACGCCCGACGCAAGGCGGATGACGCGTCACTTCTGTTCAATCAGCTTCTTGACCATCCCAAGCTCAAGGATTGCGATGCCAAACTCTGGGCCGCGTTCCATGAGTTCGAGCGGGTCTATCCCGACCGGGATGCTATGACGAATAGTGCCATTGAACAACGTTTGTGCTGGATGGATTTGATTTAGCAAGCGAAAGAATTATGATTCAGAGGATAATTCTTCCTGCCAACTCCGTTGACATACCCGACGGCTTTCGTTATAATACGCGCCTTGATTAAAAATGTTTTACGTGATGCGTTATGCGCGGATGATGTTAGGGCAAAAGTAGAGACGCGCCTCGCACAACTCATAACGCACAACGAATAAGGATTCCCCCGTGTCTAAAACAATGTTCGAGAAAATCTGGACCGATCATTTGGTCCGTGAATCGCAAGGCGACACAGCGATCATCTACATTGACCGCCATCTGATCCATGAGGTCACAAGCCCGCAGGCATTTGATGGATTGCGTTTAACCAAACGCAAGGCCAGAGCGCCTGCCAAAACATTTGCCACCATGGATCATAACGTTTCCACCAAGACAAAAGACATCAATAAGGTTGAATCGACCTCACGTATCCAGATGGAAAAGTTGACCTCCAATTGCAAAGAATTCGGCATCACCGTCTATGATTTTTCCCATAAAGACCAGGGCATTGTGCACGCGATCGGGCCGGAACTTGGCATTACGTTGCCCGGAATGACGATTGTTTGCGGCGATTCCCATACCGCAACTCACGGTGCTTTTGGCGCGTTGGCTTTCGGTATCGGAACGTCCGAGGTTGAACATGTTCTTGCCACCCAAACGCTTCAGCAGAACACTCCTAAGACTATGCTGATTAATATCGACGGAACATTGGGTTTTGGCGTTACATCCAAAGATATTATTTTATACATCATCGGTTTGATCGGAACTGCGGGCGCGACCGGATATGTTATGGAATACGCCGGCAGTGCGATCCGCGCTCTTTCTATGGAGGCGCGCATGACGGTTTGCAATATGTCGATCGAAGCCGGCGGCCGTGCTGGCATGATCGCTCCCGATGAAATAACGTTTGCCTATATTAAAGGCCGCGATTTCGCGCCGAAGAATGAACTTTGGGATAAGGCGTTAGCTTATTGGAAAACTTTACCGTCGGATAAAGACGCAAAGTTTGACCGTGTTATCAATATTAAAGCCGGGGATATTAAACCGCAGGTCACGTGGGGAACTTCTCCCGGGCAGGTAACATCCATCGATGGTATTGTTCCTGATCCGGAAACAATTAAAGACCCGGTTGAACGCGGGGCTGTCCGAAATGCGTTAACATACATGGATCTTAAGCCGGGCATGAAGATGACCGATATCAAGATTGATAAAGTTTTTATCGGCTCATGCACCAATGGCCGCATCGAGGACTTGCGTGTTGCGGCAGCGATTTTAAAAGGTAAGAAAGTTGCCGGCGGCGTTCAGGCGATCGTTGTTCCAGCGTCAGGACGCATCCGTGCCCAGGCAGAAAAAGAAGGATTGGATAAAATCTTTACCGCCGCCGGTTTGGAATGGCGCTTCGCTGGTTGTTCGATGTGTTTAGGCATGAACGATGACCAGCTTGCTAAAGGCGAACGATGTGCGTCGTCTAGTAATCGTAATTTTGAAGGGCGTCAGGGGCCTGGCGGACGCACACATCTGATGAGCCCGGAAATGGCCGCGGTCGCGGCGATCACGGGGAAAATTAGCGACGTGAGAGAGTATTTAAAATCGTAAAGAGAGAAGAGGGAGGATAGAGGATGGAAGAAATTTCTTCCTTCTTCCTAGCGAGCACCGCGAGCGGACTTCTATCATCCTTCTTACAGAATAAATAATATGGAACCATTCATCAGACATAGCGGCATTGCCGAACCGTTAGACCGGGCCAACATCGATACCGATGCGATCATCCCTAAACAATTCCTGCGCAAGATCGACCGCGTGGGCTTTGGCAAACATTTATTTCACGAATGGCGTTTTACCGATTATGCGGGAACAAAAGAAAATCATGATTTTGTTTTAAATAAACCGCAGTACCGAAACTCGACGGTGTTATTGACAAGGGATAATTTTGGATGCGGCTCAAGCCGTGAGCACGCGCCCTGGGCGTTGTCGGATTATGGCTTTCGAGTGATCATTGCCCCGAGCTTTGCCGATATTTTTTATAATAACTGCGTTAAAAATGGCATGTTGCTTGTTTCCTTAAAATCCGACGAGGTGGATCAATTATTCAATTTTGTAGAAACGACCGATGGCGCACAGATTTCTGCCGAATTGGAAACACAGACGATCACCACCATTGGCCAAACATTCAATTTCGAAATCGATTCTTTTGCCAAGGAATGCCTTCTTAAAGGACTTGATCAGATCGGCTGGACTTTGCAGTTTGATAAAAATATTAAGACATACGAAGAGAAAACGAAACAAACAAGGCCGTGGCTTTAAAAGCGGCCGTTTTTAATTTCGATTAATCTATTTAAGAAATCAAATTATGATAAAAGAAAATCTTCGCAAATATTCTTCAATTGTTGTGGATGGAATGGATCGAGCTCCTTCACGCGCGATGCTGCGTACCGTCGGGTTTAAGGATGCCGATTTTAAGAAACCGCAAATCGGAATCGCGTCCACCTGGTCTATGGTCACTCCATGCAATATGCATATTGATGTCCTGGCTAAACATGCGGCCAGCGGGGTGGATACGGCAGGCGGCAAGGCGGTTATTTTTAACACGATCACAATCTCCGACGGAATTTCCATGGGCAGCGAAGGCATGAAGTATTCGCTCGTGTCCCGCGAGGTCATCGCGGATTCCATCGAAACCGTTGTCGGCTGCCAAGGGTTTGACGGTTTTGTCGCGATCGGTGGATGTGATAAGAATATGCCCGGTTGTCTTATGGCAATGGCGCGGTTAAACCGTCCGTCGGTGTTTGTTTATGGCGGAACAATTCTTCCAGGTTGTTATGGGCGTGAGAAAAAGAATGTGGATGTCATCTCGGTGTTTGAAGCGGTCGGTGCGTATGCGAATAAAAAAATTACTGGTACAGAGTTAAAGGCGATTGAATCCTGCGCTATTCCAGGCCCGGGTTCTTGCGGCGGAATGTATACGGCCAACACCATGGCGTCTGCTATTGAAGCATTGGGCATGAGCCTTCCGGATTCTTCCGCGCAGGCGGCGATGTCCAGGGATAAGCATAACGATTGTAAAAATGCTGGCAAGGCTGTTTTAAATCTGCTTAAGAAAAATATCCGTCCACTTGATATCATGACGAGAAAAGCATTTGAAAATGCGATTACAATGGTCATTGCCTTAGGTGGCTCAACAAATGCCGTGTTGCATTTGATGGCCATGGCCCACAGCGCGCATGTTAAATTATCGTTAGATGATTTTACGACTATCGGAAAGCGCGTGCCTGTTTTGGCAGACCTAAAACCGTCCGGCCGTTTCATGATGGCTGAACTCGTTAACATCGGTGGCATTTTACCTTTAATGAAAACACTGCTTGAAGCCGGTTTACTGCACGGAGATTGCTTAACGGTTACAGGAAAGACGTTGCGTGAAAATTTAAAGGGCGTAAAGCCGTATCCTAAAAATCAACAGATCATCCGTTCGTTAGAAAATCCGATTAAAAAGGAAAGCCATCTGGTAATCCTTTATGGAAACTTGGCTCCGACGGGTGCGGTGGCAAAGATCAGCGGTAAAGAGGGTTTAGCTTTTACCGGAACTGCGCGTGTCTTTGAATCTGAAGAAGCGGCGCTTAAGAAAATTTTAGACGGAACAATCATCAAGGGTGATGTCATTGTTGTTCGTTATGAGGGTCCTAAAGGCGGCCCTGGTATGCGAGAGATGCTTTCTCCGACGTCTGCGATTATGGGGCGGGGTTTAGGAAAAGATGTGGCGCTTATCACTGACGGCCGCTTTTCCGGCGGGAGCCATGGTTTTGTTGTCGGGCACATTACTCCGGAAGCTTATGTGGGTGGGCCGTTAGCGATAGTGCGTGATGGCGATTCCATCACAATCGATACCAATGGACGAAAGATCAATTTAAATATTTCTGAAAGCGAGATTAAATCACGCTTAGCATCTTGGAGTCAACCGTCAGCGCGTTACACACGCGGAGTGTTGGCTAAGTATGCAAAACAGGTAAGCTCGGCTTCGTTGGGAGCAATCACCGACGGCTAGTAAACTAAAGTGGATAGTTGATAGTGGATAGTTGATGGTTGATAGTGGATAGTTGATGGTTGATAGTAAACGTTGAACTTCCCCCGGTTTGACACAAAAGGGGGAAGAAATGAATGCAAGAAGCTTTAAAGATTTGCGTATTTGGCAAAATGGTAAGAATTTAGTCATTGAAGTATATAAAGTAACTGAGCGATTTCCTAGAGGCGAAGAATTCGGATTAACTTCACAAATGCGTCGGGCAGCAGTTTCTATTCCAGCGAATATTGCTGAAGGCTTTAACAGAGATCAGCCAAAAGAATTTAAGAGGTATTTGCATATTGCTTTAGGTTCATGTGCAGAAATAGAAACCTTTATCGAAATTACCAAAGATTTAAATTATATTTCTTTTGAACAGTTTAACGATTTTGCTGAAAAAATTAATTTAGAGTCAAAGATGATTATGAGTTATATCAAAAAAATTGACTCCCACCATCAACCATCTACGATCACCCATTAACAAGGAAGTGTCCAATGGCAGGTAATACGTTCGGAGAATTGTTTCGAATCACTACATTCGGAGAAAGCCACGGCCCTGCGATCGGTCTGATCATTGATGGGGTTCCGTCTAAATTACCGTTGACTGAAGCCGATATTCAGGTTGATCTTGACCGCCGCCGTCCCGGGCAAAGCAAGATTACGACTCAGCGCAAAGAATCCGACACGGTTGAAATTTTATCCGGCGTGTTTGAGGGAAAAACTACCGGCACGCCTCTTGCCATGCTGATTCGTAATGAAGACCAGCGCTCCAAAGATTACAGCAATATCAAAGATCTTTTTCGCCCCGGTCATGCGGATTTCACGTATTTAGCCAAATATGGTTTTCGTGATTATCGTGGCGGGGGACGTTCATCGGGACGAGAGACGGCTTGCCGTGTTGCCGCCGGTGCTGTTGCCAAGAAAATTCTTGCCCGTCATAAAGTTAAAATTATTGCTTACACGCTGGCGGTTGGTGATGTTTATGCTCAAAAGATTGATTACTCGGTGATTGAGAAAAATCTTGTGCGGGCGCCGGATATTGCCGCTTCCGAAAAAATGATCCGGTTGATCGAAGAGGTGCGTAAAGACGGTGATTCAATTGGCGGAATTCTCGAGGCTGTCATTAATAATTGCCCTGCGGGTTTGGGCGATCCGGCATTTGATAAATTAAATGCCCGGCTGGCGGCGGCACTGATGTCTATTGCGACCGTCAAAGGCATTGAATTTGGCGCTGGTTTTAAGGTGGCACAGATGCGCGGCTCCCAAAATAATGATGCGTTTATTGCCAAAGGCAATAAGATTTCAACCAAAACAAATAATTCCGGCGGAATCCTCGGCGGTATTTCCTCAGGCGAGCCGATAGTTTTGCGATTAGCGCTCAAGCCGCCGTCTTCAATTGCCAAATTTCAAAAGACAGTGACAACAGAATTAAAACAAACAGATGTTCAAGTCAAGGGTCGTCATGATCCATGCCTTTGTCCTCGTGTGGTGCCTGTTGTTGAGGCTATGATTGCTTTAACGCTTGTTGATTGCATGATGCTCCAGAAATCCACCAACATATAATCGAATCGTAGGGGAGGTTTCAAAATCCTCCCCTACATTTTTATGACCGCACACAATTCCCCAAAAGTCATCCTCATTACCGGCACCTCAAGCGGTTTTGGTTTTCTAACCGCAGTCCATCTTGCATCCAAAGGCCATAAGGTTTACGCAACGATGCGAGATGTTCACAAAAAAGATTTTTTGATGACCGAGGCCAAGAATGCCGGAGGCGCGCTCGAGGTGTTCGCATTGGATGTGACGAATACCGCAAGTATTGCAAACGTTGTTAAGGTGATCGCAACAAATCATGGATATTTAGATGCGGTTGTGAATAATGCCGGCTACGGCATGGGAGGTTTCTTCGAGGATTTAACTGACGAGGAAATCAGGCAGCAGATGGAGGTCAATTTTTTTGGCGTGCAGAATGTGACTCGTGCCGTCATTCCTTTGATGCGTTCACGACGTAAGGGCAGGATCATTAACATTTCAAGTATTGCCGGATTAAATGCTAGCCCATGTTTTGGCGCGTATAATGCCAGCAAATGGGCGTTGGAAGGTTTTTCAGAAAGCCTCTATCATGAGCTTAGGCTTTTTGATATTCATGTTTGCATGATTGAGCCGGGCACATATCGGACAAAAATATTTTTTGAAAATGCCAAGTACGCCAAGAATTTTGATAATCCGAATAGCCCTTATTTTTCCATGAGCTCGCATCTTAAGAAGATGGTTCTCAATTACGTCAAGAAAACTGATAAAGATCCCAAACGGATTGCTTTTTTGGTGGAAAAACTTTTAAATCAAAGAAATCCACCTTTGCGAAATTTTCCAGATGCTGAAACGAAGTTCCTGCTTGCAATGCGCCGTGTTTTGCCGTTTAAAATTTATTCTGGAATTATGCAAAGGGCCATGTATCAGGACAGGATCATATAAGAAGGAGATGGTGGATAGTTGATGGTTACTATCTGCGATCAACCATCCGCAATCAACCAGCTAAAGATAGTTAATGGCCGACGGTTACTAACTGCAATCAACCGTCCACGATCAACCAGTTCAAGGAGATTTTATGGATTCAACACATGTGCCATACCGCCGCCAGATTTTTGTATGCACAAACGATGCAAAAGGGGAAAAGGCCAGTTGCGGCGATCACAAAGGGGAAGAGGTCTTTCGGAGTCTACGCGAAATTGCCAAAGCTAAAAAGCTTCATCCAATGGTCAGGGTTGCGCAGGCCAAATGCCTTGGTCAATGTAATCTTGGAGTAAACATCATGATCTACCCTGAAAATATTTGGCTGAAGCACGTTACCCTTGAAGATGTATCTGTAATTGCCGATAAGTATATTCAATAATGATCTTCCTTCGACTCTCTCCACCCCGTGGGTGGGGAGGGTTTTTCTCAGGTTGTTCCTTCTGAAATTCTCTATAAAATACCTCGATAGCTTATTGCTTTTTACTGGTACGCCGCCTATACTTACTATGGATTGACATAAGTGATTATGTCTAAGGCAATTCCGATAATGCAAGCGTTACCCTGTTTCGTTTTTTTCTTATTATCCTTCATTTATTTCGAAAAGGGGTGTTGTGATGAGCATGTTTGATAAAAATATTAGTGAAGAAAAACGTAAATCGTTAGAGTTCGCAGAAGATGCCCGTGAATTGGAATGGAAGCACCCGAGTTTTGCCCTCAAGCTTTTTCATGGCACTGTTGATTTTCATTTAATCCATCCCTTCCCACAACAATCCGAAACAGAAAAAAAGGCGGGGGACGACTATTTAGTAAAAATGGAAAATTTTCTGCGGGACAAACTTGATCCCAATGAAGTTGATCGCACGTATCAAATTTCTAAAGAAGTCATGGATGGCCTCGGCCAATTAGGCGCGTTTGCGATCAAGATTCCTCAGACGTATGGCGGTTTAGGGTTTAGCCAGGTCAATTATAATCGCGTCATGCATTTGATTTCAAGTTATTGCGGATCGA